>Ga0102851_10001589_pt1 | contig 13131 bp, 14 predicted proteins | sample Mud3Dept3metaG_FD_79558 | JGI IMG/M metagenome (GOLD analysis project Ga0102851, IMG submission 79558) | Freshwater wetland microbial communities from Ohio, USA, analyzing the effect of biotic and abiotic controls - Mud 3 Core 4 Depth 3... | ecosystem: Environmental > Aquatic > Freshwater >... | reverse complement strand
GCCATCCAGAGGGCGAGCAGCAGGTACAGCGCCTTCAGGGCATTGAAGTCTCCGACGCCGGACAGCCCGCAGATCTCCTCGATGCTCCGCTTCCCGTCGATGAACGAGAAGACCGTCCTCTGGTCTGCCGTCAGCTGTGCGTCCTGGAAAAGGCACGAGGGGTCGGTGGCGGGCCGAACGATGGTGGTGGGCGCGGGCAGGGACTTGCGGATGGCCTCCCACTCGAGGCTGTTGACGCCTTCGAGGATCAGGTTGCCGGTGCTCATTTGGAGGGGGATGATGTCCGCAACGGGAAGCGGGGCCTCGTCGAAGCGGTAGCTGCCCATGCGGACGGAGAAAAGGGTCAGGATGATGCGCTTGACCTGGTCCTTGACGGCCTCGACAAGGGCCTGGGGCTTGATGAAGCCGAGTTCAACGAGGATCGCGCCCTGTTTCTTCCCGGACTTCCTGATGATCTCCGTGGATGCGTCGAACTGTGCCTGCGTAAGTTTGCCGTCGCGCAGCAGGCGGTCACCCAGCCGGTCGGCCTCGAGGTTCGACGCCGCGAAGGTGATGTCGCCGTTCTTGAAGTAGACCTTCTTGACCGCCTGCTCGGCCGTCTGGCCCTGAATGTACTCAAAGACCGCGGTGCCGGTCTTGGACTGGGTCCGCAGCGTCTGGAACAGCCAGGGGATGGTCATCTGTTTGATCTCCCCCGACAGGGGAACGACCGTCCGGTCGCTGCATGAATTCTCGGCCATGGGCGGCATTATATCAGTTTTTTGACCGGCTGTGGAGCAGAATAGTGCGTTCCGGCCCGCCCTTCCCGCGTTTCCCCCCTTTACCTCGGCCGCAGGTCTGTGTTAATATGAGGCCGTGAACATGCAACCGGTCGTCATCCCCAGGTCGTCCCATCCCATCTCCCGCAAGTGGATCAGCCCCAACGCAGTCCGGGTCCTCTACCGCCTCAAGGAAGCGGGGCATATCGCCTACCTTGTCGGCGGCGGCGTCCGCGACCTTCTCCTGGGGCGCGAACCCAAGGACTTTGACATCGCCACGGACGCGAGGCCCAACGAGGTCAAAAAGATCTTCCGGAACTGCCGTCTCATCGGCAGGCGGTTCCGGCTGGCCCATATCCACTTCCACGACGAGATCATCGAAGTGGCCACGTTCCGGTCGAACATCACCGAAGAGCCCGAGGCTCCCGTCCCGGAAGCTCCCGCCGCCGCTGAGCCCGCGGCCGTTCCCGCGCCTGACGCCGCGCAGGCCGCTCCGGCGCAGCCCGAACGGCCCCGTCCGCCGCGCATGCTCAAGACCGAAGACGGCATGATCCTCAGGGACAACGTCTTCGGCACGCCGGAGCAGGACGCGATCCGGCGCGATTTCACCGTGAACGCGCTTTTCTACAGCATCGCCGATTACTCCGTCATCGACTACGTGGGCGGGATGGACGACCTGCGGAGCGGCCTCATCCGCATCATCGGCGATCCCGTGGTCCGGTTCACCGAGGACCCGGTGCGCATGGTGCGCGCCGTGCGCTTTGCGTCGCTGCTGGGATTCGCCATCGAGGAAACAACCTATCAGGCCCTGCTGGAGCACCGGGAAAAGGTAGCCCTGGCGGCGCCGGCGCGGATGTACGAAGAGGTGCAGAAGCTGTTCCTCCAGGGCGAGGGCGAGAAGACGTTCCAGATGCTCCGCACCACCGGCATGTTCGGCGTGCTCTTTCCCCACATCAACGCGTGGCTCGACACCGAGGAGGACGGCTTCCCGCATACCTGGGTGGGCAAGGCCCTGGAGTGGGTGGACGTCTGCGTGCAGACGGGAAGGAAGATCGAACCCCACATCCTGTTCGCCCTCATGTTCGGACAGTACATCGAACAGAAGGCCGGGGCGATGCGGGCGGCGGGCATGCACCCCCTCGATGCGCTCGACAAGGCGGTGGCGGAGTTCCTCGGCGAGCAGACGCCCCGCGTGCAGATCCCCCGCAAGGTCGCGCTTTCGATCCGGGACATCCTCTGGAACCAGAGCAGGTTCGAGAAGAAGCAGGGCAAGGCCCCGCTCTATTTCCTGAGGCGGCCCGGCTTCCGGGACGCGTTCGAGTACCTGCGATTCACGAGCGAGCTCACGGGCGAGCGGCTCGAGCTCCGCGCGTGGTGGAAGGAGTTCATCAAGGCCCACCCGCCGCAGCCGGAGGAGGCGGCCCCGGCGAAGCAGGCGGGAAAGACCGCCCCCCTGCACGCGCATCGTCCGGACGAACGGAAGCGTCGCCGCCGGCGGCCGCGGCGGCGGGGACCGAAGCCGCAGACCCCGAAAGCGTAAGACAGTTCTACCGCAAGAGGACGCAGAGGAAGGGCAAGGCGGGGAGACAGAAGAAGATCGATAGAGGGGACGCGGATCAAATCGGATATTCGCGGATAATTCCGTTAAAGATCTAGAATCCTTGCCATCTTTTTTTCAAACTGTTTGATGTGGTCTGATCCGTGTTCATCCGCGTTCATCCGCGTCCGATAGCCCCTTTTTTACGAAGTCATCGGCCTTGGAAGTAATCTTCAAGAAACGATCTTGCTGTTGCCGACCTCAGCGTCCTCAGCGGTGAAAATATCCTATGTCCAAACCTCCCCGGTTTTTCATAACCCCCGAGCAGGTCCGTGAGCCCTCCATCACGATCACGGGCGACGACCTGCGCCACATCCGCACAGTGCTCCGGAAGCAGCCCGGCGACCTCCTGACGCTCCTCGACGGCAAGGGCGGGGAGTACACGGTCAGGATCACGGCCATCGGGAAGGCCGAGGTCGTCACCGAGATCGTGGACCGGAAGGAGTGGCTGATTCCGTCCGTCCGCGTCGTCCTCGGCCAGGGTCTTCCCAAGTCGGACAAGATGGACTGGATCGTGCAAAAGGCCACGGAGCTGGGTGTATCCGGCATCGTCCCGCTCATTACCGAGCGGACCATCGTGAAGGTGAAGGACGAGGAGAAGCGCGTGGCGCGGTGGCGGAAGATCTGCCGCGAAGCCGCGATGCAGAGCGGCCGGGCAGACATCACTGTGATCGCTCCGATCCGGCAGTTCCACCAGTTCATCCTTTCCCCGGAGCCTGGACCCTTGACCCGGGCCCCGGGTCTTTCTGCCCCCGGTCCCATGCCCCTTTTGCTTATGCCCTGGGAGGAAGGGACACGGCCGGTCAAAGAGGCCCTGCGGACACGGCCGGACGCGAAGACCATCGTCGTCCTCATCGGGCCCGAGGGCGGCTTCTCGCAGGCCGAGGCGGACGCGGCGAAATCCACGGGCTTCCACCTCGTGAGCCTGGGCCCGAACATCCTGCGCAGTGAGACCGCGGCCCTGGCGGTCCTCAGCATGATCGGGTATGAAACAGGCGGATGATCCTCCCGCGTCAGAACCAGGCCAAAAGCAGAGGCACCTTCCGGTATTTCCCTTGACACCCCAATATGCTGAATGTTAATATCAAATCCTTCTAGATGCTGTGAAAGGACGTTTTTCGGGATGAAACTGGCCATTGGCGCTGATCATGGCGGCTATGTCTTGAAGCAAGAGATCGCCGACTTCCTCTCTAAGATCAAGAACATCGACGTTACCGACCACGGAACATCCGGCCCGGAGTCCGTCGACTACCCGGACTTCGGCAAAAAGGTGGCCGAAGCCGTATCGAACGGCACCGCGGACCGCGGCATCCTGATCTGCGGGACCGGCATCGGCATGTCTATCGTGGCGAACCGTTATCCCCGGGTGCGCGCGGCGCTTTGCCATGACAATTTCACCGCCCGCATGAGCCGTCTGCACAATGACGCCAATGTGCTCGTCATGGGCGAGCGCGTCATCGGGAGGGGCGTTGCGATGGACATCGTGAAGACCTGGCTCGAGACAGAGTTCGAAGGCAGCCGGCACGCGCGCAGGCTGCAGAAGATCGAAGAGCTGAAGCCGGGGAAATAACAGGACCATCAACCGGTAATTGAGCAACGGGAACCACGGGAGCATCGCTCACACGGGGCTTCGCCGCGTGGCAGATATTACGGTTGGAAAAGTTCAGGTTCTTCGGTGTGTGCGGCAGGGCCGCACCCGTGCTCGTCTCTGGTTGCCGGCTTCTCCGGATTAAAAGGAACTGACCATGTCGGAACTGAAAGACGCGGACCCCGAGGTCTACAACGCCGTGATGGGGGAGGAGGAGCGCGAGCGCTCCAAGATCGTCCTGATCGCGTCGGAGAACTATGTGAGCCCCGCGGTCCTGGAAGCACAGGGCTCGGTCTTCACGAATAAGTACGCCGAAGGGTATCCCGGGCGGAGGTACTACGGCGGCTGCCAGTTCGCCGACATCGTCGAGAACCTTGCCATCGAGCGCGCGAAGAAGCTCTTCGGCGCCGACCACGTGAACGTGCAGCCCCATTCCGGGTCGTCGGCGAACATGGCCGTCTATTTCAGCGTGCTCCAGCCGGGCGACACCATCCTCGGCATGGGGCTTCCCCACGGCGGCCACCTGACCCACGGCGCCAGCGTGAGCTTCTCGGGCACGCTCTACAAGTCATTCTCGTACGGCGTGGACCGGAAGACGGAGCTGCTTGACTATGATGAGGTCGAGCGGCTGGCAATGGAGCACAAGCCGAAGATGATCGTGTGCGGCTTCAGCGCCTATTCCCGGGTCCTCGACTTTGCCCGGTTCCGGAAGATCGCCGACAAGGTGGGCGCCTACCTCATGGCGGACATCGCGCACATTGCCGGTCTGGTCGCCGCGGGCGAGCACCCGAGCCCGGTGGCCCATGCCGACTTCGTCACGACGACCACGCACAAGACCCTGCGCGGGCCGCGCGGCGGCATGATCATGTGCCGGGAAAAGTTCGCGAAAGCGGTGGACAAGGTCATCTGCCCCGGGATCCAGGGGGGGCCGCTGGTCCATGTTATCGCGGCCAAGGCCGTCGCCTTCAAGGAGGCGCTGGAACCCTCGTTCAAGGACTACCAGGCCCAGGTCGTGAAGAACGCACGGGCCCTTGCCAAGCGCCTGACGGAGGACGGGTTCCGCATCGTCTCCGGCGGCACGGACAATCACCTCATGCTCGTTGACCTCTCGCCCAAGAACATCACCGGGAGGGACGCCGAGAACGCGCTGGACGCCGCGGGCATCACGCTGAACAAGAACAGCATCCCCTATGACCAGAAGCCTCCGGTGACCACGAGCGGCATCCGGCTCGGCACGCCCATCGTCACCACGCGCGGCATGCGCGAGCCGGAGATGAAGGTCGTCGGCGACCTGATCTGCGAAGCCCTCGCGAACGGCCATGACCCGTCGAAGCTCGCCGCGGTCCGCGAGAAGACCAGGGCCTTCTGCGGCCGCTTCCCCCTGTTCGCCATGGACAAGGCGGGAGTGCAATAGGAACCACGGATGAACACGGGTGCGGCCGTGCCGCACGCACGGGAGGGATTCACGGGTGTCAGGCCCGGGCCCCTGTTCGTTCCGTGTGGTGAAGCCCCGTGTGAGCGAAGCTCCCGTGGTTTCTCATCGTGTCCAACGTACTATGACCAGACCTACCTGGGACGAATACTTCATGGAGATCGCGCACCTGGTGAAAAGGCGCGCCACCTGCCTGCGCCGCCAGGTGGGCGCTGTTCTCGTGAAGGACAAGAACATCCTGGCCACGGGCTACAACGGGACGCCGTCGGGTATCGAGCACTGTCTCACCCGCGGATGCCTCCGGGAGCAGCTCGGCATCCCGTCCGGCGAGCGCCACGAGATCTGCCGGGGCCTCCATGCCGAGCAGAACGCCATCATCCAGGCGGCCAAGCACGGCACGAACATCGAAGGCGCGACCCTCTACTGCACCAACCAGCCTTGCGGCATCTGCGCCAAGATGATCATCAACGCGGGCATCAGGAAGCTCATCTACGAGGACGGATACCCCGACCAGCTCGCCGCGGAGATGATCGGGGAATCGGGGCTCGAGGTCGTGCAGCACAAGAAAAACGAAGCGAGGAAGGCAGGAGGGTAAGAAGGGAGGAGTCGGCTGTTGTTTCCGTCCAGTCGGACGCTGGCCGGAACTCCGAACTCTGCACTCTGAACTGAACGCATGCGCTGCCCCTATTGCACCAGCATCGATAACAAGGTCGTCGATTCCCGGATGGGAAAGGAAGGCGAGACCATCCGCCGGAGACGCGAGTGCCTCCAGTGCGAGGGCCGCTTCACCACCTACGAGCGCGTCGAGGAGGTCCTGCCGTCGGTCATCAAGAAGGACGGCCGGCGCGAGCCCTATGACCGCGTGAAGATCCTGAACGGCCTCAAGAAGGCCTGTGAAAAGCGACCCATCGGCGTCGAGGTCCTCGAAAAGACCGTCGATGAGATCGAGAAGTCCCTGCAGGAAAAAGGCTTCAAGGAGATCCCGAGCAAGACCATCGGCGAGGAGGTCATGAACCGGCTCCACGCCCTCGACGAGGTCGCCTATGTCCGGTTCGCCTCGGTCTACCGCTCCTTCAAGGACATCAATGAGTTCATGAGCGAGCTCAAGGACATCCTGAGCGAGAAGGAAGCGCAGCCCCCCCAGAAAACGAAGTAACGACGGGTCCGCAGGGCAGGGGTCACGGGTCATGGCCGCTGCCCTTATTGTTTGTTCTTGACCCTTGACCCTTGACCCTTGACCCTTGACCCTTGACCCTTGACCCTGTCCTCTCTTCCATGCCGCCTACCATCGCTGATATCGCCGTTCCCATCAAGCAGAACAAGACCTTTCACTACGCGGTCCCCGAAGAGATGGCATCGTCCCTTGCGGTCGGTTCGCGGGTGCTTGTGCCCTTCGGCAGCAGGCGCGTCACCGGCACCGTGACGGGCTTTCCGGGCCAGGCCGGACGGGAGGGCCTCAAGAAGGTCATCGAGGTGCTGGGAGAGCGGCTCTCGCCGGAGCTCATGCAGCTGGCACACTGGATGTCGGACTACTACCTCCATCCCCTCGGTCTGTCCATCGAGACCATGGTGCCCCGCGCGCTCGCCACCGCGAAGGTCAGGAAAAACCGTTCGCTCCGCCTGCTGGACGGCGACCACGATATGGGCCGTGTCCGGGGGGCGAAGCAAAGCGAGCTGCTGTTCAAGCTCTGTGACCGCCAGGTGATCCCCTTCGAGGACCTGGGGGCCTATTCAGCCGCAACGATCAGGAGCCTTGTCGGCAAAGGCATGGCCGAGATCATTGAGGAGGACGAGGTTCCGGGGTCCGGTGATGAGGCGTTCACGCCCGATCGGCCGCCTGAACTGATGCCCGGGCAGGCGGATGCGGTGCGGGAGATCGGTGCGGCAGTCGCTGCGGGCGCGTTCGCGGTCTTCCTGCTCCACGGCGTGACGGGCAGCGGCAAGACGGAAGTGTATCTCCGCGCCATCTCGCAGCTGCGGGGAACGGGGAAGGGCTCGATCGTGCTCGTGCCCGAGATCGCGCTCACGCCCCAGCTCCTCGGGAGGTTCCGGAGCCGCTTCGGCGGCCGCGTCGCCGTTCTGCACAGCGGCCTGACGGACCGGGAGCGGGCGGACGAATACCGCCGCATCGGCGCGGGCCTCGTGGACGTGGCGGTCGGCGCCCGCTCCGCCGTCTTCGCCCCGTTCCCGGCGGTCGGGCTCGTGGTCGTGGACGAGGAGCATGAGCACTCCTATAAGCAGGACGAGGGGCTGCGCTACCATGCCCGTGACGTGGCGGTGGTGCGGGCGAAATTCCAGGACGCGGTCTGCGTTCTCGGTTCGGCCACGCCGTCGCTCGAGAGCGCGTACAACGCCCGGACCGGCAAGTACCGCATGCTCACCATCGCGGACCGCGTCGACCACCGTCCGATGCCGGTCGTTGAGATCATTGACCTCAGGACGCTGCCGAAGGCGCCGGTCATCTCTCCGGCGCTCGCCGCTGCCGCGCAGCAGCGGCTCGCGAAGAAGGAGCAGACGCTGCTCCTCCTGAACCGAAGGGGATTCTCATCCGTCCTCATCTGCGGCGACTGCGGCAACGCCCCGCGCTGTCCGAGCTGCAGCGTGTCCCTCACCTTTCACAAGAGCGTCGGCCTGCTCAAGTGCCATTACTGCGACTTCCAGAGGACGCCGCCGGAGACCTGTCCGGTCTGCGGGGGGGCCGGACTCAAGCCGCTCGGCGCGGGGACGCAGAAGATCGAGGAAGTGATCGCGGCGCTCTTTCCCGGCGCGCGCATCGCCCGGATGGACAGCGACACCACGCGCGGCAGGGACGCCTATGACCGCCTCCTGGGCAGGGTGGACCGGGGAGAGATCGACATCCTGCTCGGCACGCAGATGATCGCCAAGGGGCACGATTTCCCGGCGGTGACGCTCGTGGGCGCGGTGGATGCCGACGTGGGCCTGAACCTGCCGGACTTCCGCTCCTCGGAGAAGACCTTCCAGCTGATCACCCAGGCTGCGGGAAGGGCGGGCAGGGGCGATGTCGCGGGCGAGGTGGTCATCCAGACCATGAACCCGTCCCACTATGCTCTGCGGCACAGCAGGACGCACGACTACGACGGATTCTACAGCGAGGAGATCGCCTACCGCACCGAGCTCGGCTATCCGCCGGTACGGCGGGCCGTGAAGATCGAGGTGAAGAGCGGCCAGGAGAAGACCGCGGCCGGCGCCGCGAAAACGGCGAGGGACCGCATCCGCGCGCTCCTCACGGGCAGGGAAACGACGCTGCTCGGCCCTGCGCCATCGCCCATTGCCCGGGTCCGCGGCAAGTACCGCTTCCAGATGCTGCTCCTTTCGCCGAAGCGCGAAACGCTCCGGATGCTGGCCCTGGAGGCGCGGAAAGCCGTGGAAGACAAGTTCAGGAACAAGGTTCAGGTGATCGTGGACGTGGATCCGGTAAACCTGATGTGATGAGGAACTCAAAACCTTTTCGAGGAGAAAGGGGGAATGATGGAGAAATGGGGAAAAGAAGATCTGACCGAAAAGATCATTGGTGCTTGTATCAACGTGCACAAGGCTCTCGGCCCGGGCTTCCTTGAAATCATTTATCTTAATGCATTGTTGATCGAGCTCAAGAAGCTGGGGCTGCTGTGCGAATCAGAGAAGGAAATCCGCGTCTTGTACGAGGGAAGCCTTATTGGAATGCATAAGATCGATCTTCTTGTGGAAGGTGAGATCATCGTAGAACTGAAGGCGGTCGAAGACCTGAATAAGAAACACTATGCCCAAATTCGCTCCTATCTGAAGGCCTTCAACAAGCCTCTCGGCCTCTTGGTGAACTTGTCGGGTTATAAACTGGACGTCCGAAGGATCGAAATGGAGTAGGGCAGTTCTCTCTGTCGGTTTATTCCCCCTTTCGCCAGTTACTTCCCCCATTCCCCATAAAAAAGGTGTTGTTGTGGCATGTCTTACATGTTGTGTCTGCCTTGCCCAGGACACAATTGTTCATGAAATATGAAGTAAAAGAAAAAGGCGGTCATGATGAAGCATGGCCGCCCTTCGAGTTCACCTTGGACAGGTCTACGCTGCTTTGGCCTTTCCGAGCCTGGCTACGAGCTTGATGTCGACGCTGGCCAGGGCGACGGATACCGGGCACCCCTTTTTTGCCGCCTCGGCCTTCTCGAGGAAGCGGGTCTCGTCAATGCCGGGAACCACACCTTCGGTTTCCAGGTCGATCCCCACGATGCGGTAGCCGTCCCCCACTTTGTCGACCTTGACCCGTGCGGTCGTGGCGATCCGTTCCGGTTTATGTCCTTCCTGCTCGAGCATCAGGGCCAGAGCCATGGAGAAGCAGCCTGCATGGGCCGCGCCGATGAGCTCCTCGGGATTGGTCCCCGCGCCGGACTCGAACCGGGACGCGAAGGAGTAGGTGCCGTCAAATGCGCCTTTCCCGATCTTCATTGTTCCTTTGCCTTTTCGCAGTCCGCCTTCCCAGACCGCGGTCGATGTACGTACCAACATGATGCACCTCCCTGGAACATGCTTTCTATACATATATGTTACCTCCAAATACGGGCAGATGCCATGCGTCAAAAGTATGAGGCCGCATTGATCGTGGCGCAGGTGCATGCCCACCTCTTTTCGACATACGTCGTCCATGTCCCGAAAACGGCCAGCTTGACACCGGCATGACGCGATGGTAATATAGGTCATAATTCTGGTCAACCTGAATTTGGGAGGCTGTTTGTATGAAGACCTTGTCGTTGTCCGAGGCAAAGATGAAGCTGAGCAGTCTTGTCGACGCCGTCCAGGCGACGGATGAGGAGGTGCTCATCACCAGAAATGGCGCGCCCGCGGCCGTGCTGGTGAGCCCGGACGAGTTCGAGAGCCTCAAGGAGACCAACGCGGTCCGCGCTGATGCGGCGCTGATGCGGGAGATCAAGGAGGGCCTGAAAGACCTCAGGCGCGGGAAGGCCAAGCTGTACACCCTTGAGGAGCTTTTCGATTAGGCCTTCCCATGAAACAACGCTCCCACAGGCTTCGTGTAGCCGACCATGCCGCTGCGGTCCTCCGCACGCTCCATCCGAACATCAAGAGGAAGCTCCGGGCGGCGTTCCAAGCGCTCCTTGCCGATCCCTACGCGGGAAAGGCGCTTGGCGACGAGCTTTCCGGCCTGAGAAGCTACCGGGTGAGCCGGTTCAGGGTTGTTTACCGGCTTGAGCAGGACAGGCAGGTCGCTATCATCGCTGTCGGCCCCCGCGAACGGATCTACGAGGAAACGTACCGCCAGCTCCAAAAGGAAAGGACACAACCCTGATCGCCCGCACAGGGAGTGAGAAGCATCATGGCCGAAAAGAAGGAAGACACCACCGTCGCGACGAACCGCAAGGCATTCCACGACTACTTCGTCGAGGACACCATCGAGGCGGGCATCGCGCTCCAGGGCACGGAAGTGAAGTCCTTGCGCATGGGGCTCGCCAACCTGACGGACAGCTATGCCCTCGTGAAGAAGGACGAGGTGTTCCTCTTCAATGCGAACATCAGCCCCTATCCCCACGGCAACATCATGAACCACGAGCCGCTCCGCACGCGCAAGCTCCTCCTGCACCGGGAGGAGATCCGGAAGCTCATCGGGAAGATGACGCAGAAGGGCTTCTCCCTGATCCCGCTCAAGATCTATTTTGTCCGCGGCAAGGCCAAGGTGCTGATCGGCCTGGCCAAGGGCAAGAAGTCCTTCGACAAGCGCGACACCATCAAGGAGAAGGAATCGAAGCGCGAGGTGGAACGGATGGTCAAGGAACGGAACCGGTAGCCTCCCAACTCGTCCTGCTTTCTGCTAAACTTGATACCAGGCAGCCAGGGAACACCCCCCTCGAACTTTAATAATACAACGTAAAGATTCCTTATTTCCGTGCCCTGGCGGCACTATTTTCTTTTAAGGAGGAAGACATGAAACAGGTACTGGCAGGATTAGCGGCAGTCGCGCTCATTACGGTCTTTGCCGGGCATGCGGCCGCGGCCCCCAAGATCGAGGCCAAGCCGGTGGAATACACGGCCGGCGGTGTTACGCTGAAAGGGTATCTGGCCTATGACGAGAACGTGAAGGGGATAAGGCCCGGCGTGCTCGTTGTGCATGAATGGTGGGGGCAGAACGAATATGTCCGCAAGCGGGCGCGCATGCTGGCCGAACTGGGTTACACTGCCCTGGCGCTCGATATGTACGGCGAGGGGAAGATGGCCTCCCATCCCGATGACGCGGGCAAGTTCTCATCCGAGGTGATGAAGAACTTCCCGGTGGCGAAGGAGCGGTTCCTGGCTGCGCTGGAGTTCCTGAAGAAACAGCCGACCGTTGATCCGGCCAATATAGCGGCGATCGGCTATTGCTTCGGCGGCGGCGTGGTACTGAACGTGGCGCGCCAGGGCGTTGATATAAAGGGCGTGGCCAGCTTCCATGGCAGCCTGGCGGTCGTGCAGCCCGAGAAGCCGACGCCGATCAAGGCCGCGGTTCGCGTGTACAACGGCGCAGACGACAAGTTCATCCCTGCCGAGGCTATCGAGGCGCTCAAGAAGGAGATGGCGGAGCAAAAGGTGAACTTCAAGTTCACGAACTACCCCGGCGCGATCCACAGCTTCACGAATCCCGACGCGACCGAGATGGGCAAGAAGTTCAACATGCCCATAGCCTACAATGCCGCCGCGGACAAGGCATCGTGGGCGGATATGCAGCAGTTCTTCAAGGAGATCTTCAAAAAATAAATGATCAGATCATCCGCGCAGCGCAGGGTCAGATATCGATCCTGCGCTCTTTTTTTGTCGCGGTTGCACGAACCATGATAACTATTGGGTGGATCAGATGTTTTATGATATAGTTGGTAGCGATAAGTACTTCCTGTAGATGAGAACCTGGCCTATATGCCTGACTGTGTAGTTTCTATGTAGAAGATGTGAATGTTAAGACTTTGTAGCGGTACTAGGTAAGAATTGGCAGCTCTCTTGCAGGCTATTAAAGAACGGAATTTCGTGCTTTACTAGCCGTGGGCGGCTAGACAATTACTTGTTGTATTTGGATTAAACTCACGAGAATGAAGATGATTGATAATCAAATAGCAAAAAGAGTCGGCATTATTCAAAAGGTGTATATCGGGCTCGCCTGCTTAGCCATACTCGCCATTATTCTTGAAATCACACAATCACCAGGGAAAGTATCTTTTGAGTTTGTAGGCAACTCACTTGTTGTTGCATTCATTTATAGTGCAGTGTACGTCGGACTTAAAAAACAGCGCAATTGGGTAATTCCTTTAATTTTGATCACGACGATCCTGGTTTTGGTTCAAACTTTATTTGCAATCTTTGAGCCGGCTTACAATATCACTGCTTTTATGGCCAAATTCGTTCAGTTCTTCATTTTATTCTTCTATTGGTATCAAGCGTTCTTTTTTTCTAAACAAGAGGTGAAACAGTATTTCGGTTCAAAAGGGACCATAGTGTTTTAAAAAGGAACAAAGATACAACCTGCGCCTCGACGGCGACGCGCCGAAAGGCGGCGCGTGACGCGCGTGTTAAATCCGCATCACGATTTTCCCTCCGCCGTCTCTGGTCACATAGAACAATGTGCGATCCCAGGCCGGTCCCGGTAGCTGCATTTGTCAAGGACCGCGGCAGGTCGACGTTCGTTGCGCGGGTGAATATCCTGACGGGGGCTGGCTACTGCTTCTTCAGCGGCGTAAAGGTCCGGCCGCCGGGCTCGACGAACTTGCCGAAGAACTCGACGAAGTGC
>Ga0102851_10001587_pt1 | contig 13132 bp, 14 predicted proteins | sample Mud3Dept3metaG_FD_79558 | JGI IMG/M metagenome (GOLD analysis project Ga0102851, IMG submission 79558) | Freshwater wetland microbial communities from Ohio, USA, analyzing the effect of biotic and abiotic controls - Mud 3 Core 4 Depth 3... | ecosystem: Environmental > Aquatic > Freshwater >... | reverse complement strand
TGTGGACCCTGACGCCTTTTTCACCATTGCCCAGTACATGGCGGCGCTTCAGGGCCCTGATTCCCCATACCTGCCCACCCACTGGATGACCGAGACGCTCTGGGCCTACCTGAGCCGGTCTTCAGAAAAAGAGGCCTTGTTCCAGTCCAGCCTCCTTTGGAGCACCGTGGGCGCCCTGACGGTCATCAATGTATGGGTTGCCGAGGCGATCTACTTTTCCGGGTTTTCCAAGGCCCAGGAGGCCAAGAGGAGGAGGGCAGGAAAGAGGCTTCTGGATTTTCTTGGGGCTCTGATCAAACGACCATTCAGTACAGAGCTCGGTGCCATCATCGACAAAGACCTTCGTGCCTTTTTCCGCGACAATACCCAGTGGTCGCAGTTACTGCTTCTGGGCGCGCTGGTGGTGGTTTATGTCTACAATTTCTCGGTGCTTCCTCTGGACAAAAGCCCCATTCGTATCGAGTTTCTTCAGAACGAGATCGCTTTTTTCAACGTGGGGCTTGCCGGGTTCGTCCTTTCAGCGGTCTCGGTTCGCTTCATCTTTCCAGCAGTGAGTTCCGAAGGCCCCGCGTTCTGGATCGTCCAGTCTTCCCCGGTGCCCCTCAAGCGCTTTCTTTGGACCAAGTTCGCCTTTTACCTGTTTCCCATGCTTGTTCTGGGAGAGGTGCTCATTGTGTTGACCAACCACCTTCTCGAAGTGACTCCTTTCATGATGGCCCTTTCCACGGGCACCATGTTTCTCGCCGTGTTCGGGATCGTGGCGCTGGGAGTGGGCATGGGCGCCATGTACCCGAATTTCAATCACCAGAACATTGCGCAGGTGGCCACGGGTTTCGGAGGGCTCATGTTTATGATCCACAGCGCCGCCTTTGTGGCTTTCATCGTTGTCCTGGAAGCGGGGCCTGTCTATGTGCTGTTCATGGCCGACCTCAGAGGGGCGGCTGTGTCTGGGTGGCAATGGGTCTTGATTGCACTGTGCTTTTCTGCAGTCCTGTTCCTCATGACCGCTGCCGTTTACAAACCGATGAAAATGGGCTTGAAAGCCCTGAGCCGATGCGAGTAGAGACGAAAACCCTCGCCTTCGGGTGGAGACTTCAACTTGCTTTTTGCACCCCCATGCAGGCACAAAGTTGCGAAGGCACACAGACACAAAGAAAGAACGGGACAAAGGCTTATACTGGAATGGTTTTCTGCTTTGTGCCTCTGTCCCTTTGTCCCAAGCTCTAAAAAAATGGACTTTCTCTTTCCATTGCTGGCATAATCCCTCCTCCAGATAAGAAGGTTGAGACCTCCTCCCTATGTTTGACTTTGAGTGTATCGGCAACCTCCACATCCACTCGGTTCACTCTGACGGAAAAGGAACCGTTCAGCAGATTGCGGAATCCGCTGCAAAGGTGGGCCTTGATTTCATCGTTCTTAACGATCACTCGTACATGACGGACGCTCTTTATCTGAACGAGGAGGGCTACTACGGAAAAGTGCTGGTGCTTGTGGGTTCGGAGTTAGGGGTCCGTTTTCACCACTATCTTGCCTTTGATTTGAAGCAGCGCATTGCAGAGCACAATCCCCCTCCGCAGAAGGTGATCGAAGAGGTTGAAGCGCAGGGAGGATTCGGATTTCTCGCCCACCCCTTTGAAAAAGGGATGCCTTTTGCAGAGAAATCGATCGCCTACACTTGGAATGATCTTTCTGTGACCGGCTATCAGGGAATCTGTCTTTGGAATTTTATGTCCCGATGGAAAGAGAGTGTCAGAACCGTTCTCCACGGCTTTTTCTTTCTCACTTTCAAGACGCAACTGCTCAGGGGGCCGAGCCGGGAGACTCTGGACTTCTGGGACCGGCAATGCCGCCAGCGAAGAATGGCCGTTATTGGCGGGTCTGACGCCCACGGGACTTCTTTCAAATGGGGGCCCTTGAACCTTGTCCCTTTCACCTATGAGTACCTGCTCAACAGCATCACGGTACACCTCTTTCTCAAAGACCGGCTGTCAAAAGTTATGGAAGAGGCGAAGAAAGAGGTGTACGGCGCCCTCAAGGAGGGACGACTGTTCATCGCCCATGACAACCTTTTTCCGGCAAAAGGCTTTCGGTTTGACTTCATCTCCAATGACGGCTCCGACCTTTACATGGGAGAAGAGGGGGAGTTCAGAGAAGGGGGCTTTGTGGTCGAAATCCCTGCAGAGGGGGAAATCAGGTTGGTCAAAGACGGCCGAGTTGTGAAGAGGTGGCGGCGAAGAGAAGTCATGTACGAGCCTAAGGAAAAAGGCGTGTACAGGATTGAGGTGTATCGACGCCTGTTCCCTTTCGGCTGGCGGCCCTGGATTTTCTCCAATCCCATTTATTTGAGGTAGCCGGCCACTGACCGCAGACGGCGGACCGCCGCAAGGCGTTAATAGTCGGTTTCTCCCCCCTTGACTTCTACCGTGAATCCTACGACAATCCTGCCATTGCCTGGGTGGCGGAAGTGGTAGACGCAAGGGACTTAAAATCCCTCGGTAGGTCACTACCGTACCGGTTCGATTCCGGTCCCAGGCACCACAACATTCTCTCCCGAGTCATTGATCCTTGCAAAGTCTGGCGCCATGTTTAAATTTCTCTATATGTAGGCTAATGAGTGATTTTCGGGTAGCGATGACAAGCCGTCTCGGGGGGTGGAGAGATGTTGAAAAAAGCAATTGTTTTATTGTTAATGGTGGCTCTGTTATGGTTGTCGGGCTGCCTAACCTATGCTCCATATGCGGCCTCTGGACCCTGTGCGGACAGAATGCCCGCAGTCTACTGCGGCCCAGGGCCATGAGGATGGAGGATTCCTTCGAAACCTTTGACTTGCTTGGCTCTCCGGAGCCTGGAATAAGACCTGAAATTCCTTGGTACCTTAGTAATGCACCGGTTCGATTCCGGTCCCGGGCACCAATAAACTGGAGCTTATCCGAAGCAGAAGCATGAATTCGGGGGATTCGAAGAAATGGAGGTACGGCAATGAGTCGTTGTGAGAAATGCAGCTTTAGGGCGAGGTACGACAAGAATCCCCGATCCATTCCGGGTCGTATGTGGAAGTGGCACACGGGTTGGTGCCCGGGATGGAAAACCTACCTTAAATCCCTTCCCGAAGAAAAGCGCAAGGCTGTGGTGTCCCAATACCGTTAGCCTCTACGCTCTGTTCCTTCCTGCTTTTCCTTCTTCCGTGCATCGTGACCTTTTCCGATGTATAAAAAAAGGTCTTTTTCGAGCCCTGCCCGATACTGGTGTCGGGCGGATCACGGGTGCGAGTTTGCAGAGTGTCATGACAGTTTGGTAATTTTGGCCGGGTCCGGGAAAGAAAGAATGGACGACTGGTGTGAACAGCAAGACTGGGTTCCCGAGGGGGGTCGGGTTTATCGCTGCACCAGGTGCGGCAAGAGGCTCTATCCGCGCAAAAGGCAGGAGAAGGGCGAGTTCGTGGGGTGGCAATTGCGGGCCCACAAAACCAAGGGTCACAAGATCAAAGGGATCAAAGCGCGCCAGCATATGATCAGGAATCGATAATGGGTGACCCCGCTTAAGGAGGAGAAAATGAAGCGAAATGAGTTGGGGAAATACTGGAAGAAGGTGATAAAAGGGCGGCCGGCCGAAGCCAAGGTCATTGAGCCGGGCAGCGTAGTTACGGCGCCCTGGGTTCGGCTTAAGTGCAAGTACGGCTGCGAAAGGTACGGAAGAGGGTACTGCTGCCCGCCGGAGACGCCGAGCCCGGAGCAGACCAGGGAAATTCTCAGTTGTTATCAGCGAGCCATGCTGTTCCATTATCGGGCGGAAAAGAAGAAGGGTGAAAACCGCGCTGAGGCGTGGAAAGCTTTGCGTGGTGCACTTGTAGAACTTGAAGGCGAGATGTTCAAAGATGGGTATTACAAGGCCTTCATCCTTCTTGCCGGGCCATGCAGCCTGTGTGCGGAATGCGCAAAGTCAAAGAACGAACCCTGCAATTTCGGGTCTCGCGCCCGGCCTTCCATGGAGTCCTGCGGAATCGATGTCTATCAGACAGCATGGAACAACGGCTTCCCGATCGAGCCCCTCCGTCACAAAGGAGAAACCCAGAACCTCTATTGCCTCATGCTCGTAGACTAACGGGTTGCTGAAAAGCGCCCATCTACCGCGTTGCCCTCATCCCTCGTCGTTGCGACGTACTGGACTGTACGACTCACTCCTCAGGATTTCGGGCGCCTTGTATCTGAGCGTTTTTGAGCAACCCGCGAATAGGCTTTTTTTCAGCATTTTGCAGAAGAGAGGTTAGAGCAAAGAGCAGAGGGGAAAAGCGAGAGAGTGATGGGGTTGCTCTTCGCTCTATGCTTCTTTAGAGGACTCTCAGGAGCTTGAAAAAGTTATCTCCAGCAAAAAGGTAGGCAATCTGAATGAGAGGATATTGGAGGATGCTCGATATGATGCCGGTCTTCAAAAAGCGATCTGCTAGAAAAACGCCAAGCAGAAGCATCGGCGCGTACCTTGCCATTTCTCTATACTTTTGCAGAGCCTGGTATGGAAGGAAGCTTTCAAGAACGTGCGAGCCGTCCAAAGGCGGAATGGGGAGCAGGTTGAACAAACCTAGCGCTATGTTCAGAAGGACCATTGAAACCAGGATCCTGAGATACAGTTCCGAAGGGAACAGGAAATAACGGACGAATACTCCCGCGAGAAGAGCAACCCCGAAGTTTGCAAGAGGGCCGGCCAAAGAGACCCAGAGGCTGCCCATCCTGGGATTCCTGAAATACCTAGGATTTACGGGCACCGGTTTGGCCCAGCCAAAGTGAAAAAGATACAGACAGATTGCTCCGATTGGGTCGAGGTGGCTCACAGGGTTGAAGGTTATCCTCCCGGCCATTTTTGCGGTCGGATCACCAAGAGATAGGGCGGTGCGAGCGTGAGCGTATTCATGCACAGTGAGCGCAAAAAGGACCACGGGTATGTTGACGATCATTTCCTGGATGCTGCCGAACATGGCTTCACTTCCTCGTCATGGCGCAAGATCCTACCAGGAATCCCCGATCAGAACAAGGGCTAAAAGGGTTGACATAAGGGCAGGGGTTGTGCAAATTTTGACTTGCCCCAGCCACCAGGAGTCGGGTATTATGAATACACTTTTTCCGGGCGTTCAACCCGGATTCGGAGAGGAGGATGGCCACGAGAAGCGCTGATTTTGCGGGAAGCTGGTATCCGGCTAGGGATTCGGATTGCCGGCGAGCGATCGAGGAGTTCTCCCGATCAAGCGCCCCTTGCCCGGCCGGTGCAGCGATGGGGGGAATCGTGCCCCATGCGGGATGGGTCTTTTCGGGGAAAATCGCCTGCAACGTGATCCGGTGCCTGAGCGAGCAGTCTTCGCCGGATACGATTGTTCTGTTCGGAAGACATCTTCACCCCTCCGGTAAGAGCTACATCATGATCGAAGGATCTTGGGCCACGCCCCTGGGTGACCTGGAGATCGATCAGGAGCTCGGCGAAAAACTTCACGCCGAATTTCCCTTTGTCGTTGAGACGGCGGCACGTTACGAACAGGACAATACCATTGAACTGCAGCTGCCGTTCATCAAGCATTATTTCCCGGCGGTAAAGATTTTACCCTTGGGTGTGCCTCCGGCTCAGGGATCTCTTCGAATCGGGGAGCGCGCCGCCGAGATTTCCCGTGAGTTGGGTCGTAAAATTCTGGTTCTGGGATCGACGGATCTTACGCACTACGGCGACAATTATGGCTATGCCCCTAAGGGGGTAGGCAAAGCCGCAGTGGAGTGGGTGAAGAACGAAAATGACAAAAGGCTGGTGGATTTGATTCTCCGGATGGATGCCAAGGAAGTCATCCGGGAGTCGCTGACCAATCACAATGCGTGCTGCTCAGGAGCCGTCGGCACAGCAATCGCAGCGGCCAAGAAACTCGGAGCCCGCCGAGCGCACAAGCTAGTGTATGCGACAAGCTATGACGTCCGACCGGACAGCAGCTTTGTAGGCTACGTGGGCGTGGTCTTTGTTTGAGCGGCGCAGAATCCCGAAGCACAGAGAGTGCTCATCTTGATGCATAGGAATCCCTATGGAGAGAAACCGAATCAAGCTTGAATTCCTGGTCCATGACTTGAAAGTGCCTCTTGCAGTGATCGAGGCCGGAATCCTTTCTTTGCTGCAAAAACAAGACAAGTATGGGGACCTCAACGAGAAGCAGGTCAAAATCCTGGAAAGGGCTTTGCGGAACACCGTTGTGACGCGCAGGCTCGTGAACGACGCCCTGGAACTCGGGCGATCCAGCCAGGGGATCATGCACAAGACGACCTTCACACCGGCACAGCTTGTCGTAGGGACATTGATTGAAGTTCTGGATCTCGCTGACCACAACACCGCGGACGCCATCAAAGGGTGCAAGACCCTGACCGATCTCAAGACGTGCCTCGATGGGCAGGGACTTTGTATTGAGGTCGATGAGAGCTTTTGGCTACGGGATCTGTTTCTAGATGAAAGCAAGGTGAAGCAGATTTTCAGGAATCTTTTGACCAATGCCTTGAAGTACAAGAAGAAGCGCGTGAACCTGAAGATCGCACGGGGCGAGCGCCATCTCTTGATTTCCGTGAGCGACGACGGCGAAGGCATTCCGTCCGGCTATCACAAGAAGATCTTCGAATGCTATTTCCAGATGGACATGAAGGCGGATCACTGCGTGAGGGGCCACGGCTTAGGCTTAGCCGGGGTGCAGGTGTTGCTCGAAGACATGGGGGGGGAGCTTTTCCTGGAAAGCGACATCGGAAAAGGGGCGACTTTTTCCGTTAAAATTCCGTGGTGAAAACTCGCCTGCGCTGAAAACGGCCTTCGTCCACAGGACCCTACAGCATTTGTTCGAGATCTTTCTTGTTCACGGTGTGTTTGGCGTCGAAATCATTCCAGAAATCTTTGTCCTTTTCCCTCCATCCTGCACCGAAGACCCTGTCGAAGAAAGGTCTCAACTTCCAGAACCAGCTCCCATGCTTTTGAATCCCTTTCTGCTTTGCTTCCAGTAGGTCCCTTAGGAACTCCGCGATTTCAGGAAGCTTGTCCTTGGGGATATAGCAGTTCGCGCCCTGCTTGATGGAGCGGGCGAGATTGTCGGCGCTGAGGGCGTGGGCGGTGAGCATGACGGCGGGTATTTCCTTTTGAGTGACCATCTTTAAGAGATCGTAGCCTCTGACTCCCATGATGTCGAGGATGGCAATATCATAGTCATTCTTGTTGAGAAACTTGACTCCTGCATCGAAATTCGGAGCCTTGTCGACCGGACACATGCTCAGCGTCTCTGTAAGAGTGTCCAGAACGTCGGGTTCATCATCAACGATCAAGATCCTTTTCCCTTCAAGAATATCGCCATCCGTCATCGTCATCCTCCCTCAGAGTAAAGTGCAGGCCTCTGTGCTGAGTGACCCAGACCAATTCTTTTTGAACTTAACCCTTTGCTCTTTGGAAAACGCTTTCCGCGCCGCCGGGTGAAGGCGGAAATACCGAATCCAATGTTTATTGTAAGAGAAGGTAGAGGCATTTTCAAGAAAAGGTAGCGGAATGATACCCCGTGCGTTTGTTTTGGTCAACACATTTGTCTCCCCGTCCTCGGCCCTGCCCAAGGTAAGCCGTTTCCAGGGTTGGGGTTGAGCTCTATCCTCTGCTGTGATATAGGATAGCAACTCTTATGGTGGGGCAGGGGGGGTAACATGGAATTCATCGACAAGGCTAGAATTCGGCTCGAGCACTGGATTCATCACAGCGAAGATCATTATCAGGAGTATGTCTCCTTTGCGAAGGAACTCGAAGACGCCGGAAAGATCGAAAGCGCTCGACACCTCAAGGACATGATCACCCTGGGCGCTCGAAGCACCGAGTGTCTTAAGAAAGCCATGAAAGCCCTAGGGTAGACGAGGAGCAGGAAGGAGAAGTGCCATGTGTGAGGCTCATGCGTTTGTCTTGCAGGACGACAAGGAAGTTAAACTCCTCGAAAATGTTGATGAACTGGAAGTGGAGGGGGATGAAATCCGGTTGATCAACATCTTCGGCGAGCAGAAGATCTTGAAAGCGAGGGTAAAAGGGTACAGTGGGTCTGGGCGGAAAATCCTCCTGGAACCTCTTCGGTGACCGTGCTTTTTGATAGGTGAATGGGGGAGAATCATGATTGAACTGATCCGTGATGCAGCAGAGAGGATTTTCAAATCCGGACTGACCTTGGCTTTGACCGGTGCAGGCATATCCGTAGAGTCGGGTATTCCGGATTTCAGGAGCGCGGGGGGGCTCTGGTCCAAGTACGATCCTTCAGAATACGCGACCATCACCGCCTTCAGGCAGAATCCTGAAAGGGTGTGGGACATGCTCAGGGATATGGATGCCCTCGTGAGCAGTGCCTGCCCCAATCCGGCCCACACCGGCATGGGTGAAATGGAGAAAATGGGCTTTCTTCACTGCATCATTACACAGAATGTGGACAATCTCCACCAGGCGGGCGGGGCTAGGAATGTCATCGAGTACCACGGCAATTCCAGCACTCTTTTGTGCCTGTCTTGCGGAAGGACTTACCGCGCTGAGGAAAAAAGAGGTGAACGAACACCCCGATGCGTGTGTAAGAGCATCCTCAAACCGGACGTGGTCTTCTTTGGGGAGGCCATTCCGCCCGCAGCACTGACCCGTTCGTTTCAGCTGGCTTCGAGAGCTGAAGTTCTTATGGTGGTGGGGACATCGGCCGTTGTCTCTCCGGCCAATACCATTCCCTCCATCGCCAAAGAGCGTGGTGCGAAGATCATTGAAGTAAACAAAGAGAGCACCCACCTGACTCACACGGTGACGGATATTTTCATTGAGCAGAGCGCAGGGGTGGCCATTCCGCAGATTGTCTCCGAGCTTAAGAAAAGGAAACTGGCGGCAGGATAAGCCTCGAGAGAACGATTTCTTGCAGGCGCAAAAAAGGAAAGGAACAAAGTCACAAAGGCACATAGGCACAAAGTAGAGAAAAACCCATCAAGCGGCGCGACTTTGTGCCTTTGTGCCTCTGTCCCTTTGGCCCTACAGCTCTTTACTTGGGTTTGAGGAAATCTTCGAGATGAATGACCTTGTCCTGTTTTCTTGCGGCGTCCCAGGAACCCTTGATTTTTGATTTTCGGAGATCGTTGATCATGGTCTGAAGTTCCGGGTTCTTCTCGATGATCCCTTGAATTTGCTTGCTCAAATCCTTCCAGGTCCTGTCGAGTTCCTGGGTCTCCAGCCTGAAACCGGCCCAGGTCGAGAGAAGCGATCCCATCTGAGAAAGCAGGCCGAAATGGGTCGTTCCCTGGAGGTAAAAGGGGCAGTGACACCAGAGGCTGAAACACTCGATCCCCCGTTTACTCGCTTCGTGCAAAATCGTCGAATGAATGGCACTGGGGCCTTTGTAGTTGACGGCGGCGAGGCCTTTTTCTTTTAGTCGGGCCAGGAGTTCCTCGCTGGAAGCTACCGCTGAGATGACGGTGTCCGTGTGGAGCACGTTGTCGTACATGCTGCCCAGAATGATGATCGTTCTTGCTTTCACCCTTTCACACAGGCCCACCAGCGTCTCAGCAAAATAGAGCCAGCGCAGATTGGGCTCTGGGGCCTTGAACAACACCATGTCCCGACCTGCTGTCTGTTTTTGGACGACGTGCAGGTATCCGCCCGGTGGTGTAATCTTCTTGAGCAGCCCCTCTTCAATTTCTACGGACGGTCTGTTTTCATCGAATCGGTAGAAGGGATCGGGGATAATGCGGCCGAAGGCCTTGGCGTCGAGTTTTTCAATGAGGTAGTCCACCATGCCCCTTGAGAGGTCAAGGGCATTGCCCCAACCTTCAAAGCCTGCAATCAGGACAGGGTCGTCCATGTCGGGCATGTAAGCGATCTCGATGGCGTCTGGGAACATGGCGAAAGTTTGACACCCTGCCCGAGGAGTTGTCAATTCATTTCTGTTGACAAAAATGGAAAAAGTTATAAATTACTAGGCCTTGGAGAAAGAAATTCAGGGCTGCGCTGGTTGTGGGGGAAGGCTTGTCCATAGAGATTGAAAGAAGTGTTCTGGAAAATGCCTGCAAAGAGATGATCGAAACGATCCTTTTTTGCCTCTCCACCGCTTTCAAGGGAACCATCTACCGGGTTGGGAAACCTCCGGCATTGATCACCGAACGAATCACCTCCGGAGTCATTGACTCGTCCAAAAAGCACATATCGTGGGGACTTCCCGGAAACTCGGACTACAATCCGCCGGGCAGGCCGTGGACCGACTACAGGGATGACCCGGGCAGGCCCTTGGAAGCCATGGCTTGGTGCGTGGAAAAGCAGATCAGTTGGACCTCTGCAGATCCCAAGAACGATCCGAGGAGCGTACGACTCCAGGTCGAAGGCATTGAAGAGGACTATCACCACATGGAGCCGGTGCTGGTGCGCAAATCCGACCTCCATCTGGATATGTATCCTTCCCTGCAGTACCCCAGGGATTATCAGGAGAGAATCCTCTGGCAGGGCAGCGACTACGTGGTGGTGGCGGTCATCAAGATTCATTTCGAACCGCACACGATCTGCGTCGGCAGCCGCGAAACCAAGGTCATCAAGAAGCTGTCGCGCTCTCTGGGCACCGAACTCCTTTCCCACCATCTTCATCACGATACAGTCCGCGCCATGCAGAAGTTGGCAAAGGACAGGCTCGATGCGTGCAACATCCTCGCGGATTCCCTGCGCAATGCCATCACCAAATCCGCGCTCATCTTTTCTTTGGTGAAGATGGAGATGTGGAATCTGAGGGAGCAGTGGGAGGCGGTGCTTCTCAAGGAGCGGCGCGAAAGGAATACAAAGCGGGAAGCGATCAAGGAGCTGGAAGAGCTGCTGCTGCGTTGGGCAGGGAACGCTCAGGAGCTGAGAAATGATCTTGCTGCGGTACAGCGCCGCTTTCTCGAACTTCCTCTGAGCCCGCAGAAAGCCGAGAAATGGGTCACCCTGCAAATCCAGGAGAGGTGGAGAGAACTCTTGGCCAGGTCCCCTCAGGATGAAAGGACCACACGCCGGATTTGGCAGGCCATTGACAAGCTCAGGCTCTCGCTTTACTACGGCAAGAACCCCGAAGTGGTCGCTGGATACGCCGGGATTCCCAGGGAGTTGAAAGAGGAATGGGTCGACACGATCTACAGCAATGTGGACGGGTTCAACGATTCGGTGATTGATCGTTTGATCAGAGTTCTCGCGAATCCGGCCCTACCCATCCCTAGCAGGGAAAGATCCAGAAGAATGCTGACGCAGCTCAAGGTGCTTGCGGAAAACATGGATCAACTTGAAAAAAACACGAATTTTCTCTTGCGCCACGTGCTGAACGGTGGGGAGAATGGCTGTTCACCGGAATCTGCGGATGGGGACAAGGAAAACCAGCAGAGGCGCCGGGAAGGGAAGAATCCATAAAGAAGCTGGAGTTCTATCCCTGGGTTTGCTAGAGTGGAAGCCAGGCGCCTGTAGCTCAGATGGATAGAGCAGCGGACTTCTAATCCGCAGGCCCCGCGTTCGAGTCGCGGCAGGCGCGCCAAGTAAAATCGAGGGGTCAGCCGACATAGGGCTTATCAAGTCTTCTCTGTAAGAAGAGCTTCTTCAGCATATCAAGCATTTCATCATCAAGGTAAACCGTTCGGCCTTTTTCGTTCTTCGTGGTTCCGGGCTCCAGACGTACCACCCTCCTTTTCAAGTCGACCCTGTCCCACGTTAGGCAGATAACTTCTGAGTGTCGCCACCTGCCGGGGGAGTGTCACTTGGTGGCTTTTTGCGCGGGTGAGAGGGAAAATTCCCCCAAGGTTTGTTGTTAGGCGTCTACTCAGCTTTTTTTATCCTTTGTCCTTTGACCTTTCTCTCCTCCTTCTCCTGTGAATCACTCCCCACGTCATCAGGCCGGCGCCCATGAGCAGCATGGAGGTCGGTTCGGGGGTAGCAATGGGCACTGGTTCGATTGAAGGGTCGACCGTGTTACCAAAATAAGCTATGTGGCTTAACCTTCCCACAGGCAGACTAGTAATTTCGGAGATAACAGTAAAATCCAAATAATTATCGTCATCAATGATCGCCCAGTGGTCCGGATTCAAGACACCGGGCTTTCCAACGCCGTATTTCAAAACTGCGTAAGTCCAGCCGCTCGAAAAAGCTCCTTCGGACCAAGATCCATCATTCCATTTTCCATCTTCGTCTTTGCCATAGTAATAAACAGAACCGCCGATAAGGCTCTCAAGCCATGCCTGCTCATCCTGCCAGTTACTAGGCGTCACCCACTGAGGATTGGTCGGGGGGTCGGGTGGTGACAAGTCAGGAACTAACGTATCCCCCCAAACCAATTTCAGCGGTGTCAGCGCCACAAAAATGAGCATCAAACACAACAGAAAGAGCTTCTTTTCCACGACCACCGCTCCGGTTTTTCGATTTTTATCCGCTCCCGCGGGCGAGCGTAAAGCCCGCCCCTACATTTTCATGCGCGGGGGCGACAAGAACAACGTGTCATGAGCCTTTACAAGTTCATCAAGATTGAAATCCCAAACTATTCTGAGCTTCCAGTCTCCTCCGGCATCGAGAGGATGCTCCCTAAGATTCCTTATTTATACGCAGGAATCTCTACTGGGCTCTTTTTTGTCTCCTCTTTCCACTCCTCCTGTGGAGTGCCCCCCACGTCATCAAGCCGGCGCCCATGAGCAGCATGCTCACCGGTTCGGGGATGGGAACGCTGAGTTTGTTGTCCGGCAACGATCCAAAAGCGAACGCGGCGTTGGTAAGCTGCAGGTTTGTGAGGCCCTCTGGCACATCGATCCAGAAGACGGCACTGGTGTCGATCAGGGGAAGAGCTGACTTAACATTGCCTAGATAGTTAGTCCCAGCCGCGGCAATTCCGTATGTATCACCATCAGTGGCGGCCCCGTCAAAACCGGTGAGCCCATAGCCGACTGTACCAATTCCATAGTTGTAAGCAGCGTAAGATATGCCGCTGTTGGCTGTGCCGAATGGGCCGTTTGACAGTACATAGGTGGCGTCCGTAGCGGTACCATTGACAGCCGGTGCGATATCGACGTTATAGTTGGTGCCGATTGCGTCGTCGCTAGGACCTGGCTCATTGGGGATCAAAACCTTAACTGTCTCCGCTAAGCCGTCGAAG
>Ga0102851_10001585_pt1 | contig 13138 bp, 9 predicted proteins | sample Mud3Dept3metaG_FD_79558 | JGI IMG/M metagenome (GOLD analysis project Ga0102851, IMG submission 79558) | Freshwater wetland microbial communities from Ohio, USA, analyzing the effect of biotic and abiotic controls - Mud 3 Core 4 Depth 3... | ecosystem: Environmental > Aquatic > Freshwater >... | reverse complement strand
TTCACTAGACGCAACTCGCACGATTGCACTTCACCGGTCTTCATCAGATTTTTTCGGAGCAAGTAGAAGTTGTCCTGATCTTGCCTGTGGATGTAACGAGTGAACGGCTGCTTGACCAGCACGCTTCTGGACGTACCCAGCAACGTGGCAGTATTGGGATTAGCATGCAGGATCAGACCGGATTCGCTGAGGGTGCAATAGCCGACCGGTGACAGATCGTAGAGTTCGGAATAGTCGGCCAGCACGCTATCCCGTTCGAACTGCGTGCGGCGCAGTTCCTCGTTCTGCATCTCCAGCTCGATCTGATATATGTGCAGCTCTTGCAGCGTCTGCCGCATGGCTTCGGGTGACATCGCATCAAGCTGCTGATGCGACATGGCGGCATTTTTTCGGAGGGCAGATTCTGCTCGCTGGCGCAGCTCCTGCGCGGGACTTGTTTGCGGTGCAACGATTGCAGCCACAGCAGTGATGTCATCTGCGTGGCGCATATTAGCAATGTCCATTTGAATCGCCAGATCTAAATTATTTAGCCGCATAATTCCCTCAAATAAAATCTACTAGCCTCGCAAAGAGTGCATCTAGCACTAATATTACCTGCCGCACAATCAGGCAATTCTGATTTTCTATCGGAATTCTGGAAGGTTGAGGCATGACCTTCTCTGGAAGGTGGGAATGCCGACACGACTTTTACAATCAACCTGAGCTAATAAATATGCGGATTTACCGATGAGAAGACGCACGATATTTTTATATAAACGCACCTGCTTTAAAGCACATCGTATAAAAAAACAACAGTGTGTAGATATACCCGGAGCTGCGTATTTTCACTACCGGTATGCAGGTAGACCAATGCATATAGAAAAGTTGGCGAGGGCCGGAATACCCTAAGCCATACAAGCGGCAATCAAATTGAATGTTCGTACATCAGGTCAACTTGGCGGGATGAGTGGAGGAAGTCGCCGAGTTTAGACAAGACATTTCATGGATGGTGGGGCCACTTAGTGTTTCGTTTCTGGTTAAACGAAGCGAATCAAATCTATGTACGCCAGCGCACAGAAAATTTACAGACCATTTTCTATCATCAAACTGTGAGTCATTTATTGGCAAACAAATTTAGGGATTTATTCAATTATTTACCCAGGAGGAATAAATGATACGCGCGCAAATGGATGACCGGGATGAATCGCAACCGCTAACTCCGCAGCAACATCATCGGAAAGCGGCGGAATATCACGAACAGGCAGCCAAGTATCACAGGGAAGCTGCCCGATATCACGAATCAGGGGATCCCCAAACTGCCGCACACCATGCCCAGATAGCTTATGGACATACGATTCAGGCTATAGAGCAAGGAACGGAAGTCAGCAAAAAATACGCGAATACGCACAGTCTTCAAAAGTTATAGGGGCATAAGCACAGCAGGTTTGCAGATATAAATCCGGCTTTCATGGCAAAGCCAACAGTTAACTGCGGTTTTCAGCATCCGTTGATTCGCTCAGATATTTGGAGAATGAAATGTTGGTTGGTTTTAAAAAATCAGGCACCACGCTGTTTGTCAGGAAATTCATGCGGGTCATGAAAAAAATGAAGGCTGAGTTGCATGAACATCGTTATTGCCTGGAGAAAAATGTCGAACAAAGAACCGCACTTTTGATGAAACGCATCGCAGTGCTGGAATGTTGTAATGCGACATTGTGTGACAAGCTTGTTCAGGCACAGAAGGAGCTTGTCTCGCAAAGACGACTGTCGGCACACGCCTTGCCCGTTATAGAGTCATACCCAAAAGTTGATCGGGTAGAACATGCAGACAAATGGGATGAGCTTGCAAATGCCATCTGATGCAATTCGCTTTCATATTTAAAAGGAAATGTCATGAGCCAAAATCTTACACAACCGGAAGAAGTCGATCATGTTTTGATGGAAATGGCGAGCCACGCTATGGGAGCTGGCACAGCCGGTTCCAGAGGCGTTCAGAAAAGCGAAATTATTCGAGAGTTTGAACGCATAGAGTTGGCCAAGTCATTAGGTTTTTCATACGGTGTGGTTCACAAGAAATCGGCTCGTGGTTTGTAGGACCATAACCCTATAAATTGAAGTTACCGATGATGCAGCACGCTATGGATACTCTCGCCACAACCGCCGTTACGATTTTGATTGCCACGGACAATGTCGCCGACGCTGCACTGGTGGAGAAGTTGCTGCACCCGGAATTTGATCATGTCTTTGCCTCCACGGATCCTGACAAGTTGGCGGTGGATTTCGCGCACCATCACCCCAGCGTGCTGGTTATGGCATTCAACACGCTGGAAAAATCGGAACGTTACTACTTGGGGTTGTACCGCCAGTGTGAGGCCGCACATCAGTATCCCCACCGTACTGTGATTCTGTGCAACAAGGATGAAGTAAGGCGGGCTTATGAGCTATGCAAGAAGGACTATTTCGGCGACTACATTCTTTTCTGGCCGATGACCTATGACATGTCGCGCTTGGCCATGTCCATCCATCATGCGCTACGTGAACTGGCTACCCTTAACGCCGAAGGGCCATCGGCGGCGGAGTTCGCCGCACAGTCACGCCGCCTGGCAGAGCTGGAAAGAAGACTGTCCCAACAAATGTCCCAAGGTGTCCAGCACATTGAAGTGGCCAGCAGGGCAATGGAGCAAGCCATGCAAGAAATCGGTACGGCCATGGACGGATTTTCCCGGCGGCTCGTCTCGGGTGCTTTTCCCGACTTGGTCGAGATCAAGGATGCCGATGGGCTGGAACAGGAAATCAGCCGTATCAAGCTTGATGAAATTCAGCATCACTTCAGCAACGCCGCCGAATCAACCCGTCCTCTGAAGCAGTGGGCGCAAGAATTCAGGCAGGAATGCGAGCCACTTCTGGAGTCCGTCCGCGCACTGAATAATCTGGCTGAGCGCATCAGGCCTACCGTGCTGGTGGTGGATGACAACGAACCCCAGCGCAAAATAATCGACCGGCTTCTGAGGGCGGAAAACTTTAACCTGATTTTCGCCAGCGATGGTTTTGAAGCGCTGAACATTCTGCGCAAGACACGACCGGATCTCATTCTTATGGACATGATGATGCCAAATATGGATGGGCTGGAGACTACGCGGCGGCTTAAGGCCATGCCGCATTTTATTAATACACCGGTAATCATGATTACCGGTAAAAGTGAAGAAAAAACGGTAGCTGACAGCCTGAAGGCCGGTGCAGTTGATTTTTTGGTGAAACCTTTCGATCACGCCACTCTGGTTGCCAAGATAGCTCACGCGCTGAATGCAACAGCTCCCGCGTAGTGCTTGGCAATTAACGGCGCTTGATTTTTCCGACCCACGAAAACCTTCCGTTGGGTTCCTGGTTGTCGGATTGGCTTTCTGCTCCAAGTGAGAGCGCGGTTATATGAAATTTTTATGCGTGAGATAAAAAAGGATAGCAGTAATGATTAACGCAGCCGACATACTTAACGCGAAAATACTGATCGTTGATGATCTTGAAGTCAATGTGCGGTTGCTGGAGCAAATTTTGCGCGGCGCCGGCTATGTTTCCATTGCATCCACGATGAATTCTGGCGAGGTCTGCGAGCTTCACCGCAAGCATCGCTACGATCTGATTCTGCTCGATCTGAAGATGCCTGATCTTGACGGATTTCAGGTAATGGAAGGACTCAAGGCGGTTGATCCGGAGGGCTATGTTCCGGTCATCGTGATCACCGCACAACCCGATTACAAGCTGCGCGCGTTGGAAGCCGGCGCGAAGGATTTTGTGAGCAAACCGTTTGATGTTCACGAAGTAAAAATTCGCATTCACAACATGCTGGAAGTCCGCCTGTTGTACAAAGAGCACCATCGTCTGGATCAGGTGTTGCAGGATAAGAACGCCGAGCTGGAGAGTGCCAGGTTGATGGCGGAAAAAGCCAATCAAGCCAAATCGGATTTTCTTTCCAGCATGAGCCATGAGATACGCACACCGATGAATGCCATCATCGGCATGTCTTACTTGGCGCTGAAGACCGAGCTGACGCCGCGTCAGCGTGACTATGTCAATAAGATCAAGGGTGCCGGCCAACATCTGCTCAGTATCATCAACGATATTCTCGACTTCTCGAAGATTGAGGCGGGTAAGCTGACTGTCGAGCGCACCGAATTTGAACTGGAGAAAGTTCTCGATAATGTGGCTAATCTGACTACCGAAAAGGCATCTGCCAAGGGGCTGGAGTTAGTCGTCAATGTGGACAAAAACGTGCCGCGCAACCTGATCGGCGATCCGCTTCGGTTGGGACAGATTCTTATCAACTACAGCAACAATGCCGTCAAGTTCACCGAGCATGGCGAGATTGATATCGTCATCAGCCTCAAGGAGCAAACCGACAGTGATGCGCTGATCTACTTTGCCGTACGCGATACCGGCATCGGGTTGACGGAGGAACAAATGGGCGGGTTGTTCCAGAGTTTTGCACAGGCCGATGCTTCAATCACCCGAAAATTTGGCGGCACGGGCCTCGGGTTAGTCATTTCCAAGAAGCTGGCCGAGCTGATGGGTGGCGATGTGGGTGTGGAAAGCGAACCGGGCAAGGGCAGTACATTTTGGTTCACCGCACGCTTTGGCAAAGGTGTCGGCCAGTTGCGCAAGTTGGCGCTGCCGGACGACCAACAGAGCAAGCGCGTGCTGGTGGTGGACGACAACGAGAATGCCCGCATGGCGTTGGGCGAACTGCTCGGCAGCATGAGCTTCAAGGTCGACCATGCAGAATCGGGCAAGGCGGCCATCGGTGCTGTGGATCGCGCCGAGGCGCAGGGCATGCCCTACGAGATCGTGTTTCTCGACTGGCAAATGCCGGGTATGGATGGCATCGAAACGTCCCGGTTGCTAAAGGAACTTCCGCTTAGCCACATACCGCAAATGATGCTGCTGGCCGCTGATGGCGGCGAGGAATTTATCAAGAGAGCGAAGGAGGCGGGGCTCGATAACGTGCTGATCAAGCCTATCAGCCCTTCAGTGCTGTTAGACGGCGTGGTGCGTATTCTGGGAGGTGCCATCGATGGCGCACATACCGCCGAGGGTGCGCCGACTGACAGCATCGAGCAACTCGTCACTATCAAGGGAGCCCGCATCCTGCTGGTGGAGGACAACGATCTTAACCAGGAAGTGGCAACCGAACTATTGCGCGATGCGGGTTTTGTCGTTGATCTTGCAGAAAATGGTCAGATTGCACTGGATAAGGTCAGGGCTGCCGATTACGACATTGTGCTGATGGACATGCAGATGCCGGTGATGGACGGCGTGACGGCGACCCGGGAAATTCGCAAAGAAGCGCGTTTCAATGATCTTCCAGTCGTGGCGATGACCGCCAATGCCATGCAGGGCGACCGTGATCGTTGTATGGCGGCTGGCATGAATGATCACGTTGCCAAGCCAATCGAACCGGAAGATTTGTGGAAGGCGCTGCTTAAATGGATCAAGCCGGTGCACCTGGCCGCTCCAGCAGCAATCGAGGCGAAACCGCAGGCGGCACAAGAGGGCGATCTGCCGGGTCACATCGAGGGGCTGGACATGGCCAATGGCCTGCGCCGCGTACTCGGCAAAAAGTCGCTCTACATCTCGATGCTGCGCAAGTTCATCACAGGGCAGAAATCCGCAACTGCGGAAATCATCAAGGGACTGGATGGCAATGACTGGGACACCGCGGAGCGGCTTGCTCATACTCTAAAAGGTGTTTCAGGCAACATTGGTGCCACCGGATTGCAGCAGCTGGCGGAAATAGTCGAGGCCGCAATCAGGGCGCGCAGTCCACGCGAGGAGATCGATGGTCAGATCGCAGAACTGAAAAAACAGCTCGAATATTTCATCACCCAACTGGAACAGAAGTTGCCGGAGGAGCGCGGCAAAGCTGTTTTCACGGTCGACCAGAAAAAGCTCAAGGAGGTTTGTGACAAGTTGGAGGCCTTGCTGGCCGACGACGACGCAGAAGCATTTGATGTGATGGACGCGAATGCCGAGATGCTTAATTCGGCATTCCCCAAGCACGGTCAAGAGATCGATAGTTACATCCGGGCATTCAACTTCGAGGCAGCGCTGGCAGCGCTAAAGACCGCCTCAGCAACATCCACCTGAAAGGAATCTTCATGGACGATCTGAATTGCACTGAAAAAGCCACGATACTGGTGGTAGACGACGATCCAGGTAATCTGGCTCTGATGAGCAACATGCTCAAGGACGATTACAAGGTAAAAGTCGCCAACGGTGGCGAGAAAGCGCTGAAGATTGCGGCATCCGACTCTCCCCCCGACCTGATTATGCTCGATATTGTGATGCCAGGCATGGACGGATTCGAGGTGTGCCGGCAACTCAAGAACAATCCCGAGACGATGGATATTCCGGTGATCTTCCTTACCGCCAGGACTGAAGAGGAGGATGAGAATAAAGGGCTGGAGCTTGGTGCGATCGATTACATATCCAAGCCGGTCAGACTGCCCATCGTCATGGCACGCGTAAAGAACCATCTGGCACTTCATCAGCGCAGTTCGCTCGTGGAGGTTGAGGCTCGTCACAAATGGTTAAAAAACTCACTGGAAAAATTTATTACGCAACAGGAGCAGAAGCAGCCTGAGGTGGAGGGCAATATGGCTGTCCCGGAAGACCGGGAACAACTTAATGCGGTCTGTGACAAGTTGGAGATCCTGTTGGTTAACGATGATGCAGAAGCATTTGATGTGCTGGATGCGAATGCAGAATTGCTTAATGATGCCTTTCCCAGCCACAGTCACGAGATCGAGAACTCCATCCGCTCATTCGACTTCGATGCGGCGCTCGTGGCATTAAGAGATGTAAGGGCGACGCTTGCCAATCAATGACCCGAAGTCATATCAATCGCACCATACAGTTTGAAAGGAATCGCCATGGACGAGCTCAATTTAACTGATAAAGCCACGATCCTAGTGGTCGATGACACGCCGGATAACCTGGTTTTGATGAGCAATTTGCTCAAGGAACGCTACAAGGTGAAAATTGCCAACGGTGGCGAGAAAGCGCTGAAGATTGCGATGTCCGACTCGCCGCCCGACCTGATTTTGCTCGACATCATGATGCCTTCCATGGATGGCTACGAGGTGTGCCAGCGACTCAAGCACGTCCCCAGGACAATGAACATTCCGGTGATCTTCCTTACCGCCAAGTCGGCAGAGGAGGATGAGAAAAAAGGACTGGAACTCGGCGCAGTCGATTACATCACCAAGCCGATCAGCCCCCCCATCGTGATGGCGCGTGTAAAGAACCATCTGGCGCTCAAGGCCATGGCCGATTTTCTGCGTGACCGGAACGAATTCCTTGAGCTGGAAGTGGCCAAGCGCACGCGCGAAGTCATGGCGATCCAGGACGTGACGATTCTCGCCATGGCCTCGCTGGCCGAAACGCGCGACTCCGATACCGGCAACCATATCCGTCGCACGCAGTTCTATGTCAAGGCGCTGGCCGAGAGGCTGCGCAACCATCCGCGCTTCGCCTGGTTCCTGACCGACAACAACATCAACATGTTATTCAAGTCGGCGCCTTTGCATGATATCGGCAAGGTGGGCATTCCTGACCGCATCCTGCTTAAGCCGGGCCGCTTTGAACTACACGAGTTCGAGATTATGAAGACGCACGCAAGCCTGGGATACGATGCCATCGTGCATGCCGAGAATTCGCTGGGTACCAACGTCGATTTTTTATCCTTCGCCAAGGCTATCGCACTGTCGCACCAGGAAAAATGGGATGGAAGCGGTTACCCGCAGGGTCTCGCCGGCGACGACATCCCGATTGCGGCGAGGTTGATGGCGGTGGCCGATGTTTACGACGCGCTGATTAGCCGCCGCGTGTACAAGGATGGCATGCCGCACGAAGATGCGGTGCGGATCATGGTTGAGGGGCGAGGCAAGCACTTCGATGCCGACATGTTCGATGCCTTCATCGATATTCAGGAGGAGTTTCGCGCCATTGCCCTGCGCTTTGTCGATTCCGATGCTGACATGGATAAGAAAAAGGATTATCTGGCTCAGGTAGGTATCTTCTAACACACGAAAGACAGGACATGATCGACAAGCAAATCGTATTTCTCGTCGTCGATGATTTTGAGCCCATGCGCAAAGTCACCTCGGGACAACTGCGCTCGATGGGTGCCGTCACCGTCGTGACGGCCAATAATGGTGCAGAAGCGCTGCGTATACTAAAAAATCGGCGGGTAAGCATCGTGCTTTCCGATTGGAATATGCCGGTCATGACAGGGCTTGAGCTGCTCAAAGTGGTACGCGCTGACGCAAAGCTGTCGCTTATTCCATTCATCATGATTACCGCCGAAGCTGAGCGCCAACGCATCGAGGAGGCCATCGCCAGCGGGGTAAGCGACCTGTTGGTTAAGCCCTATACCTCTGTCTGTCTAGCCACGCATGTTGAAAAGGTACTGGAGCGGTCAACTTCACCTGGGCGTGCGTTGCCTGCCGTTTTCACAGCACCAGCGGATGCCGGCGTACCGCTCACCCAAGTCACACGGGAGCCGGTGCGTCCGACGATTCTTGTCGTCGACGATATGTCGGACAATCTGCAACTGTTATCGAATTTGTTCAAGGACGAATATCGTGTGCGAGTGGCGCATGCCGGCGAGAAAGCGCTGGATATCTGTCAGTCGAATGAACCGCCGGATTTGGTGCTGCTCGATATCATGATGCCCGGCATGGATGGCTTCGAAGTGGCCCGGCGCATGCGCGAGCATCCAACATCAGAAGCCATTCCAGTGATCTTCATTACGGCCATGACCGGCGAGGATGCGCGCCTCAAGGGATTGGAGCTGGGGGCCGTGGACTTCGTCACCAAACCCATCGATCCTCATGTGCTCAAGCCGCGTGTGCGTAACTTCATGCGCTACGTCAAACTGCACAAGCAATTGCAGGCCGACTATGACGGCATGCTGGAGTTGGCACGCCTGCGCGAGGATGTCGAACACATCACGCGTCATGACATGAAGGGACCTCTGGCAGGGGTGATCGGACTGGTGCAAGCATTGGCGGATGACGACTCGATGAACAACAAGCAGGTCGGGCAGTTGCGTATGGTCGAGGAGACCGCGTTGCAGGTTCTCGACATGATCAATCTGTCTTCGGAACTCTTCAAGATCGAGACTGGGCGCTTCAAGCTCGACGCCAAACCGGTCATGATAGTCGACATCCTGAAACGCATCGTCGAAATTTCTCGTGCGACCTTCGCCGAGAAACATCTCACTATCGCCATCGATTCGGATGTGCCGGTTGGTGATGAGGTGACGAAGGCTCTGGGCGATGCCATGTTTTGCTATTCCCTGTTCCAGAATCTGGTCAAAAATGCCTGCGAGGCGGCTCCTGAAAAGAGCAGGGTGACCGTCACTCTGAATGACGGTACACCGCTACGCATCGTGATCCGTAACAAGGGAGTGGTCCCCGCAGAGATTCGCGAGCGATTCTTCGACAAGTTCGTCACCTATGGCAAGCAAGGCGGAAACGGTCTCGGAACGTATTCGGCAAAACTGCTCGCCGAGGCGCAAAATGGAACGATTTCGCTGGAAGTTTCCGAACCGGCAAACCAGACCACGATTACCGTGATATTGCCGCGCTATGTAGAGACAGACGCATAACTTTGTTTGGCGGAGCTCGCTCAAAGTGTTCGGTAACGTACAGACCCCTTACGCTGTTTGAGTAGTATGAGCACGACGGTCTGGTTATGACTGCCAAAATCAAAGGTGATTAGATTGATCGACCTAGTCGATTGCCTGTTTGCATTCCTGCTGTAGCTGGATATTTATCATTGTGCATTATCTTTCGAGGAAATCAGTCATGAGCAAATTACTATTTGTACTGCCAAGTCTATTTGTTGCGGTCGCAATGAGCATTAATGTCTCTGTAGCTAGCACAATTGCTGTTGGCAACAAACACACAGAACAAACTGAGAAGGCAGATGGACTCGGTGTGATGGTTATCGCTGATTCGTCAATTAACAAGCCTGCAGCAGCACAAAACACCCAAAGAGCACCTGCCGATGGGGCTCAAGCTATTTCGGTGCAGGCTACAACTTCAGCCCAATCTATCAAGACTCAGGCTGCAACGGCAGCTCAAACTATTAAAGTTCAAGCTGAAACTGCGGCGCAATCCATCGCGGCACAACCTGCCAACGCCACTGCCAAAGCGACGAAAGAACAGGCTGCTTATACTGCAAAAGCGACTCAGGATCAGGCAGCCGCCGATGCAAAAGCGACCCAGGATCAGGCCGCTTATACTGCCAAAGCTACCCAAGAGCAGGCTGCTGCCGATGCCAAAGCTACTCAGGAACAGACTGGCAAGTAGCAATCTGCGATGCAGCGTCAGGCAAGGCATCGGTACGTTCTACCAGCTATGCAGTCATTCCGTACGCTACGACTATTACCAACACCGTGTTGCGAAAAATCACGACATCAATGGATGTCGTGATTTTTCATCGTTGCCGTTTTTTAAGAGGCGCTCTTTATTGAAATCCAACGGCCACAACCGTCATGCGCAACCAATGCAAAAAGTGATGCCGCACATAAATTGCTGCGTATAACCAATTAACTTAGCCAACTCGCTGCTTATGTGCGATAGCGCACGGAGCGTGGATCGCTTAATTGCCATGATGTGATCCGGCAGAAAAATTCATCCATGGACTCAGTTCCTTTCGGTGTTTGCACGCAAAATTCTGCATCGTTTGTGCAGGATGAACATGGTTTTGGTCGCGTGTTTGTCTCCTGACTATTTTACGATTTACATGAAGGTAAGCCATGCACAAAAATATTTGCGATCCCGCCATTCTTAATCCCGCAACTGGTGCAGTGGAGTGCATCACCGAGGTTAGGCGCCAGGAGGCATTGCTTAAAACAGGTGCTTTGCAGAGCGCGATTTTCAACAGCGCCAATTTCTCCAGTATCGCCACCGATGCAAAGGGCGTGATTCAAATTTTCAACGTCGGTGCGGAGCGCATGCTGGGTTATGCGGCCGCCGACGTGATGAACAAGATTACCCCAGCTGATATTTCCGATCCTTTAGAAGTGATTGCTCGCGCGGAAGCGTTGAGCATCGAGCTCGGTACCCCGATTACCCCGGGCTTTGAGGCTTTGGTATTCAAGGCCTCGCGTGGTATCGAAGATATTTACGAACTGACCTACATCCGCAAGGACGGCAGCCGCTTCCCCGCAGTGGTGTCGGTCACGGCGCTACGCGACGATCAGGATGTCATCATCGGCTATTTGTTGATCGGAACCGACAATACCGCGCGCAAGCAGGCCGAAGAGGCACTGCTCAAGGCGGGAGCTTTGCAGAGCGCGATTTTCAACAGTGCCAATTTTTCCAGTATCGCCACCGACGCGAAGGGCGTGATTCAGATTTTCAACGTCGGTGCCGAGCGCATGCTGGGTTACACAGCCGCCGAAGTGATGAACAAGATCACTCCAGCCGAGATTTCCGATCCGCAGGAAGTGATTGCGCGCGCCAAAGCGCTAAGTGTCGAACTTGGCACCCCGATTACGCCGGGCTTCGAAGCCTTGGTATTCAAGGCCTCGCGCGGAATTGAAGATATTTACGAGCTGACCTACATCCGCAAGGACGGCAGCCGTTTTCCGGCCGTCGTGTCGGTCACGGCGTTGCGCGACGCTCAAGATGCCATCATCGGATACTTGCTGATTGGCACCGAGCTCAAGGCGGGGGCTCTGCAGAGCGCGATTTTCAACAGCGCCAACTTCTCCAGTATCGCGACCGACGCGAAGGGCGTGATTCAGATTTTCAACGTCGGTGCGGAGCGCATGCTGGGTTATGCGGCCGCCGACGTGATGAACAAGATTACGCCCGCCGAGATTTCCGATCCGCAGGAAGTGGTTGCGCGCGCCAAGGCGTTGAGCGTCGAACTTGGTACTCCGATTGAGCCTGGCTTCGAGGCATTGGTGTTCAAGGCCTCGCGCGGCATCGAGGATATTTACGAGCTGACCTACATCCGCAAGGACGGCAGCCGTTTTCCGGCCGTCGTGTCGGTCACGGCGTTGCGCGACGCTCAGGGTGTGATCATCGGTTACCTGCTGATCGGCACCGACAACACCGCGCGCAAGCAGGCGGAAGAGGCGCTGCTCAAGGCGGGAGCTTTGCAGAAAGCGATTTTCGACAGCGCCAACTTTTCCAGTATTGCGACCGATGCGAAAGGCGTGATTCAAATTTTCAACGTCGGTGCGGAGCGCATGCTGGGTTATGCGGCCGCCGACGTGATGAACAAGATTACACCTGCAGAGATTTCCGATCCGCAGGAAGTGGTCGCGCGCGCCAAGGCGTTGAGCGTCGAACTCGGCACGCAGATTGAGCCGGGCTTCGAGGCCCTGGTGTTCAAGGCCGCGCGCGGTATCGAGGACATCTATGAGCTGACCTATATCCGCAAGGACGGCAGCCGCTTTCCGGCCATCGTGTCGGTCACGGCGCTGCGTGATGATCAGGAAACTATCATCGGCTACCTGCTGATCGGTACGGACAACACCGCGCGCAAGCAGGCGGAAGCCGAGTTGCTCAAAGCAGGTGCTTTGCAGAGTGCGATTTTTAACAGCGCCAATTTCTCCAGCATCGCGACTGATGCAAAGGGCGTGATTCAGATTTTCAACGTTGGTGCCGAGCGCATGCTGGGTTATGCGGCCGCCGACGTGATGAACAAGATTACGCCTGCCGAGATTTCCGATCCGCAGGAAGTGGTCGCGCGCGCCAAGGCGTTGAGCGTCGAACTCGGTACCCAAATCGAGCCTGGTTTCGAGGCCTTGGTTTTCAAGGCCGCGCGCGGTATCGAAGATATCTATGAACTGACCTACATCCGCAAGGACGGTAGCCGTTTTCCGGCCATCGTGTCAGTCACGGCGTTGCGTGACGAGCAGGATGACATCATTGGTTACCTGCTGATCGGCACGGACAACACCGCGCGTAAGCAGGCGGAAGAGGCTCTGCTCAAGGCGGGAGCTTTGCAGAAAGCGATTTTCGACAGCGCCAACTTCTCCAGTATCGCGACTGACGCGAAGGGCGTGATTCAGATTTTTAACGTTGGTGCGGAGCGCATGCTGGGTTATGCGGCTGCTGATGTAATGAACAAGATCACCCCA
>Ga0102851_10001583_pt1 | contig 13144 bp, 12 predicted proteins | sample Mud3Dept3metaG_FD_79558 | JGI IMG/M metagenome (GOLD analysis project Ga0102851, IMG submission 79558) | Freshwater wetland microbial communities from Ohio, USA, analyzing the effect of biotic and abiotic controls - Mud 3 Core 4 Depth 3... | ecosystem: Environmental > Aquatic > Freshwater >... | reverse complement strand
TCGCGAGATCGTCCTTGTTCTTGTAGAACGCGGTGAGCATCTTGTAGACCACGTCCTCCGGGATATTGGTTCCCATGTTGTAGCCGAACAGGATCGCCACGCCCAGTAACGTGGACGGGCCGACGCTCTTGCTGAAAGCGGCCTTCGGGTCTACCTCGACGACCGCAAGACCGGCTGCCTTGATCTTCGCGACCTCGTCCGGGCAGGGGTTCACGACCCGAATGTCCATGGAGATCTCGGTTTCCTTCCAATAGGCGGGAAGCGAGCGGCCGGCGGTGGTGTAGACGGTCGACCCCGCTATGCTACCGGACTGCATCGCGTCCGCGTTTGACTTGAGGTCGATCTGGACATGTTTGAAGTCGTAGCCGAGCACCTTGTAGATGCGCATCATGTTCAGCCAGTTCATGAAGCCGGCGTTGGTGTAGAACACCGGCTTGCCGCTGAAGTCGCGCCAGCATTTGTACTTGTCGGCATTCTTCGCCGCGACGGCCATCATCGACTCCATCGGGTACGCATACCAGGTGTGCACGATCTCCGGCATCTTGGGCTGGTAGCCCTTGAATCCGCCGACGCGCTGATGGAAATCGGCCATGCCGATGTCGGCCGTGTAGGAGATCTCACCGTTGCCGTCCATCACCGCCTTCATGGCCACGGTGGGAGAAGTGTACGGCTGGACGGTGACCGTGTATTCGCCGCCTAGCGCCGCCTCGACGATCCTGGTCATAGAGGCGGCGACCATGTAGCCGTACGAGCCGACCGCGGAGGTCCCCCACCGCAGCGACTTGCGCTGCTGGGCATAAACCGGGGTGATCGCCGAAAAAAGAAAGACAGCGGCAAGAGCCGCTGCGAGTCCTGCTACCTTGTAACTCGGTCTTGTCCTCAACATCATTTTCCTATTTCCCTCCTTTTGGTTGGATTTTGGTGAAACGGGGCAGTTAAGAATCAACCTTTGCACCCGAGAAGGAGCGCCGGCCTTGCATCCGGATTTTTAAAAGACCGTCGTTTCTTTGATTCTTGCGAAAGCATCAACGATCCGGACAAAAATCCCAAGACAAGATCACATTTGATACTTTTCGGTTTTTGACAAGCAGAAAGTCGGCAACGAACAGCCGATGGACCTTTCTGCGACTAAAGGCAGGTTTGAATTCTGATTCTCTTGGTCCTACTCCCCTAATTGAATGAGGGTATTTAATATCTTTTTGAAGGATTTTGTCAAGAAAAATTTTGCTTTGATGGTTTCGTAAAAAGTCCGTCTTTCCCGCTCGAAGCGAGATCGCGCGGCAACTTCGTCATTGCGGCGCACCCGTAAGAACGTTCATTCCTCCCTTGTGCCCCTTCCCTTTTGAGCTTTTTACCGGTCCACCATTTGGGTAATTTCTTGCGGGATCCGCTCTCTTGATTTTTTTCGATTTTTGGATGGGGGGATCTGTGAAAATTATCAACTTCCTCAATCTCCGGGAATGACGACGATTTTCATCTTGGCTCCGTTTTCGGGCAACCCGACCCGGTCGGCGATCCCCCCGCGGTCGGAAGGCAGGATGATTTCGATCTGGTTGAGCTGCCGGCAGAAAGGGCAGGTGAGGCGAACCTTGCGGGTGGCCTCGGTGAATTCCACCTCGAGGAGGCGGCCGCAGGCCTCATTGACGCACTGGATCGTTTCCTTAATCCTCGCCATCGTCTTCCTCGTTTTTTCCACGCCAGGCCTTGATGAAGGCCGAACCCACGATCCAGATCACCACCGCGGCAATTCCCCAGACAAGGGGGTTGAAGAGAATATATTCCTTAAGATATTGAATCGTAGATTGAAAAATTCCCATCGCCCTTATTTTCGCTTATTCCTTTTTCTTTGCCAACAGAATTCTTATTGGCAACCCAGGCCTTTCCCGCTAAGATTAAACAACCTGTGAAAAATCCCAGCTGCGGAGTTTTTGCTTTGCCCCGCTTCATCAGGAGGAGCCGAAATGGAATTCAAGCCGGAAGATTTGAATTTTCATCGCGAGGCCTACCAGGGGATTTTGGCGGCCATGAGGCCGAAAGACTACCCCCCCTTGTTGAAAAAGGATGTGATCGGCCGGATGAATCTCTGCCATCGCCGGCCGAACCCCTATACTAAAAACGGCAAGGCCCTGGTTTCTTTCCTGGTTGCCGGAAGAAACATCAAAGAGGATGTCCGCAGGGCCGTCGATCTCCTGGGCGGTCTGGCGCTATCTTTGAAGCCCCAGGACCGCATCCTTCTGAAGCCCAACTACAACAGCGACGACCCGCCCCCCGGCTCGACGGCCTTGGATTTCTTAACGGCGGTCATCGACCTTCTGCGCGAATACGGATGCCCAAGGATCACGGTAGGGGAGAGCGCCGGGCGTCCCTGGGTGCCCACGGAAAAAGTCTTTAAAAAAACCGGGTTGGCCGCCAGGATGGCCGAACTTCGGATTCCGCTCCTGGATTTTGACCGATCGGCGTATCTTGATGTTCCGGTGAACGGGGAGTTCTATGAGTTCGTAGGCTACCCGAGAGAAATGGAAGAGTTTGACAAGATCGTTTACCTGCCGACCATGAAGACGCATTTTGCCGCCGGTTTTTCCATGAGCTTGAAGCTGACCGTCGGCCTCACGCACCTCTTCGACCGGATGGCCCTCCATGGGGAAAGCGGTCTTTTCGTTTCCCAGCGGGCGGTGGAAATGGGGACTCCGGTCAAACCGGATCTGATCCTCATGGATGGGAGAATATCCTTTGTCAGCGGCGGGCCGGCGATCGGCCTGGCCGTTCACCCCGGGGTGATCCTGGCTGCGGGAGATCCCGTGGCGTTGGACATCCAGGGAGTGCGTCTGCTTCAGAACTATGCGGCCGTGAACCATTTGACCGGCGACGCCTGGACGCTGCCGCAGATTAAAACCGCCGTGAAGTACGGCATGGGGATTCAGCGGGACGAAGACTTGCTCTTGGTGCGTTGACGGGAAGGGGAAGGCTTGCTTTTTCCGGAACCCGGTTTTTTGTGCTTGAACCAGGCCTCCACGCGGTCCCGGTAAATAAAGGCGACGACGCCGGCGAGAAGCGCCAGCCCCAAGACCACGAAAAAGGTTCGATAATCTACCGACTGCACCGCCTGTCCCTGCATGGTCAAGAGAAGAGTCCCGGGAAGGCGGCCGATGGTGGAGATGATCATAAATGTGGCTATATGCATGGGGCTCAAGCCCAGGATGTAGCAAAAATAATCCTTGGGGGTTGCGGGGATGAGGAAAAAGATGAAGGAAAAGAAGGCTCCCTTGTGCTCCATGAGGTAGTCGAATTTGGCCATGATCTCCCGGCCGACAAATTTACGGACGAAGGGCATGCCGAAATACCGGGCGATCGAAAAGGCGATCAAGGACCCGAGGGTCAGGCCCACCGTTGAGTAGATAAAACCGGGGCCGACGCCAAAGAGAAAACCGCCGATAAAGCCGGTCAATTCGCCGGGGATCGGGGCGAACAGAACCTGCAGGGTCTGCAGCCCCATAAAAACCGCGGGGGCGTAAGCGCCGTAGGAGGCGATGTACGCATTCAATCGCTTCCGGCTGGCAAAGAACCGGATCATCTCACGGATGAGCTCGTAAACCTCACGGTAGTAATAGAGGAGAAGGATAAGAACGAGGACCAGCAGGCCGTAGGCGAGGATGTATTTCCAGTATTTCTTCAAAATTTTCATGAAAACCGATTCGACATTTCTTTTCCCCTGATTTTATCGGAACCGGGAAGAGGGAGCAATTATTATCTTTCCGGAGATTTTATCCCCGATTCCTCTTTTTTCTCAGGACTCAGGATCAGGTAAGTCGCCAGGCCCTTGGCGACCAGCCTTCCGTTGCCGTCCTTCACTTCCATGTCGGCCAGGGCCAGCCGTTTCCCTTTCTGAAAGATCCGCGACTCCCCGATTAACTCCCCGTCGCTCACGGGGGCGAGGAAATTGATTTTCATCTCCACGGTAGTCACCCGCTCCCCCGGTTGAATGAGGGTCATAAGGGCGAAGGCGACGGCCGTATCCGCCAGAGAGGCGATCGCACCGCCATGGGCCACCCCGTAAGCCTGCACCAGCTCGCGGCGAAAGGGCATCCGAAACCGGGCGAAACCGACGTCGATCTCCTCGAGACGGATCTGCAGCAGCTGATAATAGGGGGCGGCTTCAACGGCTTTTCTCAGGGCTCTTTCATAACTTTCTTTGATCGGCATGTCGGCTCCTCGATAGCCAAAAAAGGGGGTAGGGTGTAGGGGGTTGGGGGTAGGAAAGAACCTTATATTTTTTCTGCTCCCCGCACCTGACCACCCACACCCTGTTCTGTCTCGGTTCGCTGAACGCGGTTTTTTTCAACCACTCCTCCGCCTTGTCCATGGCCCGTTCCTCCAAACGCAGCCGGTGCCCGGCTCCTTCGATCACATAAAAATCGGCCTTCCCTTTTACCCTTTCATAAAGGAGGCGGACATGGCGGGGATCGACCACATCGTCGGCGGTCCCCTGAATCAGGAGCAGGGGGCGGGGAGGGATTTGGGCGATCCACTCAACAGGCTTGACCGTTTCAAAAGTCTTTTTCCACTCGGGAAACGAGGGGGGAAAAAGGGGGTCACGGATGATGCCCACTTCCCGCGAATGGGCCAGGAAATCAGTCAAGGTTCGGCCGCTTGCCAAGTCATCGAACTCGGCGGGGGAAGCGCAGGAAATAACGCCGGCGATTTCTTTTCGGCGGGCGGCCACATAAATCGACACCGCGCCTCCGCCGCTGAATCCCATCAGGTAAAGCCTTCCGCGATCAACCTCGGGTCGCTTCCTCAGGTAGTCCAGTCCGCTTTCCAAATCGTTTGCCCAGCCCAGAAGGTCGAAATTCCCTTCGCTCTCTCCCGTTCCCCGAAAATTAAAAATCACGGCGAGAAACCCCGCCCGGCAGAATCGTTCGGCCAAAGCAGGATACCCCGGATCATCGGTCCCCTTGGTTTTACCGGGGATCCCATGGCAGATGACGAGGGAAGGGAAGGGAAAGGAGGAGGCCGCCGGATGGTACATCTCGCCGAAAATCCTCAATCCTTCGCTCTTCCAGACAATTTTTTCTCTTTTCATAGGTCAAAGGCCTTTCTCATCCGGGAGGGGCATTTTCCCGAACGGCCTCGACGAGGATGGCGCATGACCTCGCCGGCGTAAACATCGTGATAGGCGGGGTAGCGGTTGAAGATGAAGATAATGATGACGCCCAAAAGCTCACCCATCCGCCGGCCGGGAAAGAACCGCCTGCTCCGGAAACATAAGCCCATCATTAGCATAGAATGATCTCCATTGCAACGTTTCCGGGAAACGAAGACGGAAACGAAGATCCTGGCCGGTACTTTCGCGAATCCCGCCGCCGGCCCCGGGCCCATTCCAAATTCGAAGGGAAGTAAGCTGCGGCCGAGAACGAAAAGGGGGAAGGCAAACTTGCAATTAAGGCCAATCTATTGTAATCATGATGATACGGGAAATATGTGGAAAGGAGCCTTGAGAATGGAAGGCAAGAAGATTCTGGTTTTCATGGGAAGCCCCCGGAAGAACGGAAACAGCGCGCTATTGGCGAAGGAGGCGATCGCGGGCGCGAAGGCGGGCGGCGCCAAAATCGAGAGTTTTTACCTCCACGGAATGAAGATTAAACCCTGCACAGCCTGCGATGCGTGCCGCCGGAAAAAGCAAAAGGATTGCATCTTAAAAGACGGCATGACCCCCCTGTATTCCAAACTCCGGCAGGCGGAGGCGGTCGTGATCGCAACCCCGGTTTACTGGTTTACCGTTTCCGCGCAAACCAAGATATTCATGGACCGCTGGTATGCGCTGGGCGGGGAGGAAGGGTACCCCTTCAAGGGAAAGAAGTTCGGAATCCTTCTCACCTATGCAGACGAAGACCCCTTCCGTTCCGGGGCGGTCAATGCGCTGCGGACCTTCCAGGACGCCCTCGGCTACGTGGGCGCGGAAATCAAGGGCCTGGTTTACGGGAGCGCCGGGAAAGCGGGGGAAATCAAAAAGAACAAAGACCTGCTGAAAAAGGCCTACCAGCTGGGGAAAGATCTCGCTGCCGGAAGTTAAACCCGAAAATGAAGTCCTGTCGGCAAAGAGAGCACTTGGGGTTCCTGCCGGGGGATAAGCATCTCGCAAGAATTCGGCGGCCTGAGGGTCTCGATTACCCCCGCGGTTCCTGCGGGCCCCGGAAGGGATGCTTGCCAGGGAGGATATTCTTCTGCCGGAGTAGGTCGTGGAAAAGATGAGACGGGAAATCCCCGCCGCAAAGCGGCTGGACCTGCCGGGGACATACCATTTCTCAATCCTTTTTGCGCCCAGCCGGGAAATAGATGAGGGGATTCAGGAATTTCTGGAGGGATAAAACCGGCGCATCTGGAGGAAGCTATGAAAGGCGGAAAAGAACGGGTCGAACGGGCCGCGGAGAAGGCGTTCGACCTTCTGAACAGCGACAAAAGGAGGGCCTGATCGCAGACCGTCCTGCAGGTCATGCAGGAAAATCTGGGGCGGGTAGATGAACTGATGATCCAAGCGGTCGGCCCCATGGCGGGGGGCAGCCGGATGGGGTCCCTCTGCGGGGCCCTCCAGGCGGGGATTCTGACCCTGGGAATGCTCTACGGCGCGAAAGGGGAAAACCTGGGCAGCCAAGAAGCCCTGGTGGAATCCTTTCAACCGGTGAAGCGATTCTACCAGGAATTCGAAAAGGCTTTCGGAAGCCGCTTTTGCCCGGAAATCATCCACGCCGATCTCGATGTCCCGGAAGAGCGGAAACAGTGGGTCGAAAGAGGCGGAAAGAGGGAATGCGCCCTGCTTTGCGGCCACACCGTGAGAATCCTCTTCGGAATCATCGGGGAAAAAGAAGGGCAAAGATAGGATTCGAGAGGGCAAGGCGCTTTACTCTATGCGCTCTGCGCTATGCGTCTTTAAAGGAGCGGTTTATGACCGGAGCGGATGTTCTGATTCGGGATTTGAAAGAAGCCGGGGTGCCTTGCATCTACACGTTGTGCGGAAACGGCCTGGAGCCGATCCTGACCGCCTGCCACCGCGCCGGAATGCGGGTCATTGACACGCGGAACGAGCAGGCCGCGGCCTACATGGCCGATACGGCCGGAAAGTTGACGCGGCGCCCGGGGGTGGTGGCGACGAGTTCGGGGGTGGCCCATCTGAACGCCCTGACGGGAGTCGGCAATGCCTGGTTTGACGGCTCGCCGCTGCTGCTCATAACCGGGGCCACGGATTCGGCGACGGCGGGACGGGGGAATTTCCAAGACATGGATTCCGTCGCCCTGAGCCGGCCCATCTGCAAGTATGCCCAGGGGGTGAATCGGCCGGAGCGGATTTCCCATGACGTGAGAGAGGCGCTGCGCATTGCCCTCACCGGGCGCCCCGGACCGGTTCACCTGACCATTCCCATGGATGTGCTGCGGGCCGAAACCCGGGCGCCGTCGGGGGCGGGAAAGAACATCCAGCCGCTGGCCTGTCAATATCGGGCGGCGGCGGACCCGGGCTCGGTCCGGGAAGCGGCGGAACTACTTCGAAAAGCAAAGCGCCCCCTTTTAGTGGTCGGCAGCGGGGCTTTTTACGCCGACGCCTCCAAAGAACTTGCCCGCCTGGCCCGTCTTCTGAAAGCGCCGGTGACGGTCCCGATCTGGGACCGGGGGGCGGTGGAAGATCCGATTCCCGAGTTTGTGGGGGTTATCGGGGCGGCCAGCGGGGAGCCCTGCCTTCTCCCGGATGCCGATCTGGTGATTCTTGCCGGGGCGCGGGTCGATTACCGCCTTGGCTATCTGGAGCCTCCTGCGGTTTCCAGGAAAGTCAAGATCGTGCGCATAGATTCAGACCCCCTGGAGATCGTTCAGGGAATCCGGCCGGACGCCGCGCTCAACGGCGATGTGCGGACGGTGTTTTTTCAGCTGATTAAGGCCTTGAATTCCAAGGGATTTGAGGCCTCCTCCGCCTGGCTGGCGGAGGCCCGAAGGAGAGATCGGGCATTTCGGCAAAAATGGATCGCCAGTCCCCCTCAACCGGCCGCCCCTCCAACCGGCCGCCATATTGTCGAGGCCCTTCGCGGGGTGGTGAACAGGAGAACCTTTTTCCTCGTGGACGGCGGCAATATCGGGCAGTGGGTCCACATGGCCATGGCCGACCGCTACCCTGAAAAGTGGATCACCTGCGGGGCAAGCGGGGTCATCGGCTGGGGCATTCCCGGGGCCATGGCGGTCCGCTCTCTTTACCCTGAGGAACCTATTCTCGTTCTCTCCGGGGATGGTTCTGCAACCTTTACGATTGCGGAACTCGAAACCGCCACCCGACAGGGTCTTCCCTTTGTCTGTGTGATTGCCGATGACCAGGCCTGGGGGATCGTCGTCAGCAACATGAGGAAGATGCGCAAGCCCATGGTGGGAGCGAAGCTGGGGCCGATTCGCTTCGACCAGGTGGCCGAAGGATTCGGGGCCCGCGGGCTGCGGATCGAAGACCCGCGGGAACTTCCGCAGACAATCCGCGAGGGATTCCGGGCTGATCGGCCCACCTTGATCTATGTCCCGATTAAGACCGGGGGGCCTTCCGACTGACCAATCTCTTCCCAGGATAGCAGGGAAGCGGGCTCAGGAGGCCAGCCCCTCCCTTCCCGGGGGTCTGAGCAGCCTGAGTTCTTTTCAAAAATACCAAATCATTATAATTGGTTCTGACAAATCCGCCTGCCTTCGAAAAAATTTTCTGAAAAAATTATATTTTCCCCTTGCTTTCTGAACAAGACAGATTTATATTTTATTAGCACTCGTTAAGGGAGAGTGCTAATTTTTTGAGGAAGAAACAACCTTCCTGCAATCAAACAAATTCTTGTCGGAAATAACCCCATAAAAAACAAAAAAGGGAAAGAAAGGAGGATTTCTTTTTCTCATTTCTGTCGGCAAGGGCCGACGATCCAAATGAAGAAAGGAGAGGCAAAACATGAAAATCAGACCGTTGCAGGACCGAATCATCGTGAAGCGGATCGAGGAAGAAGAGAAGACCAAGGGCGGGATCATCATCCCCGACACCGCGAAAGAGAAACCCATGGAAGGGAAAGTGGTTGCCGTAGGCAAAGGGAAAGTCATGGAGGACGGCAAACTCCATCCCGTGGATGTGAAGGTGGGCGACCGGATTCTTTTCGGGAAATACGCCGGCACGGAAGTCAAGATCGACGGGGAAGAGCACCTGATCATGCGGGAAGACGATATTTTGGGCGTGATCGAGAAATAACCACAGGATTATAAAGGAGGAAGAAACCAATGTCTGCCAAAGAAATTCGTTATGATCAGAAAGCCCGGGAGGCGATGCTCAAGGGTGTGAATATCTTAGCCGATGCGGTCAAGGTGACCCTCGGCCCCAAAGGGCGTAATGTCATCCTGGAAAAAAGCTTCGGCTCCCCCACCGTGACCAAAGACGGCGTGACCGTGGCCAAAGAGATCGAGCTGGAGGACAAGTTCGAGAACATGGGCGCGCAGATGGTCCGCGAAGTCGCCTCCAAGACCTCGGATGTCGCCGGCGACGGCACCACCACCGCCACCGTTCTGGCCCAGGCCATCTATCGGGAAGGGTCGAAGCTGGTTGCGGCCGGGCACAATCCCATGGAGCTGAAGAGAGGGATTGAAAGAGGCGTGGAAACCGTGATCGAGGAGCTCAAGAAGCTCTCCAAGCCCACTAAGGAGCAGAAGGAAATCTCCCAGGTCGGCAAAATTTCGGCCAACAACGACGAGACCATCGGCAACATTATCGCCGAGGCCATGGCCAAAGTCGGCAAAGAAGGCGTCATCACCGTGGAAGAAGCCAAGTCCATGGAAACCACCCTGGACATCGTCGAAGGCATGCAGTTCGACCGCGGCTACATTTCTCCCTACTTCGTGACCAACCCCGACAAGATGGAAGCCGTTCTCGAAGACGCATTGATTCTCATCAATGAGAAGAAGATCAGCAACATGAAAGACCTCCTGCCCATTCTCGAGCAGATCGCCAAGATGGGCCGGCCCCTGCTGATCATCGCCGAGGAAGTGGAGGGCGAGGCCCTGGCCACCCTGGTGGTGAACAAGCTCCGCGGGACCCTGAAGTGCGCCGCGGTGAAGGCCCCCGGGTTCGGCGACCGCCGCAAGGCTATGCTGGAAGACATCGCCACTCTGACCGGCGGCCAGATGATCTCCGAGGAAATGGGTGTGAAGCTCGAAAGCATCACCCTGAAAGACCTGGGCAAGGCAAAACGGATCACCATCGATAAAGACAACACCACGATCGTGGAAGGCGCCGGGGAGTCCAAGGCGATTGAAGGCCGGGTGAAGCAGATCCGGGCCCAGATCGAAGAGACCACCTCCGATTACGACCGCGAAAAGCTGCAGGAGCGGCTGGCCAAATTGGTCGGCGGCGTGGCGGTGATCAATGTCGGCGCGGCCACCGAGTCGGAAATGAAAGAGAAGAAAGCCCGCGTGGAAGACGCCCTGAACGCGACCCGCGCGGCGGTGGAAGAAGGGATCGTCCCGGGCGGCGGCGTGGCGTATCTCCGCTCCTTGCCGGCCCTGGAAAAGATGAAACTCCCTGAAGAGCAGCAGATCGGCGTGAACATCCTGAGAAAGGCCCTGGAGGAACCGATCCGCTGGATCGCCCAGAACGCCGGCTTCGACGGTTCGATCGTGATCGAGAAGGTGAAGAACGAAAAGGGCAACTACGGCTTCGACGCCCAGAACGAAGAGTACACCGACATGGTGAAGGCCGGAATCATCGACCCGACCAAGGTCGTGCGCACTGCCCTGCAGAACGCCTCGTCGGTTGCTTCCCTGCTCCTTACCACCGAGGCCATGGTGGCGGAGAGACCGAAAGAAAAGGAAAGGATGCCCCCCATGCCTCCGGGAGGCGGGATGGAAGGGATGTACTAAAAGCTGAGGCTTACCTTTAGTTTTTCCGGGTAACCAACAGCCAAAAACGAAAGCCCCTCTTCCCTTTTTGGGTCGGGGGGCTTTTTTTTCTGGGAAATATGGGACGTTGTTTCTGAATTGATTTGAACTACCTGAAGGGATATTTTCACCAGGCCTTCTCCAATCCCCCTCATCGTTTCAAAATCCTCCCCTTGACTCTTATTACCAAAATCCGCCGGACTATCGGAAATAAGGGATAGGAGCCCAAAATCAACCCGGCTCTTTTGCTTTCTGCAGGCGCGGGGAAGGAAATTTTCCTTTTAACCTGGTCTGGAATTTATCCAGGTAAATATAAATGACGGGAGTAATATAGAGGGTTATGAACTGAGAGAAAAGCAGCCCTCCAACCACGGCCAAGCCCAGTGGGCGGCGGGCTTCGGCACCCGCTCCCCAGCCGATGGCAATAGGCAGGGTTCCCAGGAGGGCGCACATGGTGGTCATCATAATGGGGCGGAAGCGGATCAGGCAGCCCTGATAGATTGCCTCGGCGGGGCTTTTTCCCTCCTTTCGCTCCGCCTCCAGGGCAAAGTCGATCATCATAATGGCGTTCTTTTTTACCAGCCCGATCAGCATGATGATCCCGACGAACCCATAAATATCCAGCTCCCCGTTGAAGAGGAGCAGCATCGCCAGCGCCCCGACCCCCGCGGAGGGAAGGCCGGAGAGAATGGTCAACGGGTGGATAAAGCTCTCATAGAGAATTCCCAGCACAATGTAAATAACCAGGACAGCCATAAGCAGCAGGATTCCCAGACCCTTGATGGAAGATTGAAAGGCCTGAGCGGTACCCTGGAAGCTCGTGGTGATGGCGGGGGGTAACATGGCCCAGGCGACCCCCTGAACCGCCGAGACCGCCTCCCCCAGAGAGACCCCCGGCCGGAGGCTGAAAGAAAGCGTCACCGCCGGCAGCTGGCCCTGATGGTTTACGGTCAGGGGACCCACATTCGTGCTCACCTTCGCCAACGCATTGAGCGGAACCAGGGCGCCCTTGGAGGAGCGGATGTAGAGCATGGCGAGCGCCGCCGGTTCCATCTGATGCTGGGGTTCCAGCTCCAGGATTACCTGGAACGAATTGTTGGGCGCGTAGATCGTCGAAATCTGCCGGGAGGAATAGGCGCTGGAGAGGGCGTCTTCAATCTGCTGGGCCGTAACCCCGAGCAGAGAAGCTTTATCCCGGTTGATCTCGATATTGACCTGGGGATTTTTGATTTGGAGGTCGGAAGTCACGTCCTCCAGTCCGGGGATTTGCCTGAGCCTTGCCTCCAGGACCGGAGCATAACGATACAGGGCGTCCAGGTCGGCGCCCTGCAAAGTGAATTGATACTGGCTTTTGGTCAGGCGTCCGCCGATGCGGATGGGGGGCGGATTCTGCAGAAAAACCTGGATCCCTGGAATCGTCGCCAGTTTCGGCCGGAGATCCTGAATGATTTCGTCCGCGCTCCGATCCCGTTCCTTTCGCGGTTTGAGACGGATGGTGAACCGTCCGGTATTGGAGGCCGGGCTGGATCCACTGGGCCCGATTGAGGACATGAAAGCCTCCACGTGGGGATCTTCGGAGATGACCGCCGCGACCTCTTTTTGACGCTTTTGCATTGCTTCGAAAGAGATTCCTTGGTTCGCCTCCGTGAAGCCGATGATTTGACCGGTGTCCTCACTCGGGAGGAAACCCTTCGGGATAATGATAAACAAATAAACCGTGGCGAGGAGAATCAACCCGGAAAGGAGGAGGGTGGCCAATCCGTGATCGAGAGTCTTTCGGAGACTCCACTCGTAAGCCTTCAGCATGCCTGCGTAGGCTTGTTCCGAGACCGCGTAAAGTCGGCCGTGACGCATGGCTCCCGGAGGACGCAGAAAACGACTGCAGAGCATGGGGGTCAGGGTTAACGATACGACCCCGGAAATCAGGACTGCCAGACTGATGGTCACGGCAAATTCATGGAGAAGTCGCCCCAGGATCCCGCCCATGAAGAGCACCGGAATAAATACCACCACCAGAGAGAGGGTCATGGATACGATGGTGAAACCGATCTCCTTGGAGCCCGTAAGCGCCGCCTCCAGCACTCCTTCCCCCTGTTCCATGTGGCGGACGATGTTTTCCAGCATGACGATGGCGTCGTCCACCACGAATCCCACCGAGAGGATAAGGGCCATTAGCGAAAGGTTGTCGAGGCTGTAGTCAAGGAGATACATAATAGCAAAG
>Ga0102851_10001581_pt1 | contig 13146 bp, 13 predicted proteins | sample Mud3Dept3metaG_FD_79558 | JGI IMG/M metagenome (GOLD analysis project Ga0102851, IMG submission 79558) | Freshwater wetland microbial communities from Ohio, USA, analyzing the effect of biotic and abiotic controls - Mud 3 Core 4 Depth 3... | ecosystem: Environmental > Aquatic > Freshwater >... | reverse complement strand
TACCATCGTCGATCTCGCGGCGGCGACGCGCCTGCCGAAGGACATGACGAGCTTCATCGCGCTCGGCGGCAACGGGCTCAAACGCGCGCGCGCCGCGGTCAAGAGCGGCGGGAGCCGGCTGCCGTTGGCGGGCGTCAGGCTGCACGCGCCGATCCCGCGCCCCGCGAAGAACATCCTGTGCGTGGGCAAGAACTATTACGACCACGCGCGCGAATTTCATAACAGCGGCGTCGATGCGAGTGCCGGCAAGGACCCGATTCCGGAACTGCCGATCATGTTCACCAAGTGGCCCAATTCGGTGATCGCGAGCGGTGAGCCGATCCCGAGTTACCTCGATTACACCCATTCCACCGATTACGAAGGCGAGCTGACGGTGGTGATCGGCACCGGCGGACGCGGCATCGCCAAGCAGGACGCCTTTGACCACGTTTACGGCTACACCATCATCAACGACGCCACCGCGCGCACGCTGCAAAAAGAGCACCGGCAGTGGTTTCTCGGCAAAAGCCTCGACGGCTACTGCCCGATGGGACCGTGCATCGTCACCGCCGACGAAGTGCCGGACGTGACCAAGCTGCATCTGATCACGCGGGTCAATGGCGAAGTGCGCCAGGACGCGCTGGTGAGCGAACTCATATTCGACATCCCGACGCTGATCGAAACGCTGTCGCGCGTGATGACGCTTGAACCCGGCGATCTGCTCGCGACCGGCACCTGCGTCGGCGTTGGAATCGGTTTCAATCCGCCAAAGTATCTACAGAAAGGCGATCGCGTTGCGATCACGATCGAGCCGATCGGCACGCTCGAAAATCCGGTCGCGTAATCGGGTAGAATTGCAATCACAATTACATTGATAAAGTCCGGAGGAAACATGAAACGCTGTCTGTTTGCCGCACTGTTTGCGTTCGCCACCGCGTCTGCGTTCGCGCAGGATGCCTATCCATCGCGCCCGATCACCATGATCGTGCCGTTTCCGCCGGGCGGGGTAGCGGACATTACGGGGCGACCCACCGCGGCCGCCATGGAGAAATTGCTCAAGCAGCCCGTCGTGGTGACCAACCGGCCCGGCGCGGGCGGCGCGGTCGGCAACGCCGCGGTGGCCAACGCCAAGCCCGACGGCTACACGATACTGATGGCGCTCTCCAGCATCACGGTCATTCCCGCGGCCGATGCGCTTTTCGCCCGCAAGCCGGCGTACTCGCTCGATCAGTTCACGCCGATCGCGCTGATTTCGGCCGACCCCACCCTGCTGGTCGTACACCCGTCGCTGCCGGTGAAGTCGCTGAAAGAACTGGTGGCGCTGGCGCGTTCGAAACCGGGGCAAATGTCGTTTTCGTCGTCGGGCATATACGGCGCGCTGCACATGCCGATGGAAATGTTTTTGCACGCGGCGAAGCTGAAAATGCGCCACGTGCCGACCAACGGCGGCGGCCCGGCGATTACCGCGCTGCTCGGCGGGCACGTCGAAATGACCGCGGGCGGTCCGGCGGCGATCAGCGGCCACGTCAAGGCAGGGAAAATGCGCCCGATCGTAAGCTGGGGCGCCAAACGCCATGAAGCGTACCCCGCGGTGCCGACATTCAAGGAACTCGGCTACGACATCGAGTACTACATCTGGGCCGGCATGTTTGCGCCCAAGGGCACGCCCGAGCCGGTGATGAAGGTGCTGCGCGACGCGGCGCGCAAGACGGTCGAGGACCCGGATTTCAAAAAGACCATGACCAACCTCAGTTCGCCGATCCAGTACATGGATGCGCCTGAATTCGCCAAGTACTGGGAAGCCGACGGCAAGCGGCTGGCCGCGCTGGTGAAGGTCGTCGGTAAAGTCGAAGACCACAAATAACGATGAGCGAAACCAGCGTCACCGGCGCGCCACGCAGGCTGCACATCGACCGCATTTCGGGTGCAGTATTCGTTGTGATCGCGCTGCTGGTGGCATGGGAGAACCGCGCCTACCCGCTCGGTACGCTGTCCGAGCCGGGACCGGGCTATATGCCGCTCGGGCTGGCGATCGCGCTCGGTGCATTCGGGCTGCTCATCGTGCTGCGCGGCGGCGCTTCACCGCTCTTCGATACGATCGACTGGACTGAGGGCAGGCGCGCTATCGTGCTGCTGATCGCGTGCGGCGTGGCCGCGTTCGCGCTCGGGCATCTCGGCTATCGCCTCACCACGATCGCGCTGCTGGTATTCATGCTCGGCGTGATCGAGCGCAAGCGGCCGCTGGTGACTCTGCTGATGGCGTTCGGCTTTGCGTTCATTTCCTATTTCGTTTTCGCGACGCTGCTCAAAGTCCAGTTGCCGCAGGGACCGTGGGGCTTGTGATGGAAGGCGTCCTCAGCAATCTGCTGCTCGGCTTCTCGGTTGCGCTGACGCCCTCGATCCTCGCCTATGCGTTTGCCGGCTGCGTGATCGGCACGCTGGTCGGCATGCTGCCCGGCCTGGGGCCGCTCGCCGGCATCAGCCTGCTGCTGCCCGCGACGTTCGGCCTGAATCCGATCATCGCGATCGTGCTGCTCGCCGGCGTTTACTATGGCGCGATGTATGGCGGCTCGACGACTTCAATCCTGATGCGCATCCCGGGCGAGGCGGCGTCCGTGATGACCTGCATCGACGGCTACGCGATGACGCAGCGCGGGCGTGCGGGGCCGGCGCTCGCAATCGCCGCGATCGGCTCGTTCGCCGCGGGCACGCTGTCGGTGATCGCGCTGATGTTCCTCGCGCCGACGCTGGCGTCATTCGCGCTGCGCTTCGGACCGCCCGAATACACGGCACTGCTGGTGATGGGGCTGCTGGTGCTCTCGTACATGAGCGGCGGCTCGATGGTGAAGACGCTGACGATGGCGGTGGCCGGCCTGCTGTTCGGCATGATCGGCATCGACGCGATGAGCGGTTACACGCGGTTCAGCTACGGCGTGATCGAATTGAGCGACGGCATCGGCATCGTGCCGGTCGCGGTCGGACTGTTCGGCGTGTCGGAGATCATGCTGACCGCCGGGCAGCCTACGCCGCCGCCGGTGCAGAAACCGACCTTGCGCCAGCTGGTGCCTTCGCGCGACGAGCTGCGGATGTCGGTCGGGCCGATCGTGCGCGGCAGCGTGCTCGGCTTTCTGATCGGCATCATCCCCGGTTCGGCGCATATCATCTCGTCGTTCGTGTCGTACGGCATCGAGCGCAGAATGTCCGCGCATCCCGAGCGTTTCGGCAACGGCGCGATCGAGGGCGTGGCGGGTCCAGAATCGGCCAATAATGCGGCGGCGACCGGCGCTTTTGTGCCAATGCTCGCGCTCGGCATTCCGACCGGTCCGGTCACCGCGGTGATGCTGGCCGCGATCATGGTGCATGGCATCCTGCCGGGGCCGATGCTGATCGTAGAGCAGCCCGAGCTGTTCTGGGGCTTTGTCGCCAGCATGTACGTCGGCAACGTGGTGCTGCTGATCCTGAACCTCCCGCTGGTCGGCGTGTTCGTCAATTTGCTGCGGATCCCGTATTCGTATCTGTATCCCGCGATCCTGTGCTTTTGCATCCTGGGCGTGTACTCGGTGGCGAGCAGCGTGGTCGACGTCTGGATCATGCTCGGCATGGGCGGGCTCGGTTACATCCTGCGCAAATTCGGCTACGATCTCGCACCGATCGCGCTCGGCCTGGTGCTCGCGCCGATGCTCGAGCTGTCGGTGCGTCAGTCGCTTGCAATGTCGGGCGGCAGCTTCGAGATTTTCTTCCAGCGCCCGATCGCGGTCACCATGTTCGTCGTCGCGGGCGTGCTGATCCTGCTCGCGTTGAGGCCGCTCGTGTTCAAGAGCAAGGACTGGCGCGCCGAGGTCGGGCTCGACGAGCAGGGATAGTGCCGCCACGCTGATCGGGCATAATCACGTATAGTGAATGAAGGAAGCTTATGAAGGCATGGACCAAAGGCTGGCCGGTTGCGTTACTGCTGGCCCTGCTGTCGGCGGGATGCGCGACCCAGCCCCCGGCGCCCGATTATCAGGCGCTGGTGGCGAGCCCTGATCGCAGCGACGCGGACCGCGCGACCGACGCGCGCCGCAAGTCGGCGCAACTGCTCGCGTTTTATGGCGTGCGGCCGGGCATGCACGTGCTGGACATATCTGCGGGTGGCGGTCATAACACTGAACTGCTCGCGCGTGCCGTTGGGGCGACGGGCCGCGTGTATGCGCAAAACCCGGCGGCAGGACGCCTGGACGCGCGCATGCAGAAGCCGGTGATGAAGAACGTCGTCCCGGTGACGCGCGGATTCGACGATCCGGTGCCGCCGGAATTACGTAATCTCGATCTGGTGACGTTCAACTTCAATTACCATGATATGGTGCACATGGGTGTCGATCGCGTGAGATTGAACCGCGCGGTGTTCGACGCGCTGAAGCCGGGTGGAATCTACATCATCGCCGATCACTCGGGGCGGCCGGGCACCGGCGCGACCGAAACCAAAACGCTGCATCGCATCGAGGAGACAGCGGTGCGGCGCGAAGTCGAAGCGGCGGGTTTCCGCTTTGTTGCCGAAGGCGGATTCCTGCGCAATCCGCAGGACCCGCGCGATGCGCCGGTGTTCAAGCCCAAGCAGCCGAACGATGAATTCGTGCTCAAGTTCGTTAAACCCTAGTTGCACTCGATCAAAGGAGGAGATGATGCAATTCCTGTGGCGTAACCTGATGGTGATGGTGGGGGCGATGGCGCTGCTTGCCGGCTGCGCGACGCAGCCCAGCCCCGATGCGGGCAAGAGCGGCAAGACCGAAATCTGGTGGCTCGGGCAGTCGGCGATGCGCATCACGACGCCTGGCGGCAAAGTGATCGTGATCGATCCGTTCATCACTGGCAACCCGAAAACGCCGCCGCAATACAAGAATCTCGATGCGCTCGGCAAGGTCGACCTGATACTCGTGACTCACGCGCACGGCGACCATCTCGGCGATGCGCCGGCGTTGGCGACAAAAAATAACGCGCCGTTATATTCAGCGGCCGGCATGGGCAATATCCTCGTGACTCTGGGCATGGTTCCAGCCAATCTCGCGCCGCGCATGGGCAAGAGCGGCACGATCACACCGTTCCCGAACATCAAGATCACCATGGTGCGAGCCGAGCACAGCTCCGAACTGGTGTGGACCAATCCAGCGACCAAAAAGGCTGAGACACATTTCGGCGGCGAGCCGGTCGGCTTCATCATCGAGCTCGAAGACGGCTTCAAGATCTATCACATGGGCGACACCGGGCTTTTCGGCGACATGAAGCTGATCGGCGATTACTACAAGCCTGATCTCGTGATGATCCCGATCGGCGGGCACTTTACGATGGACCCACGCGACGCGGCGAAAGCCACGGCGGAATTCCTGCGGCCGAAGTACGCGATTCCGATGCACTACGCGACCTTTCCCTTCCTGCGCGGCACGCCGCAGGAGTACATGGATGCACTCGGCAATTCTTCGACCAAGGTATTTCCGATCAATCCCGGCGACAAGCTCAGGTTCTGATGATGGGGGCGGCGATCAGACGCGGGACCGTACACCGGATATTTGCGACGCTGGCGGCGCTTGCGCTGGGCTGCGCTGCGCACGCCGCCGATGACTTCAAGACCGGCGGCCCGTACGTGCCGACGCCGCAGGTGGTGGTCGATCAGATGCTGCGCGTGGCCGGTGTCGGGGAAGGCGATTTCGTCATCGACCTCGGCTCGGGCGACGGCGTCATCGTGCTCACCGCGGCGAAACAGTTCAAGGCGGCCGGCATGGGAGTCGACATCGATCCCGAGCTCGTCAAGTTGAGCAATGACACGGCCCGCATGCTGGGCGTTGCCGAGCGCGCGCGCTTCCTGCAGCAGGACGTATACAAGGCCGATCTGAGCCGGGCTTCGGTGCTCACGCTCTACCTGCTGCCGCCCATGATGCTCAGCCTGCGCCCCAAGATCTTCAATGAGCTCAAACCCGGCGCGCGCGTGGTCTCGCACGACTATCATCTCGGTGAATGGGAGCCGGATGACCAGATCAGCTTCGATGTGCCGGAGAAGGAGAAGGTCAACGGCGTGCCGCAGGCGACGGTTTACCTGTGGCACGTGCCGGCGAGGGTTGCCGGAAAATGGGAGGTCAAAGTCGCCGGCGGTGAAACCTACGAGCTCAATCTCAAGCAGCGCTTTCAGGTCGTCGAGGGCAGCGCTGCCGCAGGCGGCAAGCCGTTGCGCCCGCAGCAGCTCACGTTGCGCGGCACCCAGTTCAGCTTTGCACTACCGGATGCCAAGGGTATGGCGCGCTTTTCCGGTCGCGTCAAGGACGGCGCGATGGAAGGCGTGGTCGAAAAGCCCGGCGCCAGGGCGCCCGCGCGCTGGACGGCCGTGCGCACCGCGGCAGGTGCGGTTAATATCAACTGATGTTTGTTTACCTGTAAAGCGCGATAATCCGGAATACTTTCCAAAAGGACCACAAATTGGCAAAACCCAACTATCAATATGAAAAACGCCAGAAAGACATAGCAAAGAAGAAAAAGCAGGAAGAAAAACGGCTGCGCAAACTGGAAAAAAAGCAGCTTGAGTCCGGTGAGCAACCGGCTCAGCCCGGGGTCGGGAGCGAAGCGGCCGAACCGGGTAGCGAGCCCGTCGGCAGCGCCTGAGACGGATCAGTTGAGCAGAAACGCGGCGGGCAGCGCCTGCAGCACGCTGCGGCGATGAATCAACTGGCTTTCCGCCAGATCGTCAGTCACTGTATTGCGGGAATCGGTGATCACGCGTCCGGATTCGAGCAGCTGCTGGTCGAGCGGACGCGGGGCGCGCAGCATGGCCTGCAGCGTGTCGGAATGGCGTGACGGAACATGCTGCATTTCGGCGCCGGCGGGCGTTGGCAGCGGCTTCGCGCTGGCGACGACAAAGCTGTTGAGATGGCGCGCCGCCGGGCCATAATCAGGTCGATAGAGCACGATAAACGGGAATTCGGCGCGCAGCGTGGTCAGGAAATGCGCGTAGACGCGCGGCGAATCGAGATCGGCGAAGGTATTGAACACCGCGATGCCGTCGGGTCCGAGGCAGCGTTTCAGGTCGTGAAAGAAGTCCCGCGTAACCAGGTATTCCGGAATGCCGTCGCCGTGGAAGAGATCGACGATCACCACCGGGTAGCCGGCATCGCATGAGCGCAGGAAGGTGCGCGCGTCGGTTTGATGCGTGCGTATCCTGCCGCGGTCGAAACCGAACACCTCGGTTGCCGCGGTGAGCGAAGCCGGATCGATATCGACGGCGGTGACCTCGGCGCCGCGGCCGGCAAGCCGCATCGGCACCATGCCGGCGCCCAGGCCGAGCACCAGGGCCGAGCGCAGCGCGGGCCGGTAGGCAAAAGACAGTGCCTCGAGCGCGTAGGTATAAAGGGACATCGACTGATTGTCCCCATCGACCATGTTCTGAATCAGGCCGTCCTGAAAGTAGATGCGCAGGAATTGCCCGTTTTCGAGCGGCTCGCTTTTCAACACCTTGACGGTGCCGAACAGCGAGCGGTAGCTCGCCTCGCGCTGCCAGTTCACCCCGCTGTAGCTTGCCGGCCACATGCGGCCGGTATAAGCGTCGGCTCCCGCGAGCAGGCCGAGGGATGCTGCCAGCGCAATGGCGGCGGTCGCGGCAAGCGGCTTGCGGCCGGCGACCTTGACGGCGGTGCCGAAGAGCAGGATGAGCGGCAGCACGGCAAGGCTCGTCGCGACCAGCAGGGCCGAGGAAAAATTGCTCACGTACGGGATCAGGCCGAACGCGGTCACCAGCACGCCCGCGACCGAGCCGATGGTGCTGACGAAAAACACCCGGCCCGCGCCGGCGTCGGCGAGTTCGCCGCGCGCGCTCTGGCGCAGCCGGATCGCAACCAGCAGCGGATTCATCGCTGACGTCGCGAGCAGCGGCACGCCCAGCAGAATCAGGCAGGCGCCGAATGCACCGAGCACAAGATCAAGCCGCGCCAGCCGGTAGAACAGGTAGGGATAAGCGAGGCATGCGGCGACAATGGCGAGCGCGGCGAGCGCCGGCATCAGCGTAAACAGGAAGGCAAGCTTCTCGGGTGGTGGTGCGCGGCCATTCCTGCCGCTGGCGAGCCTGCCGCCCGCCCAGTAGCCGAGAGCGAGCGACACCAGCGTGATCGAGAGGATGCCGCTCCAGATATAGAGGCTCACGCCGAAGTAGGGCGTCATGATGCGCGAAGCGAGCAGTTCCAGCGCGAGGATCGCGGCGCCGGTGATGAAAATGGTGGCCTGCAGCAGCATGCGGTGGAGGCAGTCGGGTATAATGACGGCGCGTTTGTGCCCGTCGGTCAGCGCGCAAATGTACCAGAGATCAGACTGCGAGGCGAGCGCGGGCTTGCTGCAAGGCACGCAAGCGCGCGTTGCACTAATGGGACTCAGGACCAATGGAGCGTTTATGTTGAGATTCAGATTGCCGCACCGGTACTGGAGCCGCGCCATGCTGGGCGCCGCCATGGTGCTGGGCGCGACGATTGGCGCGGATGCCGCGCAATCGAGCGTGCCGTACGTGCCGACGCCGCAGGAAGTGGTCGAGCGCATGCTCGAGATGGCCAAGGTCGGCCCGCAGGATTACCTGATCGACCTCGGCTCGGGCGATGGCCGCATCGTGGTGACGGCGGCGAAAAAACGCGGCGCGCGCGGTTTTGGCGTCGATCTCAATCCGGTGCGCATCAAGGAGAGCATCGAGAACGCGGCCAAGGCAGGCGTGAGCGACCGCGTCGCGTTTCATCAGCGCGATCTGTTCGACACCGACCTGAGCGACGCCACCGTCATCACCATGTATCTGCTGCCGAGCGTGAATCTCGACCTGCGGCCCAAACTGCTCCAACTGAAGCCGGGCACGCGGCTGGTGTCGCATGACTTCTCGATGGACGACTGGAAGCCCGACGCCCACGTCGATATGGACGTCAAGGAGAAATACGGCAGCGCTCCCGGCACCAGCTCGATTTATTTCTGGATCGTGCCGGCGCAGGTTGCCGGCGCGTGGCAATGGCAGCTCACGGTAGGTGGCAAGCCGCAGGCCTACGCGCTCACGCTCGACCAGAAATTCCAGGTGATCTCGGGCACGGTGCGCGTCGGCGGCCAAAGCGTCAAACTCGAGAATGCCAAACTGAGCGGCGATCAGATCAGCTTCAGCTTCAGCGCCGAGATCGGCGGCAGTCGCTTCAAGCATGAATTCTCGGGGCGTGTTGCGGGCAGCGGCATCGGCGGCACCGTACGGCTTGCGGGCAGCCGCACCCAGGGGCAGCTTGAATGGAATGCGACGCGCGGCGCGAAAACCGGCCAGTCGGCGCAAGCCCCGCTCGTGGCGTTGGCGCGTTAGCATGCCGCTGATATCCGCGATTACCGCGGCACCACGATGGCTTGCGGTGACCGGCGTCGCCACGCTGCTGCTGGGTGCCGCGCTGATTGCAGGTCCGGCAGGCGCGCAGGATTTTGGCGACACGCCGTACGTGCAGACGCCGCAGAATGTCGTCGACCGGATGCTTGAGGTCGCCAAAGTCGGCGCCGGTGATTACGTGATCGACCTGGGCTCCGGCGATGGGCGCATGGTCATCACCGCCGCGAAGCAGCGCGGCGCGCGCGGTTTCGGCGTCGATCTCGACCGGCGGCTGGTGCAGCTGGCCAACCGCCTCGCGGCACGCGCCGGGGTTGCCGACCGCGCCAAGTTCTACGAGCGGGATCTTTACCAAACCGATCTCGCCGCGGCCAGCGTAGTCACCATCTACCTGCTGCCGGAAGTCAATCTGATGGTACGGCCCAAGCTGCTCGCAACGCTGAAGCCTGGCACACGCGTCGTGTCGCACGACTACGACATGGGCGAGTGGCCGCCGGACCTCAGGTTCGAGATGGATGCGCCGGGAAAACCGGTCGGCCGCGACCAGCGCAGCAAAGTATTCTATTGGGTGGTGCCGGGTAACGCAGCCGGTACGTGGCGCTGGCAGCTGACACGCGACGGCGTGAGCGAAGAGCACGTGCTGAGCGTCACGCAGAATTTCCAGATGCTGCAGGGCAGCCTCATGGCCGGCAAGCAGCGTTTCGCGCTGCGCGACGCCAAGCTGACCGGCGAGGAAATTGCGTTCGAGGCGGTTGATGCCGCCGGCACTGCGGGCTATCGTTTTACCGGCCGCATCACCGGTCAGGCCGTGTCCGGCACCGTGCGACTGCCTGGCGGCATTGAGCTGCCGTGGAATGGCACGCGCACCGAAGTGGGCACCCCCGTGCACGCGCTGCTTAAAAAGCCGGAGTTGCAGGAACTGATGCTGCAGCAACAGGGAAAATGAGCGCGGCTGCAGTGACGCGGCACGGCCAGCCGGTGCGCGTTGCCGCATTTCTGGCTGTGCTGCTCGCGGCGCTGGCGCGCCCCGCGGCTGCCCAGTTTAATTACGATGTGCCCTACGTGCCCACGCCACCGGTGGTGGTCGAGGAGATGCTGCGGCTCGCCAACGTCGGGCCCGCCGATTTCGTGATCGACCTCGGCTCCGGCGACGGCCGCATCCTGATCGCTGCGGCCGGAAAATTCGGCGCGCGCGGCATCGGCGTGGACCTCGATCCCGAGCGCATCGAGGAAAGCGTCTACGGCGCGCAGCTTGCCGGCGTGTCCGACCGCGTCGCGTTTGAGCAGCAGGATCTGTTCAAGTTCGACATCAGCCGGGCGTCGGTAGTGACGATGTATCTGCTGCCGTCGGTCAACCTCAAGCTGCGGCCGCGGCTCCTGAAGGATCTCAAGCCCGGCACGCGCATCGTATCGCACGATTTCGACCTGCAGGACTGGCAGCCGGATCGGAAATCCACGGTGCGCAAGAACGTGTTCCTGTGGATCGTGCCGGCGCAGGTCGCCGGCCGCTGGGGCGTCACCCTCGCGCTTCCGTCGGGTGAGCGCAGCTACGAAATCGAGTTCCGGCAGAAGTTCCAGGAAATTGACGGCGTGGTGCGCTACGACAAGAAGATGACGGGCCTGTGGAACGCCAGGTTGTCAGGCGGGCACATCAGCTTCGTGGTCGTTGACGATTCGGGTCCGGTCGAGACCAACCTCTATTTCGACGGCCGGGTTGCGGGCGACGCGATCGAAGGCGTAGTCCGGCGCGGCGTCGGCAGCGATCAGCAGCAGATCAAATGGCGCGCGAACCGGATTGCGTCCGCCTCGTGAGCACGACCGCATGATGCGTGCCGGGCACAGCGCAGGATGGCTAACGCTGCTGGCGCTGTGCGCGCTGCTGGTGCCACGCGCCGCGCTGGCGCAGCAGACCGTCGATGTGCCCTATATATCGACCCCGTTGAACGTTGTCGCCGCCATGCTCGAGATGGCGCGCGTCACGCCCGCCGATTATCTGGTCGATCTCGGCTCCGGCGACGGCCGCATCGTGATCGAGGCGGCGAAAACAAACGGCGCGCGCGGCATGGGGATCGACCTCAGCGCCAACCTGGTAAATACGGCGAACGCGGCGGCGAAGCGCGAGGGCGTTGCGGGGCGGGTCACGTTCGTAGAAGGTAATTTTTTCCTTCTCGATATCGGCAAGGCGACCGTGATCACGATGTATCTGCTGCCCAGCATCACCCTGCAGCTGCGCCCGCGCATCCTGAGCCAGTTGCGGCCCGGCACGCGGGTGGTGTCGCATGATTTCGACATGGGCGCATGGATGCCCGATCTCGAGCGCGAAGTCGCGGTGCCGAACAAACATTACGGTGCGCCGTCGAGCATGGTCTATCTGTGGTACGTGCCGGCCGATGTCGCCGGCAAGTGGCAGTGGCGCCTGCCGGCCGGCGGCGCAACCCGCCTCTATGAAGCCAGAATCAACCAGACGTTCCAGGAACTGAGCGGCGAGACGCTGGTTGACGGCGGCACTGCGGCCGGGCAGAGGGCCAGGCTGCGCGGCGATCTCATAACCCTTAATCTCGTGCGGGAGTTTTCCGGACAGAAGTTCACCCATGAGTTCAGCGGACGGGTCGAAGGCGATAAAATCGTCGGCCGTGTCAGAATCAGCGGCGGCGGTGAGAACGCGACACTTGCCTGGGAAGCCATACGCGTCGAGCGCGGCAAGATGAGCATTGAATAATCTAAAGTGGAGAGCGTGATGAAAAGCTGGAAGTGGATAGTAGGAAGTGCATTGTTGGGTCTGCTGCCGTTGCAATTGGCGGCGCAGGAAGGCGTCGGCGACGTAGTTTACGTGCCGACGCCGCAGGTCGTGGTGGACGAAATGCTGCGGATGGTGAAAGTCGGCCCCAATGACTTCGTCATCGATCTGGGCTCGGGCGACGGGCGCATGGTGATCACCGCCGCGAAAAAATTCGGCGCGCGCGGCTTCGGCGTCGATCTCGACCCCGTGCTGCTCAAATTGAGCAACGAAAATGCGCAGCGCGAAGGGGTGGCCGACCGCGCGCGGTTCGTCGAAGAAAATCTGTTCACGACCGACCTGAGTCAGGCGACCGTGATCACGAGCTACCTGCTTCCGGAGATGAACGAGAAGCTGCGGCCGAGGATTCTCAGCCTCAAGCCCGGCACGCGCGTGGTCACGCACGACTACCACATGGGCGAATGGCATGCCGAGGAAATGCGCACGCTGGACGTCCCCGAGAAGAAGGTCGGCAACCCCGGCAAGAGCTATGTGTACCGCTATATCGTGCCGGCGAAAATCGCCGGGCGCTGGCAATCGAAAATCGCGGCCGGCGCGCAGCCCGCCAACTGGGAATTCGAATTCGCGCAGCGCTTCCAGATGTTCGACGGGGTCGCCTTGAGCGGTGGCCGGAAAATTACGCTGCGCGTCCCCAAGCTCGAAGGCGACCAGCTGAGCTTCCAGTTCCTGACCAAGCCCGGCGACAATTCGACGCGCCACGAATTCAAAGGCACGGTCAAAGGCGACACGATCGACGGCACGCTCAGGCTCGGCGCAGGCGCCGCCGAAAAGCAGGTGCCGTGGAGCGCGAAACTCGTGAAGCGCGCGGCGAGCCCGGAATGACGGCGCCGGCGGCGGGTCAGGGTGCGCAGCCGCGGCCGAGCCTGACGCAGGCCGACGCGGTCGCGATGATCGTCGGCATCGTGATCGGTGTCGGCATCTTCAGGGCGCCATCGATAGTCGCCGGCAACGCCGCCAGTGAAGGCGTCTTTCTCGCGTTGTGGCTTGCCGGCGGCGTGATTTCGCTCGTCGGCGCGCTGTGCTACGC
>Ga0102851_10001580_pt1 | contig 13152 bp, 11 predicted proteins | sample Mud3Dept3metaG_FD_79558 | JGI IMG/M metagenome (GOLD analysis project Ga0102851, IMG submission 79558) | Freshwater wetland microbial communities from Ohio, USA, analyzing the effect of biotic and abiotic controls - Mud 3 Core 4 Depth 3... | ecosystem: Environmental > Aquatic > Freshwater >... | reverse complement strand
GCCGAGCTCGCCAGCAGAGCTGGGCTCGGTTCTTCGCTCCCCTTGGGGTCGGGGTAGACGAAGAACCGACGAAGCGAAGCGAAGGAGCTCGACGAAGTCAAAATCAATTCATGAATAATGCAAGTTAGTATTTCAATCGAGTAAAAATAACGCCGTGGAGTATGCAATAGACATTGAGGTAATACCTTTAACATGTACATAGCACTTTTCCAGGGAGGAATATCCCATCTCTATACCCTGTCTGTAGGTGGGATAATCTTTAATACGTAATGCTTCGTCCATTACCATCCAGTTGCCCTGAATAGCATGCCATCCACTTACGCTTCTTGAATTCCTGCTGAACTTCTCGTACGATTTATTAATGATTGAGTCAGGAGCATACTTCCGCCCAGTTCCAGGAATTCTTTTCTTTTCATATTATTCCGGTTTAACTTGGGGGTTAATTAATTATTCTTTTAGCAGAAAATCTATCAAGAAAAAGGACAGAGTTATTATGTCTCCTTAAAATGGAAGCAGGGCAGGAAGTATTGATTTCTTCCATTAATGTTTTATAGACTGCGTCAGCCTTTCTTTCGTCAGGAACACTGCAACTCAGAACTTTACAGTCCATGATTGCAGTTATTGTTAAAGTTATAGCTTTAGCAGGAACATCATCAATAGTCGGGAACCATCCTTCGCCTACCTGTTGTTTCCTGCAGGCTTTATCCAGTTCAACCACTTTCAGGTACTCAGGATCATCAAAATCTGCAACACCCGGATCATTAAATGCTATATGCCCGTTCTCGCCGATACCTATGCATGCCACATCTACTGGATTTTCTTTCAGCAATTTTTCATATCGCTTTATCTCAGCAGCAACATTGACTGCGTCTCCATTCAGATAATGAACATTCCTGGGATTGACTTTACGGGCAACCAGTTCTCTTAGAAAACGCCTGAAGCTTGCGGGATGCTGATCGGATATCCCTATATATTCATCAAGATGGAAGAGACTTATTTTTGTCCAGTCCAGATCTTTTAAAAGGAATTCCTCGAGAAAAGGGAACTGTGATGCTCCGGTACCAATAATAAGGCTGGCAGAGCCTTTCTCATCTATTGCTTTTTTGAGGTTTGATTCGACAAATGAGGCAGAAGCACTGCCCATTTCTTTTGTTTCTCTGAATATTTCAACTCTTAATTTTTCTTTGTAAAAAGTCTTCTCCATGATGAAGCTAACATTAAGAATGAACAAAACACTGAGTTATAAATTCTGATCATTGCTGATCCTGCCTGTAGTTTCATTTTCAGAAGCTGCAACAGATATTTCCTCCCTTGCTTTCCCGTTGAAGTAGAGGATAGTACCCAAAACCGGCAACAACGGAAAATAGAGAGCCCTGACAAGTGCCGACAGTGCCAGGTAAACAGGATTTGTCATGAAATTCATAATACTGGCTGCCTCTTCCGGATTTGTAAGGATCTTCATGAAACTGCCTGAAAACGGAAGAAGGATCAGCGTGGAAAGTATCATGGAAGCGATCATCAATATAAGAAGAAACACTGTCACCCACCCGATATTCGACCAGAAACCTCTGTGGGCCAGTGTAAATGTGCGACCAATTGCATGACCGATATCCGTACCTTCCACCATCAGGATTGGCAGGATGAAAAGGTATAGGGTCACAAGGTAAATCATTGCGAAAAAAATACCAATGATAAGCACCAGCAGGCCGAGGGCCATGACAAATGTTCCCATGAATGCCAGGAGTATCAGGATAATCAGGTAAGGAATGAAATATCGCAGCGATTTATATATGGAGGTAAAAATTGTAACGCTGTCGTCAACAGGACTGTAAATTATATAATAATGCAATATTGTCGTGCAAAGAATTCCCACCAGCGATATTGCAGCAATTGGCCAGATCATACCCCTCAGTTTCTCAATCATCTCCAGGGGGTCCGTGATCGTCATCAATCCCTTAAAATCAAATGACAGGGTAAGTAACTGCATTCCAAGGGACATTATAAATGAAGCAATGAATAAAACCACAAACCTGCTTGTGTAAAACGCCCAAAGAGTGCTCATTACACTGTCAATATTATGCTTGCGGTAAAGAGGGTGGCTGCTGAACTGATCCATATCTGAAAGTTTATATTTTATCAAATCTAATTAATTATTGTTTTATTGCCAACTGCCAATTGCCAACTGCCAACTGCCAATTGCCAACTGCCAACTCTAGGCACTCTAGGCACCCCCAACTTCCTCACTTCCCTTTCCTCCACTCCCTGAGAACATTCGCAAAGGGTATCATGTTCTTCTGTTTTCTGGGCCGGAAAATGCCTTCGTTTACAGCTTTGACATCCTCGATGGTATAGAATGCCTTGGGATTGAAACGATCAATTATACTGAGCACGTCATCCAATTCATTCCGTTGAACGATTGTATAAACAAGATGCACTTTTTCCTTTGCTCCATGGGCCTCGACAGATGTGGCTCCATAACCATTACTGTTCAGTGATTGGACAAGTTCCTGCCCCCGCTGGTACGTAAAAACCCTTATCATCTGTATTCCCAGGGCAAGCTTCTCTTCAAGGAGCATCCCGACATAATTGCCTGTAGCAAAGCCTGCAGCATAAGCTACGTAATTTATATAATTATCAAGGTTTTGCATTATCTTACTGATGGCTGTGATCCAGATCAGGACTTCAAAGAAGCCAAGGGTCGGAGCAAGGTACTTCTTACCTTTTGAAACAAAAATAATGCGTATGGTACCTATTGATACATCGCAGATACGGGCAAGGAAAATTAATAAAGGCAGAATTACGTAACTGAATAAGTTTGAATCGAAAAATGATGTCTCCATGATATTAATCATTTTTTATTGAAAGCAAAGATACGAATAAGGCTCAATGGCGCAAAGGCACAAAGGCGCAAAGGCACAAAGGCTCAATGGATCAATTTCAACAGAAATAGTGCTGATCCGTTGTGCCCTTGCACCGTTGTGCTGTTGTGCCATAGCCAATTATTTTGTAAATTCGCAAAAAAGCATTATTTTACTACCATAAAAATAATTAGTAAAAAATGAGAAGACGTGACTTTATTAAAACGACAGCTTTCACAATTCCTATGATCAGCCTATTCCCTGCCGATCTTTCTGCAATGAAAAGAGCTAAGGGTAAAGGTACGATTGAAAAAAGAGTGCTGGGAAAAACAGGTGAAATGCTGTCAATGATAGGTTTCGGGGGTATTGTGGTTCGGGATGCAACTGCTTCACAAGCTGCAGAAGCTGTAAAACTGGCCATCGGTAAGGGTATAAATTATTTCGATGTCGCCCCATCTTACGGCAATGCTGAAGTGATGCTCGGACCAGCACTGGAACCTTTCAGGAAAGGTGTTTTCCTGGCCTGCAAGACACAGAAAAGGACCCGTGATGAAGCCCGCGCAGAACTTGAACAATCATTAAAGAACCTGCGTACTGACCATTTTGACCTTTATCAGTTTCATGCCCTGACAACCCTTAAGGATGTTGATCTGATCCATGGGCCGGGAGGTGCAATGGAGACATTCCTGGAAGCCAGGAAAGAGGGTAAAATACGCTTCATTGGATTTTCGGCTCATTCAGTTGAGGCAGCTATGGCCATGATGGACAGGTTTGATTTTGACACTATCCTGTTCCCCATAAATTTTGCTTCCTGGCACGCAGGTAACTTCGGACCTCAGGTACTCGCCCGTGCACAGGAAAAGAAAATGGGCATACTCGCACTGAAAGCAATGGCAAGAGGGCCATGGCCAAAGGGTGCTGACCGTAAAAAGTACCCCAAATGCTGGTACGAACCGCTTGATACGCCCGAGGATATTTTAATGGGATTTCGTTTTACATTATCACACCCGGTAACTGCTGCAGTCACTTCCGGTGATGAAAACCTGTTCAGGATTGCCATGGACGTCTCTGACAGGATAAAACCGCTGAAGAAAAATGAAATACAGCTGATCAAGGAGAAAGCCCTGAGCGGAAGCCCGCTATTCAGCTTTAAAGGATAAGTGCCCGGACTTCAGGCAACACGATTATTTTGTATATTTAAGCCTCAGGTTCACTTTCCTGTCAACAATATAGTAACAGGGTTCGTCACAGCTGTACTTGTTATACTTTACATGCGGAGTGACGGAATTGACTGCTATATAGTGTTTATTATAGATAAAGTATCTTGCAGTGATAGTATATTTTTTATTTAAAGGTACAGTTGCACTGGTTTCAGGATATGATGTCTTGAATGCCGAATATACTATATCATCCTCGAGGTTGCCTTCATATATTGTTATATAGATATTAAAATCCGACGGCTGGTGGTTTTTTAGCTTCTCAAGCTTTATTTCGAGGATTGCATCCAGTGGTTCATCAGTTGTGCATTCATTGCAATCAACAATTGTAATCCCGTTCAATAACTCCTCATCCTCTTCACATGAAAAGCAATATGCCAGAATGAGAAATCCCAATGCTGCCCTTAAAGTTCTTATGTAATGTTTTAATACCATTTGATGACTTTTCCCGGAGCCCGGTCATTATCAAAGAAGAAATTAACTGAACATCCGACCCTTCCCCAAACGGGGCCGATTTTATAAAAATCCGTATTCATGTATTCTATCCCGGTAAAAATAACAATATTATTTTTCACCCATTTAAATCCGGCTGAAGGTAAGATCCTGAATTTATTCTTTGGGGCAATATCAGTCCCTTTGAACTTGTTACTGAAGGAATATCCTGCTGCCAGGGTGGCAACAAAGCAGAAATTGCCCCTGAACAAATTATCCGTAAGGTCAAAATCCTTAAATACACCGGCATATGCCACGGTGCTTTTATCCAGGTACTGGTAATAAATACCCTCATCGTTTTTCATCAGGATCCTGGTATACCACAGCTTGGTATCGAAACCTGCAATCATGCCGAAATTGCTGAGAGGTTCTTTGAATGCCAGGCTTAATCCGGGATAGAAATCATTCACGGTGATTTTTGAAGAAACAGACAACGCCATCTGGTCAAATTTCGGTTTGTATCTGCCCGGGAAGCTGCTTTTCTCAAGCAGTTCTATAATCTCTTTTCTCCTGTATGTTGCCGCAATACTATAAGGATTGACGGCTTCCCGTCCGGGATCAGACCATTTATCTCCCGTCTTTAGCAGCAACTCGGTTGCAATAATATGATCCGATTTTACTGCGAGACATAATGCATCCCAGTTGTAAATATTCTTTTCATAGATGTCAACTCCCTTTTTCCGCAGCATATTAAGCATGAGGGTATCCCCGTTTTGAGCTGCGATAAGAAACGGTGTGAATCCTTCGTTGTCTCTGGCTTCCATATTTGCACCATGCTGAATAAGCAGGTCGGCAATATCCGGGTAGCCTGCCCATATTGCAGCCATAAGCGGAGTGGTCCCATCCTTTGTTTTGCTGTCGATATCAGCTTCATAATATAAGAACAGATCGACAAAATAGAAATACCCGTAAATCGAAGCTAAGTGAAGCGCGGTAACACCGTTCCTGTACTGGTAATTTATATCTGCCCCGCCTCTGATAAGAGCTTCGGCAATCTCCAGATCCTTGTTCTTCAGTGATATAAGCAGCGGAGTTTCCTGCAGGATTGAGACCTTGTTGACATCAGCACCATAATCGATCAGCATTTTTACCGCATCAAGCTTTCTGTTGGTCACCGCAAAGTACAGAGGTGTTACACCTTCGGAGGTTTCAACATCAACCTCAGCTCCGGCATTGATAAGCCTTTCAACCTCTGAGCTGTAACCTAATGATGCAGCAAGTGCCAGGTTATATTCGAGCGCACCGTCATAAAAGAGCGGGAGATAACCGGATGTATCAATTTCAACCTCCTGTGCATCTGAACGGTTTGCCATACATATAATAAGTACTAAAACCAGGAAACGTATGACTGACACTTTAACTGACATTCTGCAAAGTTAATTCTTTGATTCTTAATTTCAATTATCTGAAAGTTCCCGGAAAATACTAAATTTGAAATTAAATGAATCAGGAAATTGATAAAATTTTAAAGTTTCCTGTAAGGCTATAAAGAATACTTTTTATTTTTATGCCCTGGGAATTGGGTACTTTTATCAGGAATGAAGAAATTATTACTCATTGCACTGCTGGGTTCGGTCGTAAGTTATAACCCGGGCGCCATTGAAACAGTGAAGGTTATAACCGACAGGTCTGTTGCTGGAAATATCAGGCTGACAAATGATAATTCATCAGGGAAAGAATTTGCTTCAATAGACAGGAGCATCAGGTCATTCATGAGGAAATGGTCTGTTACCGGCGCATCTGTGGCTGTTTCGAAAAACGGCAGACTTATCTATGCCAGGGGATTCGGTTATTCAGATACAATAACAAAGGAAGGAATACAACCATATCACAAGTTCAGGATAGCAAGCATCTCCAAGCTGGTGACAGCTATTGCAATAATGAAGCTGAGCGAGGAAGGGAAATTATCCCTTAACGACAAGGTCTTCGGGCCCGATGGAATCCTCAATGATCCGTATTTTAACAATCCGAAGGATAAAAGAGTTTTCAAGATTACCGTTGCCCATCTGCTCAGCCATGAGGGAGGCTGGTCCCAGAGATGGGGTGATCAAATGTTCATGCCTCTGACAATCGCCGACAAGATGGGTATGAAACCTCCGGTTGACACCAGAACCATAATACGATATGCCCTTGACAAGAGACTTCATTTCACTCCTGGAACAGGCAGATCATATTCAAACCTTGGATACAGCATCCTCGGACTGGTTGTTGAAAGGGTATCGGGCATGACTTATGAAGATTATTGCAGGAATATGATACTTGAGCCTGTCGGGATATTTGATATGACTCTTGCCCGAAACCTTCCGACTCAAAAAGCTCCATATGAAGTTACCTATCATACACCCCGGGATGTTGTTCCGAAACCTTCAATATACGGTACAGGTGAACTGGTTTCACCGAGCTACGGCGGAAATGATATTGAAGCTCTCGGAGGTGCGGGAGCATGGGTCAGCACTGCTCCGGACCTTATGCGTCTCCTCCTGGCTATTGACGGATTTGATACCAGGCCCGATATCCTCTCTCCGGAAAGTATCCGATTAATGACAGACAATCAGAACGATCTGGCGCCACTGGGATGGAAAACAACAATTTATAACGGAACCTGGTGGAGAACAGGTTCATTCCCCGGAAGTGCAGGTATGATGAAACGGCAGGCTGACGGAACAGCATGGGTTGTGCTGCTGAATTCAAGCACATGGAACGGACCGGAAATACACTCGTTCATCAATAACCTGATGCACAGGGTTGCATCTCAGCTGAAAAGCCGGAAGGAATATGACCTGTTTGATTATTCGCTGCCCGTTCCGCTTGCAACCGGCCACAATGATCAGTTATTGCCGCAATAATGTGCTTCTCAGTAAATGTCAACCTTGTTAAGGAAGAGCTTGAGAACAGGTATGGTGTGGATTTCCCTGACAAATACCGTTATGAACCAAGCTATTATTATCATGCATTCGGTCTTCCCGAAATACCTGCAATATGTTCAGATAATCCCGGTATAGCACGTTTGCTGAAATGGGGCCTGATACCACCCTGGGTAAGGAGTAAGGAAGATGCCGATGCCATCAGGATGAAGACATTCAATGCAAGATCAGAGAGTATCGGAACAAAGCCCTCCTTTTCATCTTCATTTAAATCAAAAAGATGCCTCATACCCGTCCGGGGATTTTATGAATGGCAGCATGTTGGTAAAGAAAAAATCCCATGGTATATCTATAGTAAAGATAATGAGATATTTACGCTTGCTGGATTGTACTCCGAATGGTCGAATAAACAGAACGGGGAAATCATCAGTACTTTCACTATCATAACAACGGATGCCAATGATCTTCTTGCTGAGATACATAACACGAAAAAAAGAATGCCGGCGATTCTTTCCCGGGATGAAGAAAAAAAATGGATCGACCTCTCCATTACCACATCCGAAGCTTCAGGATTACTTAAACCATGTCCGCCTGATATTCTGAAAGCCCATACGATAGGCCCCCTGGTAAACAACAGGTACGCCGACAGAAATACACCTGAAGTGATCAGGGAATATTCGCAGGGAAGAAAGGATAACCTGTTTTGACCATCATTGATTATCCGTTTTTTGTTTTTTTCCTAAATTGGCGGACTAATTCCAAATTAATTTCTTTAAATCATGAACTTAAAGCACACAATATTTGCCATACTGCTTGCAGTATGCTACACTGTATCAGGCCAGAATGAGGCAAGATTACTGAGGTTTCCTGCTATCAGCGACGATCAGATAGTTTTCAGTTATGCAGGGGATCTGTACTCGGTCGATATTAATGGCGGGATGGCCAGGAAACTAACTACGGATGCTGGCTATGAGATATTTCCTAGATTCTCTCCGGACGGAAACTATATTGCATTTACAGGCCAGTATGATGGCAACACTGAGGTCTTTGTCATACCTGATGAGGGAGGAAGTCCCAGAAGAGTGACCCATACGGCAACATTGACCCGCGATGACATCGGTGACAGGATGGGTCCTAATAACATTGTGATGACCTGGACGCCGGATGGTAAAAATATTGTCTACCGGTCAAGAAGATACTCAAGGAGCGATTTTCTGGGACAGCTGTTCATGGTACCCGTTGAAGGCGGAATGTCAGGGGAAATACCTCTTACGAAAAGCGGCTTTTGCTCTTTCTCTGCCGATGGTAAAAAACTGGCATTTAACTGGGTGTTCCGCGAATTCCGTACCTGGAAATATTATGAGGGCGGAATGGCTGATGACATAAGAATATTCGATTTTGATTCCGGCAGTGTTGAAAAGATCACTGATACCAAAGCCCAGGAAATAATCCCCATGTGGATCGGAGACGAGATCTTCTTTCTTTCCGACAGGGACAGGATAATGAATCTTTTTGTCTATAACACCATCTCCCGTAAAACGGAAAAGGTTACAAATTTCGATAACTATGATATCAAGTTCCCTTCGTGCAGCAGAGCTCATATTGTTTTTGAAAATGGCGGCTTCATTTACAAAATGGATGTAAAAACCCGCAAACCGGAAAAGGTAAACATCTATATAGCTGACGATTATGAGGCTGATAAAAAGGTTTTGAAGGATGCTTCAAAAAGGATAACCGGTGTGAGTCCCTCTCCCGACGGAGAAAGAGTGATCATCAGTGCACGCGGAGATATTTTCAATGTGCCCGTAAAAGAGGGTGTTACAAGAAATATTACTGCAACTTCAGGTGTGCATGAAAGAAATGCGGAATGGTCTCCGGACGGGAGGTATATAGCTTGGATTTCAGACGTCACAGGTGAGTTTGAGATCTGGATGCAAAAAGCCGACAGATCTGAACCTGCATCCCAAATTACCAGGGATCAGAATACATATCTTTTCGATATTGACTGGTCGCCGGACAGTAAAAAGATTCTTTACGTGACAAAAAAGAATGACCTCAGATATGTTGATATCAGGACAGGCAAGATCACGCTCGTCGATAAATCACCAAAAAGTCCTTATTATGATGCCAACTGGTCGCCAGACAGTAAATGGATCGCATTTGTCAGGGAGGATATCGATTTCCCTGTTATAAGAATTTATAATCTTGAAACTGCAAAGTCTGCCGAAATTACTGACAAATGGTATTTTTCGGGAGATCCTGTTTTCAGCAGGGATGGTAAATACCTATTCTTCGTTTCTGAAAGAGATTTTAATCCGATCTACAGCCAGACAGAATTTAACCATGCCTACCTTGATATGGAGAGGATCTATCTTGTTACACTTGCAAAAGAAACCCCTTCCCCTCTTGCAACTGCCGACGACCAGGTAAAAGAGGTTGAAACCACACCTCCGGTTCAGCCGGCTGCGGAAAAGAGTAAGAAAACTCCTGGAACAAAGAAACCGGAAAGTGAATCAAAAGACATAAGGATTGACCTTGATGGTATAATGGACAGGATCATTTCACTTCCTGTGAAACCTGCCAACTATAGTAACCTCCAGTCAACAGGGGATAAGTTGTTTTATAATGTGTCTTCCCGGCTTGGGGCCGGTCCTGGTCCTGGTTCTGGTTTTGCTAAATATTTCGATCTGAAAGAAAAGAAAGAGGTCGAGGTGGGACAGGGAATATCACTCTCAGTGGTGCCAAGCGGGAAGAAAATGCTTGTACGCCAGGGAGAGAAATATGGTATTATCTCAATCCCTGCCGGTAAGATCGAACTGAAGGAAACGATCAGCACTGATAATATGCAGGTAATGGTTGATCTGTCGGAAGAATGGGAAAATATCTTTAATGAATCGTGGCGGCAGATGAGAGATTTCTTCTATGATCCGGGAATGCATGGAGTTGACTGGAAAAAAATGCACGACAAGTATGCAGTCATGATTCCTTATGTAAATCACCGGTCCGACCTTACCTATCTGATAGGTGAAATGGTGGCAGAACTAAGCGTGGGTCATACATATGTAATGAATGGTGAACGTCCGATGCCTGAGAGAATAGAGACAGGACTTCTCGGCGCCCGGCTAAGCAGGGATCCGTCGGGCTATGCGAAGATAGACAGAATACTTGAAGGCGCTAACTGGAGCCAGTCGCTCATATCTCCGCTGACTGTTGCAGGTGTTGATGCCAGGGATGGTGATCTGATCCTTGCAGTGAACGGGGAACCGGTAAATAAAGTGAATGATATTTACGAACTGCTGGTTGGCATGGCAGGTAAACTGGTGGAGCTTACAATCAATTCGAAACCTGATTTTACCGGAAGCCGGAAAGTTATTGTAAAACCCATAGCTTCCGAATCTGCACTTTATTATTATAACTGGGTACAAAATAATACAAGGAAAGTGAGCGAAGCCACCAATGGACGCGTCGGTTATATTCATATCCCTGATATGCAAAGGGAAGGACTGAATCAGTTTGTGGAACATTTTTATCCCCAGCTTAATAAAGAAGCCCTGATAATAGATGACCGTAGTAACGGGGGCGGTAATGTATCGCCTATGATTATTGAACGCCTTATGAGGAAGATCACCTATGTGACCATGCATACCGGAGCCACGGTTGGTGAAGTTAATCCGCAGGGAACACATATCGGACCGAAAGTTGCACTTTGTGATAAGTATTCAGCCTCTGACGGAGATCTTTTTTCGTACAGGTTCAAGTTTAATAAAATTGGCACCCTGATCGGCACCCGGACCTGGGGTGGGGTGGTCGGTATTTCAGCACCGATACCGACAATAGACGGCGGAACTATGAACACCCCGTCATGGGCACCCTATGCCGCTGACGGCAGCAACTTCATTATAGAAGGGCATGGAGTTGAACCCGATATAGTTGTTGAAAATGATCCTCATAAGGAATACCTCGGCCAGGATGATCAGCTTGACAAAGCTATCAGTGTTGCCCTGGAAAAACTGGAAACTGAGGGCAGGAAGATACCTCCGATCCCGCCGTTCCCGGATAAAAGCGGGAAGAAATAGGAGGTTATTGGGTTATTGGGTATAAACTACTGGGCGACGAAATGATAGGTCAGGGTTCCCTGTTGTATTTTCGGGGATCTGATATCCGGATTAAACCTTGATATCAATGCTGTGGATACAGCGGTCTCAACAAGGCAGGGATCTGATGTTGAACTCACTGTCTCAATGACCCTGGCCTCCTCGACCAGACCTCTCTGGTTCACCTGAATCGATAACACAACCTTCCCTGAACCCTGGCATTTATATATAGGAACCGGAAGATACTGATGATGACGTCCGGCAAGATCATAATATATTCTGGTAGGTCCCTGGTAATCTGCTGCCATCTCCTGCGAATCCTTCTCTTTATCTTCCTTTGGTTTTTCCAGCTCCCTTTCATATGCCAGCGGTTCCTCAGCTGACTGCTCCGCTAATCTCCTCTGTTCGTCAATATAATTATCAGGCCCGAGCTTTCCGCTTTGAATAAGCTCTTCCTTGACTTTATTAATATAGTCGGCAGGATCGATCTTTACAGCGGGCCTGTTGGCAAGATTCCTTGCTATATTGAGCATCTCCTCGTCACCCTGAAGGATCCTTTCAATAGCGGAAGCAGGAAGCTTTATAAGATCTTCTTCCTTTTCAGATTCATCAACAGGAGAGAACTCAACTATGAATTCGTCTGAATGATCGATTTTCAGTGAATGTATTTGAAATGACATAAAGATTATAGCTGCAATGAGATGGACTATTACAGTGCCAAGTACTCCCACCAGTTTGCCTCTCAGATTCTTCATACAGTGCGAAGTTACACATAATCTAGTTTTTATCCGCTCTCTTTTTCTTCTTCTTTATGACTTTTGCCTCTGAAGGTTTTTTAAATGTGTGGTTCTTTAACAGGCCTTTTTTAACTTCACTGATGAACTTTGACCAGGCGAAAGGATTAAGCAGATTATTGACTGGATACTGGCCCCGTGTCGCCATTGAACTGAAATTCTGTTCCATGGCAATCCTGTATCCCGCCTCCGGGGAAATATTGAGGTTTGTCTGGTTTGTTATTGCCACATATATAGATGCGAGATTCTCATTCATATTCTCAACGATGGGATCAGGAGGTTTCTCCTTCGTAACATCCCTGATGAAATCGCTGTAGTTGCGCCACGGGAGAATAGTGATCTCCTCTATGGGTATAGTGTCGGCTTCAAGAACTATGTCAACCATGCAGCGCCTCTCCGGGTAATCTTCAGGAATAACTGTATGGTATCTCTTGAATCCCAGCGCCCTGTAAAAAACAGTATCACCGGGAGTGCTTGTAATGGAATAAATGCCGGATCTTTCGCTGACAGTTCCCCGCTGAAGTTTTTTCGAAATGACCGCTACGCCCTGAACTGCCCTGTTCGACACATCTGTGATGATACCGCTTAACTGGACAAATTTCTCCGGTTTGGTAGTCTGACCCCGGAGAGCAGAAATTGTCAGAATAAAAAGAAAAACCGTAGATATGTATTTAATCAGATGCAATCGGAATACTGTTTTTCGTCTGATACAACCAACATGAGCATGCAAAGTAAACATTATTGAGTGTAACGGAAAACTTTTAACTTAATTTTAATAAATTCAAAAGTTCAAATATTTTCTGAAGATGAAGAAACTACTATTACTGGGCGAT
>Ga0102851_10001579_pt1 | contig 13154 bp, 10 predicted proteins | sample Mud3Dept3metaG_FD_79558 | JGI IMG/M metagenome (GOLD analysis project Ga0102851, IMG submission 79558) | Freshwater wetland microbial communities from Ohio, USA, analyzing the effect of biotic and abiotic controls - Mud 3 Core 4 Depth 3... | ecosystem: Environmental > Aquatic > Freshwater >... | reverse complement strand
TGCGGATCACCTGGGTGATCTTCGACAGCGGGATGCCGTAGGCCTGCAGCTTGCGCGGGTTCACGACCACCTGATACTGCTGCACGAAGCCGCCGATGCTCGCGACCTCCGCCACGCCCTGCGCCTTGGTCAACTGGTAGCGAATGAACCAGTCCTGGAGCGTGCGCAGTTCGGCGAGCGAGTGCCTGGCGCTCAACACGGCATATTCATAAACCCAGCCGACGCCGGTCGCGTCCGGCCCGAGCGCGGGCGTCACGCCGCGCGGCAGGCGTCCGGCGGCAAAGTTGAGGTATTCGAGTACGCGTGAGCGCGCCCAATAGATGTCGGTGCCATCCTCGAAGATGACATAGACGAAAGAAGCGCCGAAGAACGAAAACCCGCGCACCACCTTGGAACGCGGCACGCTCAACATCGCGGTGGTCAGCGGATAGGTCACCTGGTCTTCCACCACCTGCGGCGCCTGGCCGGGATACTCGGTATAGATGATCACCTGCACGTCGGAGAGATCGGGAATCGCATCCAGCGGCGTTTTGATCACGGCATAGACGCCGGCGCCAACGATGAACGCCGTTCCCAACAGCACCAGGAACACATTGCGCGCCGACCATTCGATGATGCGGCTCAGCATTTCAATGTCCCTTGTGTTCGGCTGCTGCCGCGGGGGTGCGCTGCACCGGCTGCGCCGCGGCGGGCTTCGGTTCAGGGTTGCTGTGCGTGCCGAACGTGCTGAGCGCCGCCCTGAGATTGCTTTCGGAGTCGATCAGGAAGTTGGCGCTGATCACCACGCTGTCGCCGGCTTTGATGCCCTCGAGTACCTCGACATAACCATCGGCGTACATGCCGAGCTTGACCGTGCGCGGCTCGAACGATCCCTCGCCGCGCTGCACCAGCACGATCTGGCGCGTGCCGCTGTCGAGCACCGCCGAATCGGGTACGGCAAGTACTTTGGCCCTGGACCGGCCCGCGGCGAGTTCGATGCTCGCGTACATTGCCGGCTTGAGCAGGCCGCCCGTATTGGCAAGCTCGATGCGCAGTTTGGCGGTTCGCGTCTCGGGAGTGACGGTCGGGTAGACAAAAGCCACCCGGCCGGCGAACGCCCTGCCGGGATAGGCGTTGACCATGATCTTTGCGGACTGCCCCTGCGCAATGAGCGCGAGGTCCTGCTCGAAAACATCGGCGAGCAGCCACAGCGCCGACAGATCCGAGATCTTGTAGAGCGCCTCGCCCGGCATGAAGCGCATGCCTTTCAATGCCGGCTTTTCCAGCACTACGCCGCTTACCGGCGAGCGCAGGCTGATGGTTCGGCGCGCTGTGCCTTCCCGCTGCAGCCGTTGCAATTCTGTTTCCGAGATGTCCCAGTTGCTCAGCCGCTGCAGGGCGCCCGCGACCAATTGGCGCATGCTCGCCTGGGTTTCCGGATTGCCGTCCTTGACCGCTTCGACGCCTTTCCAGGCGATGATGTATTCCTGCTGCGCGGCGACCAGGTCAGGGCTGTAGACCTCCATCAGCACCTCTCCGCGTTTTACGTACTGGCCGGTGGTGTTGACGTTAAGCCGCTCGATCCAGCCTTCGAACTTCGGAGCCACGGTGTGGAGCCCGCGCTCGTCGACCTGAACGGTGCCGACGGCGCGCACCGTGCGGGTCAGTTCGCGCAGCGCTGCGGCCTCTGTTTTCACGCCCAGCCTCTGGACTTTCTCGAGACTGATCTTCACCGTCGAGGTGCCGGTTGCGGGTTCTTCATCCGCATAGACCGGGATGTAATCCATCCCCATCTGGTCCTTTTTCGGCGTGGGCGAAGTGTCCGGCAGGCCCATCGGGTTGCGGTAGTAAAGCAGCCTGCGTTCAGTTTTTTTTGCGGCATCCGCCGTGCTCGTGCGGGGGGCGTCTGCCTGAATCTCCGCGCCCTGGTCCTGGCGGGTTCCCAACCAATAGCCTGCGCCGACCCCGGCACCGGCAATTACCAAAACGGCCACGAAAACGGCAATGTTCTTCATGGTTTGTCTCCCGCGTCAGCCACCGGCCCCAGCGCGTCTTCAGCGAGCTTGCCGGTCAGGAACTCTATTTCGGCGAGTGCCTTGTAATAGCTGACCAATGCCGTTGCGCTGCCGATTTCGAAGTTGAACACGGACATCTGATTATCGAGCAGCCCCATGAAGTCGACGCGGTTTACCTGGTACGCCGCGAGCGCGGCTTCCAGGGTGAGGCGCGCCGCCGGCAGGATGTCGCGCTCGTATAACCGCAGCGACTTGAGGTTTTGTTGCGACGCGACGATCTGATGATGAAGTTTGGCCCTGATGTCGTGTTGTTGCGCGCGCAGCATGTCGAGCGCCTGGCCGCGCATCGCCTGTGCCTCGGCAATGCGCGGTTCGGTCTTGGTCTCGCTCCATACCGGAAGGTTCATGGCGACCGTGAACGTCACCAGGTCCGGGCGCTTCATACCGGTCGGCGAGTTGTCCCGCTGGCCGTATGAGAGTTTGACGTCAAAATCCGGCAGGGAACCCTTGCGCGCCAGATCGAGCGCACGCTCATTGCGGGCAATGATACTTTGCAGGGCCAGTAACTGCGGGCGTTGCTGCAGTGCCGTTTTCTCGAGGGCGTCGAGCACAAACGGCGTGTCATCCGGCGCCGGCAGCGCGGGCAGCACCGAACTGTAGTCCCCGTGGCGCGCGAGCAGCCGCCCGATCTCGGCTTCAGTCATCGCGCGTTCGCGGTCAAGCCGCAATAACTCATCGAGCATCTTGGTGAACTGGGTCTGGGCTTTGAGCACATCGGCCTGGGTGCTCAGTCCAACCGCGTAGCGCGATTCCGTCACTTTCAGGAGTTGTCCGAGCAGTGCCCGGTTTTTCCCGGTGAGCCGCTGCGTCTCCACGGTAAGCGCGAGGTCGTAGTAAGCGATCTTGATTTCGCGCAGCACACGGTTCACCGTCTCGCGGAAACCATGACTCACCGACTCGGCGTCCCGCGCGGCGATATTCCTGCGCAATTCGCGCTTGCCGGAGTAAGGGAAGCGCTGCGACAGCCCGATCATTTTCATGGTCATGTCTTCGCGATCGAGGCGCAGCGTGTCGGTCGGCAGATTGAGCACGCCGGCTTCCAGCATCGGATCGTCGAGCGCGCCGGCCGGCGCGATCCGGTGCTGCGCGGCTTGTTTTTCCTTCAGTGCAGCCTGAATCTCCGGATTACTGCGCAGGGCCTCGGCGGCAATTTCCGCGAATGCCAGGACGGGCCCGGCCGCGGCGCGCATTTCGGCCTGCGGGGGCGAGCCGGCGGGAAGCGCCGGCAAAGGCATGCCAGCGGCAATCAACCAGAGCGCGGCACGCGCTCCGCGCATCCCAGAGCGCTGCAAAACCGATTTAATTGGTACAAACGACATGGCACACCTCCGCAACAAATGATCAACCGCAGCCAGAGATATTCTGGCTGTTTCGCGCGAACGGTGTGCGGCTAAATCAGGAAGCTACAGAAGCGGATCGGGATGGGAGGGTCGTGACCAGGATAGCCACCGACGACCGGGGAAACCCATGGGAGCAAACACTGGGCTGCGTCTGCCACGGTCAGGACTGCCGCAATCGGCGCGGCAACCACCGGTGGCGTCGTGCTCTGATCGGCCTGGTCGGCCCACTGATACAGGCAAAGATTGAGACTTATCTCGTTTGCGCGTTCGCAATGCGACGACGTGACATCGGCCGCGGGTCGAGTCCCCATCGCGTTGGACGTCAGACAGGCATTGGCGGCAACTGCAGCCTGAGCAAACAGCACGCCCAGCAACACCATGCGTATGCACGTCAGCCGGGTACGTTTTGCAATCATGGCGCCATACTACGGCATCAGTCGGCAGCGCACAATTGACCTAAATCAAACATACCGCGCTTTCCCTTACCCGGTTTCTCGCATAATATGCTTGATTTCAAAGTGTTCCTGCCTGCCCGCATGCCTTTTTCCGCGCCTGCCGATTTCGTCAGATGGTTCCGCTCCGCGGCGCCGTATATCCATGCCTTCCGCGGGCGCACCTTCGTCATTGCGTTCGGCGGCGAGGTGGTGGCGGACGGCAAGTTCATGGCGCTCACTTACGACCTCAATCTGTTGGCGAGCCTCGGGGTGCGGCTGGTGCTGGTGCACGGCGCGCGCCCGCAGATCGAGACCCGCCTGGCGCAACTGAAACACCGCACGCGCTATGTACGCGGGTTGCGCGTGACCGACGATATCGCGCTGACCTGCGCCAAGGAAGCGAGCGGCAGGTTGCGGGTCGAAATCGAAGCGCAGCTGTCGATGGGCCTGCCGAACTCGCCCATGGCCGGTTCCGGCATCCGGGTCGCGAGCGGCAATTTCGTCACCGCGCGGCCAATCGGCGTCGTCGACGGCGTCGATCTCGTGCATACCGGTGAAGTGCGCAAAATCGACATCGCCGCGATCCGCGACCGGCTCGACCACAACGAACTGGTGCTGCTGTCGCCGCTGGGCTATTCGCCGACCGGCGAGATATTCAATCTCGCGCTCGAGGAGGTGGCCGCATCAGCGGCAATCGCGCTGGGTGCCGACAAGCTGGTTTTTCTGATGGACACCCCGGGCGTGACCGGCCGGCGCGGCGAGCTCAAGCGCGAACTCGCGCCGGGCGAGGCCGATGCGCTGCTGAAAAAGGGGGTCACCGCGCCTGACGTCCAGCTCTACCTGCCGTGCGCCACGCGCGCCTGCCGCGAGGGTGTCGCGCGCGTCCACCTGATCTCGCGCCACAGCGACGGCGCGCTGTTGCTCGAGCTCTTCACGCACGAGGGCATCGGCACCATGATCGCGCGCGATGCGCTCGAAAGCCTGCGGCAGGCACGCATCGAGGACATCGGCGGCATTCTGCAGATAATCGAGCCGCTCGAGGCCGACGGCACGCTGGTCAAGCGCGGCCGCGACCTGCTCGAAATGGAGATCGAACGTTTCATCGTGCTCGAGCACGACCGCGTCATCATCGGTTGCGCGGCACTTTATCCGTTTGGAGAGCGCATGGCCGAACTCGCGTGCCTCGCGGTGCACCCGGAGCACCGCCGCGCCGGCGCCGGCGAACGCGTGCTGCAGGCGATGGAGGCGCGCGCGCGCCGCCTCAAGATCAAGCGGTTGTTCGTGCTGACCACGCGTGCCGCGCACTGGTTCATCGAGCGGGGCTTCAGCGCGGCGGAGGTATCGGCGTTGCCTCGCCGCAAGCAGGATTTGTATAACTATCAACGGCGTTCACAGGTGTTCGTCAAACGCCTGTAGCGATTCCATAACGCGCGGTTGTCAACCGGGAGCATTACATGGCAAGAATGGTGAAGTGCGTCAAGCTTGGACGCGAGGCGGAAGGGCTGGATTTCCCGCCCTATCCCGGCGCGCTCGGCAAGCGGATCTTCGAGCAGGTGTCGAAGGAAGCCTGGAAACAATGGCTCGAGATGCAGAAAATGCTGGTCAACGAGAACCGGCTCAATCTTGCCGACAAGAAGGCGCGCGATTATCTGGTGCAGCAGATGGAAAAGCATTTTTTCGGCGCGGGCGCCGATGTTGCGCAGGGTTACGTTCCCCCGTCCAGCAAGTAGCGGTGAACGTGCGAACGAGTGAATGAGTGAAGGAGTAAGGGCGTGGCTAAACGACACGTTGCGCCCGAGTTGTACCTTAACCGCGAACTCGGCCAGCTCGAATTCAACCGCCGCGTGCTCGCGCTTGCCGAAGACCGCGGCATTCCGGCGCTCGAGCGCCTGCGTTTCCTGTGCATCGTCGACAGCAACCTCGACGAGTTTTTCGAAATCCGCGTCGCCGGACTCAAGGAAGAAATCGCCGCCAATGCGCCGTCCGGGCCGGACGGCATACCGCTGAGTCAGGTGTTCCGCGAGGTCACGCGCAAGGCGCAGGACCTCGTCGCGCGCCAGTACCAGGTGCTCAACGAGGACGTGTTGCCGCAGCTTGCCGCGGAGGGCATCCGCTTTTTGCGCCGCAACCAGTGGAACAGCGCGCAAAAGGAGTGGGTCAAGGAGTATTTTTTCCGCGATCTGATGCCGGTGCTGACGCCGATCGGGCTCGATCCCTCGCATCCCTTTCCGCGGCTGCTGAATAAAAGCCTCAATTTCGTGGTCGAGCTCGACGGCAAGGACGCGTTCGGCCGCAAATCGAGCATGGCGATCGTGCAGGCGCCGCGCGTACTGCCGCGCGTGATTGCGCTGCCGCATCAGGTGGCGGGCTGCGAATACGGGTTCGTATTCCTCTCGTCGATCCTGCACGCGCACGTCGGCGAGCTGTTTCCCGGCATGACGGTGCGCGGCTGCTATCAGTTCCAGCTGACGCGCAACAGCGATCTTTACATCGACGAAGAGGAACTGCGCGAGCTGAAAAGCCTGCGCAAGGCGCTGCAAGGCGAGCTCAAGCAGCGCCAGTTCGGCGACAGCGTGCGGCTCGAGGTTGCCGATTCCTGTTCGCCGCGCATGGCGGAAGCGCTGCTGCAGCAGTTTGGCCTGACCCAGGAAGATTTGTACCAGGTCAACGGCCCGGTCAACCTGGTGCGGTTGATACAGATCCCCGAGCGCGTCGATCGTCCCGATCTCAGGTTTCCGACCTTCGTGCCCGGCGTCCCGCGCGAACTGACGCGCTACCCGTACATATTCGACTGCATCCGCCGGGACGACATCCTGCTGCATCATCCGTACCAGTCGTTCCTGCCGGTGATCAATTTCATCGAACAGGCGGCGCACGACCCGCAGGTGGTCGCGATCAAGCAGACCGTGTATCGCACCGGCGCGCAGTCTGAAATGATGGAGCTGCTGATGCAGGCGGCGCGCAACGGCAAGGCGGTGACGGTGGTGGTCGAACTGATGGCGCGCTTCGACGAAGAAGCGAACATCAACTGGGCGCAGCGTCTCGAGGAAGCCGGCGCGCACGTGATCTATGGCGTGGTCGGGCACAAGACGCACGCCAAGATGGCGCTGGTGGTGCGGCGCGAGGACGAGCGCCTGCGGCGCTACGTGCACCTGTCGACCGGCAACTATCATTCGCGCACCGCGACGACTTACACCGACTTCGGCCTGTTCACCTGCAACGAGGAAATCTGCGCGGACGTCAACGAAGTCTTCATGCAGCTGACCGGCCTGGGCAAGGCGATGAAGCTCAGGCACCTTTGGCAATCGCCGTTCACGCTGCACCAGCGCAGCCTGAAAGCGATCCAGACCGAAACCCGCAACGCCAGGGCCGGACAGAAGGCGCGCATCGTGGCCAAAATGAACGCGCTGCTCGAGCCCGAGATCATTGCGGCGCTCTATGAGGCGTCCCAGGCCGGCGTCGCGATCGAGCTCATCGTGCGCGGCGTGTGCGCGCTGCGGCCGGGAATACCCGGCGTTTCCGACAACATCCGCGTGCGCTCCGTACTCGGACGCTTCCTCGAGCATACCCGCGTGTTCTATTTCTATAATGGCGGCGCCGAGGACCTTTACCTTTCCAGCGCCGACTGGATGGACCGCAACTTTTTCCGGCGCATCGAGGTATGCTTTCCGGTACTCGAGCCGCGGCTCAAAAAGCGCGTCATCAGAGAGGGTCTCACGCCCTTTCTGTCGCGCGCGGTGGAGGCGTGGGAAATGGACGCCAGCGGCCAATACCGGCACCGCAAGGGCGAACGCGGCAGGCGCGGCCGCGTGCAGACGCAGTTGCTTGATACGCTCGCCATCCGGCGCGGTGTTTGACGCGCCGCTGACCGGAGTACTAGCCGATGGAACTGGTTTTGTGGCGTCATGCCGATGCCGAAGATGGCACCCCCGACAGCGAGCGCAAACTGACGGCGAAGGGCATCAAGCAGGCGGCACGCATGGCGAAATGGCTGCGGCCGCGCTTGCCCGGGGACGCGGTGGTTCTGGCGAGTCCCGCCGAACGCGCGCAGCAGACGGCGCGCGCGCTGACTCCGGATTTCAGGGTCGTCGAGGAAATCGGTACTGGCGCTGCCGCGGAAGACGTGCTGCGCGCCTGCGGCTGGCCGAAAGGCGGCCGCACGCTGGTGGTGGTCGGACACCAGCCGACACTCGGTGAAGTGGCAGCTTGGCTGCTGACCGGGACGCGGGGGCAATGGAACCTGAAGAAAGGCGCGGTGATCTGGATTACGTGCGGCGCGGGCGGCGGATTTGCGCGCCCCGGTCTGCGTGCCGCTATTGCGCCGGACCTGCTGTAACCCTTACGCCGCCTGCTCTTCCACGCCCGCTTCGAGCTCACGCAGGGATTTGATGTCGAGCTCGAAGCCGGCGGCACTCCACTCTTCGATTTCCTCCTGCAGCGCGGTGACCGTCAGCGGGTTGCAGGCGAGCCAGTCGCGCTCGATGCCGAGCCGCAGCGAGCGGCCGTTGACCCTGGCCGTGATCTCCGGCAATGCGATGTCGGCGCGGCTGCGGTAGATCAGCGCGGCGAGCCTGAGCGCCATCACCATGCGCCAATCGATGATTTCAACTTCGCGCGCGAAAATCTTCTTCAGCGAGCGGCGGTGCGCGAGCACCAGAGTCGAGAGGCGGCTCTGCTCGATGTTCGAGAAGCCCGGCATGTCGGCGTTCTGCGTGATATAGGCCGAGTGCCGGTGGTAGCCGCTGTAGGCGACCGAAATGCCGATTTCATGCAGCTTGGCTGCCCATGAGAGGTAATGTGGGGCCGCTTCGTCGACGGCGTCGGCGCCGGCAGTGAAGCGCCGGTAGAGCACCAGCGCGAGGTGTGCCACGCGCCGCGCCTGCTTCGAGTCGACGTGATAGCGCTGCATGAACTGCGATACCGTGACATCGCGCATGTCGTGATGCTGGACGCGGCCCAGCAGGTCGTAGAGTATGCCTTGGCGCATCGAACCGTCCGCCACCACCAGCGCGTCGATCCCCAGCTCCGACAGCGCCGCGCTCATGATCGCGAGCCCCCCCGGCAGCACCGGCAGGCGGTCGCTCTTCAGGCCCTTCAGGTCGAGGCGCTCGAGCTCGCCCGCCTTGATCAGCGCCGCGCGCAGCCGGTCGAGACCGTCCGGCGTGATTCCCGCATCCGAGTAGCCATTCAATTGCAGGATCTCGGCCAGCGCGCGCGCGGTGCCCGATGATGCCACCGCCTCTTTCCAGTTGCCGGCGGCGAAGCCGGCAATAATGGTCTGCAGCTCGCTGCGCGCGGCAAGCTCGGCCTGCTTCATCGCGTGTTTCGATATCCTGCCGTCCGGAAAGTATTTGAGGCTGTAGCTCACGCAGCCCATGTAAATGCTTTCGAGCCTGAGCGGCTTGAACGCGCGGCCGATGATGAACTCGGTCGAGCCGCCGCCGATGTCCACGACCAGGCGCTTGTCCTTCGACACCGGCAGGCTGTGCGACACGCCGAGGTAAATCAGGCGCGCTTCCTCGCGCCCTGCCACCACCTCGATCGGACATCCCAGTGCCGCTTCGGCCTGTTTCAGGAAACCCGCGGCATTCCTGGCCACCCGCAGCGTGTTGGTGCCGACCGCGCGCACCGCGTGCGGGTCGAAGCCGCGCAGCCGTTCGCCGAAGCGCTGCAGGCATTCGAGCGCGCGCTGCTGCGAGTCCTCGTCGAGGCGTTTATCGCGCGTCAGTCCCGCGCCGATACGGATGGGCTCGCGCAGGGAATCGAGCGGATACAGCTGATCGCCAACCACGCGCGCGACCTGCAGGTGAAACGAGTTGGAACCGAGATCGACCGCGGCGAGAGTGGAATAAACGGCCATCTCGACTCAGCGCGTCAATGTCTGCACGCCGCGACCGGTGCCGAGCAGAAGCACGTCGGCGCCGCGCCGAGCAAACAGGCCGTTGGTGACCACACCGGTGATCTGGTTAAGCGTCGCCTCGAATTCGAGCGGCTTCACGATCTGCAGGTTGTGCACATCCAGGATCACGTTGCCGTTGTCCGTAACAAAGCCCTGGCGCAGCGCCGGCTGGCCGCCGAGCCTGACCAGTTCGCGCGCGACGTAGGAGCGCGCCATCGGAATGACCTCGACCGGCAGCGGGAACCTGCCGAGCACGTCGACCAGCTTGGACTCGTCCGCGATGCACACGAACCTGCGCGCGACCGCGGCGACGATCTTCTCGCGCGTGAGCGCTCCGCCACCGCCCTTGATCATCGCGAGGTGGCGCGTCACCTCGTCGGCGCCGTCGACGTAGACCAGCAGATCGGCCACGTTATTCAGGTCGAACACCTCGATGCCGTGCTTGCTGAGCCGCTGTGCCGAGGCCTCCGAGCTCGCGACCGCGCCGTCGATCTTGTGCCTGATTTTCGCCAGCTCATCGATGAAATAATTGGCGGTCGAGCCGGTGCCGACGCCGACGATGCCGCCCACCGGAACCAGGTCTATGGCCGCTTTTGCGACCGCGCGCTTGAGTTCGTCCTGAGTCATGGGATGAATGATAGAGGGTGAGTGGTGATTAGTAAATGGCGCAACGCGTTGTGCCGCGCTCGGGGTAACTGGCTCGGGGATTCGAACCGCCGGCAACGTACCATGAACGACGAATCACGAGCCACAATCTACCCCCCTGGCAGGGGGGTGGTAACAATGGCAAATCCGGTGCAATCCTGTTACGCTTGATGCTCCATATTTTCCGCTTACGTCATGAAAATCGATTACCTCGAACGCATACTGACCGCGCGGGTCTACGACGTCGCGATTGAAACGCCGCTCGAGCGCGCGCCTAACCTTTCGGCGCGGCTCAATAACACGCTGCTGCTGAAGCGCGAAGACATGCAATCGGTGTTCTCGTTCAAGCTGCGCGGCGCCTACAACAAGATGGCGAAGTTGCCGCCGGCTGCATTGAAGCGCGGTGTGATCGCGGCTTCCGCCGGCAACCATGCGCAGGGTGTGGCGCTGGCGGCGCGCAGGCTCAAGTGCGCGGCAACGATCGTGATGCCGGTCACCACGCCGCAGATCAAAATCGCGGCGGTCGCCGCGCGCGGCGCGAAAGTGATTCTGCACGGGGATTCCTACGACGCCGCGTACGCGCATTCGCGCAAACTCGCGCGCCAGCGCCATCTCACCTTCGTCCACCCGTACGACGATCCCGACGTGATCGCCGGGCAGGGCACGATCGGCATGGAAATCCTGCGCCAGATGCAGGGCCCGATCGACGCGATTTTCGTCGCGATCGGCGGCGGCGGGCTGATTTCGGGAATCGCCGCCTACGTGAAGCGCATTCGCCCCGGAGTACGGGTGATCGGCGTCGAGCCGGTCGATGCCGATGCGATGTACCGCTCGCTCAAGGCCGGGAGGCGCGTGAAGCTCGACCAGGTCGGGTTGTTTGCCGACGGCGTCGCGGTCAAGCAAGTCGGCGTTGAAACGTTCCGCCTGTGCCGCGAGCTGGTTGACGAAGTGCTGCTGGTGGATACCGACGCAATCTGCGCGGCGATCAAGGACGTGTTCGAAGACACGCGCACCATCCTCGAGCCGGCGGGGGCGCTCGCGATCGCCGGGGCCAAGGCGTGGGTCGAGCGCAAGGCCACGCGCGGCAAAACGCTGGTGGCAGTGGCGTCCGGCGCCAACATGAACTTCGACCGGCTGCGGTTTGTCGCCGAGGAAGCGGAATTGGGCGAGCAGCGCGAGGCAGTGCTCGCGGTTACGATCCCCGAGCGCCCGGGGAGCTTCAGGCAATTCTGCGCGCTGCTCGGCCCGCGCAACATCACCGAGTTCAACTATCGCTACGCCGACCCGCAGGCGGCATGTGTATTCGTCGGCATTCAGATACGCAATCGCGCGGAGACGCAGCGCCTGGTGCGCGCGCTGCGCCGCCACGGGCTGAAGACAGTGGACCTGAGCGACAACGAGCTGGCGAAACTTCACGTGCGCCACACCGTGGGCGGCCACGCGCCGGGCGTCACCAACGAAATACTCTACCGCTTCGAGTTTCCGGAGCGCCCCGGCGCGCTGATCAAGTTCCTGAACAGCATGAGCCACGGCTGGAACATCTCGCTGTTCCATTACCGCAACCACGGTGCCGACTACGGGCGCGTGCTGGTCGGCATGCAGGTGCCGCCGCGCGACAAGCCGGTGTTCAAAGCGTTTCTTGCCAAGCTCGGCTATCCGAATTCGGACGAAACCCGCAACCCCGCGTACCGGCTGTTCCTCGGCTAGAATCAGAGTCGTAAACTTGACCTCAAAGCCGATGCTTAAACGTTTTATCCCGTTCCTCTCGGCATGGCTGCTTTCTGCTGTCGCGCACGCCGCGAGCCCGGATGATGATTTCCTTGCCGCGCGCGAGGCGTTTCGGGTCGGCGATGCCGTCAGGTTCGAGCGCGCCGCGAAATCGCTCGGCGGATACGTGCTCGCGCCGTATGTCGATTACTGGCGGATGAAGCTGCGGCTCGAGAACGCGGGGGCCGACGAAGTGCGCGCGTTGCTCGTGCTCCTCAGGGACGGGCCGGTCGCTGACCGGCTGCGCGCTGACTGGCTCAAGGTGCTCGGCACGAGGCAGCAGTGGGAGCTGTTCGACGCCGAGTATCCGCAACTGGTCAGCGAAGACGCCGAACTGGGTTGTTTCGCGCTGCAGAGCCGATTGCGCACTGACGCGGACGCGGCGCTGCGCGCCGCGCGCGCGCTCTGGTTCAGCGGCCGCGAGCAGCCCGAAAGCTGCAATGCGCTGTTCGGGACGCTCGCCGAGCGCGGGCACCTGATGGTGGATGATGTCTGGGCGCGCATCCGGCTCGCGCTCGAAGCCGGCAACACCGGGGTCGCGCGCCGTGTCGCCGAATATCTGCCCACGGGGCAGCAAGCCGACACGCGCGCATGGGCAGACATCGCGGTCAACGCGCAGCGCTTTCTCGACAGGAAGGCGTTCAATCTCAAGACGCGCGCCGGCCGCGAAACCGTGATGTTTGCGGCGCACCGCCTGGCACGCACTTCGCCCGCGCTCGCCGCGCAGCAATGGACGAGTCTCGGGGCGCGATTCGCGGACGCCGAGCGCGGCTATGTCTGGGGGGTGATTGCACTGCTCGGCGCGCAGCGCCACGATCCGAGCGCGCTGCGCTGGTATGCGCAGGCGGGCGAGCTCAACGACCTGCAGCTGGCGTGGCAGGCGCGTGCCGCATTGCGCGCGCAAAGCTGGCCCGAAGTGCTCGCTGCGATCGACAGGATGTCGGCCAAGGAAAGCCGGGAGCCGGCGTGGCGCTACTGGAAAGCGCGCGCGCTGCAAGAGCAGGACCGTGCTCCC
>Ga0102851_10001578_pt1 | contig 13154 bp, 12 predicted proteins | sample Mud3Dept3metaG_FD_79558 | JGI IMG/M metagenome (GOLD analysis project Ga0102851, IMG submission 79558) | Freshwater wetland microbial communities from Ohio, USA, analyzing the effect of biotic and abiotic controls - Mud 3 Core 4 Depth 3... | ecosystem: Environmental > Aquatic > Freshwater >... | reverse complement strand
TCCCTGTGATAGTGACTGTACCGGTGGGTAAATCGTTGATGTTGGCAATCGTGCTAGTGGCAGCACTGCTGACTGTTTCAGCGGTGCCTTGTCCATCGGTATAGTGAGCAGTCACAGTAATGGTTTTACCGACTTCAGATTGTGTTAGGATGTAAGTTGAACTGTTCGCCCCATTAATAGTGACACCACCTGCTTTCCATTGATAAGTGATAGCACCTAAACCGTCTATGTCGACTAAATTATTGCTGGCGGTTAATGTTTGCCCTTGAATGGCAGTTCCAGTGATAATGACCGTGCCAGTAGGCGCATCATTGATGTTGGCAACTGCGGCGGTGGCAGCACTGCTGACACTTTCAGGAGTACCCAGTCCATCCGTATAGTGGGCAATTACAGTAATGGCTTTACCGACTTCAGCTTGGCTTAATGTATAAGTTGAAGCGGTCGCGCCACTAATATCGATACCATTTGCTTGCCACTGATAAGTGATAGCACCTAAGCCGTCGGCATCCGCTAAACTATTGATGGTTGTTAAAGTGACCCCTTGAATCGCTGTACCTATGATAGAGATACTGCCTGTAGGAGACGTATTCAGAAGATATTCGTACTGAACATCTGGATTTATTGAATTTGATTCGATCGTACCAGCCGATGCTTCTAACACCCAATCGCCACCTAATGCGGCATTACCAGTTAAGTCATTGGAAGCAGCGACATCTGCACCTGTCAACAAGCCTAATTGTTCAATAAATTGTTGCCCTATATCACCTTCAGCCACGTTACAGCCGTATAACAAAATATCGCCACTATCACTTAGTGCATTACCAATACTGGTAAGTTGGCTAGCATGATCAGCAATGTTGCCGCTATCCATTGTGGAAGAACCTAATAACAAACTGCCAGTACTGCCATGCGAAATAATGTGTATGGCATCAAGATTAGAATAATTCGCTACCAACTCAGCAATTTGGCTGATGCCATCACGCGTAGGATCGAGGATTAAAATAATAGTATCTGGACTTACGTTGCCCACCAAACTCTGCCAGTCGGTTACTTGACTGTCAATAATGATCAATGAGTTGGTGTTGGTTGTTAATGTAGTAGTCATGGCGATTCCTAAGATTTAGATTCTGAATGTTATAGCGATTACCACCTATGTAGCTTGAGATCGGACAGAACACAATCTTCAGATAAATTTAGGCAGTGACTTAAGCGGCAACGACTATACGAAACTTGTTAGCCTTGCTGGTTTACTTTGATAAAAAACTTTCTCTACAGCTTGAAGCGGTTAATTTTGTACTTAGTTCTCCAAGTGTTTCTGTTTAAAATTTATGTAGAATTACTGTTAAGAGTCTTTTGTAAGCTATTATTTTCATTGCAGTATAGCACTACAAACTAACATGAGAAACACTATAGCAGTAGTTGTATTAAAAATCACGCAGCTTTTACATAAATTCTGTTGGTTTCTGCTGATTGATAAGAGACTATCAACAATATCAAAACTGCCCTGTATTTATGCCAGACTGACGTGTACATTGACATGCTTTAGAGAGAGTTTAGTCGTATTCTTGTCATTTTGATAAATGACGTACCTAATTAATATCAATATCAAAAGAGAAAACATAAATATAGGTTAAGCATATATCATGCCTAATATTAAAAATTTATAAAATAATTTAAAAATCAATATCTTACATAATAGAATGCAGAATATAACTTGGATAAATCAGTGGATTATTAATTTGCAGAAAGACAAAAATTGTCGGTAAGTTATAAAAAACGTCAATAAATAAAACATCAACAAGTAATTACTGTCAGTTTTATGACTGACGTTACACAGGCTTTCAGAGAAATCAACGTTGTAGCGGAGTGCATTGTTGTCACTTATTAATTTCTCGTTATGAGGGTGTGTAGCATTAATTAGCCAATGGTTTAAACTTTTAAACGAATAAAATCGAAGCACCAATGTCTGGTTTTTTGAATGTCAACTTACTTCCAAAACTTTTTGAATAGCCCAGACGTATTGTCATGCGCAACAAGTTTGCTTTCGATTATACTCAACAACCTTTCTTCACGGTGAATGGCTTCGCGTTTTAATTCTTTTATGTCATGTAGCAAATATTCCACTTGATCCATTAGCCATTGCTCATGCTCAGAAATTGGCGGTTGAGAAGTCACACCGCCTGTGCCAGTCGTGTTCGGTTTTAGTTCCTCATAACACTTAATTAGATCATTAGTATCGATGCCCTTCCCTGTTTTGGTAAGCTTGCCTGAAGCAATGTGCCGATTGATTGTTGAACGAGAAAGTCCCGTCAATTCTGTAGCTCTTTGTATTGAAACGATCATAAATTTATACTCAAACAAACAATGATGACTCTTTGTGTTTTAATAATAATTCATTATCAGCAATTGTAAAATACTTACTACAAAAACAGGGTGTAGCAATCTTAATTTGTTGCAGTTTTCATGGCTTTTTAATGACAGTGTGTTGTTGAGAAAATGCTGAAATCTTGATTTAATGAAGTTCGATAGTTATAATTCAACAGCTATTGTGTTTGGAGAGTCGTATGACAGATAGAAAAAACTCTACTGTCGTTAGAATACTGAGTTATCAAATTTTGATCATACTCATCGTTACTGCTGGTTTTGCCCTTAGTGGAGGCGAACAACAAGCCTTATCTGCGGTTTTAGGTGGCACAGCGGCTTTTATACCTAATCTGTATTTCGCCCTGCGAATACACAGATCCGCAGGGCAAGAAGCAAGAAAAATTGTCAACTCTTTTTATGCAGGGGAATCGGGCAAACTATTATTGACCGCAGCACTGTTCATAATGATTTTTCAAGTCTCAAACATACACATATTACCGCTATTGGTCAGCTATATGGCGGCGTTATCGGTTTTTTGGTTCGCATTATTAATGCGTTAACATTATTATTTTTCAAAGAGAGGAACGATGGCTACTGAAGCTCACGCCGAAGGTGCAACTGGTTATATTATTCACCATTTAACACCGCTACAGGTTGGTGAGGGTTTTTGGACGTTGCATCTGGATACTTTGTTTTTTTCGGCCGCTTTAGGTGGTTTATTTATCTGGTTTTTTAAAACCGCCGCAGAGAAAGCCACAGCGGATGTACCTGGTTTAGTGCAGAGTTTTGCCGAAATGTTGATTGAATTTGTCGATCAGCAAGTGAAAGACAGTTTTCATGGGCGCAGTAAATTAATTGCACCGCTGGCATTGACGATATTTTGTTGGATATTTTTGTGGAACTTCATGGATTTATTCCCCGTTGATATATTGCCGTTAGTCGGCTCATTGATGGGCATTGAATATTTGCGTGTTGTGCCTAGTACCGATTTGAATGCCACGTTTGCCATGTCTATCTCTGTGTTTTGTTTGATTATTTTTTATAGCATAAAAATAAAAGGACCTTGGGGCTTTGCGAAAGAATTGATGTTTCAACCATTCGGTCCTTGGCTGTTACCATTCAATTTGCTATTAAAATTAGTTGAAGAAATTGCCAAACCTATTTCACTGGCATTACGTCTATTTGGAAACCTGTATGCAGGTGAATTGATCTTTATTTTGATTGCTTTGTTGCCTTGGTATTTGCAACCTGTACTGAGTTTTCCTTGGGCAATTTTCCATATTTTAATTATCACACTTCAAGCCTTTATTTTCATGGTATTAACCATTGTTTACCTGAGTATGGCGCACGAAGATCATTAATATTTTTTAACTTTTTATCACTTTATTAACCGTTTGGAGGTTTCATGGAAATTGCAAAATTAATCGCTGATGTACAAGGCATGACTGCTATTGCAGTGGGTCTGGTTCTTGGTATGGGTGCGTTAGGAACAGCGATAGGCTTTGGTTTATTAGGCGGAAAATTCTTGGAAGGCGCGGCGCGTCAACCAGAAATGGTGCCTATGCTACAAGTTAAAATGTTTGTTGTTGCTGGTTTATTAGACGCGGTAACGATGATTGGCGTTGGTTTAGCATTGTTCTTCACTTTTGCAAACCCATTCTTATCTGCGGTAACAGCGGCGGCAGCAGGTTAATCAAGCTACCTAACTTTAATAGCAACAAGAGGAACGCATCGTGAGTATCAATGCTACTCTGATTGGACAAATGATTACCTTTACACTTCTGGTGTGGTTCACCATGAAGTATATTTGGCCGCCTTTATTTGACTCGTTAGAAGAACGTAGAAAAAAAATTGCTGATGGTTTGGCAGCGGCTGAAAAAGGTCAAGAAAATATGTACTTGGCTGAGAAAAAAGCCAAGAGTGTGATTAAGCAAGCGAAAGAACAATCTTCAGAGATTGTCAATCAAGCTCAAAAACGCGCAAATGAACTGATTGAAGAATCCAAAGACCTTGGCAAGAAAGAAGGTGAACGGATGATTCTTGCGGCGAAAGCGCAAATTGAACAAGAAATACACCAAGCGAGAGAAAGCTTGCGCCAAGAAGTCGCCGCTTTAGCGTTCAGTGCCGCAGAACAAATTCTGGGTGCCGAAATTGATAAAGCCAAGCATCGGGACATCATCAGTAAAGTCTCTAATCAATTAGGTTAAGCAGTATGAGCGAATTGGCAACATTGGCAAGACCTTATGCGGTAGCGGTGTTTAAAAGAGCCAAAGAAACGGCTTCGACTAAAAAATGGTCTGAAAATTTGGCGTTTATGTCGGCTGTCCTCAGTAATAAAGACATTTCTGTGGTCATCGATAATCCAAAAGTAAATAAGCAAGCATTGTCCGCATTCGTGCTGGATATTTGCCAAGGGCAAGTGAATGAAGAAGCTGAAAATCTTCTCCAGTTACTGGTTCAAAATAATCGGCTGACCTTGATTCCCATCATTGCCACGCTTTTCGAGGCCTACAAAACAGAAGATGAAGGTTATATCGATGTTGAAGTCGTTGTCGCTTATGCTTTCTCTAAAGAAGAAAAGCCTAAGTTTGCTTCAACTTTGGAAAAAACCCTCGGTAAAAAAGTCAACATGAATGTCACCATAGATAAGTCGTTAATTGGTGGTGTTCTAGTACGCGCGGGCGACCGAGTAATTGACGGTTCTATTAGAGGCCAGCTTCAACACATGCAAAAGACTCTACAGTGAGAGTGAGAAAAGCACATGCAATTAAACCCATCTGAAATAAGCGATCTGATTAAAAAGAAGATCGAAAACTTTAACCTGAGTGCCGAAGCGCACACAGAAGGTACAGTCGTCAGTGTAACTGACGGTATTGTACGCGTACATGGTCTGTCAGAAGCTATGCAAGGTGAAATGCTGGAATTCCCAGGCAACACCTTTGGTATGGCTCTTAACCTCGAAAGAGATTCAGTGGGTGTGGTGATATTAGGTTCATATCAACATATCTCTGAAGGCGATACTGTTAAATGTACGGGGAAAATTTTAGAAGTACCCGTTGGTGAAGCTTTATTAGGTCGCGTTGTTGATGCTCTCGGTAATCCTATCGATGGTAAAGGTGCAATTGATACCAACGAAACATCACCTATCGAAAAAATTGCCCCTGGCGTAATTGCCCGTCAATCAGTTGATCAACCTGTACAATTAGGTTTGAAATCTATCGATGCGATGATTCCTGTGGGTCGTGGTCAACGTGAGTTAATTATTGGTGACCGTCAAACAGGTAAAACAGCCATTGCGATTGATGCCATCATCAATCAAAAAGGCACTGGCATTAAGTGTATCTATGTTGCTATTGGACAAAAACGTTCATCAATTGCTAACGTGGTGCGTAAATTAGAAGAACATGGCGCGATGGCTCACACCATTGTGGTGGCGGCTTCTGCATCAGAATCAGCGGCTTTGCAATTCATCGCACCTTATACCGGTTGCTCGATGGGTGAATTCTTTAGAGACCGTGGTGAAGATGCGTTAATCATTTATGATGATTTAACCAAACAAGCATGGGCTTATCGTCAAATTTCTCTATTACTACGTCGCCCACCAGGTCGTGAAGCGTATCCGGGTGATGTTTTCTATTTGCATTCACGTCTATTAGAAAGAGCTTCGCGCATCAATGCGGCTGAAGTTGAAAAACTGACTGATGGTAGAGTAAAAGGTAAGACTGGCTCGTTGACTGCTTTGCCGATTATTGAAACCCAAGGTGGTGACGTATCCGCTTTCGTTCCTACCAACGTTATTTCTATTACTGACGGTCAGATTTTCTTAGAAAGTAGCTTGTTTAACTCAGGTATTCGTCCTGCGGTAAATGCGGGTTTGTCGGTATCACGAGTGGGTGGTGCAGCACAAACTAAGATTATTAAGAAGTTAGGTGGTGGTACACGTTTGGATTTGGCGCAATACCGCGAATTAGCGGCATTTGCTCAGTTCGCTTCGGACTTAGATGAAAGCACACGCAAACAGCTTGAACGCGGTCAACGGGTAACGGAATTGATGAAGCAAAATCAATACTCGCCGATGTCAGTTGCACAAATGGCAGTGTCATTGTTTGCCGCTAACGAAGGTTTTCTTGATAACATTGAAATCAACAAAGTTCTCGCTTTTGAAGCGGCTTTACAGTTGTACATGAAGTCAGAACACGCTGAATTAATGGGCAACATTAATGCAACTGGCGATTTTAGTAATGAAATCAGTAGCGGCATAAGAACAGCTATTGAAACTTTCGTTAAAACTCATAGTTGGTAAAAGGGTCTCCTTATGGCTGTTGGTAAAGAAATACGCACTAAGATTGCGAGTATTAAAAATACTCAAAAAATCACTCGCGCAATGGAAAAAGTTGCCGCAAGTAAGATGCGTAAAACAAAAGACAGAATGCAGGCAACCCGTCCCTACTCTAAAAAGATTGCCCGAATTATTAAGCATTTAGCTCACGCGAATCCAGAATACAAACATTCGTTTCTGATTAAACGTGACGTAAAGCGCGTCGGTGTTATCGTTATTAGTTCGGATAGAGGTTTGTGCGGGGGATTAAATTCCAATTTGTTCAGAAAAACCCTGACGCATTTAGTGCAATGGAATAAGGATGGTATCGAAGTTGATATTGCAACCATTGGCGGTAAGGCGGCTGGTTTTTTTAACAATGTAAAGGTTAATGTCGTTGGTCATGTGGCTAAATTGGGTGATATTCCGCATCTGCAAGATATTGTCGGGGTCATTAAGATTATGCTAGATGCTTATAATGAAGGGCGTATTGACGAACTGCATGTCATCAATAATGAATTCGTTAATACCATGACGCAACGCCCGATGATTCAACAATTGCTTCCTGTGTTCGCTTGCGAACTGGATCAAAATCTAAATGGTCATTGGGATTATATTTATGAGCCAGATGCCAAAGAGGTTTTGGATTATTTATTGATTCGTTATGTTGAGTCCATCGTTTATCAGGGACTGGTTGAGAACAATGCTTGTGAACAGGCCGCTAGAATGGTCGCAATGAAGAGTGCTTCGGATAATGCGGGCAATCTAATCAGCGAGTTGCAACTGATTTACAACAAAGCCAGACAAGCCGCTATCACTCAGGAAATTTCAGAAATTGTTGCCGGTGCCGCCGCTGTTTAGACCTGCGCAAACAACACAATACAAGAGGACACAGAATGAGTTCGGGTAAAATCGTTCAGATTATTGGTGCGGTCGTTGACGTGGAGTTTTCACGCGAAGACCTGCCCAAAGTATATGATGCGTTAAATGTAGAAAAAAATGGTTTGGTGCTGGAAGTACAGCAACAACTCGGTGATGGCGTAGTCAGAACGATTGCGATGGGTAGTACCGATGGCTTAAGCAGAGGGCTAAGCGTCGTTAATACTCACGCGGCTATTGCTGTGCCAGTGGGTCAAGAAACCCTAGGTCGTATTATGAACGTCTTGGGCGAACCCATAGACGAGAAAGGACCTATCGGCGAAAAAGTTAAATGGGGAATTCATCGTGAAGCACCTAGTTATGCTGAACAAGCCGCTGCTAATGAATTACTGGAAACCGGTATTAAAGTTATCGACTTAGTTTGCCCTTTCACTAAAGGTGGTAAAGTTGGTTTGTTCGGTGGTGCGGGTGTAGGTAAAACCGTCAACATGATGGAGCTGATTCGTAACATTGCGATTGAACACAGTGGTTATTCAGTGTTTGCAGGTGTCGGTGAACGTACTCGTGAAGGTAACGACTTCTATCACGAAATGACCGACTCTAACGTTATCGACAAAGTATCGTTAGTGTACGGACAAATGAACGAGCCACCCGGAAACAGATTGCGCGTTGCGTTGACTGGTTTAACGATGGCGGAATATTTCCGTGATGAAGGTCGTGACGTATTATTCTTCGTCGATAACATCTATCGTTATACTTTAGCGGGAACAGAAGTATCAGCGTTATTAGGTCGTATGCCATCAGCGGTAGGTTATCAGCCTACATTGGCTGAAGAAATGGGTGTATTGCAAGAGCGTATTACTTCGACTAAAACAGGTTCTATTACCTCTATCCAAGCGGTTTATGTACCTGCGGATGACTTAACTGATCCATCACCTGCAACAACTTTCGCTCACTTAGACGCAACCGTGGTATTGTCGCGTCAAATTGCCGAATTGGGTATTTATCCAGCGATTGATCCATTGGATTCAACTAGTCGTCAGCTTGACCCACTCGTTATTGGTCAAGAGCATTACGATGTAGCACGCAGTGTACAAGGTATTTTGCAACGCTATAAAGAATTGCGTGACATTATTGCTATTCTGGGTATCGACGAATTATCTGAAGAAGATAAATTAACCGTAGCCAGAGCGCGAAAAATGCAGCGTTTTCTATCGCAACCGTTCTTTGTTGCCGAAGTATTTACCGGTTCACCTGGAAAATATGTATCACTTAAAGATACTATCGCTGGCTTTAAAGGCATTATTAACGGCGAATACGATGCGATTCCAGAACAAGCTTTTTACATGGTAGGTACCATCGAAGAAGTGTTAGAAAAAGCGAAGACTATGTAAGGTGTAGGGTGGGCAGACTTTTTTGCCCACCGTTTATAACACCTCAATGGTGGTGGGCAAAAAAGCGTTGCCCACCCTACACATTAAAACGAAACGGTAACGACTATGACCATGACCGTACATGTAGACATCGTAAGCGCGGAAAAAGAAATATTTTCGGGCAGCGCGGAGATGGTATTCGCACCCGCTGAAATGGGTGAAGTAGGCATTACACCACGTCACGCACCATTAATATCAAAACTTAAGCCCGGCGAAGTTCGACTTAAAACTGCTGATAACGAAGAACACCATTTTTATGTATCAGGTGGACTCATCGAAGTACAGCCGCACATGGTTATTATTCTGGCAGATACCGCAATAAGAGCAAAAGATATTGATGAAGCGGCTGCTTTGAATGCGAAAGTTAAAGCTGAAGAGGCTCTGGAAGATAAGAGCGGTAAAATGGACTATGGACAAGCACAAGCACAGCTAGCTCAAGCTATCATGCAGTTAAAAATGCTGGATAAACTGAGAAAACGCGGCGGATAATAAAGGCGAGACCTTGTTGGCAACGTTTTTATAATTTTTTAGAAGCCTGATAACGTACACTACGCTATCGGGCTTTTTTTTGTTTAACGAGAACTGAGATGAAAATTACCACGATTATTCTTGCAGCGGGTAAAGGCACGCGTATGTGTTCTGAACTACCCAAAGTTTTACATAAAATAGCCAATAAACCGTTGCTACAACATGTTTACGACATGAGTAGTCAATTAGAAAACAATAGTATTAAAATCGTTATCGGTCACTGCGCACAACTGGTTACTGAGACCTTAAAGGATTTACCCGTCAGTTGGATTGAACAAAAACAACAACTAGGTACAGGTCATGCCGTACAACAAGTGAGTGACCAAATTGCCGATACAGATACCGTGTTAATTCTGTACGGTGATGTACCCTTATTAAAATTAGCCACCGTAAAACAATTACTAAGCAACGTAAATGACCAATCCCTCGCCTTGCTGACGGTCAATCTTGAAAACCCAAATGGTTACGGCAGAATAGTCAGAAATGCGGAAGGCAAAGTCACTAAAATTGTCGAACAAAAAGACGCAACCGCCGATGAAAAATTGATTACCGAAGGCAATACGGGCATCTTGGCAGTACAAGGCGATAAGCTAAAACAATGGCTAACTCAATTAGGCAATAATAATGCCCAAGGTGAATATTATTTAACCGATGTCATTGAAATGGCTGTAGAAAATGGAGTAACGATAGTTACCAGTCAAGCAGAAACCGAAGATGAAGTACTAGGCGTTAATGATCGCATCCAACTGAGTCACCTAGAGCGGGTTTATCAACAACAGCAAGCGCGTAGCCTAATGGAACAAGGCGTTACCCTAATAGACCCTGCCCGTTTTGATCTTCGTGGTTCAATAGAATCGCTAGGACAAGACATAGAAATCGATATTAATGTGATTTTAGAAGGCAAAAACCGTATCGGTAACAACGTCAAAATCGGCGCGAATACCCAAATAAAAAATACCACTATTGGTGATAATGTCGAAATTTTCGCCAACTGCGTTATCGAGAATGCGGTGATAGGTGATAACAGTCGTATTGGACCGTTTGCCAGATTAAGACCCGACGCAGTACTTGCCAATGATGTGCATATCGGCAATTTTGTAGAAATCAAAAAATCAACTGTCGGGCTAGGCAGCAAAATCAACCATTTAAGTTATATCGGTGACAGCACAATAGGCAGTAAAGTCAATATCGGTGCGGGTACTATCACCTGTAACTATGACGGTGTGAATAAATTTAGAACCATCATTGAAGATGGCGCATTTATAGGTTCAGATACCCAATTAGTTGCACCCGTCACCGTCGGTAAAAATGCTACTATAGGTGCAGGTTCAACAATTACTAGAGACTGCCCTGAAAATCAACTGACACTTAGCAGAGGGAAACAGTTTACACTTTCAGGCTGGCAACGACCCGTTAAACAGGAGAAATTATAATGTGTGGAATTGTAGGTGGTATAGCACAACGCAACGTAGTACCCATTCTATTGGAAGGTTTAAAACGCTTAGAATACCGTGGTTATGATTCGGCAGGACTAGCGGTCGTCCATGATAACGACATTTACCGAAAACGCGAACTCGGCAAAGTCAAAGGACTGGAAGCATTAATAGAAGCCGATCCTATCGCAGGCTATTTAGGCATCGCCCACACGCGCTGGGCAACGCATGGCAAACCCAGCACCGCAAATGCCCATCCGCATGTCAGTCGTAACAAAATCGCCGTAGTTCATAATGGCATCATTGAAAACCATGAACAATTAAGAGGCGAACAAACCAGCAACGGTTACGAATTCACCTCAGAAACTGACACCGAAGTGATTGTTCATGAAATTCATCATGCCAGAGAAACCACTGGCAGCTTATTAAGCGCAGTTAAACAAACCATCAAAAAATTAGAAGGTGCTTACGCGCTAGGTATCATGAGTGCCGATGAACCTGACACGCTAATTGCCTGTAGAAAAGGTAGCCCGCTAGTCATTGGTGTTGGCTTTGGCGAATACTTTATTGCCTCCGATGTTGCCGCCTTACTGCCTGTGACCCAACGCTTTATCTTTCTCGAAGAAGGCGACATTGCCAAAATAACCATTAAAGAATTGCTCATTTATGATGTCAATGACCAACTGGTTAAACGTCCGATTAAACAAAGCCAACTCACCGCCGACGCGGTTGATAAAGGCGAATACCGCCATTACATGCTCAAAGAAATTTACGAGCAACCGTTTGCCATTGCACAAACGCTGGAAGGTAGATTCATCAACAACCGCTTGCAAGAAAACTCCTTTGGACACAATGCAGCAGACGTTTTTGATAACATCAAATCCATACAAATACTTGCCTGTGGCACTAGCTATCATTCTGGATTAGTGGCGCGTTACTGGTTTGAAAAATTTGCGCGAGTTCCCTGTAATATCGAAGTCGCCAGTGAATTTCGCTACCGTAGCCCTGTGTTATCGCCCGACACCCTCATTGTCACCATCTCGCAATCAGGCGAAACCGCTGATACTTTAGCAGCATTACAAGAAGCCAAAAAATTAGGCGCGAAATATTCCATCGTTATTTGCAACGTGCCAGAAAGCTCATTAGTTAGAGAATCTGATTTAGTATTAATGACCCGCGCAGGTCCAGAAATTGGCGTGGCATCTACCAAAGCCTTTACCACCCAGTTAGTCGCGCTAATGATGTTAGTCATAGCGGTGGGTAGACGTTTTCAACTGACCGACGTTATGGAGCAGAAAATCACCTCCGAATTGTTCGGTTTACCGAAAAAAATTGAAGAAGTATTGCAACTGGATGAGGAAATAAAAACCTTAGCCGAGCAATTTGCCGAAAAAGAACACGCGCTATTTTTAGGCAGAGGCACACACTATCCCATCGCAATGGAAGGCGCGTTAAAGCTAAAAGAAATTTCCTACATTCATGCCGAAGCCTACCCCGCAGGCGAATTAAAACACGGCCCGTTAGCGTTAATTGATGTCGATATGCCCGTTATTGTGGTCGCACCCAACAACAGTTTGCTAGAAAAACTCAAATCCAATATGCAGGAAGTCTCTGCCCGTGGCGGACAACTCATCGTCTTCATGGATGAAACCCTCGCCGCTGAATCTGACAAAAACATTCAAATCGTCAAAGTCCCGCAAGTCGGCAATGAAATTTCCCCAATGGTTTACACCATCCCGCTACAACTCTTGTCCTACCACGTCGCCGTGCTAAAAGGCACCGATGTCGATCAACCAAGAAATTTGGCAAAATCGGTCACGGTAGAATAACCTAGGTTTTAAGGAGTCCAAAAACACGTTTTTGGACTCCTTTTTTATCCACCAATGGCATTGTGAGATAATAACCAAAATGCTTGATGCAACTTCACTTTGAATTGGTAAAAAATAGTGCATGTTAAACAACTCACATTAGTTAATTTTCGCCGTTTCCGTGAGCTAACTATTCCTTTTTTCAGCGAAGAATCGCCGCTTAAAAACAGTAATACGGTGGTTTTTATCGGCGATAACGGCGCGGGAAAAACTGCTATTTTAAATGCTTTGGCTATGAGCCTAAGTTGGTTAATTGCGCGGATTAATCGTGAAAAAGGCAATGGCAGTAGCATTACTGATATGGATATTCTAAATGGCATAGGTGCTGCTT
>Ga0102851_10001577_pt1 | contig 13155 bp, 10 predicted proteins | sample Mud3Dept3metaG_FD_79558 | JGI IMG/M metagenome (GOLD analysis project Ga0102851, IMG submission 79558) | Freshwater wetland microbial communities from Ohio, USA, analyzing the effect of biotic and abiotic controls - Mud 3 Core 4 Depth 3... | ecosystem: Environmental > Aquatic > Freshwater >... | reverse complement strand
TACAAAAACCTAATTAAAAGTAACGATATCGAACTTTCGTTTTATAAGACTCAACAAGCAATGCGAAAAAAGTATGACCCCTATTATTGGGCGGCATTTGTACTGATTTTCTGATTGATTGAAAAACACAATTTTTTTGTTTTTACATTTTTTGCGGAAAGAGGGGGACTACTAACTTGATCCCCAAAACGAGGAACCTTGACCAACCAATTTTTCAATTCTGCGAAAAGCAGCTCGCTAATTCACATATCCAATCAAATTCGTAAATTCGCAATCCCGTTCACAACTGTGGGCGGGATTCTTTTTTAAGGAGAGGTGGCAGAGCGGCTGAACGCGCACGCTTGGAAAGCGTGTTTACGGTAACGTAACGGGGGTTCGAATCCCCCTCTCTCCGCACTAATTTTTTTCAATTGTATTGAATGCAGAAACAAGAAATCAAGTTCGCTTGATTTCTTGTTGAGCGAAATGAATTTACTGCTTCACAACTTTCAATGTACCTGAAAAATTATCATCGTTAATCTGCACGAAATAAATTCCTTTTGGTAATTCTGAATAATCAAAAGTGATAGAAGTTTGATTTGTAAAAGTCTCAGAAATTAATTGGCCGTTTCAACCAAAAATTCTAATTGTTGTTTAATTGGTGGTGCTAGGATTGTGAAATTTCCGTCAACATGTTCAAGCAAATTTCAGGTTTCATAAACTCAAAATAGGTATTTTGAGTTTATGAAACCTGGGTGTTCCTTTGGAAAGGCTTCCTATTCTAAAAAATTAGAAAAAGTGAACAAAAATGTTCAATGGACGTAGAGACTTACTAACTTAGACGTATATTTCCATCATGGTAGACAAATTTTTGGAGTTTCAGACTATTAATATAGCGGTTGTTGGAGATTTCAATCCAACAATATTTCAACCTTTTTGGCTATCGAGCAAAAATCTTATTCGAGAAGATGAAGCTAAATCAGCGAATGTAGAACTTATTCATAACGATATTGTAAGATTTAACTTAGACTGGGTTAGTTTTGAAATTACTCGAAATAGATTTGATGTACGTTGTACAAAAGAGCCTTATTTTGATCCTGTTAAAGATTTAACAGTAGGCATTTTCAAAATCCTTCATGAAACTCCGATAAGGACCTTAGGAATTAATCATATATTCGAACTCGCACTTCAAAATGAGAAATACTTCTATAATTTTGGTAAAAATCTTGCGATACTTGATTTATGGGAACCATCCTTAAATAAACCGAAGTTAAATTATTTTGAGGTTATTGAAAATGAAAGGGGTGATGGGAAAAAGGGTAGTCGAAGAGTGCGACTTAGATCTGCTCCGGAGCGCACATTTGGAGTTACATTAGATATTAATAATCATTTTAATATTGATAATAAAATATCAGAAGAATCGTTGGTGAATTTGATTGGATCGAATTGGCAAGGATCCCTAGAAAGTGGGCATACTATTTTGGCTAATTTATTTGAGAAAAATAAGTTTTATAATGAGTAAAGATAATTTAACCCTTCCCGTAAAAAATACTGATGCTATTATACTCGGAACTCTCCCATCTAAATTGGAGGTTGTTCGAGGTCAGAACAATGCATCGGACGCTTCGCTTGCCGCAGTGCAAGATAAAGAAAGGGACATTTCATTTATAACTCCCAATATTGAGGCGGCGGATGTGCATAGGTCGCGAAGTTATTTTAAGAAACCCCAAAACTGGATTGGGTTTGTCACTCAAATTAGCAGTGATGGTTTTTCGGCGCGGCTTAATGATAAGACGAATTCAAGTACTTCAGAGGAGGCCGAATTTGATTTAGAGGATGTTTCCAACGGGGATTCTAAATTACTTAAGATTGGGGCTGTTTTTTATTGGAGCGTGGGTTATGCAAATCAAAATGGTCAAATAATTAAGCAATCGATTTTAAGATTTAAAAGAGATGCGAATATGTCAGATACTGAATTTGATTTTCTTGCGGATAGAGCAAGCGAGTTGAATAACAATATTCTTTGGGATTGAATTCCTAATGGACAATTTGCCTACTAATAATATTTTTGAAGTTTCTCTTATTGGAACTGGCGGTGGCTATGGTGAGAGTGTAGTTATTCACATGGGTGATGATAATTGGGCTGTAATTGATTCGTGCATCGATCCAAACTCAAAGAATTGCCTTCCGTTACAATATCTTGAAGCCAAGGGGGTAAACGTTGCAACGAATGTCAAGCTAATCGTTTGCACGCATTGGCATAATGATCACGTTCAAGGAATTTCAACTCTTCTTGCCGCGTGCAAATCAGCAGTGTTTAGTATGGCTCGCGCAAATGACAGAAAGAAATTTTTGCTTCTGGTTGGTTTAGATACAACTAGACTTAAAGTTAGTGACGGATCCTCATCAACTAGTGAGATTCAATCTTGTTTTGAAATTCTCAGTTCACGCCAAACTACATTTAAAAATGCAGAACAAGATAAAACCCTATTTTCATCTGTTTCTGGTAAGGTCAGTGCTTCAATTAAATCACTATCACCTTCTGACTTGGTAGTAAGTGAGTTCGATTCAGAAATTTCCACTTTGATTTCTGAATTTGGAAAATCAAATCGCAAGATTATTAATAATAAACCGAATAATAAAAGCGTAGTTTTATTGATTTCTGTTAATGAACATTCCGCCATATTTGGAGCGGACTTAGAGGTCACCGCTAATCCCAAAAAGGGCTGGCTGTGCATCCTAGATAATTCGACAGTTATTAAAGGAGTTAAAGCTGGCTTGGTTAAAATACCGCATCATGGCTCCTCAAATGGCTATCATGATCGAATTTGGACTGAGATAGTGGAAAAAGATCCAACCGCTAAATTAACACCTTGGAATATCGGAAAAAAACTTCCTAAGCAAGAGATGCTCGATACTTATTTGAGACATACGGCAAACTTGTTTATTACATCGGATGTTAAAAAATCGAGCAAGCCTAAGAAACGAGAAAAACGAATTGAGAAAACTATCTTTAGATTTAATCCAACATTGCGTGAAATAAGATATGATTTCGGAATTGTTCGGAGCAGGTTGGATCTAAATATATCTGGTTGCAAATGGAAAACGGAATTATTTGGATCTGCGAAACAAATTGAAAACGAGCGCGAATAAATTCGCTGTTAAACATCCCTTATTTCTTCTTCAACCCCAACTCAATTAATCTCTCAGTCAAAAATTCTCCCGCAGTCATATCCTCATAAACTTTTGGACGCTCTGCGGTAACACAACTTTCAAGACAAGTTAAATTCATGTCTGATCTTGGATGCATAAAGAATGGTGCGGAGTAACGCGGTTTGGTCCACGATTCTTCGTTTGGAGTGATGACCTGATGTTGAGTTGAGCGGAAACGATTATTAGTTAATCGTGCTAACATGTCGCCAATGTTTACGACTATTTCATCTTCTTTCGGGCTTACGTTGATCCAGTGACCGTCTAACGATTGCGCCTGTAAACCTTCTGCGCTGCCACCCATTAAAAGTGTAATTAAATTAATATCGCCGTGCGCCGCGGCACGAATTGCACCTTCAGGAATTTGACTTTTATCTGCAACGGGATAATAATGCAACAAACGCAAAATGCTATTTCCATTGTGGACTTTATCTTCAAAATAATTTTCTGCGAGACCTAAATAAAGAGCTGTTGCTTTCAATAAATTTTTTCCGGTTTGCTCAAATGTCTGATACACTTTTTGATTCACATCTTCAAACTCTGCAACAACATCCGGCCAGATATTATCAGGGTATTCATTTTTGATCGGATCACCATCAATAACTGTTTGACCAACGTGATAAAATTCTTTCAGATCCGGAACAGATTTTCCTTTTGCGCTTTCGCGATTTTTTGAAATGTAACCGCGTTGTCCGTGCAGTTCCATGTTCTCATATTTGCGTTTAACATCTTCAGGTAATTCAAAGAATTTTTTTGAGACTTCGAATAATTTATTTCTGAGTTCAGTTGTGACGCCATGGTTACGCACGATTGCAAATCCCATGTTGGAAAAAGAATCACCAAATTCTTTAATGAAATTTTCACGGGTTATGGCGTCACCTTTAGCATAGTCGTTGTAATCAACAACAGCAATTTTATCTAAATCCATAATTAAGCAATTTTTAGTTTCGCCATTTTTGAACGCGCAAAACGCATTTCGGCGTAATCCATTGTTATGCGAAGATCTTTTGTGGTTTTTTGAGAAGGAATTTCGAACATTGCATCTGTCAGAATAGCTTCACAAATTGAACGTAAACCGCGTGCACCTAATTTATATTCAAGCGCTTTTTTTACGATAAAATCCAATACATCAGAATCAAATTTTAAATCAACACCGTCAAGCGCAAAAAGATGAACGTATTGCTTTACGAGGGCGTTTTTTGGTTCGGTCAAAATTCTGCGAAGTGCTTTCTCATCAAGCGAATCCAGGTATGAAAGAACAGGCATCCGACCAATCAATTCGGGAATCAAACCAAAGTCTTTTACATCTGACGGAATAATGTATTGCAACATATTATCCGGATCAACTTTAATTTCATTTTTACCTGAAAAACCGATGAGATTTCTGTTGACACGTCGTGCAATAATTTTTTCAATTCCGTCAAAGGCACCACCTGCAATAAAAAGAATATTAGAAGTATTTACTTTGATCATTTTTTGCTCAGGATGTTTTCGTCCTCCCTGCGGCGGAACATTTACTTCTGTTCCTTCGAGCAATTTTAATAATGCCTGCTGAACGCCTTCACCTGATACATCCCTGGTAATTGAAGGGTTATCAGATTTACGCGCAATTTTATCAATTTCATCAATAAAAACAATTCCCTTTTCAGCCGCTTCAACATTAAAATCAGCTGCCTGAAGTAAACGCGATAAAATGCTTTCCACATCTTCACCAACATAACCGGCTTCAGTTAAAACCGTCGCGTCAGCAATACAAAAAGGAACGTTTAATGATTTTGCAATTGTCTTTGCAAGCAACGTTTTTCCCGTTCCTGTGCGTCCAACAAGAACAACATTTGATTTGTCAATTTCAATATCGCCGGATGTCGCTTTGTGCGCAATCCGTTTATAATGATTATAAACCGCAACAGATAAAACACGTTTTGCGTCATCCTGGCCAATCACATATTCATCAAGATTTTCTTTGATCTGAAGAGGCTTCAATAATTTAAAATCAGGTTTTGTCTCACCCTTTTTTTCATGCTTCGATTGTTCATCCACAATTTGATGCGCCTGCTCAATACAGTTGTCACATATATGACCTGTAACGCCGGCAATCAATATACCAACTTCGTTTTTCGGCCGTCCACAAAATGAACAGGTAATTCCCGCTTTCGCCATTAAAAAAAATTTTTCTTACTTTGTTTTTCCTAAAACTTCATCTACCATTCCGTAGTCTTTTGCTTCTTGCGCAATCATCCAATAATCACGATCAGAATCTTTCCAAACCTGATCGTAATCTTTTCCGGAATGTTTTGCAATGATCTCGTATAATTCAACTTTTAATTTTTGAATTTCGCGAGCTGTAATTTCGATATCTGAAGCTTGTCCGCTTGCACCACCTAGTGGTTGGTGAATCATTACACGAGAATGTGGAAGGGCAGAACGTTTTCCTTTTGCACCGGCGCACAATAAAACTGCTCCCATTGAAGCTGCCATTCCTGTGCAGATTGTAGCAACATCAGGAGAAATGTATTGCATTGTATCATAAATTCCAAGTCCGGCATAAACGCCACCACCCGGAGAATTTAAATAAATCTGGATATCTTTTTTAGCATCAACCGACTCAAGAAATAATAATTGAGCAGTGATAATATTTGCCACATGATCATCAATTCCTGTTCCCAGGAAAATAATCCGGTCCATCATTAAACGCGAGAAAACGTCCATTTGTGCAACGTTTAACTGGCGCTCTTCGATGATGTAAGGCGTCATTGATGAGGTAATGTATTGATCTACAACGGTACCGCTAATTCCGTGGTGCTTTGTAGCGTATTTTCTGAATTCGTCTTTTCCAAACATTGTGTGATTGTTTTTTTATAGTCTTATAAAGGTAGGGTTTTTATTTTTAATTTGAGTCTCGGGTTTAAGGAAATGGTGGTCAGGTGGTCGAGGTGGTTTGGTTGTCGAGGTGGTCAGGTTGTTGGGTGGTCAAGGTGGTCACGTGGTCGGGTATGTTGAGTTGTTGCTAAAAAAAGGTAATCGGTGATCAGGTAAAAAAGGTTGTCGGATAAAATAAAAAAAATAGGAATACTTTTGATTTGAAGAAAGTAGCGATGCGGCTTGCCTGTATCGAACGATTTACGAAAATGTTCAATTAAAAGTGGCCAAAAAAATGTTGTCAGGTCGTCGGGATGGTCAGGCTGTAGGTTGGTCAGGTGTATTGTGTGATCGGGCAATTGTTTGTCAATTGTTTAATACGAAGGTTGAATAAATTAAAATAAAAAGCGCCACAATTTTTGCCATTTCAATTTTGCAGAAGAAAAACGTTGTGGAATATAAAGAATGAGAAAGGTAAAGAGAAAATATCAACCAAAACCGGATAAAAAAATTTGATTCGCAGAATCAGAATAGTTCAAAAATCAATCAAGCTAAAATCACCCGACCACCGACCACCTGACCACCTTTTTTTACCGATTACCGATCACCTTTCCTACTTAGCGTAAACCTCCTCAATAAATTTCTCGTAAGGCAATTCGCGCTGATTTAGTTTTGAAACACCTTTTATAAAGTCCATGATTTTTGCACCATACAGTGTATCATAAATCCGGTTTGCCTCTTCTTCATTAGACAATGCATTCTTTGCGTATTTATCAAGATCAGCATCAGGCGGAGCGGGCATTCCGTATTGAGCGTATTGATTTACCATCATGCCTTTTACATAATTAATCGCGTCTTGCGGATCAACTTTTAAAGCATTTTGTTTGATGAGTTTATTCTGTATCAATTGCCATTTTAAACCATCGCGGTAACTATTAAAATCTGCTTCGATTTTTTCAGGTTCAATTTTTTCTTTTGCCGTTGCTGCAATCCATCTTTTCAGGAAAGCTTCAGGTAATTCAATTTTTGTTTCGGCTAATAATTTTTTTGCAACCGCAGAACTGAAAACTCTGTCTGCATCATTACTAAACATTCTTGTAAGATCTTCAGAAATTTTCGCTTTCAATTCTTCAAGAGAAGTTACATTTCCTTCGCCAAAAAGTTTGTCAAATAATTCCTGGTTTATTTCAGCCGGAATCATTTGTTTAATTTCAGAAATAGTAAAATTAAAAAGTGAATTTACATTCTCAACTTCTTCTTTTTTGATGGCCAACATAGCAGCCAGGTCTGTATCTCCTTTAGAAACTTCTTTTGGATCAAGCACAAATTCGTCTCCTGCTTTTGCACCCATCAGATTTTTTTTCGCAGCAGAATCAGGAATAAATTCCATTGAAATTGTAGAAGTATTTACGATTCCACCTTCTTTCGGTTGATCGCCATCAAGTTCAGTAAATTTTCCAAGAACCATATCGCGTTCTCCAACAATTTCTGCCGACACTAATTTCCCGTAACGACGGGCAAGGCTTTCAACTTCTTTATCCAGCATTTCGTCAGAAATCTGAACTTTTAAATAATCAAAACTTGTTTTATCTAAATTCAAATCAAAGTCAGGTGAAATTCCAATTTCATAAGAAAATTCAAAATCAGCCGGGTTATCAAAATCACCTTTAACTTCTTCATCTTGCTTTGGTAAAGGATTCCCTAAAACATTCAAATTATTTTTTGAAATATGTTCGTGCAATAATTTACTTACCGCTTTATTTAATTCTTCGGCAAGAATTGCTTTTCCGTATTTTTTTTTGATCAGGCCAATTGGCGTCTTACCCGGACGAAAGCCCGGAGTATTAGCTTGTTTGCGATAATCGTTGATTGTTTTTTCAACTTTATCGCTATAATCTTCTTTGGAGATTTTAACTCTCAATACCGCATTGAGGTTATCAATTTTTTCCTCTACTATATTCATATTAGAAATTTTTTAAAATAAAAATGGTGTTGAAACCATGCGATGTTTCGCGGGGCTGCAACACCATGTTGTGCGGGTAGAGGGACTCGAACCCCCATGCCTTGCGGCGCCAGATCCTAAGTCTGGTATGTCTACCAATTTCACCATACCCGCAAATTTGGCCCCATCGCTTTGGGGACGGCAAAGATAAGAAGTTTTTTTGTTTTTAAAACAAAGAATTTGCAAAAACGTTGAAGATTGTCCCTTTGCGAATAAAAAAACGGCTTGATCTTATTTAAAATTTAAAAAACCATGAGCACATCGGTACAGGAAAAGAATAATTTTCCCCAGCACTTCTAAATACAGAAACTCCCGCGAGTGCAACCTGGAAAGCCCGGCGATCAGTGCTTTGAAAGCGCATGCCCGGCATAATAAAGAAAGCTGTATTTAACACGCTTTGTTTTGTAACAATATATTTAAATGTTGGAGGAGTAATTCCGGATCCGTCAGAAATAAATTCAGATGTATAATTGAAAGTTTCAATATTAAAAAACCCAACCATTGAGTCAAACACAAAACTTGTTTTTTTACCTATTTTTACAATTCCGGCAATAGAAAAAATTGGTGATTTATAGATTGGCCTGAGTCCTTCTGTATAAGGTGGCTCATAGTCTGCAATAATGTATGTTCCTTCTGTATAATTATGTTCGCGGTTTCCTGTTTGAAGGTATCCGTATCCAGCTGAAAAAGTAATATTTTTTGTTCTGCTACCAAAAGTTATGTTTGCCCAATGTAATCCGGCAAAACCCCTGAACATATTTAAATAACCCGTTGTTCCGGCTAATGTTCCGATTGAAAAATTGAGTTTTTCGTTTTTTGTTTTGATTGAATATTTAGCTGCTAATACCGCAGGACTTGCAAGCCATGTTGACATTATACCAAGAGAAAAATTATTGCTCAACGAAAAATGTACTTCGGGACCGTAAAGATGAACCATTGCATAATCTTCTCCCTTTTCTATCGGCAAAGCATTTGTGGTAAAATAATAGCGAGTTGTAAATGGTCCTGCAGTTCCATGCCCTTCTTTATTTTTTATTGTGGCATCTTCAATTTTTTGAATTGTTTTAATTTCGGATTTTGGAATGTATATTTTGCCAATTGCTTCTGTCTCAATTAGCACTTCACGTCCATCATCGCTCAAAATTTTCCCGATGTATTCTGTTCCATCTAGTTTTGTAATCAGATAAATTTGGTTAGTATCTCGCTGGCCGGTTTGAGCCGAACAGAAATGGTTAAATCCAAAAAGAACCAGGACGAGGAAAAAAAGAATTGGTTTCATTCTGCAATGTTATTGATGCAGGCTTTTCAAAAACAGGACAAATGTCATCTCACGAAGTGATTAATTGTTTAAGAATCGATTTTTTCGATAAGAACATTGAATTGTATAGTATCAAGTGATTTTTCATAACATAGATGACCTGAATTATAATATGAGAAACAAAGATTACTTTTGCACACATGTCAACCAAAAAGCGAATTGCATTATTAGGTTCAACAGGATCCATCGGAACACAAACACTGGAAGTAATTGCGGCTTATCCTGATCAATTTGAAATTTCTGTTCTTACTGCTTATAATAATGCTGATCTTTTAATTGAACAAGCATTAAAATTCAAACCCAATGTTGTTGTAATTGGTGATGAAAGTAAATACAAAAAAGTATCAGATATTTTATGGGCGGCAGATATTAAAACTTTTTGCGGAGAGCAGGCTTTAGAAGAGGTTGTTGAGATGGACGAGATTGACATTGTTCTCACAGCTTTAGTTGGATTTTCAGGATTAAAACCAACAATACGAGCAATAAAAGCCGGAAAAAATATCGCATTAGCAAACAAAGAAACACTTGTTGTTGCAGGAGAAATTATTACAAAATTAGCGCAAGAAAAGGGCGTGAATATTTTACCTGTTGATTCTGAACACTCTGCTATTTTTCAATGTCTGACTGGGGAGTTTCATAACCCGATTGAGAAAATTTATCTCACTGCTTCCGGCGGACCATTTCGCGGAAAAAAACAGGACGAACTTTTAAAAATCACAAAAGCACAGGCACTCAAACATCCCAACTGGGACATGGGTGCAAAAATCACGATCGACTCTGCAACGATGATGAATAAAGGCCTTGAGGTGATTGAGGCAAAATGGTTATTCGGATTAACACCTTCACAAATTGATGTAATTGTTCATCCGCAATCAATCATACATTCAATTGTTCAATTCAAAGATGGTTCGATGAAAGCGCAAATGGGTTTGCCCGATATGAAATTGCCGATTCAATATGCGCTGACTTATCCAAACAGGTTAAAGACGGATCACAAAAGATTTAATTTCCTGGATTATCCGCAACTTACTTTTGAAAAAGCAGATCTGGCCACATTCAGAAATTTGCAATTGGCGTATGATGCGATGGAAAAAGGCGGAAATTTGCCTTGTATTTTAAATGCTGCCAACGAGGTTGCGGTAGCCGCTTTTCTCAATGATAAAATTGGCTTTTTAGCGATTGCCGAAATCAATGAAAAGGTTATGAATGCTGCGGTTTTTACAAAAAATGTTGAATTGGATTCTTTGCTTGAATCTGACAAAGAAGCGCGCAAAATAGCACAGGAATTTATTTCGAAAATGAAATAATTTTTCCCGTTTCACAGCTTTTTTGTACCTTGCCTTTATGAAAAGAATTTTATTACTCCTCTCTTTTGCTTTTTGTATAACTGAAGCAACGGCTCAAACAACATGGAGCGACCAGGCGGCAACTGTTTTTTATAATAATTGCACACAATGTCATAACCCCAATGGAATAGGGCCATTCTCTCTAATGGATTATGCTACGGCTTATGATTACCGGGCAGCAATAAAAATTGCAGTTCAGAATAATGTGATGCCGCCATGGCCCGCAGATTCTTCTTACCAGCGTTATTTTCATGAACGCCTTTTGTCACAACAAGAGCGCGATATTATTTTTAATTGGGTTGATCAGGACGGACCATCAGGTGATCTTGGAACTGCACCGCCACCGCCCGTTTACAATGGAGAACAGATTTTACCCGGCACACCTGATTTAACTTTATCAATGCCCATGTACATCAGCAAAGCGATGCCGGGAGCCGATGATTATTCTTGTTTTTCAATTCCGACAGGATTAGTTACTGACCGTAAAATAAAGGCAATTGAGGTAATTGCCGGAAATGCCGCAATTGTTCATCATTGCTTGATTTATGGTGATCCAACAGGATCTTACAATACCGATTCTACAAGTCACACTTGTACAGGACCAATAACAGGAAATTTAATCGGAGCTTATACGCCTGGTGCATCTCCAACTGTTTTTCTTGAAACGAGTACGTTTGCTACAGGAATGATTCTTGAGGCAGGATCTAACATTGTTTTCGCGATGCATTACCCTGCCGGAAGTTATGGAGAATTTGATCAGACCAAAGTGAATATTTATTTTTACGATGAACCCGTTGCCAATTTCAGGCAGGTTTCTGCCGATGCGCTTATTCAGAACTGGACTTTTAATATTGCCGCAAACACAGTTGAAAATGTCGCTGGTGATTATCCCAATGTGCCCGTTAACATTACATTATTAAGTGTATTTCCGCACATGCATTTGCTTGGTAAATACATTGAATCTTATGCTGTAACGCCTGCAAATGATACAATTCCTCTAGTCCGAATCAACAATTGGGATTTTCACTGGCAGGAATTTTATTTTTTCAAATACATGCAGATGATTCCGACCAACAGTACAATTTATGGGTTGGGAACTTATGACAATACAACCGCTAATCTTGATAATCCGAATAACCCACCTGTCAATGTTGGCGCTGGTTTAAACACAACCGACGAAATGTTTTTAATTTATTTTCATTACATGGCTTACCAGGCCGGAGATGAATTAATAAATGTTGATAGCATTAACACGATCTTTTTGGCGAATCAGGAACTAGCACTACCGGATAAAACAATTACAGTTTATCCAAATCCGTTCAATGAAAATGTGACATTGACTTATTCGCTCGAAAAAAATTCTTTTGTCACCGTTTATATTTATGACATTAATGGTCGCGTTGTGGAAAAATTAGTTCGTGAAAATCAATCTGCAGGTCAGCAAAACTTAACCTGGGACGGCACAAATGAAAATGGGGAAAAAGTAACTTCAGGACTTTATTTTTATTCGGCGCTGATTGATGGGGAGAGTTGTTCAGGGAAAGTGATTCTTCAACGGTAGCTTCCACTCCGCTCAGCCACCGGCGACGGCCACTGTTGCCTTCGACACGCTTTGCTGCTCAGGCAACGGGTGATGAAAAACCTGTTGACTTCAACACGCTTTGCTGCCCAGGCAACGGGCAACAGAAACATCTTGACGACGCTTTTTGCTACGTACTATCTTTAAACGGAAACTTGTAGCTATTGTAGCTACGGACTTTCAAACTTCTTTTATAAATAGGAACAGGAAAAGTAAATTATTTTTTTACTTTCTTATTCGTAATTGATTCCCCATTCGCATCAGTAGTAAGCGCATCACTCATAAAATCAAAAAACGGTCGCATTTCTTTAAACGCGGCGTTCATTTTGAGATGAAAATTTGGAGCCAATGCTTCTGCATCTGTGAAAGATTTTCCGATTAAAAATTGTTTCATTTTTAAAAGATCAAGATGCTTGTGATCTTTGTCAAAGCCTTTTGGAGCGGTTTTTAACGATTCACCATCCAATGTCCCAAAATTTTCTTTGAATTTTTTTGAGTTTAAAATTTTTCTGAGCTCGTCGCCGTTGTTTGCGATTTCAACACGAATGCGATTCAGATCTTCCGGGTTAGGACTCCAGAAACCACCGCCAACAAAGGTGTTGCCGGGTTCAAGGTGAAAATAATATCCGCCTCTTAAAGACGAAGTTGCTCTTGAAAAACTTCCGCTCCAATTTGTTTTGTAAGGTGTTTTATCTGAAGAAAAACGAGTGTCACGATAAATGCGATGAAGACTTTTTTTACCGTTCGGTGTTTCAATTTTATCATGCTTATTCATCTCTTTTAACAATGCATCAGCGAACGAAATTATTTTTTCATGTTCTGCCAGGTATTCATCTTTGTGGGCATTGAACCAATCGCGGTT
>Ga0102851_10001576_pt1 | contig 13157 bp, 14 predicted proteins | sample Mud3Dept3metaG_FD_79558 | JGI IMG/M metagenome (GOLD analysis project Ga0102851, IMG submission 79558) | Freshwater wetland microbial communities from Ohio, USA, analyzing the effect of biotic and abiotic controls - Mud 3 Core 4 Depth 3... | ecosystem: Environmental > Aquatic > Freshwater >... | reverse complement strand
TTGCCGAAGAAATAGCCCACGGCGATCAGCAGGTAATAGAAGCCGAACTCGGTCGTCGGCCGCCCGAGCGCCGAGACCATCACATAGGGCGCGAGCGAAATGAAGACGAGGAACGTCGCGTAGACGACGGCGCTCTGCAGCACGCAGCCCATGAACATCGGCATCCGTACCAGCGACAATGCGGCGGATGCCATCTCGCGTCCGCGCGGCGGCCGGCTCGTCTGCGGCCGGGTCTCCGGCAGCCGGCGCCAGGCGAAGATCCCGACCACGCCTGCGCCGATCATCAGCGCGTAGAAGATCGAGCGCCAGCCGAGCCCCGCGGCGAGGAAGCCGCCCAGCACGGGCGCGAGCGAGTTGCCGAGCACGGCGACCATCGTCAGCTGCGACAGCGTTCGCGCCATCCGGTCGGCCGGGTACAGGTCGCTGACGATCGCGCGCGAGACCACGATGCCGGTCGCGGTGCCGAACGCCTGGATGCCACGACCGGCGATCAGCCAGCCGAGGCTCGGGGCGAGGATGCTGATCAGCGCGCCGCCCAGCATGATCGAGATGCCACCCAGCACGGCCGCGCGACGACCGTAGCGGTCCGCGAAAGGTCCCCAGAACAGGATGCCGAACGCGAACGTGACGATCGAGATCGAGAACGTGGCCTGCACGTCGGCCACGCTCGCGCCGAAGTGCTCGCGAACGGACGGCAGGGCCGGGATGTACAGATTGGTCGCGATCGGGCCGAGCGCCGTGACTGCTGCCAGCAGGTACAGCAGCGCCCGGTCCGCGATCGCGGGCCTCAACTCTCGATGCCGCCGATGCAGAAGTACTTGAGCTCGGTGTAGTCGAGGATGCCGTATTTCGAACCTTCGCGGCCGATGCCCGATTCCTTGACGCCGCCGAACGGGGCCACTTCGGTCGAGATCAGGCCGGTGTTCAGGCCGACGATGCCGTACTCGAGGCCCTCGGCCACGCGCCAGGCGCGCGCGAGGTCGCGGGTGTAGAAGTAGGATGCGAGGCCGAATTCGGTGTCGTTCGCCATCCGGATCGCTTCGTGCTCGTCGCGGAAGCTGAAGATCGGGGCGACCGGACCGAACGTTTCCTCGCGCGCGACCATCATGTCGGGCTTCACGTGCGTGACGATCGTCGGCTCGAAGAACGTGCCGCCGAGTGCGTGGCGCTTGCCGCCGAGCGCGATCTTGCCGCCCTTGGCCACCGCATCCGCGATGTGCTCCTCGACCTTCGCGACCGCCTTTGCGTCGATCAGCGGGCCTTGCTCGGTGGCGCCCTTCAAGCCGTCACCGATGCGCAGCTTGCTCACGGCCTCGACCAGCCTGGCCACGAATGCGTCATAGACGCCTTCCTGGACCAGCAGCCGGTTTGCGCAGACGCAGGTCTGCCCGGTGTTGCGGTACTTGCTCGCAATCGCGCCCTGCACCGCGGCGTCGAGGTCGGCATCGTCGAACACGATGAACGGCGCGTTGCCGCCCAGCTCCAGCGACACTTTCTTCAGCGTGCCGGCGCACTGCTGCATCAGCTTCTTGCCGATCTCGGTCGAGCCGGTGAACGTCAGCTTGCGCACCAGCGGGTTCGCGGTCATCTCGCCGCCCAGTACGGTGGCGGGCCCGGTGACGACGCTGAACACGCCCTTCGGGACGCCTGCGCGGTGCGCGAGTTCGGCCATCGCGAGCGCCGAGTAGGGCGTCTGCATCGCGGGCTTGCAGACGAACGTGCAACCGGCCGCCAGCGCCGGCCCGGCCTTGCGCGTGATCATCGCCGCCGGGAAATTCCACGGCGTGATCGCCGCGACGACGCCGATCGGCTGGCGCAGCACGAGGATCCGCTTGTCGGGCTGGTGACCGGGAATGACGTCGCCATAAACGCGTTTGCCTTCCTCGGCGAACCACTCGAGGAAGGCCGCCGCATAGGCGACCTCGCCCTTGGCCTCGGCCAGCGGCTTGCCCTGCTCGGCGGTCATCAGCACCGCGAGATCGTCGACGTTGGCCAGCATCAGGTCGTGCCAGCGGCGCAGGATCGTCGAGCGCTCCTTGGCGGTCTTCGCGGCCCACGCGGGGAACGCGGCGGCGGCGGCCTCGATGGCGCGCCGCGTCTCGGCGGCGCCCAGGCTCGGCACCGTGCCGATCACGTCGCCCGTCGCCGGGTTCGTGACCTCCACCGTGCTGCGGGCGTCGGCATCGATCCACGCGCCGTCGACGTAGCACTGCTGGCGGAGGAGCGTCGTGTCCTTGAGCGAGATCGTCATGGCGGTCACCCGATGTGCTTGCGGAAGAATTCGATCGATCGCTCGAACGCCAGGCGCGCGCTCGCCGGGTCGAAATCCGCGCGGTCGGTGCAATTGAAGCCGTGCCCGGCCGGATACAGGTGGTAGGTCCCCTGCGGGAAGGCCTGGCGGATCTTCTCGACGTCGGTGAGCGGGATGTGCGAGTCGTGCTCGCCGAAGTGGAACATCATCGGGCAGCGCGGCGTCTCGGGCAGCAACTGCGCGATGCCACCGCCGTAATAGGCGACGCCGGCAGCGATGTTGGTGTGGCACCCGGCCAGGTACGTCACGCGGCCGCCCCAGCAATAACCCACCATGCCGACGCGGCCGGCGTGTGCGACGGCATTGATCGCGGCGTTGACGTCGGCCAGCGCGCCTTCGTTGCTGGCCTTCATCATCAGCTCGATGCCGGCCTGCATTCCGGCCGAGTCGTAGCCGAGGTCCACGCCCTTCTGCAGCCGATCGAACATGGCCGGCGCAATCGCAACGTAGCCTTGCGCGGCGTACTGCTCGGCGACGCGGCGGATGTGCGAATTCACGCCGAAGATCTCCTGAATCACGACCACGGCGCCGCGGGGCGTGCCCTCGGGCTTGACGAGATAGGCGGAGAGGGTGGTGCCGTCGGCGGCTCTCAGTTGCAGGGTGCTCATGGCGGACTCCGGGAGGGCGGGAAAACGTCGTCGGGAGACCCGTTAGGATATCAGTTGCGCGCCGTGGCTGGCGCAGCCGCGCCTATAATCGCGCCTCCCGATCACTCACCGGAGCTGCCAGTGCTCGTCGGCCAGAACGTCCGTCGCGTCGCCATCGTGGGCGGCGCCCGAATTCCGTTTGCGCGGGCCATGGGTGCCTACGCGGAGTGCAGCAACCTGGACATGCTGACGGCGGCGCTGAAAGGCATCGTGGACAAGTATCGCTTGGCAGGAGAGCGCCTCGGGGACGTCGGGGCCGGTGCGGTGCTGAAACATCCGCGCGACTTCAACCTGGCGCGCGAGGCCGTGCTGTCGAGCGGGCTTGCGCCCGAGACGCCGGCGTTCGACCTGCAGCGGGCCTGCGGGACGAGCCTCGAGACGGCGATCATCGTCGGCATGAAGATCGCCCTCGGCCAGATCGACAGCGGCATTGCAGCGGGGGTGGACACGGCGAGCGACGCGCCGATCGGAGTGAGTGAGGGTCTGCGCAAGCTGATGCTGCGCAGCGCACGCGGGCGATCGCTCGGCGACCGGCTGACGCCGTGGCTGGGATTCAGGCCGCGTCACTTCAAGCCGAACCTGCCGGCCATGTCCGAGCCACGTACGGGGCTGTCGATGGGCCAGAGCTGCGAGTTGATGGCCAGGCGCTGGCAGATGAGCCGCGAGGCACAGGACGAACTGGCCTATGAAAGTCACCGGCGAGCCGCCGCGGCCTACGACGAGGGGTTCTACCGCGACCTGATCGTCGAGTTCCAGGGCTTGCGCGAGGACGATAACCTGCGGCGCGACACGTCCCGCGAGCGCCTCGCGAAGTTGAGGCCCGCCTTTCCGATCGAGGGATCCGGCACACTGACCGCTGGCAACTCCACGCCGATGACCGACGGCGCATCGGCGGTGCTGCTCGCGAGCGAAGAGTGGGCGCGCGCGCGCGGACTGCCGGTGCTGGCCCACCTCAGCTACGGCAAGGTGGCGGCCGTGAACTTCGTCAACGACGAGGGCCTGCTGATGGCGCCCGCCTATGCGGTGCCGCGGATGCTGCAGGACGCCGGCATCGGCCTGCAGGACTTCGATTTCTACGAGATCCACGAGGCCTTTGCCGCCCAGGTGCTGTGCACGCTGCAGGCGTGGCAGTCGCCCGAGTTCTGCCGCGACCGGCTCGGGCTCGCTGCGCCGCTCGGCGCGATCGACCGGACCAGGCTGAACGTGAAGGGCAGCAGCCTGGCGGTGGGGCACCCGTTCGCCGCCACGGGTGGCAGGATCCTGGCGACGCTCGCGAAGCTGATCGACCAGCGCGGCGGCGGCCGGGGCCTGGTCTCGGTCTGCACGGCCGGTGGCATGGGCGTCACCGCGATCGTCGAGAAGTGACCCCGTATAATCCGCGGCCTTCACCGCTATCCCGGTTCGCCTCATGCGTGTCTGTCGCCCGTTCACACTCGCCAGCTGCGTCCTGGTCCGCGCGGCCGAGCGCTAGCGTGAGGGTTCGTCTCCTTCCACTGCTGATCGGCTGCCTGGTCCTCGCCGGCTGCGACCGCTCGACGCCGGGCGGTGCCGATCGTGCGCCGGCCTCCGCCGCCGCCGTCGCGAAGGCCGCGGCGGCCGAAGCGCAGCGACTGCTGGAGATCACCGAGGCCTATTACGATGCGTACCTCGCGCTGAACCCGCTCTCGGCCACGGCGCAGGGCGATCATCGCTTCGACGATCGCTTCGGCGACTACGTCAGCCCTTCGTGGATGGCGGATTGGCTCGCGACCGAGCAGGAAGCGCTGGCGAAGCTCGCGACGATCGATCCGCAGAAGCTGTCGGGTGACGATCTCGTGAGCTACGAGGCTTTCAAGCGCGGCCGGACGATCGCCGTCGAGGGTTTCCGCTATCCGAGCGAGTTGCTGCCGGTGGACCAGTTCAACGGCCTGCACACCGATTTCGCGGTGCTCGGTTCGGGCGAGGGCATTCACCCCTTCGACACGACCCAGGACTACGAGAACTTCCTCGGCCGCATGGACGGCTTCGTCGAGTGGGTGGACCAGTCGATCAACAACATGCGTTCCGGCGCGGCGAAGGGCATCGTGCAGCCGCGAGTCGTCGTCGAGCGGACCATCCCGCAGCTCGCCGTGCTTGCCGTCGAGGACCCGAAGCAAAGCGTTTTCTGGCAGCCGCTGCGGAATTTTCCGAACGCCGTGCCGGCCGGCGACCGGGAGCGGCTGGTGGCCGCCTACCGCGACAAGCTCGCCAAGCAGGTATTGCCGGCCTACCGTCGCCTGCACGATTACCTGCAGGACGAGTACCTCGAGCGTTCGCGCGAACTCGTGGGCTGGAGCGAGCTGCCGAACGGCGCCGAGTGGTATGCGTACCTGGTCCGCTACCACACGACGACGTCGCTGACGCCCGAGGCAATCCACGAGCTGGGGCTCGCGGAGGTGGCGCGCATCCGCGCCGAGATGGAGCGCATCAAGCAGCAGGTCGGCCACCAGGGCGACCTGCGCAGTTTCTTCGACGCGCTGCGCGCCGATCCGAACCAGTACTACGCGGATCCGCTGGAACTGCTCGCCGGGTACCGCGCGCTGCAGCAGCGCGTCGATGCAGCGCTACCGTTGCTGTTCCAGCGCAAGCCGGGTGCTGCGTTCGAGATCCGCGCGGTCGAGGCGTTTCGAGCGCCGTCGGAGGCGGCGGCCTCGTACCAGCCGGCGAGTGCGGACGGCAAGCGACCCGGCGTCTTCTACGTCAACACGTTCGACCTGCCGTCACGTCCCCGGTACCTGATGGAGTCGCTCTACCTGCACGAAGCCGTGCCGGGCCACCATTTCCAGATCTCGCTGGCCCAGGAAGCCGGCGGCCTGCCACGCTTTCGCCGCTTTGCGTGGGACACCGCTTACGGCGAAGGCTGGGCGCTCTACGCGGAATCGCTCGGCAAGGATCTCGGCCTGTACACGGATCCGTACAGCGTCTTCGGCGCGCTGACCACCGAGATGTGGCGCGCCGTGCGGCTCGTGGTGGACACCGGCCTGCATGCGAAGGGCTGGACCCGCAAGCAGGGCGTCGAGTTCTTTCGCGAGAATACCGCGCTCGGCGAAGCCGACATCGCTGCGGAGGTCGAGCGCTACATCGCGTGGCCCGGGCAGGCTCTCGCATACAAGGTGGGACAGCTGAAGATCCTCGAGCTGCGAAGCCGCGCGCAGCAGCAGCTCGGGCCGCGGTTCGACGTTCGCGAGTTCCACGAGCAGGTGATCGCCGGCGGCTCGCTGCCGCTCGACGTGCTCGAGGCGAAGATCGAGCGGTGGATCGCTGCGCAGACGTAGCGAGTCAACGATCCGTGCCGTGCTCCAGCGTCACGATCGACTGCACCTTGCCTGCGACGAATCGCACTCGACGGACCAGCCGACTCGATCCGAAGTCGTAGGTCCACACGTCCACCGGCACGTCCTCGGTACCTTCGAACGGAATCTCCTGCCCGCCGAACTCGAAACGAGGCGGACGCTGGATCCACGTGCGCGTGCGCTCTTGCGGTTCGCCACAATGGTCGAGCACCTTCTCGATCGTGTCGCCTTCGCTGATCAGTGAACTGCCGCAGCGCATCGCGTCCGCCGCGGCGGCACAGGGCAGCAGACCGATGGCCATCACCAACAGGAGTCGCTCAGTACCCACGACCGTCCGTGCGAATGTCGACGAGTTCGTCGCCGACGAAACGCAGCTTGCGCAGCAACTTGTTCGAGCCGAAGTTGTAGGTCCAGATCTCGATCGGCTGCTCGATCCACGCCGGGCCGAAGAACGAGTAATCGTACGGGCCCTCGGTGTAATAGCCGCGCCGCTTGACCGTGCCGATGAACGCAACGTCGGTCGGCTCGCCGCAGAGCGCGCGCACCTTGTCCTTGCCGTCGCCGGTGCTGACGAGGCGGCTGCCGCAACGCAACGTGTCGTCGGCCAGCGCAAGGCCCGACAGCAGCATCGACAGGCCGGCGAGCAGGGTTATGAGTCGCATGCCGTGCAGTCTATGACAGCCGCTCGGCGGACTGGAACCGGCCTTCCTGCTACCCTTGCGATCCCTTGCCCTGACCCTGGCGCGGAACGCATGGCCGTCGATCGCAGCTTTGAACGCCGTCTGGCGGGTCTCGTGAACGGCCGTTCCGCCGCCGCGCTCCAGGGCGGCCTCAAGGGCGTCGAGAAGGAATCCCTCAGGGTCACGCCCAGGGGCCGGATCGCCGCGAGCCCCCACCCGAAGCCCCTGGGCTCGGCGCTCACCAACGAGCACATCACGACCGACTACTCCGAGGCTCTGATCGAGCTGGTGACGCCGGCCTTCCCCGAGACCTGGGAACTCACCCAGTACCTCTGCGACCTGCACCAGTTCGTCTATCGGCACCTGGGCGACGAGTTGCTCTGGGCCACCAGCATGCCGTGCGCGATCGACGGCGACCACAGCATACCGATCGCCGAATACGGCTCGTCGAACGTCGGGCGGATGAAGACCGTCTATCGGCGCGGGCTCGGCCTGCGCTACGGCCGGGTCATGCAGGCGATCTCCGGAGTCCATTTCAATTACTCGTTTCCCGAGCACGCCTGGCCGGTGCTCGCCGACCTGTTCGAAAGCCGCGACGCCGGGCGGGCCTTCCGCTCCGACGCGTACTTCGCGCTGCTGCGCAACTACCGACGCCACGGTTGGATCGTCCTCTACCTGTTCGGCAACTCGCCGGCGATCTGCCCGTCGTTCCTGCAGGGTCGCAAGGTGGACTGGTTGCAGGAACTCGCGCCCGATACCGTTTATGCGCCGCACGCGACGTCGCTGCGGATGAGCGACCTCGGTTACCGGAACAAGAGCCAGGCCGGCCTCAACGTCTCGGTGAACAGCCTCGACCACTACATTCGCGACCTGACGCTGGCGATCAGCACGCCACACCCCGACTACCAGCAGCTCGGCGTCAAGGTCGACGGGGACTACCAGCAGCTGAACGCCAACCTGCTGCAGATCGAGAACGAGTACTACAGCTTCATTCGGCCGAAGCGGGTCACGCTGTCGGGCGAACGGCCGACCAAGGCGCTGCGCCGCGGCGGCGTCCAGTACGTCGAGATGCGCTCGCTCGACGTGAGTCCGTTCGATCCGGTCGGCGTGAACCAGAACAAGCTGCGCTTCCTCGAGGCGTTCGCGGCGTTCTGCGTGCTGCGCGCCAGCGAGCCGATCGAGCCCTCGGAGCAGTCCGAGCTGGATGGTAACCACGGGCGCGTCGCGCGCGAGGGGCGGCGGTCCGGCCTCACGCTGCGTCGTGAAGGTCGCGACGTGCCGCTGCGCGACTGGGCGCTCGAGATCGTCGACTCGATGCGCGGCGTCTGCGAGTTGCTCGACGACGGCGACGCGCAGCGCCCGTACACGACAGCCCTCGACGTGCAGGCGGCCAAGGTGCACGACGTGTCGCTGACGCCTTCGGCGCGCACGCTGCTCGAGATGCGCACCAACGAGGAGTCGTTCTTCCGCTTCGCGCTCAGGATGTCGGCGCTGCACAAGTCCTATTTCCTGGAGCTGCACTCGCCGAACGAATCGCGCCAGGACGAATTCGCCGGCGAGGCCGAGGCTTCGCTGCACGAGCAGGCGCGGATCGAATCCGCGGATCGGATCAGCTTCGACGAGTACCTCGCGCGGTACTTCGCGGGCTGATCAGTCCCGCAACAGCCCCGTCTGGAAAAGTCCGCGCGAGTCCATCGCGCCGCGCAGCATGCCGTCGGAATTGAACGGCATCGCGATGCGGCCATCGCGGCCCACTGCGATCACTCCGCCCGATCCGCCGAGCCGCACGAGCTGCTGCATGACGACTTCGTCCGCGGCGGCGACCACGTCGAGCCCCCGATAGCGCATCAGCGAAGCGATTTCGTGTGCAACCGCGGCGCGGATGAAGAATTCGCCGTGGCCAGTCGCGGAAACTGCGCAGCAATCGTTCGCCGCGTAGGTGCCGGCGCCGATGATCGGCGAATCGCCGACGCGCCCCCATTTCTTGCCGGTCATGCCGCCGGTCGAGGTCGCGGCGGCGAGATTGCCGGCCGCATCGAGTGCCACGGCGCCGACCGTGCCCATCAGGGATTCGCGGCCTGCTTCGATCCGGCCCTGCAGCATCCGTTCGAGCTCGAGTCGTCGGCGTTCGGTCGCGAAGTGACTGTTCGGCACCGGTTGCAGGCCCTGCTCGAGCGCGAACTCCTCGGCCCCGGTGCCCGCGAGCATCACGTGCGGCGAATGCTCCATGACCAGCCGTGCGAGTGCGATCGGACTGCGCACGTGCCGCACGCCCGTGACGGCGCCCGCCCTGAGATCGCGCCCGTCCATCACCGAGGCGTCGAGCTCGTGCAGGCCGTTGGCTGCGAGAACCGCGCCGCGCCCGGCGTTGAACAGCGGTTCTTCCTCCAGCACCTGCACTGCGGTCACCGCGGCGTCGAGCGCGGTGCCGCCGGCGTCGAGCACCGCGAATCCCGCGCGCAAAGCTCGCTCGAGGCCGGCGCGATAGGCGCGCTCGTTCTCAGGGGTCAGGTCGGCGGGCGCGAGCGTTCCGGCGCCGCCGTGAATGGCTATGGCATGCATCGTCCGCCAGCTTATCATCCGCACACCCCAGGCCGCGCCGGATGGCCGTGACATCGCAAGTGACCCGCAACGTGGCGCGCGAACTTCGCTCGCTTTATCCCGCCCTCGGCAGCCTGGGTGATGAGGCACTCGAAGCCGTGCTCGACCGCGCGCAACTGCTGCGAGTCCCGGCCGGCACGCCGATGTTCGGCGAGGGCTCGCCTTGCCGTCAGTTTCCATTGGTGCTGGAGGGCTCGATCCGCGTCGCCAAGAGCAGCGAAGGCCGCGAGCTGCAGCTTTATCGCGTCGTGGCCGGCGAGAGCTGCGTCCTGACTGGCGGTTGCCTGGTCGGCGGTCGCGATTATCCGGCCACGGGCGTCGTAGAGCAGGATGCGTGGCTGGTGGTCCTGCCGAAGCCGGTGTTCGACGAGTTGCTGGCGACCCACGCGCCGTTTCGCCAGTACGTGTTCTCGCTGTTCGCCGAGCGCCTCACGGAGCTGATGGCGCTGGTCGAAGCCGTGGCGTTCCACAAGCTCGACCGGCGATTGGCAGGGGCGTTGCTCGGGCACGGGCGACTCGTCGCCATTACACATCAGCAGCTCGCCGACGAAGTCGGTAGCGTGCGCGAAATCGTGACCAGGGTGCTGCGCAGCTTCGCCGACCAGGGACTCGTCAGGCTGGGCCGCGGCTCGGTCGAGGTGCTCGACGCCGGCGGGTTACGCCGGGTGGCGGAGGGGACCTGAACCTCGGTGACTTAGGTTACTGACTGAGGCCGGCGGCCGGGCCTAGCATGACCGCGACTCAAACAGAGGAATTCGTCATGACAACCAATGTCGGTGGAATCGATCGGGTCCTGCGCATCTTGGTCGGTATCGCGGTGCTCGCGCTGTTCTTCGTGCTCGAAGGCAATGCGCGCTACTGGGCACTCGTCGGCCTCGTGCCGCTGTTCACCGGGGTTTTCCAGACCTGCCCGCTCTATTCGGTCATCGGCGTCAATACCTGCCCGATGAAGAAGGGCGGTTAAGCGAGCGCGCCGGACACCCAGCGCACGAGCGCCTCGGCGCCCATGGCGCCGGGCTGCCGCGCCACCTCACGCCCGCCCTTGAACACGATCAGCGTCGGGATGCTGCGGATCCCGTAGCGCCCGGCGATGTCCTGGGCCTCGTCGGTGTTGAGCTTGGCGAACCGCGCGCCGGGTTCCATCCGCTGCGCGGCTTCCTCGAAGGCCGGCGCCATCATCCGGCACGGGCCGCACCACGGCGCCCAGAAATCGACGACCACCGGCAGGTCGCTCTTGGCGACGTGCTGGTCGAAATTGGCGCTCGTCAGCGCCACCGGACGGCCTGCAAACAGCGCCGTGTGGCACCGCGGGCACTTCGGGCCGTCGGCGAGGCGCGCGGCGGGCACGCCGACGATGCCGTCGCAGCTCGGGCAGATGATCCGGCGTTTGTCGTTCATGGCAAGTCCGCGGCGACCGTGGGAATGCTCCCCAACATGGGGGCGCCGTCCAGCGGTGCAAGTCCCTGGGCCCGGCGCTAGAGTACGGTCATGCGCTACAAGGATTACTACCAGGTCATGGGCGTGGCTCGCGACGCGAGCCAGGACGACATCAAGCGCGCCTATCGCAAGCTCGCGCGCAAGTTCCACCCGGACGTCAGCAAGGAGAAGGACGCCGAGGAGAAGTTCAAGGAGCTGCAGGAGGCGCACGAGGTCCTCAAGGATCCCGAGAAGCGCGCAGCCTACGACCAGCTCGGTGCCGACTGGCGCCAGGGCCAGGATTTCCGGCCACCGCCCGACTGGGGCAAGGGCTTCGAGTTCTCGCGCGACCGGGGCGGCGCCGGACCCGGCGAATTCAGCGACTTCTTCTCCGAGCTGTTCGGCCAGCGCAGTCCGTTCGGTGGCGCGCGTGGCGCGGGACGCGCGAGTCGCGGTTTCTCGGCCGCCGGCCAGGACCACGTCGCCCGCGTCGACGTGGACCTCGAGGACGCCTACCGCGGCGGCACGCGCACGATCGAATTGCGCTCGCCCGAGATGACCGCCGACGGGCACGTGGTCGTCAAGCCGCGCACGTTGCGAGTGTCGATCCCGGCCGGCGTCACCGACGGCCAGCAGATTCGCCTCGCGGGGCAGGGCAGTCCCGGCATCGGCGGCGGCCCCGCGGGCGACCTCTTCCTCGAGGTGACGATCCGTCCGCACCGGCTCTTCAAGGCGGAAGGACGCGACGTCACGTTGACGCTGCCGGTGGCGCCCTGGGAGGCCGCGCTCGGCGAAACGGTTGCCGTGCCGACACTCGGCGGGTCGGTGGACATGAAGCTCCCGGTCGGCGCGCGCGCCGGCCAGAAGCTGCGCCTGCGCGGACGCGGCCTGCCGGGCCAGCCGCCCGGCGACCAGTTCGTGCTGCTGAAGATCGTGCTGCCGCCCGACAGTCCGCGCTCGCGGCAGCTCTTCGAGCAGATGCAGCGCGAGGTGCCGTTCGACCCGCGCGCGGATCTCGGGCAGTGAGGCGCCGGCCATGAACAGCATCGATCGCATCCTCGAAGGCCAGATGCTCGACGAATCCGCCTGGTTCGAGATCGGCGAGTTCTGCGCGTACCTGCACGTGGATCGCCACTGGGTCGTCGAGCTCGTGGACGCGGGCGTGATCGAGCCACGCGGTCCGGCGCCCGAGGCATGGTCGTTCCCCGCGAGCGCACTCATCCGCGCGCGCGCCACGGCGCGCCTGGTCAATGACCTGGGGGTGAACCTCGCGGGTGTCGCGCTGATCCTCGACCTGATCGAGGAACGCCGGCAGCTCGAACGCCGGCTCGACGAGCTCGAGCGACTGCTCGAGCGCTGATCGAGTCAGGCGAGCGCAGCCGGGGGGTTGCGCAGCAGCTTCTGCACCTGCTTCATGACGGCCACGTCCACGTAGGGCTTCTCGATGAAGTCCGTGGCGCCCTCGCGCATCGCCGCGACGGCCGTGGGCACGTCCGACTCGTCGGCCAGCAGGATCACGGGCACGTCATTGCCCGCGCTGCGCAGGCGCCGCAGCAACTCGAGGCCCGACATGCCAGGCAGCAGCAGGTCGACGATCAGGCAGCCGACGTGCCGGCCATTGGTCGCGAGCAGGAAGCTCTCGGCGCTGTCGAACGTCGACACGTCGATGCCGAACCCGTGCAGCAGCGTGCTCAGCCCGTTCCGGGCAACCGGATCGGGATCGATGACCCCGACGACGGGAGGAGCGTCCTGCTGGGCGGGCTTCTGTTGCATAGGTTCCGCGCCCACGCAATCCGTGGCCGCATGCAACGCAGTGTTCCCGGCGCCCAAAAACCGGAGAATCGTGATTTATACCTAAAAATTCAGCGGTCGCGCAGCGTCGTGCTGCGCCGCAGTATTTCAGGCCTCGGGGCGTTCGACCTCGAGCACCATGCGCACGAGGTGCGCGAGCGAGTGGGCTTCCATCTTCTCCATCACGCGGGCGCGATGGATCTCGACGGTGCGCTGGCTCAGGTTGAGATCGCCTGCAATGACCTTGTTGGCTTTGCCCGCGACGACGAGATCGAGCACCTCGCGCTCGCGCGGCGTCAGCGACTCGAGTCGCTTGCGGATCATGTTGCGCTCGGCGAGCATGCGGCGGCTGCCCGCGTCCTTGTCGAGCGCCTGGTTGATGCGGTCGAACAGGTCTTGG
>Ga0102851_10001574_pt1 | contig 13158 bp, 12 predicted proteins | sample Mud3Dept3metaG_FD_79558 | JGI IMG/M metagenome (GOLD analysis project Ga0102851, IMG submission 79558) | Freshwater wetland microbial communities from Ohio, USA, analyzing the effect of biotic and abiotic controls - Mud 3 Core 4 Depth 3... | ecosystem: Environmental > Aquatic > Freshwater >... | reverse complement strand
GACGGCATCCCCGCGGTCGAGTCGCTGACCGCCAAGGGCGTCACGACGTGGATCGTCGGCTTCGGCGCCGAGGTCGATTCGAGCGCGCTCAACCGGATGGCCGTCGCCGCGAACACCGCGCGCCCCGGCTGCGACGTGACCAACACGGATCCCGCGTCACCGAACCAGTGCTACTTCCAGGTCGACAACGCGGCCGCCCTCGTCGCCGCGCTCGGCACGATCGCCGGCTCGATCTCCGGCGAGGCCTGCGACGGCATCGACAACGACTGCGACGGCCAGACCGACGAGGATCTCCAGCGCAGCTGCTCGAACGCGTGCGGCGCGGTCGGGACCGAGACCTGCTCGGCTGGCGCCTGGGGCGGCTGCTCCGTCCCGGCCCCGTCGACCGAGACCTGCGACGGCGTCGACAACGACTGCGATGGTCAGGTCGACGAGCCCGACGCGTCGCTGTGCCCGAGCGGCGAGGTCTGCAGCGACGGCAGCTGTCAGCCGCCCAACGAGGAAGACGGCGGCTCGATGCACGCCGGCTGTGCGTGCGATGCGGGCGCGATGCCCGATGCCGGAACTCTCGCGCCGTTCGCGATGCTCGGCCTGATCCTGCTCCGCCGCCGCCGCCGCTAGGGCGAGTCCCCGAATAGCTGCCACGCGGCGCCGGCCGAGAACGACGGCCAGCCGTGGCCACCGCCGGCGGCCTCGTTGTGCGCGCAGAACCGGACCGCGAGGCCGGCGGTGCAGCCGTCATACGCGACGCAGGGTGAGGGCGTGATCGGCTGCGTCGTCATCGCGCACGCGGCGTCGGTCAACCACGCATCGCGTGAGCCGGTGCCCTCGGCGAACGGCACGACCGAGTCGCTCATCCCGTGGATGATCAGCGCGGAGGTCGGATCGCCACTACATGCTCCGAACGGTCCGCCGCCGGCGATCGCGGCGATCGCGCGGACCTTCCCCGTCGCCGTGCCGCCGCGATAGCAGGCGAGCGCGTTCGACATGTAGCCGCCGAAGCTGTGGCCCATGCTGTACGTGCGGCCGACGCAGTACGTCGACGTGACCGCGGTCTGGATCGCGTCGAACAGCGCGATGTCGCGACCGGCCGCGGTGAGGATCCACCCGGTGTCGGCCGGGTCGCTCGAGACCGAGAGGCCCTGGGGATAGACGAGGATCGCGTTGTCGCCGACCGCGGCCTGGATCCCGAAGTACGAGCGCGCGCCGGTCGCGGAGCCGGTGCGGCCGTGCCACGCGAAGATCAGCGGGTACGTCCGCATCGGATCGTAGGTCGCCGGGACGACGCGGAGGTAGGTCCGGGCAACCCCGCCGACCGTGATCGTCTCGGTGACCGCGCCGGTCGCGGGGCTGGCGGCGCCGCAGCCGACCGAGCCGGGGGCATCGACCGATGCGTCGATCGCGGCATCACCGCCGCCGCCCGGGGCATCGGGACCGCCGGTCGAGTCCCCGTCACACGCCGCGAGGGCGAGGGCGAACAGTGCGCGCTTCATGGGCGCACGGTACACGCAACCCCCGGCCGGGGCGGGTGTCTTTTCTGCGATGAAGCAGCTCGCCTGGGCCGTGATGTTCCTGGCCGCCGCCGCCCCGGGGCGCGCCGACGCGGAGTGCGGGATCCCGCGCTGGTTCGGGGTCGCCGATGCGAGCACGCTGCCGGTGCAGGGATCGATCTACGTGCATCACGAGATGATGGCCCGCTACGGCGCGAGCGAGCTGCCGCCGCAGCCGAGCGTCCGCTGGACCGGTGCGGCGAGCCCCCTCTCGGTCGAGAAGGTGGGAGACGTCGTGTACCGCATCGACTACGACGCGCCGCACGCATTTGGTGCCGAGCTGCAGGCTGATCCATACGATGACTGGGACAACCCCCGCGTCACGTTCGATCCGAGGTGGACCGCGCCGGCGAGGGCTCCGCACGTCGTGCAGTACTGGCACGACGTCTCGGCGTGGACGTGCTCGTCGACCGACTCGGTGAAGATCCAGCTCGATCAGTCGGTCGCCGCCGTGCGCGTGCGGTGGACCTTCCGCGGCACGACGCGCGAGTGGATCGAGGCGCCGCGGTCGCACGAGCCGACCAAGAGCGTGCTCGAGCTCGGCACGTTCGACTGCGGGAGCACGACCGTCGATCCCGAGGAGCTCGCGGTCGGCGGGCACCTGGCGCTGATCGCGATCCGCGCCGATCGCAGCGAGATCGCGGTCACCGGGCTGCCGGCGCTGCTGTCGTCGAAGGAGATGCCGAGCGACGAGGGCGATCGCACGATGCACCTCGCGAGCATGCTGCCGAGCGAGGCCGCCGCGTTCGCCGAGGACGGCGTGCTGCGGAGCGACGAGGAGATCACGTCGCGCGCCGTGCCCGCGACGGCCGCGGCGCCGGCTCCGAGCGAACCGCCGAGCAAGGCGCTCGGCACGATCGTCCTCGGCATCTTCGCGCTCGGTGGCCTGCTCGCGTTCCGGCTCCGCGTCCGCGCGCCGAGCTCGCTGCCCTGACGAGATCGCGGCGAGTCACTCGCATCCCGCGCGCTCGCAGCGACGCAGGAACGGGATCACCTCGCGCGTGGCCGCGGCGTTGACCGCACTCTCGAGGCAATCGTCGATCCCGAGCTCGATCTGCGCGCGGGCGTTGCCCGTGGTCGCGCGCGCTTCGGCCGTCGCCGAGGCCGTGGTGTGCGGCTCCCAGCGCTCGCCGCCAGACCACGGCGCGACCCGGAGCGTGACGCGGCACGCGATCGTCGTGCTGCGTGCTTCGCGGGTGACCGTCACGGCCTGCACGGTCGGGGACACGATGAAGCGCGCCGCCTCGACGCGGCCCGGAGCCCCGGCGGGGTAGCCCGCGCGCGTGAAGGCGCGCTCGACGGTCGCGCTGACCCGCGCACCGCGGGCGAGGCGATGCGGATCGTGCGCCCGCGCGACGAGGATCGTCGGTGCGGGCGCATCGACGAGGAGCTCCGCGGGAGCGGGCTCGCGGGGCTCCTCGACCACGGCGCGCGCCGCCTCGATCTGCGGCGTCGGCACGGTGCGCGACGGGGGTGTGGAGCTTTCGATCGGCGTGCGGCACGCTGTAGCGACGGCGCACGCGACACCGGCCGTGACGAGGGGGCGAGGAGGGGCCAGCACGGGCTGCAGCCAGGAACTGCGAGGTGTGTGCCCGACGGGCTCGGTGTCACTCGCAGCCCCATCGCGAGGTGGGGTGTGGCAGATTCCGCCGATGCGATCGAGTCTTGTCGTCGGGATCGTCGTGGCGCTGCTGGCCGGGCGCTCGGATGCAGAACCTGCGGGGCACGACTTCATCGCCGAGGCCAAGGCGCTGCTCGTCGTCGGTGCGTGCGCGGAGGGCGAGGTCCCACCGCAGATCAAGCCAGCGCTCGTCGCGGCGCACTGCAAGCAGGTACGGGCGGCGCAGGCGGACTACAAGGCGAGCTGGCTCGCGCGTGCGAAGGAGTTCTTCGCGGCGCACGTCCCGGCCTCCATCCCGAAGGTCGTCGTCTATCCGTTCGCCGGCGGCGATCTCGCGACCGCGCTCGCGGTCTATCCTGATGCGGACGAGATCACGACCCTGTCACTCGAGCCCGCCGGCGATCCGCGCGCGCTCGCGCGGCTCGATGGCAAGCAGCTCAAGAGCTCGCTGGCAACGGTCGCGACCGAGCTGCGCTCGCTGTACCGCGCGAACTTCTCGGTGACGATGAACATGATCGGGGCCATGCGCTCCGGGAAGCTGCCGACCCAGCTGATCTTCGGGCTGTCGGCGCTGACCATCCACGGCTACGAGCCCGTGTCGCTGCGCTACTTCCAGCTCACCCCCGACGGCGCGCTGCGCTACCTGACCACCGCGGATCTCGAGCGGATCGACGCGATCAAGGACATCGGCAAGCGCAACCGCGAGCTGTCGAACATCGAGCTGCGGTTCAAGAAGCAGGGCTCGTCGCGCGAGCAGACCTATCGCCACATCATGGCGAACCTCGACGACCAGCACCTCGCCGCCGACCCCGCTGCGCTCCGTCACCTCGAGCGCAAGGGCAACGTCTCCGCGATGACCAAGGCGGCGAGCTACCTGCTCTCGTTCGACAACTTCTCGACGATGCGCACGTACGTCATCGACCACGTCCAGTGGATGGTCTCCGACTCGACCGGCCTGCCCCCGAAGTACGGCAAGCCCGCCGGCTTCGAGTACGAGACCCACGGCGAGTACGGCAGCTCGAACATGAAGGCCGGCGGCGAGGTGACGCCCGCGTGGCGTGCGATGTACGCCGAGCAGCCCCGGCGACCTCTCGCGTTCCGGTTCGGCTACCCCGACGGAAAGTTCCGCGGGCACCTGATCATCATGCGCAAGGCGAAACCCGCGGCGAGCAAGTAGCCTCGGTCGACGTCACACGGTCTCGGTGACCTTGCGCAGGTGCAACGGCGCATCCGCATCGAGCCCGCGCGCGGCGGCGAGCCGCGGCACGGCGAGGTAGAAGCTCTGGACGTGGCACAGCGGCGCGAGCACGGCCGGCACACCGGGCACCTGCGGCAGCGCGCCATCGAGCGTCGAGGCGACCGACGCGCCGAGGGCCTCGAGCTGTGCGATCGCGGCGCGCGTGGCGGGGAGCGTCGCGTCGTCCTGCGCGAGGGCGACGATCGGGAACCCGGGCTCGACGAGCGCGATCGGACCGTGCTGCAGCTCGGCCGCGCTCAGGGCCTCGGCGTGCAGCCGGCACGTCTCCTTGAGCTTGAGGGCGATCTCGTGCGCGGCGCCGAGCCCGATCCCGCGCGCGATCACGAACGCCCCCGTGGCGGGCACGAGCGTCGCGAGCCCCGGCAGCCAGTCGAGAGCGGCGGCGGCGGCGAGGGCGTCGGGTGCAGCGGCGACCGCGGCACGCAGCGCCGGATCCTCCGTCCACGCGGCCGCGAGCTGGAGGAACGCGACGCCCACCATCAGGAACGACTTGGTCGCGGCGATGCTGAGCTCGGCGCCGGCGCACAGCGGGAGGACGAGCTCGGCGTGCGCGGCGAGCGGTGACCCGATGTCGTTGACCATCGCCACCACGAGTGCACCGCTTGCGCGCGCGGCCGCGGTCAGGCGCAACAGATCGGGGCTTCGCCCACTCTGCGAGATCGCGAGGAACAGCGCGCCGTCGAGGATCAGCTCGCTGCCATAGGTCGAGGCGATGCTCGGTCCGACCGATGCGACGACCCGGCCGACCGTGGTCTCGAGCAAGTACTTGCCATACGTCGCGCCGTGGTCCGAGCTACCTCGCGCGCAGGTCACGATCACGCTCGGGGGGCGAATCCGCAGGCGTTCCGCGAGCGTCGCGAACCGATCCGCGCAGGTCTCGATCTGGCGCCGCGCGCCGGCGGCTGCCTCGGCCGCCTCGCGGGCCATCTGCGACACGCTTCGAGCTTCGCACGACTGCGAGCGATCCCCTCGTGGCGATGAGCGCACCTGCCACGGCGCCGCCGACCGCGACCGCCACGGCGACGTGCTGCGCGCTGCGTCATCGTCGGCACGCACGATGCAATGTGTCGGTGCACACAAAGGAGGCCACCATGGGTGCCAAGCTCGACAAGATCAAAGGCAAGGCGAAGGAGCTCGAGGGCCGGCTGACCGGCGACAAGCTCCGCACGGCGCAGGGCAAGGCCACGCAGACCAAGGGTGCGGTCAAGGGCGTCGCCGCTCGCGTGGCGGCCAAGGTCAAGGCCGGGATCAAGCGCGTCAAGAAGGAGGTGCGGGCCGGCCGCGCGAAGGCCAAGGCGCTCGCGCGCTAACGTGCGGGTTCACGTTCGAAGCATGGCCCGCTGACGGTGTGGCTGTGGGCTCGAAGATGTAGTCTGCGCCTCCTTTGGAGGTATCGATGACTGCAGGCGAGCGCCCGGCCAGCCGCAAAGGCGACCACATCAAGCGAGTCGCACTGGTGTTCTCGGGAGGCCCTGCGCCTGCCGCCAATGCCGTGATCTCGTCCGCCGCGATCTCGTTCCTCGAGGACGATCGCGAGGTGATCGGGTTCTTCCACGGCTACTCGAACCTGCAGGACTACCACCCGGTCACGCACCGGCTCCTGCCCGACGAGCACTACCGGATCTTCGAGCTCAAGGACCTCAGCGGTCTGCGCAACACGCGCGGGATCGTGATCGGGACTGCGCGCGCGAACCCGGGCAAGGGGATCGAGAAGCCCGCCGACCTCGACGACCCGAAGAAGACGGCGCGGTTGCGCAACGTCTACAACGCCCTCGTCGATCTCGAGATCGACGCACTGATCTCGATCGGCGGCGACGACACGCTCAAGACGGCGAACTTCCTCCACGAGTACCAGAAGCACCTGCCCAAGGATGCGCGTCGCGTGCAGGTGATCCACCTGCCCAAGACGATCGACAACGACTACCGCGGGATCGACTTCACGTTCGGGTTCTTCACCGCCGTCGACGTGATGGCGAAGGAGCTCCAGAACCTGCGGGCCGATGCGATGTCGACCGGCAGCTACTTCGTCGTCGAGACGATGGGCCGCAAGGCCGGGTGGCTGTCCTACGGGGTCGCGATCGCCGGGGAAGCGAACCTCGTCCTCGCGGGTGAGGATGTGCGGGGCGATCTCGCGCTCCCCGGCTCCAAGGAGGGAGAGCCGAGGCTGTCGCTCGAGGGCCTGGTCGAGCGGATCGTCGAGCTGATCGTGACGCGCGAGAAGCGCGGCAAGCACTACGGGACCGTCGTGCTCGCCGAGGGGCTCGCCGAGCTGCTCGACGAGAAGGCGATCAAGGACCTCCCGCGCGACGAGCACGGGCACCTGTCGCTCGGCCGCATGGATCTCGGCAAGCTGGTCGCCGAGCTCGTGACCAAGCGCTACGAGGTGCGGACGGGGCGCAAGAAGAAGGTCACGGGGCTGCAGATGGGCTACGAGTCGCGCTGCGCGCCGCCGCACGCGTTCGACGTCATGCTCGGCAGCCAGCTCGGCATCGGCGCGTATCGCGCGCTCGTCGAGGAGAACCTCGACGGTCACCTCGTCAGCGTGGTGGGCCAGCTCGATCTCTCGTACGTGCCGTTCACCGACCTCGTCAATCCGCTCACGCTGAAGACCGAGGTCCGCCTGATCAAGCCCGGCAGCGACTACCACCGGCTCGCGCGGTTCCTCGAGACGCGGACGGATCGGATCGTCGACTGGGCCCCCGGCCGGCGCCACGAGCGCTGACGCGCGATCAGTCCGAGCTGGGGGCCGGCTCGGTGATCGTCGCGGTCGGATTGCCGTTCGTGGCCCCGAGCGCCAGGTTGTACGTGATCAACGTGCCGTCGCAGTCGAGGTCGCCGACCGCCTGCGCGCTGGCGACGTTCCGATCCGTGCTCGTGTAGTGGTACGTGAACAGGTTCGGCTCGTCGACCTGGAAGCCGAGCGCGAGCCACGCGGGGTCGTCGGACCACGTCTGAATGGCGGCGAACTTCTTCCCGGGAGCGGCGCAGGCTCCGCCGTCCACGCCCGGCAGCTCGGCCGCCGTGCCCTGCGGATAGCCCGCCTGGGCGTTGTGGTAGCTCTTCGCGCCCTTCGCCATGCGATTGAGCTGCAACATCGCCTCGCTCGTCTTTGCCCTGCGTGCGCTCGCGGTGAACATCGGGATCGCGATCGCCGCGAGGATGCCGATGATCGCGACCACGACCATCAGCTCGATCAGGCTGAAGCCGGCATCACACCGTTGACGTTGAACCACGATTCCCACGGTCCCACGGTTGGCTCTCGGGGGCGAACTGTGTCCGGTAGGTGCGGGGTAGCGCTCGTCGAGGATCGGCGGATCTCGCAGTGGTGACGCAACGCCACCACAGTCGCGGACCAACGATCACGGGGTTAGCGCGGCCGGCGCAGGCTCTCCGCTTGCACGGCTCGATCGCGATGCGTGTTGCCCTGCTACTCGCCGCGATCCTCGCGCTGGTCCCCGGCTGCGAGGTGGACTGCTTCGATGGTGGCCCGCTCGAGCAGTCCTATCGCGACGGCCAGGATGCCGCGTCGAAGGCCAACGAGGCCGCGCTCCGTGCCGGCTACGCGGCCGGCCTCGCGCTGACGCGCACCGATGGCGAACGCGACGGTGCCCAGGCGGGCTACGACGCCGGCTTCACCGCCGGCTATCGCAGCCTCCGCGGCTACGACGCCGGCTACGCGGACGCCTACGATCTCGGATCGCGGGATGGCGCGAGTGACAGCACCGCGTGCAGCTTCGGTGCGAGCGACGGACACCGCGATGGGGACGCCGACGGACGCCGCGATGGGTATGACAGCGGCTGGTCTGAAGGGTGGAGTGCGGGCTATGCCGAAGGGACGAGCGAGGCCGAGGCGTGGTGCGAGGCCTCGGGGATCGCGCCGGCGCAGGCCGCGCCGCCCGCGGACGAACCGGCGGAGCCCGCCGCCGATCGGGAGGAGCTGCGCGTCTGCTACGCGCGCGGGTACGAGGAGCTCGACGATCCGTCGGCCTACGCGCGTGGTCTCGCCGATGGCAAGCGCGACAACCCCGACTATCAGGCCGGCTATCGCGCCACGTATCCCGATGCGCTCGCGCGCGGCGAGGAGGACGGCGTGCGTGCCGGCTACGACGATGGCTGGGCGGACGGTTACGCGGCGGGGTTCGGCGTGGGCTATGCCGTGATCTACAGCGCCTGCTACGGCGACACGTATCCCGTCGGGTACGACGGTGGCTACGGCGTGGGCTGGGACAGCGGCTGGGCCGACGGCTGGAGTGACGGCTGGGCCGAGGGCTACGACGACGTCACGTGCGCGGGCTGACGGACGATCGTCGTCACGGCGCCGCGGTGTCGGTCCGGGTGCCGACGTTGAGTGCCTGCTTGAGCGCCGTGTCGAGGTGCTCGCGCTGGACCTCGCTCAACGTCTCGCGACACTTCTCGAACCGCGCGAGCCCGGTCGAGTTCGACACGTGACATGCGATCGACGCTGCGGCCCAGGCGTCGGTCTGGCAGCTCTCGACGTACGCCTTCTGGAGGGCGGGGAGGAGCGTGCCCATCGCGGCCTCGAGCTCGGCGCGCTGCGAGGCGGTCGCCTTCGACAGGCTGGTCTGGAGGTAGCTCGCGACGGCCGCCGCGAGGGTGGGGCAGTCGGCGGGCCCGGCGACCGCATCGGTCGCGACGTCGCGCGGAAGGCCGGCCCCGAACACGGCGGGCAGCGCCGTCGTCACGAAGGCTTCGATCTCCGCGCCCGTGGCCGTGAAGTCTGCATGGAGGACGGCGCCCGCGGGCTCGATCCGCCCCGTGCCCGCCTTGGCCTGGCCCAGGTACGACAGGATCGCGTTCATCCGGATCGCGTCCTCCTTCGCTGCTGCCTCGCTCGCCGTCGTCACGGTGCCTCGCACGATGAGCGGATCGGCGAGCTGCACGCTGGCGAGGATGGTCCGGGCGCCGAGCACGACCCGCACCGCGATCGGATCCTTGGCGTCGAGGTCCGTGGACCATGCAGGCGGAGCGGTCGTGCCCTGGTTGACCTCCGCCTTCCAGGCCGCCGGCTCGACACCCTGGCCACCGCGCGACACGATCACGAGCTCGCCGGTCGACAGGACCGCCGCCGAGGCGAGCTCCTTGTCCGCGACCCTCGCGTGCACGAGGTCGCCATCGATCGCGAGCTGCAGCGCCGTGCCTGCCTTCGCGATCGTGGCAAAGCACGAGGTGATCTTGTCCTTCGCGAGGCCGGCGATGATCACCGTGACGTCTCCGGCGAGTAGCTCACCGCGCCGCGCGAGGACGACCGACGAGGCCTCGGCGAGGACATCGAGGCTACACACGCGCCTGGTGTCGTCGAGGATGCGCTGCACACCCGCGAGGGCGACCGGGGTGACCTTGGCGAACGGGGGCCATGCGCGGGACCGCACGAGGTCGACGCGGACGACGACCTCGGGGCTCGCCGGGAGAAACCGATAGGACGGCGGCGCGGCGGGGGCCAGCTTCCGATCGCTACAGCCGATCACGAGGATCGCGCAGAGCACGAGGATTCGCATGCCCCGACCGTCGACGAGATCCGTCGAGATTGCAATCAGGCGGCAAGCAAACGCTCGAGCTCACCGCTGTCCACGAGCTTCTGCAGATCGCTCGCGCCGCCGATCAGCTGGCCCTTGACCCAGATCATCGGGAACGTCGGCCAGCCCGTCCACATCTTGAGCGCGGTGCGGCGCCGCCAGTCGCTCAGGTAGCTGCCGTACGACAGGTAATGAAACGGGATGTTCTTCGCGGTCAGGAGCTTGCGGGCCTGCCGCGGGTGCGGGTTCTGCTTCATGCCGACGACGACGATCGCGTGCTCGGCGATCGCGGCCGCGACCTCCTCGACGATGTCGCGGTGAGAGGTGGTGATCTTCTCGCGGATCGCAGGATGGATCCGATCCTCGGGGAACAGCATGCGCGTCATGCGCGGCACCCTAGCACCTGGTTATCCTCGCACCTGGGTATCCTCACCCTCGATGTCTTCCACGATCCTCATCGTGTCCCCCCACCTCGACGACGCCGTGCTGTCGATCGGCGGCTCGATCGCGGCCTGGACCACGGCGGGGGCGCGCGTCGTGGTCGCGAGTGTGTACACGAGCGGGCCACCTCTCGAGGACATCGCACCGAGCATGCGCAAGTTCGCCGACTACGCGACGCGGCGCGCGGAGGATGTCGCGGCGTGTGCGATCGTCGGAGCCGAGGTTCGCCACCTCGATCAGATCGAGCGTGCGTTCCGCCCGCCGTACCTGATCGGCTGGTCGTTCTTCTCGACGCCGGCGGTCCGCGCGGGCTTCACGACGCTCGCCCGGGTCACCACGGCGCTCGAGGCGCTCGCCGAGCTCGCGCCCGACCGGATCCTCGTGCCGCTCGGGATCGGGAACCACATCGATCACGTCGAGGCCCTGATCGCTGCGACCGACTGGGCGCACGCACGCGGCTGGCTCGATCGGGTGTCGTTCTACGAGGATCTCTACGCGCTGTCCGGCACGATGCGCCGCCGGCATGTCGTCGCGCGCCAGCGGCTGTGGCGACGGCGCGAGTCGCCGCTCCTCCGCGCGCGCCGGCTCGCCGCGATCCTGTCCGCGATCGCGGCCGCCCGCCGGGGCCCCGAGGTCGAGACGTTCCTCGTGCCCGCGCTGCGCGGCGCGACGTGGACCCTGACGACGACGAACGTGCGGGGCCACGAGCAGCGGCAGCTCGACGCGATCGCCTGCTACGCGTCGCAGACCCGGGCGTTCGGTGGACTGGACGGCATCGCGCGCGCGATCCGCACCGCGCACGCGTGGTGGGGCCACGCGGAGCCGCTGTGGCGCCCGCGCCTCGGCTAGATCGCGAACTGCGGATGCGCGTCGATCAGGCGCTCGAGCTCGGCGTGCTGCTCGAGCGGGACATCGGCGGCGAACCGCGCGGTCGAGCGGGCGCGGCGCACGAGCCAGGCGTGATCGAGCAGGCGGTGACGCGCGAACAGGCCGCGGCTGTCGTCGCCGATCCGGAGGGCGATCGTGGTCTCGTCCTTGGGACCCGACGCGACGCCCCGCGCGACGTGGAAGCCGGCGAGGAGCAGCGACGAGCGAACCGCCGTCGACGCGGAGTACGTGAACAGCTCGGCGGGGCGGGGCAGGTGCGCGTACAGCGCGCGCAGCGCCTGGAGCGACCACATCGCCGTGTCGACCTTGGCCGAGAACGGATCGTAGAAGATCACGTCCGGCGCGGCCTCTGCCGCGAACGTGTCGAGGAAGTTCCCCAGGGCGAGCCGCCAGCGCAGGCGCTCGCGGACGAGCTCGCCGCGGTGCGCGAGGATGTGCGGCGCCGCGTGACGCAGGTGCGCGAACGGGCCGGTGTTCGCGAGCGCGAGCCGGAACGCATCGAGATCGTGCTCGAAGCTCACGAGCTCGATCGCGGCGTGGGCCGGCGCGCGATCGAGGGCGCGGATCAGGGCGAGGGCGTTGTGCCCGGCACCGAGGCCGACATCCCAGATCACGAGCGGCGGACCGTCGCCGGTCAGCGCGCGCGAGATCGTCGCGGACTGCGCGACGTACACCCGCTCGGCCTCGACGTTCGGATCGTTGACCGAGTGCATGATCTCGCCCGACCGCAGGTGCTCGATGCTCGCGAAGCCCTGCGGGGAGACCGCGATGCCGAACGCACCGCGCGTGACGAGCTTGGGCTCGCGCAGCTTCGGGCGGGGCCCCGAGGGATTGTCCTGATCCGTGAGCTCGAGCGCCTTGCGGCGCTCCGCGTAGAACGCCGCGAACGTGTCCGCCGCGATGCTCGCGCGGATGTCGCGCATCAGCTTCACGTAGAAGGTCAGGTTGTGGAACGAGAGGAGCTGCCACCCGAGGGGCTCCTCGCACTTCACGAGGTGGTGGAGGTACGAGCGCGAGTACAGCGTGCAGGCCTCGCAGCGGCACGTCGCATCGAGCGGCTGCTCCGCGAGCCGGTGGACGCCGCGCCGTAGATCGATCCGCCCGTGCGACGTGAACGCCTTGCCGTGCTGCGCGAGCGCGGTCGGCAGGATGCAATCGAACATGTCGACGCCGCGGTGGACACCCTCGAGCAGATCGAGTGGGGTGCCGACGCCCATCAGGTAGCGCGGGCGATCCGCTGGCAACAGCTGGGTCGTCAGCTCGGTGATGTCCTCGCGCTGGGCGCGCGATTCTCCGACCGCGAGGCCGCCGATCGCGTAGCCGTCGAAGCCACCGATCGCGGTCAACGCGGCGGCACTCTCGCGCCGGAGGTCGTCGAAGCAGGCGCCCTGCACGATCGCGAACAGCTGCTGTGGGTGGTGCGCGTCCGCCGTCGTTCGGCGGGCGTCGAGCGAGCGCTGCGCCCAGCGGTGCGTCAGCTCCATCGCGGCCTTCGCCTGGGCGTGCGGGCTCGTCGATGGGATGCACTGATCGAGCACCATCATGATGTCGGAGCCGATCGCGCGCTGCATCGCGATCGAGCGCTCCGGCGTCAGCAGCATTCCGGTCCCCGCCGAGGGATGCCGGAATTCCGCGCCCTCCTCGGTCATCGCGCGGCCATCGGCGAGCGAGAAGATCTGGAAGCCTCCCGAGTCGGTGAGGATCGAGCCCTTCCAGCCCATCCACGGGTGCAGGCCGCCGAAGCGCTCGAACACCTCGGGGCCGGGCCGCGCGAGAAGGTGATACGTGTTCGCGAGGAGGATCGGCGCACCGAGGCGCTCGAGCTGCGCGAGGGTCTGGGTCCGCACGGTGCCGCGCGTCCCGACG
>Ga0102851_10001573_pt1 | contig 13163 bp, 9 predicted proteins | sample Mud3Dept3metaG_FD_79558 | JGI IMG/M metagenome (GOLD analysis project Ga0102851, IMG submission 79558) | Freshwater wetland microbial communities from Ohio, USA, analyzing the effect of biotic and abiotic controls - Mud 3 Core 4 Depth 3... | ecosystem: Environmental > Aquatic > Freshwater >... | reverse complement strand
CGCGACATCGCCGCCCTGGTCAAGGACACCCAGGTCGAGATGATGCGCAAGCGCTCGGCCGAGCCGAAGGAGTCGTTGATCGACGGCCTGATCCTCGACGAGATGCAGAAGATGACCTCGCTCGTCGATGGCGAGGACAGCGCCCCCGCGAACTCGCTCGGCTCGATGTCGCTCGACCCGAGCGCCTTCGTCGATACGTCGAACTGGGCGGGCGAGATGCAGTCGCAGGGCCCGACCTCTCCCCGGCTGTCGAAGAAGGGCACCCGCCCGCCCCCGAACAAGACCAAGCCGGGGGTCGCTCCGCCGCCCGGTAGCGACATCGAGTCGCTCGAGCAGATGCTCGAGCCCGACCGCACCGGCGTGCACAACAAGGGTGACTCCAAGCCGCCGTGGGCGCTGATCATCGTGATCATGCTGCTGCTGGCCGCGGGCGCCGCGGTCGCCGTCGTGTTCGCGATGAGCTAGCCCGGGCGGCCCGCCTCAGCGCAGCGCCTGCAGGGCCTTGAGCTCGTCGCCATTCGGCGCGAGCGCCGCGACCCGCGCGATCGCGTCGGTCAGCTCCTTGGTCTTGCCGAGCCGGGCCGCGATCGAACCGACGGTGACCCAGCCGAGCACGAAGTCGGGGTTGTACCGGACGGCCATCTGCGCGAGGCGGAGCGCCTCGGCCGGCTTGCCCTTCGCGACCTCGGCCGCGTAGAGGTACGCGGTGTAGATCGACGGGTCGGCCTGGATCACGAGCTCGAGCTGGCTCTTCGCGGTCGGATCGTCGCCCTTGTTGTACGCGATCACTCCGAACCCGAAGTACGCCTGCGCGAGGCGGCGCGGCGTCGCCTTCTCGAGCTCCTTGCCGGCGGCGGTGTACGCGGCCTCCGCCTCGACGAGGTCCTCCGCGGCGAGCGCGAGCTTGCCCTTGACGATCTTGCCCTCGGGCAGCTCCTTGAGCCGTCCCGCGACGAGCGACTTCAACTTCTGGGCGAGCGCGGCGGTCGCCTTGGAATCGGCCGACACGACGTCTGCGGCGAGCAGGAAGGTCTCCGGATCGCCGCCGGATCCGTCGAGCGCCTTGGTCAACAGGGCGACGGCGTTGGTGATCTCGCCGCGGCGGAACGCGAGGCGGCCGCGCTCGCGCTCGAGCAGCCACTTCTCGACGGTGGCGAGCTTCTCGGCCTGATCGAGCAGCAGGATCGCGCCCGGGTGATCGCCGTCGAGGAGCCGCGCGCGCGCCCCTTCGAGCAGCTGGCGGGGCGTCGCGGCCGCGCCGAGGTCCTTGAGCAGCGCGTCGATCGTCGAACGGCCACCCTGCGGATCGCGGTCCTCGATCAGGAGCAGCGCGTGGTCGAGCCGCGCCTCGGTGTTTCCGTTGCGCGCCGCATCGGCGAAGGTGTTGCGCGCGCCCTTGAAGTCGCCGAGCTCGAGGTAGAGGCGGCCGAGCTCGAGCTGGGCGCGCGGGACGTCGACGCCGGGCGGCCCGGCGACGATCTTCTCGAGCAGCGCCCTCGCCTTCTCGCGGCCCGTGGGATCCGCCGTCGCGCGCTGGAGCGCCGCATACACGGTGACCATCGCGACGGTCGCGCTGTTCGGGTTGAACTTCGGCTCGATCTTCTTGCGCGCCTCGTCGACGTCTCCCTCCGCGAGGGCGATCCAGGCCCGACCGATCACCGCGAGCTCGAGGAGCGGCAGCTTCTTGAGCGCGGCATCGAAGTCGGTGCGCGCCCCGTCGAGATCCCCGGTGAGGTAGCGCGCCTGGCCGCGGACCGCGAGGCCACGCGGCAGCGCGACCGCCTCGGGGCTGCGCGTGAGGATCTCGATCGCCTCGCCCGGCTTGCCGAGCGCGATCAGCACCTGCGCCTGCGAGATTCGCGCGCGTCGGCTGCTGGGCCACTCGGCGAGCGCCGCGGTCGCCGCTGCCTTGGCCTTCTGGAGCTCGTTGAACGCGTACAGCGTGTCGATCGCCTCCTCGCCGAACCGCTGCTCCTCGGCACCGACGTCCGCTCCGGCCCGGAGGGCGCTGAGCGCGGACGGGATGTCGCGCAGCGCGAAGTCGATCTGCGCGAGCGCGAGGTTCGCGAGCGCCACCTGGGCCGGCGAGACGCCGCGCGTTTGCTCGGCCAGCGGCTTCGCGCCCTCCGCGATCAGCTTGACGAGCTGGCTGCGGACCTCGACGGTGATCGTGTTGCCCGCGGCGATCTTGCCGCTCGCGACCATCAGGAACGCACGCTCGATCAACGCCGCCGGATGATCGGGCATCGCGCCGAGCGCGCGATCGACGGCCGCCAGTGCGGCCTCCCACTCCCCGGTCTGCCCGGTCGCGCGCGCGAGCCCGACGGCGTACAGCGGGCGTGGGTCGCGCTCGTGCGAAGCCTTCAGGTTCGCGATCGCGCCCTTGTAGTCGCCGTTGAGCAGCGCCGACTGCCCGGCCACATAGAGCACCGCGGCATCGTTCGCGGCGAGCGCCAGGGCGCGATCCGCGGCCGCCTTGGAGGCCTTCGGATCGTTCTGCGCGAGCGCGAGGTATGCCTGCGCGATCGCCGTGTCGAGGCCACCCGCGTCACCGAGCTTGTCGAGCAGGGCCTTGGCCTCCGGGCGACCGTCGCCGAACTCGTACGCGAGGACGGCGCGTGCGCGCGCGAGCGCGGAGCGGTTGTCGACCGTCGACGACGCACGCGCGATCCCCGCGAGCCGATCGCGCGCCCCCGACCAGCCCAGCCACGTGTCCGCCTTCGTGAGGTCGACGGCCTGATCGCGCGCCGCGGCGATCTGCTTCTTGAGCCGCATCGCGCGGATCTGGAAGCCGGCGAACACGCCGCCACCGATCACCGCCGCACCGACGAGGATCCACATGAACACCGCGAGCCGCGAACGCGCCCGCCGCACGCCGGTCTTCAGCGGCTTGCCGGTCGTCGAGCTCAGCGGCATGTCCGCGAATGCGGTCGCCGACGGCGACGATTGCTCGAACTGGATCCGCGAATCGAGCCCCGACGGCTGGCGCGTCGGCTCGTCGGCGGCCGCGCGCGGCGCGCCCTGCGCGTGCGGCATCCCGGCCGCGACCGTCGACTTCGCCCACGCGGGCGCTCCGGGCGTCGCGTGCTCGGGGCCGAACAGCGCGTCGACCGCGTTGGCGGACTGCTGCTGCGCGGCATTGAGCGCGACCGTCGGCCGCGCGGCGTTCGCGAGCACCGGCGCCGGGACGCCATAGGGCGGTGCCATCGTCGCGGCGAGGTGCGCGGGGATCCCAGGCATCGGTTGCGCGGCGGCGGTCGGCAGGGCCGCGTTGATCCCGCGGCGCGGATCCTGCGGCCGCGGCTGGATCTGCATCTGGTACGGCTGCTGCGCGATCACCTGCGCGAGCGGTGGGACCTGCGCCTGGGCGGTCGGGCGATTCGCGGCGGGGCTCGGCTGCCCGTACGGCTGCCCGTACGGCTGCCCGAACGACTGCTCCGGCGACTGATCGATCGGCCCCGACGGCATCTTCACCGCGTTGCGGACCGCGGTGCCGGGACCCGGAGCGCGGGTCGTCATCGGCATCGGTGTCTCCTCGATCTCGACGAGGTCGTCGTTGTCGAGCTCGACCGACGAGACCTCGACGCGCTTGCGCGCGCGCGACGGCGACGGCGACGGCGACGGCGCGGGCGCCCCCCGCTTCGGCCCCGCCCCCCGGGACGACGACGCCTTGACCGATCCACGTGCGCCGTCGACGGGGCTCCCCTGGATCGGCCGCGCCCGCGAGCGCGGCGGTGCCGCGACCACACCGAAGTCCTCGTCGTCACCGACCTCGACGCCGTCGGCGTCGGGATCGACCTCGACGGTGCCCGAGCGATCACCGACCGCGAGCACCGCGGCGGGCGGGATGAAGTCGGACGGCCCGCCCATCGCCTGCTGCCGGCCCGAGCGCTTCTTCGAGCCAGGCGCGGAGATCGAGGTCGGGCGCGTGTAGTTGCCGCCGGTGTCCTCGAGCCCGTGCTCGTCCCGGGGCTCCGTGTCCTCCTCGTCGGCGCTGTGGTTGGGGTAGTGCTTGGTGCTCTCGTTGGTCGCGTGCTCGCCGGTGCCACCGACGAAGCCGACCGCCGGATGGCTCGCGGTCAACGACGGGCGGCCCGCGGCCCGCTGCGCGTCCGCGATCAGCTCGCTCAGGCGGACATCGTTCGGCGCGAGCGGCCGCACCCGGGTGAACACATCGACGGCGGCGGCGACGTCGCCCTTCCTGAGCAGCGCCTCCCCCTTGAGGATCTGCGCGGAGATCGAGCTGTGATCGAGCTCGAGAGCGACGCGCATCTCGGCGAGCACCTCGTCGTAGCGCTTGAGCGCGAGCAGTGCCTGACCGAGCACGATCCGTCCTTCGACGGTAGTCGGCCGACCGAGCAGGCCCAGGCGGCAGACCTTGACCGCCTCCTGGAACTGCCCGGACGTGACCAGCGCCTGGCCCCGGGTGACGAAGTCGCTTTGCGACACCTCTAAGCGAGAAGTTTACCCCACCCCGGATGGGGTCGGCGAATCGGCTCCTACCCCCTCAAAGCGATTTCTTCTGAGCTAGTTAGTTAACCGCCGGCGCCGGGGGGCCATCGGACGCCCCGGGGACCGCTGGGGCCACCGCCGTGTCGCCCACGGGCTCGGTCAGGCCGGGCATCTCGTCGCCGCGCACCCGGGACTCGTCGACCATCCACCACTGCTTGCCGTGGCGCTCCCAGGTCTGCACCGCGTGGGTCTCGCGCAGCGTGCCGACGTCGTCCAGGTACCACGAGACCTTGATCTGGACCTTGGCCTCCTTGGGGCCGCGGGTGTCGACCTTGACGATCTCGTAGTCGGTGATCTTGAGGTTGTCGGCGCGTTCGTCCATCTCGTCGACGAACTCCCCCCGCTGTTTCGGCGGCAGCTGACTCGCCGCGACCTCGAACCGCGCCCAGCGGATCCCGTCGTTGTACGCACGGATCGACTCGGTCAGCGTCTCTTGGTCCTTCTGGGCGCCGCCACACGCGGTCGCCAACACCATCACGAACAGGAGCCTTCTCATGAGTCACCTCCACCGGCCGCGCGCTTCTTGCGAACGGCCTTGATCGCTGCGAGGTCGCGCGCACCGAGCTCGCGACTCCCGATCAGCACGACGAGGAACACGAGGCCGACGACGCCGGCCTCGACGAGGGTCATCAGCTTGCCGTGCAGCGGCAGGAGCCGCCCCACGACGAGCGCGGCGCCGGTCGCGATCGCGATCCGCACGAGGCTGGTCACCGGGATGAACGCCCCGAGCCGCCGGTACAGCGCGACCCCCGAGATCACCGCACCGAGCACCATCGCGGCGGCGGTCACCGCGGCGGCGACCTCGAGCGTGTTCCCGGACTCGGCGGCGATCGGGATCGCGATGTAGTTACCGATGCCCGACAGCGCGAGCGTGATCGCGGCGCAGATGATCGCGTCGCGCGTATGACCCGACCCGTTGAGGATCGTCCCGTTGATCGCGAACATCGAGAATGCGACGTTACCGATCGCGAGCCAGCGCAGCGCCGGGCCACCGAGCTGGGCGTAGTCCTGCGCGTAGATCACGCCGAGCATGTCGACGGGGTTCGCCGCGAGCACGACCGCGATCGCCATCGCGAACATCAGCGAGTAGCGCACGGTGACCTGGACGTAGCGATGGGTGGTCTCCTTGTCGTCGGTGAACGTCGACCGCGACACCAGCGGGAACACGACGAACGTCGCGGCGATGATCGCCTGGTACGACAGCCGCGCGAGGTTCTGGACCGCGGCGTAGTACCCGGTCTGCACGTCGGCGAGCACGCTCGGATCCGTGTGATAGCCGGACAGCCGCGAGGCCCACGGGATCGCCTGCTCGATCCCCGCGGCCAGCTCGCGTGCGTGCGCGGCGAAGTACTCGGTCGTCAGCCGCTTGATCAGCAGGCTGTCGGCGAACATCAGCGCGTTGAACAGGACGAGGTAGACGGCGACGCCGGCGAAGAACGTGATCAGGGGGCGGATCGGGAGGCGATCGGCCTTGTCGATCGTGCCCGGCAGGCCGATCCAGACGATCGCCGCGCACAGGATGATCGCGACCGCGGCGACCCAGCCGCCGATCACGCCGATCACGCCCATCCCCGCCATCGCCATGCCGAGCAGGCCGACCATGCGCAGCGTCGCGAACGACACGTCGAGGCCCGCCTGCTTGTGGAACTGCTGGAGGCCGTTCGCCGTGCCGATGAACACGGCGTAGAACGAGTACCCGCCGACGATCAGCCCCGCGAGCATCAGCGGCGCGGTCTTCGACATGTCGTGGAGCAGCCACGCGACGACCGGCGCCGCCGCGACGAAGGCGACTGCGATCCCGAGACCGAGCCGCACGTGCATGCGCAGCCCCGCCTGCTGGACTCGCCGCGCCTTGCCCGGCTCCTGCGCCGAGAAGCGCGACACTGCCTGGATCGTGCCGGTCACCAGCACGTTGTTGACGAGCGACGCGACGTTGGAGACCAGGCTGTAGCTGCCGAAAGCGGCGCGCGACAGGATGTTCGGGAGCCGGAACTGGATCACCAGCCCCGCGAACATGAAGTAGAACTTCGCGAACGCGATGTAGAGGACACCGCGACCCGCCGATGTCCCCTTGGGGGCGTCGGTCGGCGCCGGGGGCTCGGTCCCGAGGGGCGGTTTCTCGTCGGCGTCGGGCGCTCCCACGGTCTCTTGCCGTTAGCACGCGCCCTGGCGAACCAGCAACTTACCGGCTACTTAGTGAAGCGCTTCTCGAACTGCGGGATGATGCACGCGACGTACGCCGCGCAGTCGGCCTGGGCGAGGCACGCCCTGCCCGCGTCGACGTCGCCGGCGTCGGGCGCCTGCCCGACCATCTGCTGGCAGGTCCGCGCGATCGCCTCGTCCTTGGAGTCGGTGGCCCACTCGGTGAGCGCCTGCGAGACCACCGCGTTGCGATCCTTCTGCACGGCCTCGGCGATGCCCTGCGGGTTGTCGTGCTTCGCGCGGCTATCGACCAGCGCGGGGATGAACTCGCTCGTGCAGGTGCGCCCCTTGGTCATCACCTCGACGCACGTGGTCTGTGCATCTCCGGTGCTCGACGGTGGCGCCTTCGCGGTCTGCGCGGGGGCGGCCTCGGTGCTGCCGCAGGCGACGAGGGTGAACGGGGTGAGCGAGATCAGGATCGCGAACAGGGTCTTCGACATGCGGGCTCCTCTTAGACGTTGTCGTGCGGCATCCGGCGAACGCCGACGGCCACCAGGGTCCAGGTGATCACGGCGATCGCGCCGCCGAGGACGAGGTTCGAGCAGCTCTCCGCGAACCCCGCGAGCAGGTACGGCAGGGGCTCCTTCAGCGCCTCCGGATCGTTCACCACGAACCGGCACGTCGCGACCAGCCCGCCGACGAAGCCCGTCAGCGTCATCGCCACGAGCGCCCAGCTCAGCGCGCGAAGGATCGACAGCCGGTGCGGGTCCGCGTTGCGGGCGAAGCGCACCGCGGTGGTGACCATCACGAGGCCGAGGATCGCGAGGAAATACATGTTGAGGCCGCCGGAGCGGAACCAGTCGAGCATGATCGGGTCAACGCGGCGCCCCGGGCGGCGTGACAGGAAATCGGGGGCGCAGAAAACTTGTCACGCTGGGAGCGCTGGGGCGTTGTGCTGGCGTGGAGGCCGACGAGCGCGCGTGGGTCGACGGCCTCCGTCGCGGCGATGCGCAGGCGTTCGACGCCGTGTTCGCGGCGTACCGGCGCCGGCTGTACGGCTACCTGGTGCGGATGACCCGGCGGAAGGACGCCGCCGAGGACCTGCTCCAGGAGGCGTTCCTCCGGCTCGCGCAGCATGCGCGCCGGCTCGAGGCCGACACCCGGCTCGGCGCGTGGCTATTCACCGTCGCGCACCGCATGTTCGTGAGCTGGACCCGCGCGCAGCAGGTCCGCGCGCAGCTCGCCGGCGATCTGCCGACGTCCGAGCCGGCCTCGTCGACCCGCTCGCCACTCGAGGCGCTCGCCGACTCGCAGGCCCAGCTCGCGCTCGAGCGCGCGTTCGCCGCGCTGCCTCCCGCGTACCGCGAGGTCGCGCTGCTCGTCGGCGTCGAGGGCCTCGCGCCCACCGAGGTCGCCGAGATCCTCGGCCACACCCCCGAAGCGATCCGCCAGCGTCTCGCCCGCGCCCGTGCCCAGCTCGCCGAGGCGCTCGGTGAGCATGCCCCTGCCTCGTGGAGGACCCCATGACGACGGACGACGATGCCGCGAAGCTCGCCGAGATCAGCCGCGAGCTCCCCGCGATCGATCTCGACTCGATCAGCGCCGAGCGGATCGCGATGCGCGCGCGCCAGGATGTCGGCCGCGGGCCCTCGCCGCGCCGGTTCCTCGAGCCGGCGATCGCGACCGTGCTGGTCGGCAGCTACCTCGTGTGGGCGGTGCTGAAGATCGTGGAAGCGCTCGGCTGAGCGTCGCTCGCCGCGATCCGGACGAGCGGCGGATTCCGACGTGATTCAGCCGATCTCCGTGGCTCGAACCCTCCCGAGCCCGGCCGGCTCTCATCCAGCAGGTCAGGTCTTTACATCGTCTGTAGGACGGCGAGGGACCATGGTCGGCTGTGAGCAGTATGGGTAGGTTCAGTCATGGCGGGGTTCTTCTTTGGGCGGAAGGCCGAGCGCGAGCGTCTGATGTTGCTCGCGCGCGAGCCGGTCGCGCTGGTCTATGGCCTGCCAGGCATCGGCAAGAGCGAGCTCGTCTACCAGCTCGAGGGCGAGCTCCTCGCGTCGCTCCCGCTGCGGGTGACCCGCGTGATCGTCGAGCCCCATATGGAGGACGTCCTCCCCGGGTACCTGCTCGCGCGGATCTCCGATCGTGCCGGTGGCCTGTCCGAGCTCACCGAGCTCCTGGTTCGCGAGCCGCACCTCCTCGTGATCGACGACGCCCACCATGCGGCGAGTTCGGTGGCTGCCCTGGTCGACGCCATGATGCGCCGGACCGAGCCCGCGAGTCGCATCATCGTGACCTCGCGCGTCGCCCTGCCGGCGGTGACGAGCCCGATCATCGTCAAGCTCGGGCCGCTGAGCCTCGACGAGGCCCGGGCGCTGGCACTCCACATCGCCGAGCGACAAGGTGTTCGGCTCGCGGATCTCGACGCGGTGATCGCCCAGAGCGCGGGGAGTCCCTTCCTGCTCCGCCACCTGGTGGCGGGCCGACGCCGCGGGACCACGTCCGATGATCCCATCCAGGCGTCGATCGACCTGCTCGACACCGAGACGCGCCAATCGCTGATCCGCCTCGCGGCCGTCTCGGGCTGCTCGCAGTCGCGCCTCGCCGCCGCGCGACTGGTGCCCGACGATCGCGTGTTCGAATCACTGTCCGATCAGTTCCTCGTCGACGCGGGCCCGGACCGCCTCGTGGTTCATGGCCTCGTCCGCGAGCGTGTGATGGGCGGGGCCGATCCACGGCTGGTGTCCGACAGCCGCCGGACCGCCGCGCTGGTGCTGTGGGAGAGCTACGAGCTCCACAACCATCCGCTCGTCGCCGTCGAGTCGATCTGCCTTTCGGCGTCGTCCGGCGATCTCGATTCGGCGTTCGCGCGACTCCGTGCGGCGAGCCGATCGATCTCCAACGCCGGCCTCGATCACCTGCTGCTCCCCGTCCTCCAGCGGCTGGCGCTCGACGGCCATGCCGGCGCATCCCTGCTCGCGGCGAGGATCTTCCTGCGGATGGCGCAGATCGACGACGCCGCGCGAGCCCTCGCGGCGACCCCGCCGGGTCTCGAGGAGAGCGTGCCGCTGCTCGTCGCGCGGGCCACGATCGCCGAACGCGCCTGTCGGCTCGACGTCGCGACGGCCGACTTCGAGAACGCGCTGCAGATCGCCCCCACCGGACGGGCCCGCACGATGCTGCAGATGCGCCTCGCGATCGTGCGCGCCCTCGCGGGTGACGACGAGGAGGTCGCGCGCCTCACCGCCGAGATCGCCACCAACCTCCCCGCGCCCGGCGATGTCGATCTCGCTCGGCTCGGCTGGATGGGGGCCGTCATCCTCGCGCTGCAGCTCCGCTGGGCCGAGTGCCTCGCGGCGACCCAGGAAGGACGACGGGCCGCGCAGCGCGCGGGCGCAGTCGATCTCGACTACCTGCTGCTCCTGATCGAGCTGATGGCGACCAGCGAGCTCGGCGACGTGGCGGCCTCCGGCAAGCTCGCGGCCGACGTCGCTCAGAGCCAGCCGAACCAGTACCTGCGCCAGCGGATGACCTTGCTCTACGTGGGCGTGTCGGAGCTCGCGCAGGGTCACGTCGGTCGCGCCGTTGTCACCCTCGAGCGCGCGTTCCACGAGTACGACCTCCACCACGACACGCTCCTCGCCTTGCTCGCCGGCCACTACTGGGGGCGCGCGCTCTTGATCCATGGCGAGATGGCGAAGTCGGTCGACGTGCTCGCGAGGGTCGCGCAGCGCGCGCAGGACGCCGGGCTCCGTCCGCTGCTCGCGCCCGGTCAGCTCCACCTCGCGCGCGCGCTGGTCTCCGTCGGGCGGGTCGCCGAGGCGACCCAGATCGCCGAGCGCCTGGTCGATGGCCCGCAGGACCTGGTCGCCGGGGAGGCCCGGGCCTTGCTCGCCTACAAGCATGCCTTCCAGGGGGACCTCGACCGCGCGCGGATCGAGATCACCGCCGCGCTCGCCCAGGTCGGCGATCGCGAGCCGATCTGGGCGAACGTCATCCTCGATCATGCCTACATCGAGCTGCTCGGTGGTGACCCCGAGCGAGCGCGAGCGCTGGCGCTGTCGATCGTCGAGGACGCGCGCCGCATGAACCGCCCCTACTCGCGCGGTCGGGCCCTGTTCATCCTGGCCACGGCAGATCTCGCCGCGGGAATGATCGACACGGCGATCGTCACGCTGGCCGAGATCGACGCGCTCGCGGACGAGTACGGGATGAACTACCTGCGCGGGCGGACCGCGCTGCTGCGGAGTGCCACCTCGCACCACGGGGCGTCGATCCTCGAGCGTGTCCCCGCCGAGCACCAGCGCGGGTACCTCGGGATCCTCCGCGTGCTCGGGCTCCGCCCCGAGACCGTGATCGTGACCAGCCGCTCCGGGCGCGTCCACACCGATGCGCCGACCCTGCCCGCGATCGCCCTTCAGCACGACATCCTCGTCGATCTGACGAACGGCACGATCATCGGTCGCTCGGGACGGATCGTCGAAGGCCGCGGCGTCGCGGCCTCGATCCTCGTCAACCTGGCCGAGGCGACCGAGCCGGTGAGCGCCGAGCGGCTGCATCAGGTGGTGTGGGGAGGTCACGATTACCACCCGCTCCGTCACCGCAACACGCTCTACATCGCGCTCAATCGGACGCGGAAGCTGCTCGCGGAGCTCGGCGAGGCGCGCGAGGTGATCCGGCGGGACGGCGATGGCTGGATCATCTCTCCCGAGATCGATCTCGCGATCGCGCGTCGCGACCCCCGGGTCTCGACGGTGACCGAGTCTCGGTTCACGGGCTCGGTGCATGCACAGACGAAGTAGTCAGCTCGTCGCCGGCGCCGGTGATTCCGGGCGGCTAGCGTGGTGCTGAAGACCCAGGGACGTTCACGAGGGAGGATCACGATGCGTGCACCAGCGATCAAACAGGCCAACGAAGAGCTCTTCGACGAAGCCGCGCCCCGGCTCGACGGGATCAAGGTGTTCTCGGCGACCAAGTTCAGGGAACGCGAGGCGCTCGGCGACGTGATCACGATGTGGATCCAGCAGCACCCCGAGTACCGGCTGCTCGACAAGGTCGTGACCCAGTCATCGGACGCCGAGTTCCACTGCCTGACGATCACCGTGTTCTACATGGTGGCGAAGCGACCTACGTGAGCGTGAAGGGATGACGTCGGTCGACGGCGAGACAGACGAAGTACAGCGGGCGCGAAGACCCCGTTGACCCGCGATCGCGCAGAGTCATCGAGAGGCGCGCATCCCATGATCGGTACCCGGATTGGTCGCTACGAGCTCCTCCGTCCGCTGGCGACCGGTGGCATGGGGGAGGTGTACCTGGCGCGCGAGGAGACCTCCGATGCGGGGTTCGGCTCCCTCGTCGCGATCAAGGTCCTGCTCCAGCACCTCAGCTCCAACCAGGCGTTCGTCCGGATGTTCCTCGACGAGGCGCGCACCGTCGCGAAGCTTCGCCACGAGCACATCGTCCAGATCCGCGACATCGCCCAGCAAGCGGGCCAGTACTACATGGTCATGGAGTACATCCGCGGCCAGAACCTGCGCGAGTTGCTCGGAGATGCCTCGATCCCGGACCGCTCGTTGTTCTCGCCTCGGCTCGGCGCGCAGCTGTTCGCCGACCTCGCGAACGCGCTCTCGGTCGTCCACCGCCAGGGCCAGGTCCACCGCGACCTCTCGCCCAACAACATCATGATCAGCGATGCCGGCGTTCCCAAGCTGATCGACTTCGGCGTCGCGCGCGCGCTCGGAAATGCGTCGCTCACGACGCCGGGGACCCTGAAGGGCAAGTTCGGCTACATGGCTCCCGAGTACATCAAGAGCCAGGCCTACGACCACCGCGTCGATCTGTTCTCTCTCGGCGTCGTGATGTGGGAGACGTTCGCGCGGCGCCGCCTGTTCGAGGGGACGAACACGGCCGACCAGATGTACCGGGTGCTCGACGGGGAGATCCCGCGGCTCGACGCGCTCCTCACCGGCTTCCCCATGTCGCTCGCCGATCTGGTCGGGTGTGCGCTCCAGCGCGATCCCGAGCGCCGGATCCCGACCGCGTCCGCGCTCGCCGATGCACTCGCAGAGATCGCGCGCGCGCAACCGCCCGAGGGTGACGATCGAAACCTCCGGACCTGGCTCGAGCGGCGGCTCGCGCCGCAGATCGAGGAGCGGCGGCGCGCCGATCAAGAGCTGATGGCGCTGCCTCCGGGGGCCGTGCTGATCCCGGCCGGCGCGACGTCCGCGACCGAGGACCTCGAGGTCTCGGTCGCGACCACCCCCGTTCCCACGACCGTCCACAGCGGCTCCTCGCTGCGGCTCACCAATGGCGAGCTCGTCCCGGCGACCTCGCGCGAGCTCCCTCACCGGATCAAGCGCACGGTCGTGATCCTGACCGTCGTGGGACTCGTGCTCGCGTCGGTCGCGCTGGTGGCCCTGACGCGTGGCGCGGGAGATCCGCGCTCGGAGCACGCCGAGACCGCGACACTTCCGCCCAGTCCGCCACCTGCCGCCACGCGACCGGTG
>Ga0102851_10001572_pt1 | contig 13163 bp, 7 predicted proteins | sample Mud3Dept3metaG_FD_79558 | JGI IMG/M metagenome (GOLD analysis project Ga0102851, IMG submission 79558) | Freshwater wetland microbial communities from Ohio, USA, analyzing the effect of biotic and abiotic controls - Mud 3 Core 4 Depth 3... | ecosystem: Environmental > Aquatic > Freshwater >... | reverse complement strand
GGACCGCCGAGTGCCTTCTCGAGCTTCTCGGCGATCTCCTCGGCGCGATCGACGTCCTTGACCTTGAGCTCGACGCCCATGACCTGATCGCCGCGACCGACGAGCTCCTGGGTATCGGCGAGCGCCGTGTACATCAGGCGACGGTCGTACTCGTCGAACCCGCTGTAGAAGATGCCGGTGACGCGGAACTTGCGGGTCCGCGGTGCGCTCGACTTCGCGCGCCACGTGTCGAAGTCGATGTTCGACAGCGGCACCACCACGGTGACGTCATCGCCGACCTTGGCCTTGAGCTTGTGAGCGAGCTCCTTGCCCATGATGATCGGGGGCAGCTCGCCCGGTCCTGGCAGCTTGGCCAGGGTGTCGACCGAGCCCTGGATCATGTGCTTCTCGAGATCGAGCACGCCGCGGACGAGCGTCGGGTCGATGCCCTTGATCGCGACGCCCGATAGCTCACCCTTGCCGCGGGTCACGAGCATTTCGGCGAAGATGAACGGCTGTACGGCGAGGACCTCGTCGTCGATCTCCGCCGCGGTCTTGATCACGTCGCGGTACTCCGCAAACGTCGCCTGCGACTTGAGCACGATGACGTGCGCGTTGACGCCGAGAACCTTGTCGCGGAACTCCTGCTGGAAGCCGGTCGTCACCGCGAGCACGATCGTCAGCGCGGCGACGCCGAGGGCGACCCCGAGCACCGAGACGCTGGTGAACACGGAGAACAACGAGAGCAGGCCGAACACCGCCGTCGAGATCAGGCCGAGCACGAACATCAGCACGCCCGCCGTGTTGCCCGCCTCGGAGGTGAGCAGGATCACGAGCCCGATGATCGTGATCAGGAGCGAGCCGCCCGCGCCGACGAGCATCCACGGATCGCGCTTCCCTCCGTAGAGGTAACGCCAGCCGATGCGTGCTTCGTAGCGCATGAGAATGCGGCAGCTTGCCTTGGACTCGTCTGGGGTGCCAGCCCGCAGACGCTCACAGAACCGAACGATTTCGCGATCGGCGGTCTGCTGGTCAACCGCCGGACGGGCCCGGCGATTCCCGATGCCGGTGGCCGGCCGGCGGGTGATATGCTGACTGGAGTGCGGGCACTGGTCATCAGCGTGACGATTGCCGGTTGCGGGTTCTCGGCCAGCGCTCCGACCGGCGGCCCGGCCGCGATCGATGCATCGCCCGGCGGTGGCACCCCATCACCGACCGATGCGCCGAAGCCCGCGATCGACGCCCCGATGCTGGCGATCGACGCGCCGGCTGTGCACGATTGCGGCGCGAGCTACATGACGATCCCGAACAGCGGAACCTCGTCGAAGTACCGCAAGGTCAACACGCTGACGACGTGGCCGACGGCGAAGGCGGCGTGCGCCGCCGACACGGCGTACCTCGTGATCCCCGAGACGCTCGCCGAAGGGATGGCCGTGTTCACGTTCGTGGACCCGGGCAACAACTCGCCGTTCTACTGGGCCGGCATCGAGGACCCGAACAACGACAACGTGTGGACGAGCGTGCTCGGCCAGACGTTCACCAGCCCGCCGTTCCAGACCGGCCAGCCGACGAACGCCAGCGACGAGAGCTACATCCTCGTCGGCAGCAACGGCCGGTTCTACGACTGGCACGACTACGGGACGCAGGAGTACGCCTGCGAGTGCGCGCCCTAGCTCCGGAGTCGCCAGGTCGGCGGTCCCCCTCGGAAACTTACAAACAGTCTTGACTGACTGTTTCCTGGGCGGTACACCCGCCCGTGGATGCCCGAGGCGATCCGCGTTCCTCGCACTCAGCAGCAACGCCGCGACGAGACCCGTCGCGCGCTGCTCGACGCAGTCGTCGAGAGCCTGATCGAGGTCGGGTTCGCGCGGACCACGACGCTCGAGGTCCAGCGCCGCGCCGAGGTCTCGCGCGGGGCCCTGCTCCACCACTTTCCGTCGAAGGCCGAGCTGCTGGTCGCCGCGGTCGATCACCTCGCCGAGATGCGCGCACGCGAGCTCAAGCAGCTCGCCGCCCTGCTCCCCGGGGAGAGCTCGGGCCGGGCGCGGACCGACGCCGTGATCGGCCTGCTCTGGCAGTGCTTCTCCGGCGCGTTCTTCCAGGTCGCGATGGAGCTCCGCACCGCGGCGCGCACGGATCCCGAGCTCGAGCCGGTGCTCGCGATCGCCGAGCGCTCGCTACGCGATCGGATCTTCGCGCAGGCCCGCACGCTGTTCGGCAAGGACGTCGCCGAGCACCCCGGCCTCGAGCGCGCGCTCGATCTGACGCTCCAGCTGATGATCGGCGCGGCCATGTCCTCGGTGCTCCACAAGGAGGACCGCCGACTCGACGACTTGATCGATGACTGGAAGGCACTGTTCCCCACCGTCCTGGCAAACGCTGGTTCGGCAACCAAACGCACGAAGGTGAAGCGATGAGCAAGGAACTCCGGTTCGATGGAAAAGTAGCCCTGGTCACCGGCGCTGGCGGCGGTCTCGGCCGATCGCACGCGCTGCTGCTCGCCTCGCGAGGTGCGAAGGTCGTCGTCAACGACCTCGGCGGCAGCTTCACCGGCGACGGCAAGTCGTCCTCGGCAGCCGACAAGGTCGTCGCCGAGATCAAGGAGAAGGGCGGCGAGGCGGTCGCGAACTACGACTCGGTCGAGGACGGCGACAAGATCATCAAGACCGCGATCGACGCGTTCGGCAAGATCGACATCGTCATCAACAACGCCGGCATCCTCCGCGATGTCTCGTTCAAGAAGATGACCCAGCAGGACTGGGACCTCGTCTACAAGGTCCACGTCCTCGGTGCGATGAAGGTCACCCACGCCGCGTGGGCGCTGATGAACGACCAGGGCTACGGCCGCATCATCAACACCGCGAGCGCCGCCGGCATCTACGGCAACTTCGGCCAGGCGAACTACGCGATGGCCAAGCTCGGCATCCACGGCTTCACGCAGACGCTCGCGGCCGAGGGTCGCAAGCGCAACGTCATCGTCAACACGATCGCGCCGATCGCCGGCTCGCGCATGACCGAGACCGTGCTCCCCAAGGAGCTGCTCGATGCGCTCAAGCCCGAGTACGTGTCGTCGCTCGTCGCGCGCCTCGCGCACGAGTCCAACGAGGACACCGGCGGCCTCTACGAGGTCGGCGGCGGGTTCTACGCGAAGCTGCGATGGGAGCGCTCGGAGGGCAAGACCTTCCGGCTCGGCCGCGACATCACGCCCGAGGACGTCGACGGCTCGTGGAAGGCGATCACCCAGTTCGACAAGACGACGCACCCCGGCTCGGTCGCCGAGTCGATGCAGCCGATCATGGCGAACGTCGAGGCCGGTCCGTCGAAGGGCGGCAACCAGTTCATCGACGTCGACCAGGCGCTCGGCTACACGTTCCCCGAGTTCAACTGGAGCTACGGCGAGCGCGATGTCTCGCTCTACGCGCTCGGCGTCGGCGCGGCGAAGGATCCGACCAACGAGACCGACCTCGCCCTCGTCTACGAGATGAGCGGCAAGGGGATGAAGGTCCTCCCGAGCTTCGGCGTGGTCCCCGCGATCACGATGGTGTTCGCGCAGGCGAAGGAGGGCATCCAGGCGCCCGGCCTGACGTTCGGCCTCGACCGCGTGCTCCACGGCGAGCAGTACACCGAGGTCAAGCGCCCGCTGCCGACCAAGGGCAAGCTGACGACCAAGGCAACGATCAAGGCGATCTACGACAAGGGCAAGAACGCCCTCGTCGTCAACGAGATGATCACGTACGACGAGCACGGCGACGAGCTGATCCGCAACGAGCTGACCACGCTCGTCCGCGGCGCCGGCGGCTGGGGTGGCGAGCGCGGCCCGAGCGCCGACGTCAACGTCCCGCCCGATCGCGCGCCCGATCACGTGATCGAGGACAAGACCTCCGACAACCAGGCCCTGCTCTATCGCCTGTCCGGCGACTGGAACCCGCTGCACGCGGATCCGAGCTTCGCCAAGGCGTTCGGCTTCGCCAAGCCGATCCTCCACGGCCTGTGCTCGTTCGGGTTCGCCACGCGCCACGTCGCGCAGGCGTTCGCGCCGAACGGTGACCCGAGCTACATCAAGTCGATCCGCGCGCGGTTCGCGTCGTCGGTCCTCCCGGGCGACACGCTGGTCACCGAGATGTGGAAGGGTGAAGCGGGACCTGCGGGCGTCACCAAGGTCATCTTCCGCACCAAGGTCAAGGAGCGCGGCGAGGTCTGCATCTCCAACGCGGCCGTCGAGCTGTGGACGGAGCTCCCCAAGCCGAAGGAGCGCACCAAGCCGGCGGCAGCGGCGGGCAAGAGCCCCGCGGCGGTGCCGAACAGCGCCGACATCTTCCGCGCGATCGGCACGTTCGTCGGCGGCAACCCGGCGACGGCGGAGAAGGTGAAGACCAACTTCCTGTTCAAGCTGTCGAGCCCCGAGAGCGCGTGGACGATCGATCTGACGACGCCGCCCGGCGCGGTCCACGAGGGCGCGGTCGGCAAGGCCGTCTGCACGCTCGAGATGAGCGACGCCGACTTCATGCAGATGGCGACCGGCCAGGCCGACGCGATGAAGCTGTTCTCGACGGGCAAGCTCAAGATCTCGGGCGACGTCATGGCGTCGCAGAAGCTCGGCTTCCTCAAGAAGCTGACGCCCGAGATGGTGCTCGCGGAGACCAAGCAGCGCACCGGCGGTGCGGGCGCAGGCACGCCGCCGACGGCTGCCGCGGGTGTGCCGGACGACTACGTGCCGACCACCGACGACGTGTTCGCGGTGATCGAGGAGTACCTCAAGCAGAACCCCGACCTCGCGGGCAAGGTCAACACGACCTACCTGTGGAAGATCGGGTCCAAGAGCTGGACGCTCGACCTCAAGGGCGCCGGCAGCGTCAAGGCCGGCGGCGACAGCGGCGAGTGCACGCTCGAGCTCACCGAGGAGGACTTCCTCGCGCTGACGCAGGGCAAGGCCGACGCGATGAAGCTGTTCACGACCGGCAAGCTCAAGATCGCCGGCAACGTGATGGCGTCGCAGAAGCTGAACTTCCTCAGCAAGCTCGACCCATCCAAGGCGGTCGAGGTGATCGCGAAGCGGCGTGGCGCGGCACCTGCGGCGGGTGCGCCCGCGGCGGCGGCTCCCGCGGCGGCCGCCAAGGCCGATGCGCAGGCGCCGAAGATCTTCGCGGCGCTCGAGAAGCGGATCGCCGAGAATCCGGGCCTCGCCCAGGAAGTCCGCGCGACCGTGGAGTTCGACATCGAGCAGACCGCGAAGACGTTCGCGCTCGGCGGCGCCGACCCGAACAAGGTCGACGCGAAGCTGAGCATGACCGACGAGGACTTCGCGTCACTCGTCAGCGGCAAGGTGAGCGCGAAGTCGCTCTACCAGCACGGCAAGCTCAGCGTCGAGGGCGACGTCTCCGTCGCGCACCGCCTCGGCTTCCTCAACAAGCTCATCTGAAAGACGAAGGAGAAATCACATGCCACGCAAAGTAAATGTCATCGGCGTCGGGATGGTTCCCTTCGCCAAGCCGGGTAAGAGCGAGGAGTATCACGTGATGGCGCGCAAGGCCGGAGAGGCCGCGCTCGCCGACGCCAAGGTCCCGTTCACCGAGGTGCAGCAGGCGTATGCCGGCTACGTCTACGGTGACTCGACGTGCGGTCAGCGCGCGATCTACCAGCTCGGCCAGACCGGCATCCCGGTGTTCAACGTCAACAACAACTGCTCGACCGGCAGCTCCGCGCTGATGCTCGGTGCGCAGGCGGTCGCCGGCGGCATGGCCGAGTGCGTGATCGTCGTCGGCTTCGAGCAGATGGAAGCCGGCGCGCTGTCCGCGAAGTGGACCGATCGCGCCAACCCGCTCGACAAGTTCGTCAACGTGATGAACGAGGAGCAGGGCTTCAACTCGGCCCCGCCCGCCGCGCAGATGTTCGGTGGCGCCGGCCGCGAGTACCGCTGGAAGTACGGCACCAAGAAGGAGACCTTCGCGAAGATCAGCGCGAAGGCGCGCCAGCACGCGTCGAAGAACCCGTACGCGCTGTTCAAGGAGATCCTGTCGGTCGAGGAGATCATGGCCTCGCCCGAGGTGTTCGATCCGTTGACCCGCTTCCAGTGCTGCCCGCCGACCTGCGGCGCGGCCGCGGCGATCCTGTGCTCCGACGACTTCGCGAAGAAGCACAACATCTCCAGGCCCGTGTACATCGCGGCGCAGGCGATGACGACCGACTATCCGTCGACCTTCGAGGAGCACTCGATGATCAAGATGGTCGGCTACGACATGGCCCAGGCGTGCGCGAAGAAGGTCTACGAGCAGGCCGGCATCGGACCCGAGGGGATCCAGGTCGTCGAGCTCCACGACTGCTTCACCGCCAACGAGCTCCTCACCTACGAGGCGATCGGCCTGTGCAAGGAAGGCGAGGCGGAGAAGTTCATCTGGGACGGTGACAACACCTACGGCGGCAAGTTCGTCACCAACCCGTCGGGCGGCCTGCTCTCGAAGGGTCACCCGCTGGGCGCCACGGGCCTCGCGCAGTGCACCGAGCTCGTGTGGCACCTCCGCGGTCAGGCGGAGCAGCGTCAGGTCGAGGGCGCGAAGGTCGCGCTCCAGCACAACCTCGGCCTCGGCGGGGCGTGCGTCATGACGATGTACCGTCGCGACTGATCAGCGACACGCGCGCTTCATCGCGAGGACCGCGTACCGGAAGATCGCCGGTCGCAGGGAGTCGGCGCACAGGGCCTTGGCCTCCCGGGTGCGACCGAGCGCGCGCAGGTTGCGCAGCAGCGCCGCGCGTTCGGGGTAGTCCCAGTACGGCGTCGGGTCGGCGACCAGCTTCGCGAGGAGCTCGGCCGCACGCCGGTGATCGCCGGCCAGCTCGGCCTCCATCGCGTCGGCGAGCCGGGTGTCGCGGGTGGTGAGGCCGGTGCGAACGATCCACGACCGGTCCCCCAGCAGGGGTGCCGCGAGGAGCGCGAGGCGTGGGTAGCCGCTGACCGGGTGGCCGGTGGACTCCCGTGCGAGGAACGTGACGAGCCGGCGGGCATCGTCGGCCAGACCGGCGCAGATCACGACCTCGCCGAACACCTGCAGCGAGAAGTACTCCGTCGGTTGCACGTCGCCCCGCCCGGGGGCCTCGAGGACCTTCCAGACCTCGTCGATCGCGCGGCGTGCCCCGGCCAGGTCGTCGACCTCGACAGCGCGGGCGAGGCGGTAGGACGCCCCGTCGACGGGGTGCACCCGGATCGCTGCCTCCTGCTCGGGCGACAGCGGCCGACCGAGCACGAGCCGCGCCTGGAGCGCCCACGCCGAGCTTCCCCCGGCGAGTGCATCGTAGTGCCCGTTCGCGAACTCGATGGCCTCGTAGTCGACGGATCGCTGCAGGTCGATCATGTGGCGCGCCTCGGCCGCGTCGCGGCGCGCGAGCGCGTGCTGCATCGGGTGGATCATCGCCGGCATGAAGGTCGAGTCGCGCTCGAGCGCGCGACGGAAGTAGCCGACCCCGACCTCGTGCTCGCCATCGTGCCAGTGGACCTCCCCGAGGTAGTAGAGCAGGTCTCGTCCCTCGCGCTCGCTGAGCGTCGTCGACGTCTCGAGCGGCGTGAGCAGGGCGATGGCCGCGCGTGCGTCGTGGTGGAGGTAGTGCGAAGCCCCCCGCAGGAGCTGCCGGACGTCGCCCTCGGGTGCGAGGTCGCGCGCCGTGTCGATCGCCCGGATGATGTCGGCCTCGGGCGCGAACATCCACGCACGCGTCGTGGCGAGCGCGTTCCACGCCTCGAAGAACGTGGGGTCGGCCTCCACGGCTTGCTCGAGGTAGGGCCGCGCATCGTAGAACTTGTTCTCCGCGAGGCTCGCTTCGCCGCGACCGGTGAGCACGCGTGCCCGGCGGCGGTTGGCCGTGCGGTCGAGCGTCGCGTTCGGATCGCCGACCCGCGCGATCTGCTCGGCGAGGTCGTTCATGAGCTTCGCGATCTCCGACGCTGGGCGCGCGAGCTCGACGATCCTCGGCTCGCCGCCGGCGACCGCGACGATCTCCAGCCGCGCGTGAAGCTGCCCGCCGCGCTCCTCGATCGCACCGCGCGCGGCGTGGCGGGCCCCGAGCTTGCGCTCGGCCGCGTGCACCCGATCGGTGGGCAGCGTGGGCTCGGTCTGCATGCCCTTCGGGATCGGGATCTTGAGCTCGGCGAACAGCTCGAGGGGCCCGATGACCTGGTTGCCGTTGATCTCGCCGACGAGGATGCCGACGACGTCCGCGATCGCTCTCGGTGTCGGGAACTGACTCCCGTACGAGGTGATCTTGATCTCGATCGGCTCGACCGCGATCACCATCGGCTCGACCCTCGCGTGCGGGGCCACGACCGCCGCGTCGTCGCGCGTCATCCGCCACACGCCGATCGCGCCGAGCCCGAGCCCGACCGCCGCGATCACCGCGAACGGCCAGCGCCTCGCGCGCGGCGCGGCCACCGCCGGGATCGCCGGGGCGAGCGCCCGGGCGACCTCGTCGAGCGTCGGCCGCGCGGACGGATCGTGCGCCAGCATGCGCTCGACCAGATTCGCGAGCTCGTCGTCGAGCCGTGCCGGTGGCTCGGAGCCGTCGATCACCCGCGCCATCACCTCGACCAGCGACAGACCGTCGTACGGCCGCCGCCCGGCGATGCACTCGTAGAGCATCACGCCCAGCCCGTAGACGTCGCTCGCCGCGCTCGACTCCCCGCCGGTCAGCACCTCGGGGGCCATGTAGCCGGGGGTCCCGAACACGGTGTGCGTGCCCGCGCTAACGACGGTGTCGCTATCCGTGCCCGGGAGCGTGGTCGTGAACACGTCGATCAGCTCGTCGACCCGTTGCTCGACCGGCGTCGCGAACCGGCGGTTGGGCCTTCGGGGTCCGGCGACGTCGAGCCGCCGCGAGATCCCGAAGTCGACGACCTTGACGTCGCCGCGGTCCATCACCACGACGTTCTCCGGCTTGATGTCGCGGTGCAGGATGCCCGCCGCATGCGCCGCTCCGAGCGCGACCGCGACCTTGGCGCAGATCGCGATCAGCTCGGCGCGGCGTGCACCGAGCTCCGCGCCCACGAGAAGATCCCGCAGCGACGTGCCCGGCAGGTACTCCATCGCGATGTAGTCCTGGCCGTCGTGCTCGCCGATCTCGAAGATCATCACGATGCCCGGGTGGCTCAGCGCAGCGAGCGTCTTCGCCTCGTGGTGGAAGCGGGACCGCGCGTCGTGCTGGCTCGCATCCTCGTGGAGCACCTTGAGCGCCACCGAGCGATCGAGGGTCGGATCGTAGGCGAGGAAGACGCGCCCCATCGCGCCCTGCCCGAGCTGGCGGATCACCTGATATCGGCCGATCGTCTCCACGCTCTGGTGCTCGCCGGGATCGGCCGCGACGACCGACCAACCCGGGGGCCGATGGTACTGCGCTACGGCTTCGTCTTGGGGGCGAGCTTGCGCACGGGCTCGAGCACACCCTTCTTGAGCCCGATCTCGGGGACGTCGCCCTTGATCGAGCGCGCGAGCTGGACCTGGCCACGCGGCGCGAACGCCAGGCCGAGCGCCGGCTTCGTCGGCGGCGTGCCCCCGTTCGGCGGCCCGCCCCAACGGCCACGCCGCGGCTCCTTGCACGCGATCTTGCCGGTCCACTTGTGGCGGATCGCGTAGCGGCCCTGGAAGTTGTTCACGCTCGACGGCTTCGCGCCCTCCTCGAGCTTGTTGCCGTCCTGCAGGAACTCGCGCCCGCCGACGATCGGCGGCGCCGCCTTGAACGAGAGGTCGGCCGTGATGTCCTTGCCGTAGCGTGCGTGCAGCCGGGTCAACACGAAGTCCATCCCCCAGCCGCCGGGAACGCGACGCTTCGAGGGCATCGGCCGCGCGGGAACCTTGTTCCCCGGAGAGGGCGGGGTCGGCGCCGGTGCCGCGAGCTGTGCACCCTCGAGCACGTCCCCACCGAGCGTCATCAGATCGTTGGTGCTGATCACGGGGCCGGGGCACGGATCGCAGTTGGTCGCCTGCCATGCGTACTCGGTCACGACCGCGCCGGGGTTCTTCTCGATCGTGCGGTCGAATAGCGCCGCGTAGAACGCGCCGAACTTGTCGCGGACCGAGTCCTCGACGTCGAGGTTGGTCGGGATCGTGACGTTCTTGTAGTTGGCGACCTCGTAGCGCTGCGACGGCGCGAGGATGCTGACGATCAGATCCTGGGTGCCCGCGCTGTTGGCGAGCCCGAGCCGGATCGGGAGCTCGAACTGATCGGTGTCGTAGTGAAACCGCAGCGGCGACAGATCCGCGCGGCCACCCATGAACTTCACCTTCTTGGGATCGACCTTGGCGACGAAGAACTTCATGCCGCTCTCGACGTACGGCCGCAGCAGCGGCTCGGCCCCCTTGGGGATGCTGTACTTCTCGCGGCGCAGCCAGGTGTCGAGGCCGGTCGAGTCCTTGGCCGACAGGATCACGATCTGGTACTCGCCGACCGTGAACTGCGCCTCGATCGTGACGCCGAGATCCTCTGCGTTCTTCTTCGGCATCGCGGCAGACGGCCTGCGAACCGACGACTTGGTGGACACCGAGTCGTAATCGGGCTCGGGAGCACACGGGTCCTGCTCCCAGTACTCGACCAGGCGCGGCGCGCCCATGCGCTCGATCGTCGCGAACACCTCCTTCGGCAGCGTCTTGACGTCCGCCTCCTTGAGCACGACGGGCACCGGGATCACCATCGCGAACGCCTCCGCGGGTCCCTTGTAGTTGTTCTGCATCGACAGCACGGTGCGCGTTCCCTTGCGCATCAGCACGACCTGGGTCGCATCGGCGACGAGCTGCTGGTCACTGCCCGCGACGTAGAACCCGCAGAACGCATCCGCGACCGTCGGGGTACACACCAGAACGACCACCATCGCCATCAGGGCTCTCTTCATGGTCTGAGGTTCTACCTCATCTGCGTGCAGGCCAGGCCGGCATGTCGCAGGCGAGGCGACCGGGCCGGGCCGTCAAGAGGCGTGAGCGGTCCGACGACACGGCGCGGGTCCCGCTCGCGGTCCGCGCGCACACCAAGCTCGGCTCGGTGACGGCCGAGCTCGTGAACCACGAGGCGCCGCGCGACGGAGGAACCGGAGCTTGCGGCGCCGGGTCGTGTAGCATCGTCCGATGGTCCGCTGGTTCGTCGTCGTCGGACTCGCGCTGACCGCGAGCTGCGGGCGGATCCAGTTCGATGCGATCAGCGACGGTCGAGCTGACGGTCCCTCCGACGGAGGTGTGGACGCGCCGAGCGATGTCGCGGCGAGCCCGCTCGCCTACGTCAAGGCATCCAATGCAAGTGCGGGTGACGACTTCGGCATCAGCGTCGCACTGTCTGCCGATGGCGCGACGCTCGCGGTCGGTGCGTACTCCGAGGACAGCGCCGCCGCCGGCGTCGACGGCAACCAGGCCGACAACTCCGCCGCCAGCAGTGGAGCGGTCTACGTGTTCACGCGCACCGGCGGGACCTGGATCCAGCAGGCGTACGTCAAGGCGTCCAATACCGGTCCGAGCGATGCGTTCGGTCGCAGCGTGGCGCTGTCCGCCGACGGCTCGACCCTCGCGGTCGGAGCGCCCAACGAGGACAGCGCGGCGACGGGTATCGACGGCAACCAGGCCGACAACTCCGCGGGCAGTTCCGGCGCGGCCTACGTGTTCTCGCGTGCCGGTACCACCTGGACGCAGCAGGCCTACGTCAAGGCGTCGAACACCGGTGCGACAGACAACTTCGGCGTCACGGTCGCGCTCTCCGCCGACGGCTCGACCCTCGCGGTCGGTGCGATCTACGAGGCCAGCGCCTCGGCGGGGATCAACGGCAACCAGGCCGACAACTCCCTGTCGTTTGCCGGCGCGGCCTACGTGTTCTCGCGCGCCGGTACCACCTGGACCCAGCAGGCCTACGTCAAGGCGTCGAATCCCGGTGGGAGCGACTACTTCGGCATCGGCATCGCGCTGTCCGCCGACGGCTCGACCCTCGCGGCGGCCGCCTACCACGAGAGCAGCGCGGCGACCGGCATCAACGGCAACCAGGCTGATGACAGCGCCAACGTGTCCGGCGCTGTCTACGTGTACACGCGTGGGGGCACGACCTGGACCCAGCAGGCCTACGTCAAGGCGTTCAACACCGACGCGGGCGATCAGTTCGGCTCCAGCGTCGCGCTCTCGGCAGACGGATCGACCCTGGCGGTCGGAGCCTTCGGCGAGGACAGCGCCGCGACCGGCGTCGGAGGCAATTCCGGCAACGCCGCCTTCGATTCCGGTGCGGCCTACGTGTTCACCCGCACCGGCACCACCTGGACCCAGCAAGCCTACGTCAAGGCCTCCAACACCGAAGGGGTCGACTTCTTCGGCGAGAGCATCGCGCTGTCAGCCGACGGCTCGGCGCTCGCCGTGGGCGCGACCCTCGAGGATAGCGCCACCACCGGCATCGACGGCGACCCGGCGGACAACTCCGCTGCGAGCGCCGGCGCAGTCTACCGGTTCACACGCACCGGCACCTGGGCCCACCAGGCCTACGTCAAGGCGACCAACACCGACGCTGGCGACAGGTTCGGCGGTGCGGTCGCACTCTCCGGCGACGGTTCGACCCTCGTGGTCGGAGCGAGCTTCGAGGCCAGTGCTGCCGCAGGCATCGACGGCAACCAGACCGACGACTCCGCGCTGCGTGCCGGCGCGGTCTACGTGTTCCAGTAGCGCGATCTCTCCGGCCCGCACGACGGATCGCCGAAGGTCACGAACGCGCCCGTCATGGACCGGTGCCCGCGAGCCAACCCATCGGCTCGTCGTAGCAAGTCGCTTACCCCTTGCGCAGCGTCTTGCACGCGGCGAGGACAGCGGCCGCCCGGTCACCGTCGCCCTGGGTCGTCGTGCACTTGTAGCTCTTGCCCGCGATCTCGCGGCGAACCTCGACGAAGAAGTTCTTGCCCATGCTGCCGGTGTTCTCGAACGTCAGCGCCCAGCCGTCGGCGAGCGGCTCGGCCTTGAGGTTCTTGGGCGAGTACATGTCGGCGTCGGACTTCGCCTCGTCGAGCGTCTGCGGCTTCTCCGCGACCTCGATCGACATCGCGCCGACGCCAGCGCCCTGCAGCATGTGGCCCTCGCCCATGATCGCGTCACCGACCTCGGGACCGCCGGGCGCGTCGATCTCGAGCCCGAGCTTGGGCAGCTTCGTCGGGCCCTTGGACTCGGTGGTCTTGCTCGAGCCCAAGCCCCCACCCT
>Ga0102851_10001571_pt1 | contig 13164 bp, 22 predicted proteins | sample Mud3Dept3metaG_FD_79558 | JGI IMG/M metagenome (GOLD analysis project Ga0102851, IMG submission 79558) | Freshwater wetland microbial communities from Ohio, USA, analyzing the effect of biotic and abiotic controls - Mud 3 Core 4 Depth 3... | ecosystem: Environmental > Aquatic > Freshwater >... | reverse complement strand
CAAATTAATCCACCAGGAATTGCTCATGAGTGCTTTTGGGCTTATTTAGATAAAGGATAATAAGTGATTTCAATTACAATGGCCTACTATAATAGGCCAACACTTTTAAGAAAAACTATCGAAGCCTACCTATTTTTTCATCCTAATTTAATCGAAATTAGTGAGTTTGTCATAGTGGATGATGGTAGCGACGTAGGACTAGAAGCAAATACAGTAGTTACAGAGTACAAAGATAGGATTAAAGCTAAAGTTATCGAATTACCAAAGGATAAGAATAGCAGCAATCCTGCTATACCTATCAATATCAGTGTCAAGCAGTCTTCTGGTGATATCGTTGTAATAACAAATCCAGAAGCTATGCCATTATCCCCCGTTTTGGAGCATTTAGAAGAAGCGTGTCAACCAAACACCTATACTCTGGTACCATGCTACTCAGTATCTATAGAAAACCAAAAAATTGTCAATGATACTCCTATTAACCGTCTAAAGGATACTTTTCCACCTTTTAACAATGTTGCTCTTTGGGATGAAGGCGCAGATGCGTGGTATGAGCATCCAGAGTATATCGCTAGATTCTTTTACTTCTTCGCCGCTATGAAAAAAGATGATTTCATTAAGATTGGTGGCATTGACGAGGATTTCAGCGACGGAAGAGGCTACGAAGATAATGATTTTGTTCGTAGAGTACTTGCAAATGGCTTTCAAATACAGTATGATATGCAAGAGCTAGTTCTTCACCAGAATCACTACTCGGGAGAATCGGCAAAAATAGTAAGGGTTCGCCGTGATAACTGCGAACTTCTACAGAAGAAAATACTGGAAGGTAAATTAATAGCCAATGAAGAAAAAGATTGGGGTAGTATATGAGTAAGACCAGCAGCTATTCAGCAGCAGGAGCTATTCCGTGGAAGATTTTCAAAAATAAGAGACTTTTACGGGATTTACATAGAGGGCATATTCCACCTGTTCATGTTCAGTTTATTCCCACTAACCGCTGTAATCTAAAATGTTCGTTCTGTTCTTGTATGGGAAGAGATAGCTCAAGAGAGATGGACTTAGACGAGATTCAGATATTGATACCACACCTAAAAGATTTGGGCACTCAATCAGTAACAATTACCGGGGGAGGAGAACCACTTCTACATAAGGATATTGCGACCATTATTGAATGGTTTTATGTTTATGGTATTGATGTTGGATTAGTGACAAATGGAGTTTTATTAGACAAACTAAAGCCAAATGTATTGTCTATGCTTACTTGGTGCCGAATTAGCTGTGCAGATGAACGTCCTTTCACAGGACGTTTTCGTGACGCAGTAGCATATGCAGTAACAGCGGCTCCCTATGTAGATTGGGCTTTTTCCTATGTAGTATCAAGTCAACCAAATCTAGACAACCTATTTGAACATATAGAATTTGCGAATCTACACGATTTTACTCATGTTAGAGTTGTAAGTGATTTACTGGATATTGAACATTCCCCAATAGTCTATGTAAAAACGGCTATAGAAGATGAAATAAATACTGATAGAGTTATTTGGCAAGATAGACAAGAATGGACAAAAGGAAAGAAACGCTGTCTTATATCTCTGCTAAAACCGGTTATTGGTCCAGATGGATTTGTGTATCCCTGCTGTGGAGTTCAATATGCTTTAGAAGACTCTGAACTAGACCTTCCTGTAGAAATGAGAATGGGACATTGGGCATCATTAGGTAAAATGGGCTGGTTTAATGGTTCTCACTGTATAAAATGCTACTATGATAACTACAACATCACGTTATCATCAATTTTAGACGATATAAACCATATAAGCTTTGTCTGATAGGAGGAGATAAATTGCGAGTAATACAAGCAGACCCATTTGGCGACGGCTGGTGGGTATTGGTAGAAGATGATAATGGAGAAAAGCATCTTACCCATGAATACGATGAAATGGGTAGAGATGCTGAATATCCTGGGGACGAAGTTTTCTTTGCTAAGGTAGAGGCTATCAATACTGAATTGGTGGCTAGAGAACAGAGGGTATGCGCTATTGCAGAAGATGGGACTAAGATTGGACCAGGAACACCATCTATTGACCTTTCTCTTACTCAGAATCAGATTGATACTTGGAATAATCGTTTCGACCAAATAGAGACAGAAATGCGTCGATGGTTCCGTGTTTATCAAGAAATGGGTCCAAAACAACGTAAGCTATGGAGACAACATAATCCTATGGCCCGTCGATTTTATGAAATAGCATCACTGTTTGTGCAAAATCTAGAAGAGTCTGACTAATGGCTACTCATACTTCTACAGGAACAGGTGGAGATTGGTCCCAAGCAGGAACATGGGATGCTAATGGTGTGCCTGCTGATGGTGGCACAGTTATTATCGCCGCAGGGACTACAGTTAACTTTGATGTAGACCAAACTGCATTTGTTACTGGAATCATAATGCGTATTGATGGGGTACTCACAGTTAAATCTGGTGGCACTAGATATATGAAATTAGGGGGCAATGTAACTTTTGGTTCTACTGGAACTAGACGATGGTTAATTGGCACAGAAGAAACTCCATTTCCATCTACCGATAGTTTTTCTCTTAATCTGAACGCAAAACAGATTGTAGGTACCAATGGTGCATTATATTGGTATTGCTCTGAACCTACAACTAGATGGGTAAAGATAGCCGGTAGTACAGAAGTAGCTGGACAAACTATACTGTCAGTAGATACTAATGTAACATCAGAAACTAACCATTGGAAGGCTGGAGCACAAGTAAGAGTATGTAGAGTAAGAAAGGGAGCAACAGATTCGGAATTAAGGTCAATAGCCGTTGATGGGGTGGCATCTTCTACTATTACTATAACAGAAGCTCTATTGGCTGACAAGGAAGTCGGAAGCTATATTGCACTTATGACACGAAATATAAGAGTATTTGGTAGTACTACAGGAATATCTTTAAATGGCGTTAGTGGATATATAGGTTGTGAAGCGGTAGGTAATAGTAATAGTTTCTTTTACTCTGCTACTTATGCAGGAACAACTATAGCAGGAACTTGTCATGGAGCTAACACCGGTTTAGATACTAATTTTGCTGTAAACGCTGGGTCCAGAACTACGTTAACTGGTGTCGCCAGTGGTTGTACTAAAGTGTTTGCTGATGGTGGCTATAGACATATTTTAGCGTCTACTGGACTTATGGTTGGAAATAGTGGTCCTGTATCTGGGGGTACTAGTCATATAATACACGGAACAATAGCAGGTTTTTCTACAGCAATAGGCGACCAAAGTACCGGGGTAACTATATCCCCAACTGGAGTATTACACGGGGGAACGTCAGGAGCATCAGCAAAGGGAGTACGTGTACACGGTACAATAGACTTATGCACTACTGGTATAGGAGTATCTGCGTTTGGTTTTTGGGCTACAGGAACTATTAGTAACTGCACTACCGGAGTAGCTTTAAATGCTATCGGTGTCCTTGACGGCATAGTATTTAGTGGTAACACTAACGATGTGTTGATTGGGGCAGTCGTAGCACCGCTGAATCAAGTTTTACAATCACTTAATCAAGGTGGAGTGGCCGGAGACTATCGTAGTTGGTCATATGGTGGGTATACAGCTAGAGATTTAGTAGCTCCGTTAACTGGATTTTCAACTACAACTATCAAAGCTACTTGCACTAGCACTACTGGTCCTATAATAGCTGAAGAATTAATCATGTGTAAAAATGGACAGCAAGTAGCAGTAGTAGGTAAAATAAAAGCTAGTGCTACTGGATTTACCGAAGCTCCATTGGTTGAAATTGTAGACCCGATTAACGACCCTTTAGCCAATGGGGTTTCTGTAGCACTAGATACTTATACGTGTCCAAATGATACTGATGAGCACAGCTTTACTTTGACTGCTACTCCAGCAGGTGTTGGAGAAACAGTCTACGCTATAATTAGATTTAGAGCTAGAAATGCTTCAGGTAATGCCTGGGCTGCTTGGAATGTATTTGGTAGTTACATAAGTCCTTTACCTGCACATAGAATACTATAAGGAGTAACAATGCTAATTTCCGCTTCATTTGGAACTAGAAATACTGGTGTAGATGTATACTATACTATACTTAATGCCGATAAATCAGTTTATCAGGCACGTACTAATACAGGAGTAACTGAACTCTACGCCGGTTCTGGAGTTTATGGTGTGCAAATTGCAGATAGCATTCTAGCAGGTAAAACTGTAGTATGGGATGTAGATGGTACAGCTAAAGCTGGCTCAGAAACATTCCCCGCAGATTTAGCTACTGTAGCAACTAACGCTGAGTTAGCAAGAATAATGCTCACTAATGAACAGATTGAAAATATTGATGGGTCTGTAACTACTATGGATGATTATGGCACTCCTATTGGTACACAAGACTATGACCCTGGCGCACCAGAACGGAGAGGTAAACTTGGCTAATAAGAATAGACTCTTCGGTGGTTGGTTTGGCTTTACCGAATTAAAGCAAAAGCTTTTCCGTGGCTGGTTTAATGTTACTCAACGTAGAGCCACTAAATACATTACTCTTACTGTGCCGCTACGAGAGTTTAGTGTAGAGACACCAGACAGGCTACTAACTTGTGTTGTAGGACAAAGAGAGTTTTCTACAAATATAGCCGAACGAGAATTTACGATTAACGTACCACTTCGAACGTTTAAGATGGAGGTGTAATGCAAACTAAGACAATAGAGAAACAACCAGGGGAAGATATTGTTGTAGGTATTGATTGTGACAGATGGTTAAAAGATGGGGATACCATTTCATCTGTGCTAGACACCAAAATCTATGACGAGACTGACACCGATGTTAGCGCAACTATGCTAGTCGGTGCTGGTACTTTTAGTGGAACCGTTATTTCAGTAGAAATTCAGGCTGGAGAAGACCAACATAACTATAAGATTACGGTTCAATTCCAGACTTCAATCCATCCGATTTTAGAGATTGATGTTCCAATTCTAGTAAGGGAGACATAATATGGCTAGAAAGAAATGCAAAACAAAGAAAGGGAAGAAATAATGCCTAGCGATATCGTCTACAGCTTAGGTGCTATTCCTAACCCACCAGATAGTAGAGACTTCTTACTATCTAACTATATGCCAAAGGCAGTAGCTAGACCGCCAGAGTTAATTCTACCTATGACTTCAGTAAAGTATCAAGCAGGGCTTGGTGCTTGTGTAGCCTTTGCATTTTCTTCAGCCGTCGAACACTTTAATGGGAAAGAGTTCAATAAAGTTCTGGATATGAGTGAACAATTCCTTTATGGTGAAGCAAAAAAAATAGACGGCTTCCCGAACGTGGAAGGAACCACGCCGAGAGCCGCCGCTACCATATTGGTAAACAAGGGTGAGTGTGAAGAAAAATACTTCCCGTATGAAGGAAGATACCCAGCAACTACTAGACCTCTACCTGGATACGATGCAAATGCTGCTACCTATAAGCTAAAAAACTATGCTAACGCTAGTGTAGAATTTGAGGCTATAAAAGACGCACTATTTGTGTATGGACCACTAGTTGCTTCTATGAAGGTATATGAAAGTTTTACAGGAGGAACAGGAGCAGATGGTGTAGTAAAGATGCCTTCAGGAAAAGTGCTAGGAGGACACGCTATTTGTGTAGCTGGCTATCTTAATATTCCCGGTCAGCCTATTCTAGTCAAAAACTCATGGTCTGAACGCTGGGGTAAAGCAGGATACTGTATATTCTATAAAGATGCTTGGGATGCTGTAGTGTTTGGTGCTACTTCTATGATAGACCTAACATCTATTGCTCTACCTTGGACTGACTGGCCTTCTGATGAAATCAGCACAGGATTTAAAGTAAAAGAAAGTAGGATTATGGAAGGGTATCCTAATGGAGCGTTCTACCCACGTACCACATTAAAACGTCGTCATGTGTATCTAATTGCACAAAGAATGGGAATCACTCTTGACAAAGCCCTAGAAGAAGACTATAATGATGCATTACGTGGTTGGGTAGCAGAGCAAATTCCAAATCTGCCGTGGAATTCTACTAATTGGCAAGACCCAATTACTAGATATCAAATGGCACTATTAGTTGGGAGAACACTTAGTGGGTAAGTACGACGAATATTTTAAACCTCCGACAATAGAAGAAATGAAAAGAACTAATCCATATGACCATATGCCGTTAATTCAAGCAACTGCAATAGAAATGGTAGAAATGAATACACCATATACCGGAAAAGTAATGGACCCACAGCAATTTGAAATGTCAATGGCTGTTAATATCGCAGGAATCGTAAATGGGTGTCAACAAGGAACAGCTAAGGTCAACGAAAAAGGAACAGAGGTACTTTTCTGGCATCCAGGTGTAGGAGAATATGTACCATATAGTAAAGAACTTCAAGAATATCTCTTAGGATTTATTGGCGCTTTTAAACAGAGCCTACGTGGAAGCGTAGACGACTAATGGAGGAGAGCAATCTTAAACTTAGTAGGAGATTCTCATGTTAACACTTATAGGTTGTGTAATAACACAAGAGTTCATCTCATCAACGAGAATCTCTCTATATTCAACCTAAAAGAGTACACAAAAGAAATTTTGGGAGCCATTGACTCGCATAAACACGAGCCGTGGCTCCTAATTATTGGGGAACGAGACTGTAGAAAACATATGATTATAGAAAGTGTGCAGACCAAAGAGCCATTAGACGATGTTATAGAGAAGTATGTTACTAGATTAGTCCGTTTCTTGAACACTTTAAGTAGTTCATACACTGTTTATAGCACTTCAGCTTCTCCAACTGGAGATAGTAAAGATGTAGATGATGAGTATTTTGTTCCTAGAGAGGTAAGACAAGTGATAACAGCAAAATATAACGCAAGATTACAGGTTTTAAGCCGTCAAGTTGGCGTACCCTACCTGAATATCTGGAAAATGGGCGCAGCACCAAAAGACGTTTGCCCATTGAGCCTTTTTGAAGACGACCAATGCCACATAAAGGCCGAAAAAGCCTCTGAAATCCTTGACTTAGCTCTGAAAACCCTGTAAAATGAAGGAGAACATGGAAAGACCGAGCAAACAAGAGTATTTTATGCAGATAGCCAAAGATGTTTCTAGTCGTTCGACCTGCATACGCCGTCAACACGGCGCAGTAATCGTAAGAAACGACCAAATTTTGTCTACAGGCTATAATGGAAGCCCAAAAGGGATGCCACACTGTAGTATTTTGGGCTGTTTACGGGAAGAATTGAATGTCCCTAGCGGCGAACGCTATGAATTATGTCGTTCTGTACACGCTGAAGCTAACGCAATCATTCAGGCCGCTAAAAATGGCGTGAATATTGATGAAGCCACTATGTATATAACCGGAATGCCCTGCTATATGTGTGCTAAAATGATTGTTAATGCTGGTTTGAAAGAAGTGTGGGTAGCAACTTACACTGGTTACGACGAAAAGGTGCAAGATTTATTCTTAACCGCAGGAATTGAAGGAGGAAGAATTGGCTAGTTCACCAGCAGATATCGCTAATCTGCTTACGCACGAGAATTGTTCAGCTACAATAGCTGGAAATACGAGAGCAAAAGCAGATGCAGACTTAGCTATAGCGATTAACGCACTATCAGAACTGGGAATTTCGTTAGTTTCAACGTTTGAAGACCCAAAAAGGCATCTAAGCCGTGTTGAATTAAGTAATGGAAACTTCATTTTAGTACGTTGGATGCAAGATTAGGAGAAGAATATGCGTAAAGAAGCAGTAGTTTTTGATTTAGATGGAGTTTTAGCAGACAGTGAGCATAGACACAATCTTTTACCGGATTGGGATGAGTTTTATAAGCATATTCCTGAAGACCCACCATTTCCAATTGCAATAAAACTAGCAAATATGTTCTATTGGGATATGGAATATGATGTTATTTTACTTACATCCAGACCAGAATCAGCTAGACCAACTACTGAAGCCTGGTTATACGATAATGAAGTACCTTTTGGACTGCTTTTAATGCGTCCAGATAGTGATGATGATGGACCAGTTTGGAAACTAGAACAAATTAAGCAACTAAGAGATGACTATATCATCCACTGGATTTTTGATGACAGTCCTCGGAATATTGAGTTGTTTAAACGAAATAATTTTCCGATAATACCTATAGCAAGTGGTTATTATAATAAGGGGGTGAATTTTGGCAACTAAAGGAAGACTAGGTGATAAGAAGGCTGCATCTGGTAATCAGCTATCAGTAGGTGATATTGGTAAGATTGCTGGAGTACCAAGTAACACAGTAAGTCACTGGATTGCGCGGGATAAGTCATTCCCTAAACCAGTAGATGCAACTACAGCAGCAAAACTATACCCCCGTGGTGCAGTTATGCGTTGGTTAAAGGCAACAGGAAGGAATAAGTAATGAATATTCTATCTATATTACTAATTATATTAGTAATACTAGGCATTATTCTACTAGTAAGGACGTTGCTATAATGGCTAGAAAAGCAAAGCTTGGCTCTGGTAAACGCTTTAAGAAGGTTAGCGGAGAAGTAGCTAAGGAATACGAGAAAAGAGGTAAGAGTAAAGAAGAAGCCGAGAAAATCGGCGCGGCTGTAGCAGCAAAAGCAGGCCGCAAGAAGTATGGTGCAAAGAAATACAATGCTATGGCCGCAAAGGGTAGAAAGCGTAAAAAATGAGATATAGTTTTGGTATGCAACTATTTATGTTTCTATACTCACTAGGCTTCATAGTAGTTTTTACAGCAATTATACTGGCAATAGCCTATATTATTAGGAGTTTTAATGGCGACAAAAGCTGCAACTGCGAAAGCTGCTCCAAAGAAGACGAGGAGTAAGAAAGATATTTACTCTAAGAGAGTAAGACTCACAAGAGCAGAAGCAATTAGAGCGAACTGTGTGGAATGTATGGGGTTTCAAGTCGGTGAAGTAAACAAGTGTACTAACGAACGCTGCGCCTTATGGCCGTTTCGTAGGGGTACAGGAGAAGACCATACAGAAGCACCACTTTTCGGCCCTAGTCAATACGATTGAAAGTTAGGGGGTGAAGCAAAAGCGATGGACACACTAACATATCTACAGGGATTTCTTAAAACTCATGGCAACCCTGCCCCATCTTCTTTACCCCCTGATACAATCTACTGGTTCTGGAGGAGTCATCAAGATACCTTTGATATAGCTAGTTATCTAACAGTAGTTTGGTGTGAGTCAAATCTCGGCACCACAGGATACTCAAAACTGTGGAATAACCCTGGTAATATCAAACCCTCTAACTATCCTGGTATCTGGCAGCAGCTAGCTACAGGTAGTGGGACTACACCAGACGGTCAATCTTTGAACAAATACCCCGATATATATACTGGACAACGTGCAGTAATCAGACTACTACACGATTATAACAATAACTTCTATATGCAAAAGTTAATGAATCATGATTGGAGAGGGTTTGCCGACGTGTATTATGGCAAAAATGTTCCTGGAATAGAAGGATACATAGTAAACCTACAAGGTGCTCATACACATATTGTAAAAGACGCTGCCGCTGCGGGGTTCAAATGGTAAATCATCCATTACTTTGGAAAGAGGTAATCATTACTGGAGCCGCAGTTCTAGTAATCGCAGTAGTATACATAAGGAGTAGAAAGAAGTGAGTACAAGTTCTCTTATGATAGCCTGTCACGTTATCGTGACCGTGTGTACGATATACTGCATCTGGGAAATCTACATTTCGCGGTGCAAAGAAATGCGTCACTGGTTCGCTATCATAGCTATAGTCTTAGTCCTATGGTTATCAATACATCCATTTTATTACTAGGAGCCATATGAATTTAGAATCTTATCACGGTCATACTGAATGGCAAATTGCCTTGATGTTAGTGTCATTCTACTCTATATGGATGGTTGGCGCTGCGAAAACACGAGGTATGAGAGTACTATTTTTCATAGCTTCCTGTATAATTGTAGCATGGATGGCAATACACCCATATATAGAGTGGTTAGAACCCTACTAAAAGGGGGTACAAAATGGGTACCGTTGCCTTCATATTCATATGCCTAATGACATATTGGGCGCTAAGGGAAAGCTACCTAAAACACCACCACAGATAAAAAACCAAAAAAAAAGGGGGACCCCGAAAGGGGTCCCCGAAGTATAAGGAGAAAAAATGGAAGACGAAAACTATATACTAGAGCTAAAAGCAGAAATCGAAAAATTATCGGCGCGGATAGAAGAACTAGAGAGTGACGTAGAATACTATAGAGAAGAGATGAATGAATATAAGAGGCAATTGCCCCATGACTATTTTCAGTGTCAATAAATGGAAATAAACCACAAAGCCGTAAGTCATCCTCATTTACCAAGGCTATTTAGACTAGTAGAGTGGCAACCAAACACCAATAATCTAGATATCGGCGGCGGTAAATACTTTACTACAACCAGATACTTACGAGAAAAAGGGGTTAGAAATATAGTGTATGACCCCTATAACAAACCATTAGCGTGGCAAAACTATGTGGAAAAGCTTATGGAGACTCTAGAGTTCCAAACAGTAACACTATCTAACGTACTAAACTGTATTGAAACTGTGGAAGAAAGAGAAGAACTACTAAAAATGGCGATGAAATACGCCACTAAGAATATCTATATAAAAGTCTACCACGGAAATACATCCAGAATTCCGGGGTTTACAAAGATGGGAACGTGGCAGAATAATCAACCTCTAGGATTCTACTTACCAGAAATAGAAAAAATCTGCGGGGGATATAAATACTATGAGAAAATAGCTATAGTATCCCTATAGAGAGAACAACGAACTTCCTGAAGTTAACATATCCAACTATTCGAATACCTCTAAATATATGGTCATTCCCTAAGTGACTAGCCAACGCGCCGCCCCTTCACTTAGTGAAGGGTACCCCACTTTCCAGTGGGGAAGTTACTTTCCGCTTGGAAAGCCGCTAGGCTCGGGCGAAAGTCACAAGATAGCGAGCGGGCTTGCCCGGCTTTCCGTCCTTACCCGGCTCTGCGGGCTCGGTCCAATCGAAAGCTTCCCCCGCGATTCCGGCTTTCCGCGCGGCGGCTTCGATTGACGACCGGGCGGAATTGGCGGACTGCTCATCCTTGTAACTCTTTCCGGGTCCGAGAGGAAAGTCTACGTCTTCCCCCGGCTTGAGAGCTTGGAGAGCGGGAAGCGTAGTGGGGGGCTTCCCCCTTTTCTTCCCTTTGTTCCTCAAAGCCCTTTTCTGTTCGAGTGTGAGAGCGATTGTAACCACCTCCCTCCGTTGCTCTCGGGGGCTCCGAGAGCCCCTCTACTAAAGACCCGGCTTTCTCCGAACAATAAAGCCCCTAGCGTATGCCGCTCTACCAGCTGCTCGGAGAGAGCCCCTCGGAGCGTATGCCGCTCGATCCACGCGGAGAGCCCCTCAGAGCAAAAGAAAAGCCCCAGGGGGAGAATCCCCTGGGGCTCGGGCTCGGAGCCCGTTAGAGGGGCTCTAGACGGCTCGGTAGTACACTCGGACGGGCTCGGGCTCCCTCTCGGGCTTCCTCGGTTTGGGCTCGGAGCGAATGAGAAAGAGAGGGAGACTCTCGGGGCTCCGAGAGAGAGAGCGGGAAGCCGCTCGGAGAGTGTCTCTCGGGCTCTCTAGCGGGCTCGGAGAGACTAGCAGAGTAGCCCCCCGCTCTCTCCGGCTCTGGTAGCTTCCTACGTCCAACGAGAGAGTGTCTCGGTAGATTGAAAGCCCTAGCTCCGTTAGCTTCCTCTCGGCTTCCTCTAGCGTCCAATACCGAGAATCCTTGCCGTTAGCTTTCCTCTCTTTCTCCGTAGCTCCAGAGCCCATATCGCAAGCTCGGAGAGCGAATACCCGAGAGTCTCGGATGATATCCTCCAGAGCCCATTCAACTAGCTCTAGGAAGCTATCGGTTTTGTACGTTCCGATATCCTCGGGGCTCTCGGTATAGCCCGAGAATTCCCATTCTAGGGAGTCAAAACTCGGGGCTTCATCCCCCTCCATTAGCTCTCGGTAGCTTTCCTCGGTATACGTCCAACGCTCTAGCTTGCGGAGAGCTTCCTCGGTATAGCGCGGCTTTTGCATCCTAGTATCCTCCCTCGGTTTGCGGGAAGCCCCTCGGCTCCCTCTCTAGAGGGAACGATACTCGATGGGGAGAAGATACGCAAGCCCTTGGTGTACTGATAAAGCCCGGTCTCTAGTAGAGGGGCTCCGTATGCCGCTCGATCCACGCGGGGCTCGGGGCTCCCTCGGCTCTCCAGTCTAGAGCCCGAGAGGGGCTCCCCATTCTTTAGTCTAAAGCATAAACAAACGGTATATACGGTGTCGATAGTCGAAACCGAGACCCTCGAATGTTGACAAAACCGATAAGCTTTGTCGGGTATCCAAACGGAAAGCCACTTCCTAAAGGGAAGTAGGTACAGAAAAGAAAGGGGCCAGCCGGGAAGCCCCTTACGGAAAACGTTTTGGAAATATATTCATATAGGCATATATCGTATATATATAGGTATATGCGTATAGGGATATGTTTTCATAATCCCCGCGAATCCCGAAAAAAGGAGGTGAAAAACAAATGGGATTGACGTTGGAGCAGAAGAAAGCCCTTAGCAATAGGAAGCCCGAAGTCGTAACTGATGGGCGAACCTATACGCTAGAAGAAAAAAGGGCAATGCAGAACAGGCGCGTAGAGGATAAGGCATTCAATATCCAACAGTTTGTCGGACGCCAAATCCTACGCGGAAACCTGAACGTTAGAAGGATTCATATCCTGAACGCGTTCATCAACGAGTATGCGGAATCCCCATACCTAGCGGAACAGCAAGCTATGATTGATAGTGGATTGCTTATTCCTGCTGTGGTTGGAGATTCCCCCGCTGAAATGCTTTCCAAGTTCGCATTCCTAATGCAATACATGGACTCAATGCAGAACATACCGGGAAGCGATTTCAAAATCCTGGTTTTTCTCAATACCCCAAACGCCGAGGTATTGGATAAGGTAGTCCTAATCGCTCGTGACTTCGGAATAATCATCCGATACGAACACGCATTGAGCGATGAGGTTCCTTCATCCGAAAACCTCAAGCATTGGGAAATGGCGAGAAAAGCCATGATGCGTAGGGCAGAACGCGAATCGAAAGGGTAAATCGTGAACGTGGTCTACATCCTGTGGCAGCTT
>Ga0102851_10001570_pt1 | contig 13167 bp, 9 predicted proteins | sample Mud3Dept3metaG_FD_79558 | JGI IMG/M metagenome (GOLD analysis project Ga0102851, IMG submission 79558) | Freshwater wetland microbial communities from Ohio, USA, analyzing the effect of biotic and abiotic controls - Mud 3 Core 4 Depth 3... | ecosystem: Environmental > Aquatic > Freshwater >... | reverse complement strand
GGTGCCGTCGCCATCGACCTTGCGTCCAGGGTCCAGGTCGACGGCATCGTACTTCAGTCCACCTTCACTACCGCCTGGGATATGGCCAAGACCATAATGCCGGTGGGCCTTCTGCAGCCGCTCACGCGGGTCCGGTTCGATTCTGCGGCCAAGATCCGGGCAATCCGCTGCCCGAAACTGTTCATCCACGGTAACCGTGATGAGATTGTCCCGATCCGCCTCGGCAGGAGGCTCTACGAGCTCTCTCCGCCTCCGAAAGAGTTCTATGAGGTCGACGGCGCGGGGCATAACGACCTCATCCCTGCGGCCGGAAGTGAATACTCGAAACGCCTGCGGACCTTTTTGTCGGGAATCGGTCAGCTGCCGCCGTCCCGCTGACTCTTGTCCGCCCCGGCACCGCGGACCAACCGGTTCCTGTCGCGGGGCTACCGGCTCGAAGGATCGTAGGCGAGATACGGCGCCAGCCAGCGTTCCACCACGCCCACCTCCATCCCTTTGCGGCGGCTGTAGTCCATAACCTGATCCCGATCGATCTTGCCTACGGCGAAGTACCTCGCTTCGGGATGCGCGAAATAAAGTCCGCTCACCGAGCTGGCGGGCAGCATCGCATACGACTCGGTCAAGCGCATTCCTATCCGCTCCTCAACTCGCAGAAGGTCAAAGAGGATCTGCTTCTCGGTGTGATCAGGACAGGCAGGGTAGCCGGCGGCCGGGCGGATGCCGCGGTACCTCTCACGGATCAGGTCCTCGATCCCAAGCTGCTCATCCCTGCCGGATCCCCAATCCTCCCTGACCATCTTATGGAGCACCTCGGCAAGGGCTTCGGCCAGGCGATCTGCGAGCGCCTTGGTCATAATGGACCTGTAATCGTCCTGATCCGCTTCGAACCGCGCGCAGAGCTCTTCAACGCCTAGGCCGGCGGTTACGGCAAAAACGCCGAGGTAATCCTGCAGTCCGCCGTCAACCGGTGCGATGAAATCGGCCAGGGCCTGATTGTACTGCCCGTCCGGCTTCGCGGTTTGCTGACGGAGTGTGTGGAAAACGGCAATCCGCCTGGAGGGTTCATCCTCCCCGAACACCAGGATGTCGTCGCCGTCGCTGTGCGCCGGGAAGAACCCATAGACCGCACGCGCGGTGAGGAGTTCCCCGGAGACAATGTGCTGCAGGAGTTCCCGGGCATCGCCGTACAGTTCACGGGCTCTTACCCCGACAGCCTTGTCATCAAGGATCTCCGGGTAACGTCCACGCAATTCCCAGACATGAAAGAACGGGGTCCAATCGATGTACGGCACGATTTCGGCGAGCGGGAAAGGAGAGATGACGCGGGAACCCAGCCAGGAGGGCTTCGCGATATCCTCGGCCCGCCAGCGTATCGGAGTCCGCCGCAGCCTGGCCTGTGCCAGCGTGACGAGCTGCCTTTGCGGCGCCCGGCCGCGGTGCTGTTCGCGGATCCCCTCCTGCTCGCGCCTGGTGGCTGCCTCGAAGTCTTCCCTCTGGCCGGGATTCAACAGACTGCCTGCCACTCCTGCCGCTCGCGACGCATCGGAGACGTGCACAACTGCACCCCGGTAGGCCGGGGCAATCCTGACGGCCGTGTGCACCCTGCTCGTCGTGGCACCTCCGATGAGCAACGGCGTCCGAAATCCCTCCCGTTCCATCTCGCGCGCCACATGAACCATTTCGTCCAGCGAGGGCGTGATCAGGCCGCTGAGGCCGATGATGTCCGCGTTCGCTTCCCGCGCCGCTTTCAGGATCCTGTCGCACGGAACCATGACGCCGAGGTCGACAACCTTGTAGTTGTTGCAGCCGAGCACTACGCCGACAATATTCTTGCCGATGTCGTGAACGTCCCCTTTCACGGTGGCCAGCACGATCGTCCCCCGAGCGCCCAGCGCCCCGGACTCTCTCTGCTCCTCCATGTACGGAAGCAGATACGCAACAGCCTTTTTCATCACCCGCGCGGTCTTGACGACTTGCGGGAGGAACATCTTACCAGCGCCGAACATCTCACCGACCGTGCTCATGCCCGCCATCAGCGGGCCTTCGATCACTGCAAGCGGGCTGCCGTACTTGAGACGAGCCTCTTCGACATCGATTTCGATGTGGTCCGAAATTCCCTTGATCAGGGCGTGGGCAAGGCGTTGCTCGACGGATCCCTGTCTCCAGGCATCCTCCTGCGCCTCGTCCCTCACGGCCGGCCCCGACGCACCCGCGTAACGGATCAACCTTTCCGTCGCGTCCGGACGCCGGTTCAGGAGGACGTCCTCGACAAGGGTCAGCAAGTCACCGGGAATCTCCTCGAAGACGGTAAGCTGCCCGGCGTTCACAATTCCCATATCCATACCGGCCCTGATCGCATGATAGAGGAAGGCGGAATGCATCGCCTCGCGGATCGGGTTGTTTCCGCGGAACGAAAAGGAAATGTTGCTTATTCCGCCGCTTATCTTGCACAGCGGCATCGCGGCTTTGATCTGTCGCGCGGCTTCGAGGAAGCTGACCGCGTAGTCAGCGTGCTCTTCCATGCCCGTGGCGACCGTCAGTATGTTGGGGTCGAATATGATGTCCTGCCGCGGGAAGCCGATCTCCTCCGTAAGGATGTGGTAGGCACGGCGGCAGATCTCGAAGCGGCGGCTGGTCGTTACCGCTTGTCCCTGCTCATCGAAGGCCATAACGATGACGGCGGCCCCGTACAACCGCGCCAGCCGTGCGCGCTGGCGGAAGACCTCCTCGCCTTCCTTCAGGCTGATCGAATTGACGACCGGCTTTCCCTGCACACATTGCAGTCCGGCTTCGATCACTTCCCACTTGGAGCTGTCGATCATGATCGGAACCCTGGCGATGTCCGGCTCCGAGGCGATCAGGTTCAGGAATGTGACCATGGCCTGCACAGAGTCGAGCATGGCCTCGTCCATGTTGACATCTATGATCTGCGCTCCGCCTTCTACCTGTTGACGGGCAACCGACAAGGCTTCCTCGAAGCGGCCGTTCAGGATCATCTCGGCAAACCTGGAAGATCCCGTGACATTGGTTCTTTCCCCTACGTTGACAAACCCCGTTTCCGGAAGAAACGTCAGGGCCTCGAGGCCGCTGAGGCGGGTGTATGGTTCGGGGGCGGCGGGGACGCGTGGCGCGAACGGTCTCACCGCCTCGGATATCGCGCGGATGTGATCCGGCGTCGTGCCGCAGCACCCGCCCGCGATATTCAGCCATCCCTCGGACGCGAAGCCGCTGAGTGCGGCTGCCATCTCGCCGGGCGTTTCGTCGTATTCGCCGAATTCATTGGGGAGGCCCGCGTTGGGATAACAGCTGAGGTAGTTCGGGACCAGGCCGGCAAGCTCCTCGAGATAGGGCCGCATCTGCGCCGCTCCGAGCGCGCAGTTGATCCCGATGCTGAGCAGCGGGATGTGCGAAACCGATATCCAGAAGGCCTCAGGCGTCTGGCCCGAGAGCGTCCGGCCGCTCGCATCCGTGATCGTCACGGAGACCATGACCGGCAGCCGGGAGCCGCGCTCGGCGAAGTATCGCTCGACCGCAAACAAGGCGGCCTTTGCATTCAGGGTATCGAAGATGGTTTCGACGAGGATGACATCCACGCCGCCCTCGGCAAGCGCACGAACCTGCTCGTAGTAGGCCGCCGCAAGCGCGCGGAAAGTGATCGCACGGTAACCGGGATTGGCGACATCGGGCGAGAGAGAGGCCGTCTTGTTGGTCGGCCCCATCGCGCCGGCCACGAAGCGTGGCCGGGCCGGGTCGCGGCTTGAGAATTCGTCTGCCGCCTTCCGTGCGATCCGGGCAGCCGCGAGGTTCAAATCCCGAACCATGTGCTCGAGCCCATAATCCGCCATCGAGACTGCGTTCGAGCTGAATGTGTTTGTCTCGATGATGTCCGCGCCTGCCGCCAGGTATTCGCGGTGGATCGCCCCGATCAGGTCCGGCTGCGTGAGGGAGAGCACGTCATGGTTACCGCGCAGGTCGCGGGGATGCCCGGCAAAAGCAGGCCCCCTGTAGGCGGCTTCATCCAGGCAGTATCGCTGAACCATGGTCCCCATGGCACCGTCGAGGATCACGATGCGCTCGCGCAGAAACGATTCCAGTAGACCCGGCTGTCTCATACCAGCCCATCCTTTTGATTGAGTGTACGAACTGAAGTTACAGACTCGTATGGTGGTGCGCAACGCCAAAAAGGAGCGGGGGTGAGCGCGCCGCGCAGGTGAGGCTATATCGCAAGTCTCTGTAATGGGCCTTCAGCCCTTGGGACAACTTGCTCCATCAGTCCCGGGGCTTCGCCCCGGGCTGCCATGAAGACGCGCTTCCGGCGCGCAATCCGCTGGTCTGGGTCCGGTTCTGAGGGCCGTAGGCCCGATTCATACCGGCCCGGGGCGGAGCCCCGGGAATTGCAGGCATAGATAGCCAAGGGCTGAAAGCCCGCACCATTGGAAGTCGTGAGGCAGCGACAGCGGAGCGGATCCGCTGGAACCTGCCTTCCGTCACGCGTCGAAAGAGCCCGGCCTGGAAACATGCGCAGGAGGCTCCGTGAAACCTCCGGGCAGGCAGGAGGAGCACGGGCAGATCCTGCGCAGGTAGTCAAAGGTGTAAATACCCGTGTCGTGGTTGTCGCTCCAGCCGAAATGAAGCGCGTAATTCCCGACCGGCTCCACGGTCACCCGCTCCAGACTGGCGGGGATTGATCCCGGCTCGACCTTCGGTTCGGCGGTGAATTCGTCGATGCACAGGGCGCAGGGGCATTTCTCTCTGAGATACCAGGATGGATAGCTGCCGACGTGGCCGTCATTCCAGGTGATCTCGGTGAGGCGGGGGCTCACTCTCCGCACCAGCGTGGGCATGAGATAGGGCAATGGACTCTTCCTCCCTTCGGGGAAAATCACCGCAGCTCCGTGCCCGGGTGCGGCCGAGTGCCGCACTCCGGCCGCCGCACCCATGCGACACTCTTCATACCACACCCGGCGCTCCCATGAGAAATTGGTTGTGAGGGACAGGGAAGATTGGTAATCTCGCGCGCGACGCCCTGGAAATACCGGGGGATTCCAGCCCGATTGCCCTGAAACGGCGGAAGGCGATTCTTCGTATCGATAACAGGGAGGTGTAAGGCCGGCATGCTGAAGGACACTTTTGCGTGACCGGCAAGACGGACAGGATGAGCACCCCTGACAGCACTCCGCCGGGAGAACCCGGTTCCGTAAACTTCTCGCAGCAGCTGCGATCGATGATGGAGGCCGTCCACGAGGGACGTACTCCTTCCGACGTCCTTCTCCGCTTTGCCCGATCCCACGAACAGGAGGCCGTGCGCTATTGTGTCCAGAGGATGACAGAGCCCGATCTGAGCCTCATGGAAGAGATGATGATAGCCCGCCTCCTCCAACAGGCCGGGCTGGTCCAGCAGTTCGTGGGAGCCCTGCTTTCGCTGGACCCTCAGGCCGCGCAGAACCTGGCGCGAAAGCTCCAGACTGCGGAGCGGGGCCTGGACCTCAAGATCGCGCCCTTCCTTCAGTCGGAAGACAACTCAATCGTGATGCACTCTCTCGAATTGCTGGAAGTGATCGCGGAAAGCAAGCAGATCGTTCCGCTGCTGTTTGGTTTGATCAGCAGCGACAATCCCCGGATACAGTCGAAGGCCGCGCTCATCATCCAGAAGCTCGACTCGGAGCAGGCCTACACGCGAAGGCTATTGCAGCATCCGGATGCCCGGGTACGGGCCAATGCGCTGCAGGGCATCGTTGATCGCGCAAACGACCAGGGGGGAGAGTTTCTCCTGCAGGGGTTGACGGATACAGATCACCGGGTGCGCACCCTCGCGGCTGTAGGGCTGTCGCGCCTGGGAGACCCGCAGGGACTCCAGACTCTCTTCAGGATGCTCCGTCATCCCAAGCCTATCGAACGACGCAGCGCCGCGTGGGGACTCGGCGTCTGCGGGAATGCCTCCGCCCTGCCCAGGCTCGAAGTCCTCGCACGAGGAGATCCCGACGAGCGGGTCCGGGAACTTGCTGCCCAGGCCTGCCAGAAGATTACAGAGCGCGCCAAGCCCGAGGAGAAGCAGGAATAGTGGAGCGCTCCCGCAAGGCGCAGCCGTAAGCTTCCTCGCATCTCAGGCCAATCGAAACTTCCTACGAGGTCGAAATCGGCACCGGCCCCGCTACTGCTATCAGCATCGGCCGGGAGCTGCGATCGAATCGCCGGGCCTGCGGGCTGATCATGATTTCGGACGCCGATATCGATCGCGATCCAGATTCCGGTCCCGCCACCGGGAGTTCTTTTCTCCATGGCCTGAATTGCGCGGCCTCTCGCTCCGCCTCGGAACATACCACCCGACAGATGGTATACTCTTGTGCCATGGTGCCTTTCAGAAAGACGCTTTTGCTTTGCCTTGTTGGCCTGATGCCAGCCGGCCTCCAAGGTCAGTATGCCGGGAAAACGCCGGTCCAATGGACCGGCCAGGTTTCGTCGGCAACGGTCCGGCCGGGGGAATTGTTCGAGGTAAGAATCACGGCCACGATTGAGGACAACTGGCACCTCTACTCGGCGACGCAGCCTCCCGGCGGCCCGAATGCAACCCGTTTCAACATCGCACCCGGAACCCCCTTCGAGATTTTTGGCAAGCCGCGTCAATCCACGCCGACGACCGAGTTCGATCCGAACTTCGGCATCGATACGGAGTACTTCAAAGGTGAGGCGGATTTCTGGATCCCCGTGAGAGTCTCTCCTGATGCGGCCGCCGGGGAGTATGACCTGCAAATGCAGGCGGTCTACCAGGTCTGCGACGAGAAGGTATGCCTTCCGCCGAAACGCGTTCCGATACCGCTGAAAGTGCTTGTCACAGGCGGAGCAGCGTCCGGGCCCGCGACAGCCCCCGGTGTGACCGTACCGCCGCAGGAGCAGCCAAAGGCTTCGCAGGGGAACGGCGAGCCGCCCAGGCGACCTGCGGCCGCGCAGGACAGTGAGCCGGTAGTGGTGGCCGGGCAGGCGGTCCCCTCGGCGCCGCAAACCTCCGCGGCCGAAGCAGGGTCGCAACCCGAGCGCACCGTGGTCGGAACGGCAGCGGATATCCAGGAAGCAAGGGCGAGTGGACTATTCCCCTTCATGTGGCTGGCGATGACCATGGGGGCGGTTTCACTGGCAACCCCGTGTGTCTTTCCGATGATCCCCATCACCGTCTCCTATTTCACCAAGAACGCCGAGAAGAACCGGGCCGGAGTATTCAAGCAGGCCCTGGTGTACAGCCTGGGTATCGTCTTCACTTTCACGGTGCTCGGCATCGGTCTCGCTGCACTGCTGGGAGCCACGGGGATCAATCAATTTGCGGCAAACCCCTGGGTCAACCTGCTGGTCACTGTGATCTTCCTTGGTTTTGCGTTCAACCTTTTCGGCTTCTACCAGATCAGCGTTCCTTCCGGGATCCTGACCAGACTGTCCAGTCTCGGCGGCGGAGGCAGTTACGCTCAGACTCTCCTGATGGGGCTGACGTTCACACTTACGAGTTTCACGTGCACGGTCCCTTTTGTGGGCACAGTCCTCGTCGCGACTTCGCAGGGAGAATGGATGTGGCCCGTCCTGGGGATGCTGGGCTTCTCGGTAGTTTTCGCCTCTCCCTTTTTCATCCTGGCTCTTCTGCCCGGGGCACTGACCGCGCTCCCCAGGAGCGGCGGGTGGCTGAACTCCGTCAAGGTCACGATGGGATTCCTGGAAGTTGCCGCGGCGATGAAGTTCATTTCGAATGTCGATCTCGTCTGGCACTGGCGATTCTTCACGCGGGAGGTTGTGCTCGCCATCTGGATCGCGATTGCCTTCCTGGCAACGCTGTACCTGCTGGGCAAGTTCCGGTTTCCCCATGACGGTCCCGCCGAGAGCCTCGGCGCGATCCGGATGATGTCCGCGATGATCTTCCTGTCCCTCGGCTTCTACCTGTTTACGGGGTTGATGGGAGGAAGCCTGGGGGAGCTCGACGCTTTCCTGCCGCCGCGCACTTCGGGAGCCCTGGCGCTGACGGGAGGCGGCTCTGCCGGAAAAGCGCTGGAATGGCAGACAAATCGGGAGACGGCGTTCGAGTTGGCACGCCGGGAGAACAAGCCGATTTTTGTCGACTTTACCGGATACACATGTACCAACTGCCGCTGGATGGAGTCCAACATCTTTCCGCTGGCAGCCGTGCAGAACGAGCTGGAGAAATACGTAAGGCTCCAGCTGTTCACCGATGGAGAAGGCCGGCAATACGAGGAGAATCAGAACTACCAGAAAGAGCAATTCGGAACGGTGGCTCTCCCGCTCTATGCAATCCTGGATTCCCAGGGGAAGAAGATCGCGACTTTCCCCGGTATGACGAGGAAGCCGGAGGAGTTCCTTGCCTTTCTCCGCAAGCCGTTCGAGATTCCTCAGGCCGGAGCCCGGCAGGCGCTTTCCCGCTGAGCGTGGCGCCTCACGTCATTTGCCTTAGCCGAACAGGAAGACTGCAGCCAGAGCCGCCAGTGCCACGGCCTGCGTTCGCCGGATCGCCACCGGGTGCAGCCTTTTGAAAGCGTGCCAGGAGCGCGCCGCCCACAGCATCAGGATGATCAACAGGGCACTGAGGGCAAAGCAACCCGCATATCCTGCCTCGAGTCCGAAGGTCTTCCCCAGGTACCTGCTCCGCAGCAGGCCGAAGATCACAAAGAGATGGAGCCCATAGACAAGCAGCGATTCCTGTCCGGCAGTCAGAACGCTCCGTGGAAACCAGACTCCGCTGCGCTCGATCCGCCAGAGAGTTGCAAGCAGAACCAGGACACAGCCCAGCCGGATGGCCACGTAGAGCGGGCTGGTCAGGTAGAAATCCTGGTAGCCGGGAAGAGATAGATTGCTGAGACGGCCAAGGAGGCCCGTGCCGATCAATCCTCCCCCTATGAACGCGAGCCGGCGCATGAATTGCGGCACTGTGCCCCGCTCCACCGAGGAGAGGAACAGGCAGGAGACACTGCTTCCTGCAAGGAGAAAGGCAGCCCAGGGGAAGATCGGGAAAAGGGAGACGCCGCCGGGATTCAAGTACAGCGCAAGGGCGAGCGGCAGGCGTCCCGTCAAGTCCATCGCCCAGATCAAAGGGGTCACCAAGGCACCAGCAATCGCAAGAGCGGCAGCCGCACAGGCCAGCCGTGCGCGGGTCCTCACCATAGGGATCAGGACGTGCACGATCAGCAGGGACGCCACGATGCACTGAAGTATGTCCACCTGGAGGGCGCGTCTCCAGACATCCGGATCCTTCGAGCCGAGGTACTGGCTCAACCTCAAGTGCTGCGCATGAATGAGGTAGCCAAGAATTACGATGAATCCGAGACGGCGCAATTGCCGCCAGAGCGGCGGGCGAAAATGCAGCCAGTCGTTCCAGTACCTGCTCCCTTGAAGAACGAGCGAATACCCCGAGGCGAACAGGAAAGAAGGAGCCACCAGGCCGTTGAGAAAGGCGAGCCAATAGAAAAACGGGCCCTGGCGCAGACCGGCAGGCAGGTATGCGTTAACCACGTGGGTCTCGACCATCACTACGAGGGCAAGGCCCCGAAGAAGGTCGACGAAGCCATAGCGGACACCACCGGCTGCTTTGCCGGGCGGCGCTTGGATCTCGGGTGAAATGGGCTTGAACTGGTCAATTACCGGCACGGTCTCAGGTGCTTGGATTCGGTGCAGGCGGCGGAAGTTTGGTCGCCTGTACCGTGGACGAGAAGCCTGCCTGGCGATGCGCACCATCACAGAATGGCTTGTTGGCAGATGCGCCGCAGCGGCAGAGTGAGATCATTGCACGCCCTGAGAGATCGAAGCTGTTGCCTTGTGCATCCTGGATCACAAACTTGCCGGCGACGCGAAGCGGGCCATTGTCGCGGCAGATGATAGTCACATCGCTCATTATAAAAGCGCTCCCATGATGGTTGTTGCGGCCACCCGTCTCCGCTGTCTGTCCGGAAGGCGACGGGCGGCGTGCCAGCCTATTCTGCCACACTGTAACGCTCCAGTCATTGGTGAGAGCCCGGCAGGAAAGGATTGGGCGCATTGCGCCGCAACGCCCTCCGGTTCGCGCCGGCGGCGCGGACCCTCTTTGAAATCGCTTGACCGGATAGCGCATCTGCCGGACGATTGGTAATCGACCACGCCTGTTCGGAGGTGTTTCTCGCGTGCCGCCACTGACCATTACAGAGAATGCGCCACTGGCGCACTACACCACGCTCGGCGTGGGCGGTCCGGCGCGTCATTTGGTTGAGGCTGTGAGCGAGGAGCAGGCTCTGGAAGCGCTCGACCGGGCATCCTCGGAAGGCTGGCCTGTTTTCATCCTCGGAAGCGGGAGCAACGTCCTCTTCGCGGATGCCGGATTCCCAGGCCTGGTTCTAAGGATCGCCACCAGGGGGATCGTAGCCGGTAATTCCAACCTCCTGACCGCCGCCGCGGGAGAGGAATGGGATGCCTTCGTCCGCCTCTCGGTCAGGCGCGAGCTGGCCGGTATCGAATGCCTGAGCGGAATTCCCGGCACGGTGGGTGCAACGCCGATCCAGAACGTGGGCGCCTACGGCGAGGAGGTCGGAGACACGATCCACTCGGTCCGCGTGCTCGATCGCCAGAGCGGCACGATACGGGAGCTGGGCAATCCCGAATGCGGTTTCGCATACCGCTCGTCTGTATTCAGCACGAGCCGGCGCGATCGGTATGTAATCCTGGCGGTAACATTCGAACTCACACCCGGGGGGCGTCCTTCTGTCGCATACCCCGACGTGGAAAGCTTCTTCGGCGGCAGAGTCGAGGCCGTGTCTCCCTGGGAGGTCCGTCAGGCTGTGCTCCTGATCCGCCAGTCAAAAGGCATGCTGCTGGATCCGACCGATGCGGAGAGCAGAACGGCCGGCTCATTCTTCAAGAATCCAGTCATCACCGGGGAAGCCCTCCGCGATGCCGAGGCGGCAGCCCGTCGGCTCGGGCTGCTCGCGGAGTCGCAGGACCTGCCGCGATTCAGGACCGCTGAGGGGACATACAAGATTCCGGCGGCCTGGCTGATCGAAAGAACCGGGATCCGGAAGGGGTACGGAACAGGACACGTTTCCATCTCGAGCAGGCACGCACTCGCAATAATCGCTCGGCCGGGAGCTACCGCCGCCGAAGTGCTCCATTTCGCGCAGCACATCCGCGGGCGGGTCGAAGCCGTTTTCGGCATAGCGCTCGAACTGGAACCTGTCTGCGCAGGGTTCTGACGCGAACACGACCGGGCGCGGGGTATTGAGTCAAACCGCGCTCTGCGATGAAGATAGGACGAATAACTTCTAGGGAGAGGTAATATAGTTGGTCGGGCATCTGAATGTGAAGGATAGGAGGATCGAATCATGAAGGGATGGCTCTTGGGGTGCCTCGGGGCGCTCGTAGTAGTCGGTTTGCTTCTCTTTTTCTGGGGACAGTCTACCTATAACGGCATCGTGGCCCTGCAGCAGGATGTGACCGCCAAGTGGGGGCAGGTTCAGAATGTGTACCAGAGGCGGGCGGATCTCGTGCCGAACCTTGTCGCCACCGTCAAGGGGTATGCGACTCACGAGCGCGAAGTGTTCGAAGCGGTCACAGAATCTCGATCCAAGGTCGGATCGATCCGTGTGACCCAGGACATGCTGAACAACCCGGCCGAGATGGCCAAATTCCAGCAGGCACAGGACGGCCTCGGCAGCGCGCTCTCCCGCCTGCTGCTTGTGGTCGAGAATTATCCGGAGCTGAAGGCGAACCAGAACTTCCTGGAACTTCAGAGCCAGCTGGAAGGGACGGAGAACCGGATCACCGTCGAACGCAAGCGGTTCAACGAGTCCGCGCAGGCTTACAACACCAGGATCAAGCAATTCCCGGCAAACATGCTTGCAGGGTTCTTCGGCTTCAAGGAAAAGGCCTACTTTGAGGCTGCGCCCGGAAGCGAAAAAGCCCCGGTCGTGGACTTCACCAAGTAGACGGGTCTGAAATGGCGCACATGCTCCTGGTCCTTGCCCTGCTGCTCGCTTCTCCCCTGCAAGCTGCGGGCCTCGAAGTTCCACACCTTCAGGCCAGGATCACAGACCTGGCCGGCCTGTTGTCGCCTGAGGAGGTTACTGCTCTTGACTCGAAGCTCCGCGACCTCGAGGCCTCCGATTCCACCCAGGTCGCGGTGCTCATTATCCCGAGCCTGGAGGGAGAGGCTCTTGAGGACTTCTCGGAACGCGTCGCAACGGCCTGGCGTCTCGGACAGAAGGGCCGGGACAACGGGGCGCTCATGCTGATCGCGCTTAAGGAAAGGCGCATCCGGATAGAGGTCGGCTACGGCCTCGAACCTAAGCTGACTGACGCCCGGTCCAGCCGGATAATCCAGAACGAGGTCGTTCCGTACTTCAGGCAGGGGAGCTTCTACCAGGGGATTGATGCCGGCGTCACAGCAATTGTCCAGACCGTCAGGGGCGAATACCAGGCATCGGGCCGGGCGGAGACCGGGAAGAAGAGCGCGGCGAGACGATTTGACTGGATCATCGCCCTCCTCTTTCCGCTGCTCTGGATCCTGAGTGCAACAGGAATCGTGGGTGGGATCCTCATCGGCGGCGGCGCGGGGATGCTCCTGGCTTACACGCTGGCCGGTGCAGGCCTGACATGGATGATCGCCGGCGGAGTACTGGGAGCCGCTGCCGGGTCCGTCGTGGGTTTCCTCGTTCGTGCAGGCGCCCGGTCCCCGTCAAGCCACAGGTCGCGTGGATCCCGCGGTCCGTTCATTTTCCCAGGCGGCGGTGGATTCTCAGGAGGAGGCTTTTCGGGCGGTGGATTCTCGGGAGGCGGGTTTTCAGGAGGTGGAGGGGGGTTCGGGGGTGGAGGGGCCTCAGGAAGCTGGTAGCCCCCGGGTTACGGATCCCCATCCATGACGTGAGATGCCGATTATGGGATTCTCCAGACTAAGACTCACCGAGGAGGACAAGAAGGCGGTCGCCGAGGCGATTGGAGATGCCGAGGCGAGAACGTCCGGCGAGATCGTCTTCGCCATCACCGAAGCATCGGGCCGGTATCGTTACTCGCACCTGCAGCTGGCACTGACGGGAATGGCCGCGATCACAGCGCTCTACCTCGTTCTTCCCGGCCAGCACTCTATCAGTGCCGTACTCTGGACAGAGATCCTGTCGTTCGCCTTGCTTTACGCGCTGGCCGCGCGAATCCCATGGC
>Ga0102851_10001569_pt1 | contig 13179 bp, 11 predicted proteins | sample Mud3Dept3metaG_FD_79558 | JGI IMG/M metagenome (GOLD analysis project Ga0102851, IMG submission 79558) | Freshwater wetland microbial communities from Ohio, USA, analyzing the effect of biotic and abiotic controls - Mud 3 Core 4 Depth 3... | ecosystem: Environmental > Aquatic > Freshwater >... | reverse complement strand
GTTGTTGAGCGGAAGCGAGTTCAGCTGCTCGGTCTGGATCGTGGTTGCCGCAGTCGTGTTGCTCACCTCGACCATCGGGACCGCGCTGGTCACCGTGATGGCTTCGGCGGTGCCGGCGAGCTGCAACGTGAAGTCAAGGGTGGGGCTCGACCCGAGGGTGAGCCGGACGTCCGGCCTGCGCGCGGTGGCGAACCCCGAAACGGAGGCCGTGATCTCGTAGCTGCCGCTCGGAAGGTCCACGAGTCGGTAGAAGCCTTTGGCGTCGGTCACGGTCTGCCACGTCTGGCCGGTGTCGAGCCCCTTGACCACGACGGTCACTCCCGGCAACACGCCGCCGTCGGCGCCCTTGACGCTTCCGGTGACGCGGGTCTTGGTCACGTCGGTCTGCGCCAGGGCCACTCCGGCGAGGCCGAAGACCATGAGGGCGGCAAAGAAAAGTGCCGCCCACCTCCGTGAAGAATGCTCTGCTTTGCGCATCTGGATTCCTCCTCCCAAAGTTGTCGGCGCGGAGTCTACCAAAGCCAAGTATGGTTGCAAGGCTTACACGAGGACTCCTTATCCCAACCCTCGTCAAGAAACTGTGACGGTGTCGCGAGTTGCAGCGCGGGCCGCGCGCGTGGACACCCTTGCTGGTGAGGGCGGTCGGCGCCTCATCGCAAAAAAAAAGGCCGCCCGGAGGCGGCCTTTCTCGACTGCGGCGAGACGACTGCTAGAAGTTGAACTTCACCGCGACCTGGACCTGGCGCGGGTTGACCTCACTGGAGTAGCCCTGGACTTGGCCGAACGTGTTGACCGCCACGCCGCCGACGGTGTTCGTGTACTTCACGATGGTGTACTTGCCGGTCGACTGCGTGTAGGTGACCCTGAAAAGGTCCTGGTTGGCACCGGTCACCACCTTCATGTTCCTGTTGAACACGTTGAAAACCTCGGCGAGCAACTGCAAGTTCATCCCTTGACCGAGGTTGAACGTCTTCGACAGGCGGAGGTCGAGGTCATACACGTTGGGCTGGCGCATGGAGTTGCGCGCGATGAGACGCCCGTCCTTTTCGGCGAGGAACGCGGAGAACTGCGGCAGGGTCATGCCGCTGGCCTGCGTGATGTCAATGACGTCACCGTTCCCGTCCACGAAGACCGGGGTGAAGTTCGCCGCAGAGGTCGTCTGAGGCTGTCCGGTCAGGCTGTTGGCGGTGCAACCGCTGCAAGTGAAGCTGATGGCAGCGGTGTAAGGGAAGCCGCTGTGCCAGAAGCCGACGGCGGACACCTCGAAGCCGTACGGAAGGCGATAGGTGAGATCGCCGACGATGCGGTGCCTCACGTCGTTGTCGCTCCAACCCTGGCTCAGCTTGGGATTGTTCGGGTCAATGAGGAAGGTGGTCGACGTGGACCGGGTGTTCGTCTCGTAGTCGACCGAGTCGGCGTGCGTGTAGCTGAGGTCCCACGAGAGCTTCGAGTCGCCCATGGCCATCTTGTGGACCTCGATCGTCTGCCCGCGGTACCACGAATCCTCGGGGCTGTCGAGCTCGCGGATGACGCCCATGTCGGCGTACGGACGGTTCTTGTTGGAGGCGCTGTTGTAGTCGTAGACCGGCATATTGCCGAGGGAATAGCCGGTGGGGACGAGGTTGATGTTCCTCGTGCCCTGAATGTTGGTCAGCTTCGAGTAGACCGCGCTGAGGCCCACGCTGTAGCTGTTGCCGATTCGCTGCTCGTACTGCAGGCTCGTACGCCACGCTTCCTGCGCCTGATAGTTCGAGCCGATGGTGACGATGTCGGCACCCAACTTCGATTTGGCCAAGAAATCGGTGGGCGAGAAGATGGCGGGGTAGGTCGGGCAGGGGTTCGACGACGTGGTCGTGCACGTGAAGTTGGAGGTGATCAGCGCTCCGCTGATGCCCTGAATCGGGCCCGCCAGCAGGATGTCCGGCATGTATTCGAAGAACATGCCGCTGCCGAAGCGAAGAACGGAACGGCCGTCGCCGGACACGTCCCAGGCGGCGCCGATCCGGGGAGCGAAGTTGTTCTCGTCGTTCTGGATCTGCGTGAGGAACTCCGGGTGCTGCGGGTAGGCGTCGGACGCCGGGCGCGGTATCGCCTGGTAGTCCCAGCGAAGGCCAAGGTCGACGGTCAGGCGGGGGTGGACGCGGAAACTACCGTTGACATAGGCGCTCCAGAGGTCGGTGTCCCACGCGACGTCGCCGTTCTCCGGACCGTACGCCTGCCGGAAGCTGTTGGGCGCGTTGTTGACCCAGTTGAGCAGGTTGTTGAACGCATAGTAGCCCATCGCGTAACGCGGGAAGGCGTCGAACAGGCGACGGTGCAGAAGTTCCACGCCTGCCTTGAGGGAATGGTCCTTCCACAGGTACTGCACGGTGTCCTTCAGCTGGAGCTTCTTCTCATCGGCCGTGCTCGGGGTGGTGTCGTTGAAGCCGAAGTACTGCGTCACGCCGAAGTTGATGGAGAACTCGGTGCCGCCGTACTGGGTGGTGACCGGGCGCTGGTCCCGACCGACCTGCGCGATGAACTGGTTGGAGAAGGTGTTCGACAAGATCGAGTCAAGTTCGAAGACGGCTTGGTAGAACTTGTCGACCTCGTTGGTCTGGTTCAGGCCGAACGACGACGTGGACCCGCTGTTGGTGGTGTCGTAGTTCGTGATGTTGTCGCGCACCGACCAGTAGTTGCTCGCGCCGAGGTTGCCGTCGAACTTCACCAGATAGGTGTGGAGGGTGTTGTCCACGGAGTAGTTGAGTCCCGCCTCGTAGGGCGCGCCCACGTTGGTCTCGATCTTTGCGAGCGCCGTCTGCTGCTGGGCAGAGGTCAAGGCAAGAAACTGCGCGGACGTTCGCATGTCGTTGCCGATGATGACGGGCTGGCTCTGGGTCATTGAGTCAGCGCCGACGAAGAAGAAGATCTTGTCGCGCAGGATCGGCCCGCCGACGACGAAACCCGGCTGGCTGACGTCCTTGGCCAGGAAGCTGTCGGAGACGGCGAGGTTATACGTGGTTCCTCCGATGTCCGTGGGGAACACGGTCGAGCGGGTCGCGGCCCAATCTGCCTTCCGGTAGAAGAAGAACACCGAACCGCTGAAGTCGTTGGTGCCGCTCTTCGTGATCGCGTTCACCGCGGCGCCCACGCCGCGGCCGTATTCCGCGTCGTACTGCGTCCGGATGACCTGGAACTCCTTGATGGCCGCCTGCGAGAAGGTGAACGGCGGACGCGAGCCGCCGGTCTGCTGTCCGTAGAAGTCGTTGTTCGAGCTTGCGCCGTCGATGTTGTAGTCCGTGGAGAGAGGGCGCGCGCCGTTCGCCGTGATCGCGTTGGTGTCGAACGAACCGGTGCTGATACCGGGCGTCAGCTGGGCCAGGGAGCGGAAGTCCCGGCCGAGGAGCGGGAGGGTGTCGATCTGCTGGTTTGTCACCGACGAGGTCATCCCGGAGCGCTCTGTGTCGATGATCGGCGCGGTGGCCGTGACGGCCATGGCTTCGGATATCTGCGGCGCGAGCGTCAGGTCGGTCTTCGTGGTGTTGCCGAGGAGAACCGTCGCGCGCGCCTCGTTGGACTTGCCCAGCCCCTGGAGTTCCGCCAGGACCTTGTAGGTGCCGGGCGGTAGAAGGCTGAGATCGTACTTGCCATCCTCGGCGGTGAACGTCGTACGAGTCAGGCCGGTGTCGAGCTTGGTTGCTGTGACGGTGACGCCGGGAAGGCCAGCGCCGGTGTTGTCACGCACCTTTCCGGAGATCGAGCCGGTCGTGTAGTTGACCGACTGGCCGAATGCTGCAGAGCACACGAACAGCGTGCACAGCAGCGCCGCGAACATGGGTCGGACACGAATGGACATTACGTTCCTCCTAGGGGTTTCTGAAGGGTCTTGACCACGACGGTCGCCCCCGGCAAAACGCCGCCGTCAACATCCCTGATGTTTCCGGCGACGCGGGTTTTGGTCACGTCGGTCTGCGCCGGGGCCACCCTGGCGAGCCCGAGGACCATGAAGGCGGCAAAAAAGAGTGCCACCCACCTCCGCGAAGAGTGCTTTGAATTGCGCATCCGGGATTCTCTTCCCAACCTTGTCAACGCGGAGTCTACCAAAGCCCAACACGGTTGCAAGCCTTGCACAAACGGTCTGTTTTTGGAGGTTTGTCGGGAAATTGTGACGCTGTCGCGAGTCGCGGAACTGACCGGGGCCAAGGCACCGCCAGGGACGGTCTCTAAGTGGTTGGAAGCTCAAGTGGCGAGACGACGGCCACCCCAGCCGAGCGGACCGCCCGCGCGAGCCCGGAATCACAGAACGCGCGCGTCTCCGTCTCCCATTCGTACCCCCAGGGAAACTCAGCGGAGATGGCCCGATCCCCCAGACCGGGGTGGCAGACCAACTCGGTGACCCCCTGCACGAGGGGGAGCAGCGCCGCGACGCGCCCGACCGTGAGGTGTCCGGCCTCGCAGATCCCGATCGTCGCGTCGCCGGAGCGAGGGGTGCCCCGCTCCCGAGCCCGCCGCAGCGCGGCCTTTCCGTAGCAGGCGAGCGCGCCGACCGCGAGCCGCCGCATGAGAGGGACCCCGGGAGGCCGGCGGTCCACAGGGGTGCGTACGTAGGCGACCCCGTACTCGGCGGCCAGCCGCAGCACGACCTCGTGCACGCGAGGAAGGACGTGGAGGTGCTGGTGCCCGTTGGCGTGGCTGACCTTGAGCCCGGCGGCGAGCAACGCCTCGATCTGGCGGCGCAGTTCCCTCTCCACGTCGCCGGGATCGATGCTCCCGGCGTAGTAGCGCCGCAGGAAGGCGCCGAAGCCGGGCAGGAGCGCGCCGTCCCGGCCGACCAGCGACGGCACCTCGACCGGTGGCGAGAGTGGCCTGGCGCCCACGAGCGTGAGGTGTGCGCCGACCGCGAGGGAGGGGTGCTCGCGCAGCCGCCCGGCGGCGCGCGCGAAGTCGCGCCCTGCCGGGACCACGCTGCACGCGGTCACGATCCCGCGCGCGTGCGCCTCGATCGCGCCGTCGGTCATGCCGGCGTGCAGGCCGACGTCGTCGGCGGTCACGACCAGGAAACGGCTCAAGCTCCTCCGGCTCCCCTGCCGTCCGAGGGACGGCGGCGCCGCGGGTGGTGCATGTCGCCGAAAAGCTCCACCATCTCGGCCAGCATCTTGAAGATGACGGCCGGCGAGGAGAGCGTGGAGCGGCCGCGCGACCGCGGGAAGTAGTCGAGGCCGATCTGCTGGATGACGAACCCGAGGTTCTTCGCCTTTACGACCAGTTCCGCGTCGATAAGCGAGCCCTCCGAGCGCAGCTCGATCGCTTCGATCACCTCGCGCCGCATCAGCTTGAAGGAAAAGTTGATGTCGCGGTGAGGCCAGCCGAAGAGGACACCGATAAGGAAGTTGTAGAGGTACGAGTAGACCGTCCGCAGCCACCCCTCGGTGGTGCGGTCGAGGCGGTAGCCGGCGATCATGTCGGCCCGGGTCAGCTCGAGCGCCCTGATCGCCCGCCCGATGTCCTGGGGGTCGAACGGGAGGTCGGCGTCCATGTAGAGGACCAGGCCCTTCGACGCCGCGGCGAACCCGGTCTTGAGCGAACCGCCGAGCTTCCGGTTGACCGGGTGGCGGATGACCTTGATGCGCGGGTCGCCCGCCGCGGCGCGCCGCACGAGATCCGGCGATCGGTCGGTTGACGCGTCGTCCACCACGAGGATCTCGAAGTCGTCGCAGTGCCGCTCGAGGGCGTCGACCGCCCATGCGAGGGCGTGCTCGATGTTCTCCTCCTCGTTGAACATCGGGACGACCAGCGATAGCGAGCGCTTGGGCGGCACCGCGCCGATCATACAGGCTCGCCGGACCGGTGGCGAGGTCTTTCGACCGCTGGGCGGGATGGGCGGCACACCTCCCGCGGCGCGTGAAAGCTAGGGGCAGAGCTGCTCGACCGCGACCACCTGCACCGCCAGCCGGCGCGTGTCGCGGTTGAGACCGTGCTCGGCGGGGACGTACGAGCGGTCGGCGCGCAGACTCACCTCCACGGTCTCGCCGCCCGCGAGGAGGATCTCGAGGGCGCGCACTGCGCCGCGCGGGATCTTCAACCGCCCGGCCGGACGACGGTCGACGAGCACCTCGGCGGTGGTCGAGGTGAACGGCGCCCCCTTGTCGAGGCCGAGCGTGAGGCGCACCCTCCCGCACCCGTAGTTGGCGAGCTGCAGGTCGGCCTCGGGTCCTGCCCACCGCCACTCGCTCCCGGTCTCGTCGCGCTCGAGCGGGTTGAAACCCCTCACGGGCCTGAACAGGCCGTACCGCGAAACCGGCGCCAGCGAGACCACCCTGTAGTGGTTGCGGGTGAGCTTGCCGTAGGCGTCGCACTCCGGCCACTCGAAGACCCGGCTGCCCGCCGTCCCGGTGCGGCCGTCCGCGAAGAGCCAGAGCTTTCCGGCCGAGCGCACGCGCGGCTCGTCCCACCACTCGTTGACGGGAATCGCGGTGAAACTCGCAAGCAGGAGCTCGGCGTGCGGGCGCAACGGCTGCTCGACGAGGATCAAGGAACCCGGGGGCAGCGAACCCGCCGCGTACCGGGCCGCCTGCACGGGGGGCGACGGTGAGCTCACGCGGGCGCGCACGATCGGGAGGACATAGAGGGCCGAGCCCGCGGCGAAGGCGGCCAGCACGAGGACCGGCACGGAGGCCGTTTTCAGGCGCCACCCGAGCAGGCCGAGGCCAGCGGCCGCCGCAAGCGCCACGGCCGGCAGCGTCGGGAGGGCGTAGCGCACGCCGTCGGCCGGGTCCATCAGCGCGATGCACAGGCAGAGCTGGACGAGGGTAAGGACTGCGAGCGGCAGCGCACGCCCGGCCCTGCGCCTGACGAGCACGACGGCACCGGCCGCAGCGGCGGCGAGCACCGGGAGGGCGAGGAACTTGGGCCCCCACGGGTGAGCGATGAAGCGAACGACGATCGCCGCCCACGCCCTGCCGCCCCTGGCAAGCGCGGCGTCGTGACTCGCCACGTACCCGGCCTGCGCGGTCTCCCACGCGAGCAGCTTCCCCGGACCGCCGAGCGCCAGGGCGAGCGGGGCCAGCCACGCCAGCGAGACGAGCCCGAACGTCGCCGCGGCGAGCGAGCGGTCCCTCCACCCGGACATCCGGACGAGCGCCACCGCGAACGCCGGCAGCACGGCCACCGCGAGCTGCGGCCGGCATCCGACCGCTGCCGAGAAGAACGCCCCCGCCGCGACCGCCCGCGCGGCGCGTCCCTCCTCCGCACCCCCCGAGCACGCCCACAGGGCCAGCGCGAGGAACGCCAGTGCGGGGGGGTCCGACATCGGGAGCGTCGAGTGCACCAGCATGGCCGGGGAGAGGAAGAAGAGCAGCGCACCGACGACCGCGAGCGAGCGCGGGGATGTGGCGCCGACTCCGGCCAGCGGCCCCGCGCTGCTTGTGAAAATATTCTCAAACAGAACGGCGAGGGCCAGGAAACCCGCAATCGAGGAGAGCACCGCCAGCACCACGAGGCTGGCGAACGGGTCGCCGACCACGACGTTGACGGCCTTCCCGAGGCCCACCAGGAGCGGGTAGCCGGGGGGGTGCGGGTGGTGACGGAGGGGGTCGAAGCGTGCGACGGCCTGCACGAAAAGGAACTCGTCGGATTCCCAGAGCGTGCGGGGCAGCGTCAGCACGCGCGAGACCAGCACCACCAGGGCGCCCACCGCCACCGGCCACCTGTCGGCGCCACGCCAGGTCGTGCCCGCCACCCCCTGAGGGTTCATCCGCCGGCCATCATACAATCCCGCCGATGGGCTTCGGATTCGTCAGGGCGCTCGCGGTGCTCCATCGGACGTTCGCCCGCTCGGGCCTCGGGAAGCGCGCGTACGTGCTGGGCCGTTTTCTCACCTGTCCGTTTCTCGCAGTGGTCGACGCGATCCCCGAAGGGGCGCGCGTGCTGGACATCGGGGCGGGGCACGGGGCGCTCGCCCGGCTGGCGGCCGAGGGCGGGGCCGCCCTGGTCGTTGCCGTCGAGCCCGACCTGCGCAAGAGCCTCCCCTCCTTCCGCCACCCCGGGGTCGCCTTCGTGGCTGGGTTCGACGAGGCGCTCGCCGGCACCTTCGACGCGGTCACCGTGATCGACGTGCTCTACAAGATCCCGATGGAGCGGTGGGACGAGCTGTTCGGGCGCATCCGCGAGCGCCTCGCTCCGGGCGGGACCCTGCTGCTGAAGGAGCTCGACCCCGAGCACCGATGGAAGAACGCCTGGAACCGGGCGCAGGAACGCGCGGCAAACGCGGTCGACCTCACGCTCGGGAGATCGTTCTCCTACGAGAACCGCCGCCAGCTCGAGGCGCGGCTCGCACGGCTGGGGTTCGTGGATTTTCGGGCGCGCGACATCGGCCGCTGGTACCCGCACGCGCACGTGCTGTACTCCGCCCGGCGCCCCGCCCCCTGAAAAGACGAGGGGGCCGTTTCCGGCCCCCTCCGAACTGCGGCAGAAGGAAAGCTCTCCGGACGGTGCGTCCGGCACTTCCCGGTCAGGTCTTCTTCACCAGCTCGACGTCGATCGAGATCTTGACGTCGTCGCCGACCAGCACGCCACCCGCTTCCAGGGCCTTGTTCCAGACGAGGCCGAACTCCTTGCGGTCGATCGTGGCCGCCGCGTGAGCTCCCACCCTCGTGCCCCCCCACGGGTCCTTCATCGGAGGCGTCAACGAATCCACGTCGAACGTCACCTCCTTCGTGACGCCGTGGATCGTGAGGTCGCCGGTCACCTTCAGGCGGCCCTCCCCCCCGCTCTCGATCTTCCTGGACACGAACGTCAGCGTGGGGAACTTCGCCACGTCGAAGAAGTCGGCGCTGCGCAGGTGGTCGTCGCGCTTCGGCTCGCGCGTGTTGACCGAGGCCGCGTCGATGGTCACCGAGACCTTCGCGGTCGTCGGGTCGTTGCCGACGATGTCGAGGCCGCCGGCGAGCTTGGTGAACTCCCCGCGCACGTTCGAAACCATCAGGTGGCGAACCGTGAACGAGGCGTTGGAGTGGGCCGGGTCGATCTCCCAGTGCGCCGGCTGCGCGAACGCACCGGCTGCGAGAGCGAGGGCCACTGCGGCGATCGTTGCGACTCTGGGGAGCTTCATGGTCTGGTCGTCCTTCCCTTCGGTGTCTCGACACCAAATATATAGACAGCTTTCGATTTGTCTATATTCCACGTCCCTGGCAAATCCCCCCGATCGTTCCCCATCCTCTTGAAGGGCAATGGCCTATCGGGCGGAAGCCTGAAGAGAAAAGGTCTTGCCGAGGGCCCTGCGGAACGACTCGAGCGCGTTCGGCACGGGCCGGAAGTAGTGAAACTGCCCGTCGCGCCGGGTGGCCACCAGCCCGGCCTCCTCGAGGATCTTCAGGTGGTGCGAGACCGTGGCCTGGGCCACCGGGATGCGGCGGGCCAGCTCTCCGCACGAGATCTCGCCCTTGCGCGTGATCTCGCGCAGGAGGCGCAGGCGGGTCTCGTCCGACAGGGCCTTCGACACCTTCAAGAGCCGACGTTCGATCACACGCTACCCCCATGCAACCCAGACGCTCCGACGAGCCTCGATATTCCTCGCCGTTCCGGGTCGGCCCCCGTCGAGAGGGCGCCCGCGCCCTTGGCACCATCGCCGCCGCCTCCCACCCTTATACTTCACGCCATGGACCCGGTGGTCGTCGGCGCCCTCGTGGTGTACGCCGCCGCGCTTCTCGCGATCGGCAGGAGCACCCGGACGACCGCGCGGCTCGACTACCTCCTGGCCGGCCGCCGCCTCACCACGGGTCCGTTCGTGGCCACGCTCGTCGCCACCTGGTACGGAGGGGTGCTGGGCGTGGGCGAGTACTCCTACCGGTTCGGCATCTCCAACTGGCTCGTGATGGGGGTGCCCTACTACCTGGCGGCGCTGCTGTTCGCGTTCGTCCTCGCGAGGCGCGCCCGCTCGAGCACGGCGCTCTCGATCCCCGACCAGCTCAAGGCAGCCTACGGGCCGGCCGCGGGCCGCGTCGGGGCGGTGCTCGTGCTGCTGATGGCGATCCCCGCCGCGTACGTTCTCATGTTGGGCGACCTGCTGGGGATCTACCTGGGCGTACCCCTGGTCCTCGCGGTCGTCGCAGGTACGGCTTTCACCATCGTCTACGTCGCGGCGGGCGGCTTCCGCTCGGTGGTGAGCACGAACATCCTGCAGTTCGTCCTCATGTACGTCGGCTTCATCGTGGTGCTTCCGGTCGCGCTGCACCGCGCGGGGGGGCTGGGCGCCGTGTGGGCGGCGCTCCCCGCCGCCAACCGGACCTGGGACGGGGGGCTCGGCGTGCAGGCCGTCGTGGTCTGGTACTTCATCGCGATGCAGACGCTCGTCGAGCCCACGTTCTACCAGCGCTGCTACGCGGCCGAGACACCGGCCGTCGCCCGCCGCGGCGTGCTGATCTCGGTCGCCTTCTGGGTGCTGTTCGACCTCCTGACAACCTTCACGGGGCTCACCGCAAAAGCACTGATGCCGGCCCTCGCGAACCCCGTCCTCTCCTACCCGGAGCTCGGGCGCCTGGTGCTTCCCTCGGCCGCCAACGCCCTGTTCGCCGTGGGGATGTTCGCAACCGTCATGTCCACCGCCCACTCGTACCTGTTCCTGGCGGCGGCCACCGTCGGCCACGACGTCGTGCCCGAGATGGCCGCCAAGGCTGACGAGCGACGCTGGACGATGGCCGGTCTCGCCCTCACCGGCGCCGCCGCGATCGCACTCGCCCTGGCCCTCCGGAGCGTCGTGGCGATCTGGCACGACGTGGGCAGCATCGTCACCTCTGCGCTGCTGCTGCCCCTGGCCCTCTCCCACGGACCCGAGCGGTTCCGCTTCGGGGCGCGCTGGGCCGCCCCGGCCATCGCCGCGACCGCACTGGTGGCGACCGGCTGGATCCTGGCCCGGACCGACGGGCGCTACCCCCTCGGTCTCGAGCCGATCTTCCCCGCCCTCGCCGTCTCGGCGGTGCTCTGGGTGGTGGGCCGCGCGCGTCCGGCGCGTGCTTGACGACACGCTCCGCGCCCGACCAGCATCGTCTCAACTGAGGACCGCCGCCCGACCTCCCGAAAGCACGCGCCCCACCTCCGGTCCCAGTTGACGGCCGGAGGCTGGCGGCCGCGATCGCACCGCAGGAAGGAGCGGACATGCGAACCGTCAGAGCCACCTCCGCAGCGCCCCTGGTGGCGCTGCTGGCGATGCTCGTCTCCCCGACCGTTCCCGCGGGGCCCCAGCCGACGACCCCGGTGGCAAAGAAGGACCCGGTGGCCGCGCCGCTTCTCCCGTGTCCCGACCTGGCCATCAAGCTGTCGGTCGCCAAGACCATCACCGGGGGCAACGGCGTCCTCACCCTGAACGGCAGCGTCTGCAACCTCGGCGGGATGGACTACGTCGTCCCGCCGGCCTCCCCGGTGGAGGCCGAGTACCTCGTCCGGACGTGGCACCCCCCCAAGACGGCCGTGCAGGAGAAGGACGTCAGGCAACTCGCCCACCAGAGCGTCGGAAGCAGGCTCAACGCGTCGGGCTTCATCACCTACACCCAGACCTACACGATCCCGAACGTCACCCGCTGGGACAACCCGTTGGCGATGAAGGGTGAACGGCCGGTCGTCAAGGAGTTCGTCCTGAGACTGAACAAGAGGTACCCGCAGGGCGACCGGTTCACGACGAACGAGGACTGCAACGCCGACAACAACACGGTCGCGCTCGACGTCCCGTACATGGAGGGGGGGCCGTAGCGACCGACCGAGCGGCCGATGCCGGGCCGGCCTCAACCGTTGCGCAGCTCGGCGAGCTTCTCCCGCACCTTCTCCGCATGCCCGGCCGCGTTCACGTTGGGCCAGTGGAACGCAACCTTCCCCTTGGGGTCGATGAGCACCGTGGACCGGATCACCCCCATCGTCGTGCGGCCGTACATGCTCTTCTCGCCCCACGCCCCGTACCTCTCCATGACCTCGTGCGAGGAGTCGGACAGCAGCGTGATCTTGAGCCCGTACTTGGCGATGAAGGCACGGTGGCTCGCCGGGGTGTCGGCGCTGCACCCCAGCACGACGGCGTCCAGCTTCTCGAAGCCCTTGATGCCGTCCGTGAAGTCGCACGCCTCGGTCGTGCAACCCGGCGTGTCGTCCTTGGGGTAGAAGTAGAGCACCACCCACCGGCCCTCGAGGCCGGAGAGCTTCACCGGCGTGCCGTCCTGGTCCGACAGCGTGAACGCCGGTGCCTTGTCGCCGATCTTGATCGTCGAGCCAGCCATCCCTCATCCCTCCATCTCCGCGTCTCCCTTCGCAACGCGAACCGCCGCGTCAGGCTTCCCGGCTTCGCCTGGCCCGGAGGCGGGACCTCGAGCCACCAACCGGACGTCCGCGCCCTTCATGTTAACGTTTCAACCGTGCTCCGCGTCCACCATCCACCGTGCCCCGGCAGGCTCCGTTCCCGCGATCGTCGCCGCCCCACCGCGTGGTGAGCCGGTATGGAGAGCCTCCTCGGGCTTGCAGGGCTCTTCGCTGCCGCAGTGGTTGCCGGCGCGATCAACTCGGTGGCGGGCGGCGGCAGCCTGATCTCCTTCCCCTCCCTCGTGGCGTTTGGCCAGCCCGCAATCCTCGCCAACGCCACCAACACCGCGGCGCTCTGGCCGGGCACGCTCTCGAGCGCGGTCGCCTATCGCCGCGACTCGCTCTTTCACCGCGACCTCCTCCTCACGCTCCTCGTCCCCAGCATGGTCGGGGGGTTGCTCGGCGCCGTCGTGCTGGTGATCACGCCGCCCGAGCTCTTCGACGAGGTCGTGCCGTTCCTGGTGCTCTTTGCCACCCTCCTGTTCGCCCTGCGCGACGTGGTCTCGCGCTGGACACGGGCCGGCGCAGCGCACGACGAGCGCGTCACTACCGGTGGACGGGTGTGGGGGTTCGTCTTCCAGCTCTTCGTGGCCACCTACGGCGGCTACTTCGGCGCCGGGATCGGCATCCTCATGCTCGGCTCGCTCTCCGTCATGGGGCTGCGCGACATCCACCGCATGAACGGGCTCAAGACGATCCTCGGGACGCTGATCAACGTGATCGCGTTCGGTTTCTTCGCGCTCAAAGGCCTGGTGGTGTGGCGCCTCGCCGGGGTGATGGCGGTGGGCGCGATCGCGGGCGGGTGGATCGGCGCACGCACCGCGCGGCGCATCGATCAGCGCTGGCTGCGCGCCTTCATCATCG
>Ga0102851_10001568_pt1 | contig 13189 bp, 13 predicted proteins | sample Mud3Dept3metaG_FD_79558 | JGI IMG/M metagenome (GOLD analysis project Ga0102851, IMG submission 79558) | Freshwater wetland microbial communities from Ohio, USA, analyzing the effect of biotic and abiotic controls - Mud 3 Core 4 Depth 3... | ecosystem: Environmental > Aquatic > Freshwater >... | reverse complement strand
TTCTCATAACTGAAATCCCATGTTACAGGATCATAGATCTGTCCATGGGCATTATGTGTTAAAATAATGGCAAGCGTAATGAGTATGAGTCTTTTCAGCATAATGAAGGTATTACTATTCACTGCAAAAGTAATAAATCATACAACAATTAATAAATGGTAATGTTCCCCGGAAATCAGGCATGTATGGAAGGATCAGTCAAGGTCTATCTCATTATTATAGCGATCATAGAAATGATATTCAAGCATATGATATGAGGTTATTGCCTGTATTTTAAGGCTTATCCTGTATTTGAAGTTCCATTTTACGAAAACAGGGAACAGCCCCTTTTTAAGGTAAGAAGCTACAAAAGGATGAACATTTAAAATAACTTTTCTGGTTTTAATTTTATCAACAATAAAAGAGAGGCTTTTTTCAAGTTCATCTGTAAAAAGTATCGTTGGCCTGGTTTCACCTGTTCCCTGACATGAAGGGCATTTTTCGTCAGTAATAATATTCATTTCTGGTCTGACTCTCTGTCTGGTGATCTGCATCAGCCCGAATTTTGTAAGAGGAAGGATATTATGCTTTGTCCTGTCATTTGCCATTATCTCCTTCATTTTATCATAAAGGACCTGCTTGTTTTCAGACGACTGCATATCGATAAAATCAATCACTATAATTCCGCCCATATCTCTAAGCCTGAGCTGGCGTGCAATTTCTGCAGCTGCTTCCAGGTTTACTTCAAGGGCATTTGATTCCTGATCATTACCGGTTCTGGATCTGTTGCCGCTGTTCACGTCAATAACATGAAGAGCTTCGGTATGTTCTATGATAAGGTAAGCACCATGTTTAAAAGAGACTGTTTTTCCGAAGAGTGCTTTTATCTGCTTGTTTATACCAAAATGGTCAAATATCGGAAGGCTTCCCTTGTATACCTTAACTATACTGACTTTTTCAGGGGCTATTTCTTTAATATACCTGCGGATATCTTCAGCAATTGCCGGATCGTTGACATGAATACTGTTAAAGCTGACATTCAGCATATCGCGCAGAATAGTGGTTGTTCTGTTCATTTCACCGATGAACAACCGCGGGTATTTTATTTCTTTTTTTATGGATAAAAATGCTGATTCCCACTTTCTCACAAGTTCCCTGAGTTCTGAATCCAGAACTGCAACTTTCTTTCCTTCAGCAACGGTCCGGACTATTATCCCGTAGTTCCTGGGTTTTATGCTCTGCAAAAGTGTTTTAAGGCGGTTTTTTTCCTCAACATTTTCAATTTTTGAAGAAATGGATACTTTATCGGAATAAGGTATCAATACCAGATTCCTCCCTGCAAGTGAAATTTCGGATGCAAGCCTGGGACCTTTTGTTGAAATAGGTTCTTTTGTGATCTGGACTATTACAGTCTGACCTGCCGTAAGGACATCGGTTATCTGACCATCCTTGTCTATATCGGGTTCTGATCTGAATTTATAGACAGGAGGTACTCTACCCTGCTTCTGAACAGCTGTGGAATAGTATTTATGCTGTGTCCTGAATTGAGCCCCGAGGTCAAGGTAATGGAGAAATGCATCCCGCTCATAACCGACATTAACAAAAGCAGCATTCAGCCCGGGCATTATCTTCTTTACTTTGCCAAGATAGATATCCCCGACTGAAAACTTAATATTTCGCTTTTCCTTGTTTAACTCGATTAACTGCTTGTCTTCCAGCAACGCCAAAGAAACCTCGGAATCACTTACATCAATGATCAGATCCTTGTTTGCCACTACCTATATTAATATGAATTAATATAATATCACCTCCTGCTGACATACTGATAAAATAAACCTAAAGATCAACAGACCTTTAGGCTTAATAAATTTAATCATTGACCACCCGGTGATCTCCTACTTCTTCTTGTGTCTGTTCTTCCGCAAACGCTTTTTGCGCTTGTGGGTGGCCATCTTATGTCTTTTTCTTTTTTTCCCGCTTGGCATAAAAGGATTACTTCTTAACGTGAGATTTAACTTTGGTTATGAAAGATTTTGCCGGTTTAAACGCTGGAATATTATGAGCAGGAATAATAATGGTAGTATTCTTGGAAATATTCCTGGCAGTTTTCTTTGCTCTTTTCTTAACGATAAAGCTTCCGAAACCTCTGAGATAGACGTTATTACCAGTTACCATCGAGTGTTTAACGGTTTCCATCAAAGCTTCTACAGTTTTCTGTACTGTCACTTTTTCAATACCAGTGTTTTTGGCAATTTCATTAACAATGTCTGCTTTAGTCATTTTAGTGAAGTTTAAAATTCAACAAATTATTTTGAGTATTCGTTTTTTCAACCTTGCAAATATAAAAATATTATTTGTTTAAATTGAAACACTTATACAATAATTTTTTTTTACAGGATTTTATTATTGCCTTAATTACAATGAAATAGAGAAATGTCAATACTTATATATCCCTTTTGAGCCCTGAAATCTGTCATAATTGAATAAACCGGGTAATGTTGTGTAAAATATTGATAATTTGGATTTTCGTCGATTAACACCGGTTTTAATTGCACCAAGTGGTTTTTTTCTTAACTTTACACTCCTGAATTACTATTATTAATTAATTGTAACTAAATGTCTGTCAATAAAGTTATACTTGTCGGAAATGTCGGGAAAGATCCTGTTTTGAGATATTTTGACAAGGGTGTTGCAAAAGCAACATTCCCCCTCGCTACAAGCGAAACTTATACCAACCAGCAGGGGGAGACGATCACCTCAACAGAGTGGCATAATATTGTATTATGGCGTGCCCTTGCTGAAGTTGCGGAAAAAACCGTTAAAAAAGGTTCACAGGTTTATATTGTAGGGAAAATTAAAACCCGTTCCTATGTTGATAAAGACGGGAATAATAAATACATTACTGAAATCCTTGGTGATATTTTAATGGTTCTGGATAAAAAACAGAGCCAGACAGGTTATACCGCAAAAGCAGATGCAGGGAAAAGTGATGTGCCTGGTAAAGAACCTTCTGCATCAGAGATCAGTGAACCAGGAACACCATATCAGCCAGCTAATGATAACAGTGATAAGAGCTGGCCGGGAAAAGGCAGCATAAACAGTGATGATTTCGGTCAGGGGGGCTCAAATGGCATTGGCCAGGGAACCGGACAAAATGAAGACGACCTGCCCTTCTAGCTTGTATTACCAATTAGTTTTCACTTGGAAACTCAATATTCATTCACATTTTTTACTATTATTTCAGGGATCTCTGTCAATATACCTGATTTAAAGATAATTATAGGTTTTATAATACTCATTGGACTTCTGGTGGGCTCAGCTCTTATGTCCGGATCGGAAGTAGCATATTTCTCACTTAAGCCTGACGATATCGAAAAATTCAAAAACGATAAAAACAAAAGATCACAAACAGTCCTGAGACTGTATAAAATGCCTGAAAGACTTCTCAGTACAATTCTTGTTGCAAATAATACAATTAATATAGCCATCGTATTACTGGCTGTATTCCTGAGTTCAAAAATATTTGATTTTAGTAGTGATCCGGTGCTGGGTTTTATTGCTGAAGCCGTTGTTATTACTTTCCTGCTTCTGTTCTTTGGTGAAATCATGCCAAAAGTGTATGCCGCAAAGAATAATGTTTCAATGGCCCTGTTCATGGCATTCCAGCTTGTCATACTTGAAAAGATCTTCCGTCCTGTAACATCGTTACTGACACTTTCCTCATCATTCGTAAAGAAGAGGACCGGAACCCACAGATCAAATATCAGTATGGATGATCTCTCTGATGCACTTGAACTTACATCGGATGAACTGGATGAGGATGAAAAGATTCTGAAAGGTATAGTCAATTTCGGTAATATAAACGTAAGCGCAATCATGTGCCCCCGGATAGATGTGACTGCCGTTGATATTCAATCAGGATTCAGCAAAATAATCCCTGTAATCATCAGCTCCGGATTTTCAAGGATACCGGTCTATTCAGAAAGCTTCGACAATGTCAGGGGAATCTTATATGCGAAAGATGTCCTTCCGTATATGAATAATCCGGATAACTTCAAATGGCAATCACTTCTGAGACTTCCCTACTTCGTTCCTGAAACAAAAAAGATTATAGATCTGCTTAAGGAATTTCAAATTAAGAAAATCCATATGGCTGTTGTAATAGATGAATACGGAGGGACATCAGGAATAATTACTCTTGAAGATATTCTTGAAGAAATTGTCGGAGAAATCACTGACGAAAGTGATGAGGATCAGGTGATGTATAAGAAGCTGGACGAAAAGACCTATTTATTTGAAGGTAAAATATTATTGAATGACTTTTATAAGATTCTCGGACTTGAAGATGACCCTTTTGAAGATGTCAGGGGAGAATCAGAGACTCTGGCAGGTCTGATCCTTGAGCTCACAGGTGAGATCCCCAGGAAGGAACAGATTATCAAATTCAATAATTTTACTTTCAGGATAGAATCAGCCGACAGGAGGAGAATTAAAGAAATCCGTGTCGAAATTAATTATGAGAAAGGTAATAATGAAAAGGAGTAATCTTTTTATATTAGCTGTAATTCTAAGCCTGCTGGCAGGTTGCAGGGAAGTTGCTGTCCCAAAGCCGAAAGGCTACTTCAGGATCGACCTCCCGGCAAAGGAATATATCACGCTGCACGATTCCCTTCTCCAGAACATCAACCTGCCTGTATCCTTTGAATATCCGTCATACGGCAGAATATCATTTGAAGCAGATATCAACCCGGAACCCGGCTGGTTCAACATCGAATTCCCTCCTTTCAGGGCCAAAATATATTTTACATATAAAGATATAAAAAATGATCTTGAGGAACTGATGGAACAGACTTACATAATGAATGTAAAAAACCATATTACAAAAGCCGATGCAATTAATGAACAGGCTATCATTAATCCTGATCAAAGAGTTTATGGTATTCTGTATGATCTTAAAGGAAATACAGCAACAGCAGTCCAGTTTTATGTTACTGACAGTATAAATCATTATTTCAGGGGTTCACTTTACTTTGCCGCAGAACCGAATGCCGATTCACTGGCACCTGTGATTGAATTTTTCAGAGAAGATATTATTCATCTGATTGAAACTCTGAAATGGAAAGAAAAATAACCTGGGTGAAATGGGTTGTATAACAAAACATTATCTTAATGAATTCTCCATTCTCGGAGTCTGGAAGATAGAAGAGGATATTAAAACTCTTCTTGAATTAGTGACTCTGGATAACGATGAGAAGAAAAAATATAAAGGATATACGAGTACTTCCCGCCGTCTTGAATTTCTCAGTGTAAGGGCACTTCTCTCCGAACTGCTCGGAAAGGATGCACGGATCGTGTATAATAAGAATAATAAGCCGTTTTTAAAAGATGGATCCAGGTTCATCAGCATTTCCCATTCTCACAAGCTTACAGCAATCCTGCTAAGTACAAATGAAAAGGTAGGAATTGACCTTGAATATATGAGCTCGAATATTTCTGCCTTTGCTTTCAAATTTATCAACAGGAATGAAAAGATTACAAGGGATCATGAAATACGGAAATATCATCTGTATATTCACTGGTGTGCAAAAGAAGCATTATATAAAATATGTGATAAAGAGGGTATCAGCATTAGAAAAAATCTTACTATTGAACCTTTTGAGGTAAAAGAATCCGGTGAGATAAAAGGACAGGTTCACACTGATAAAATAAATGAATCATTTGACCTTTTCTACTCAAAATATGATAATTATGCAATAGTATGGACTAAAAAAAATTATGAAAAATTATAATTTCCCCGGCGAAAAAAGTATTGCATTGCTCCTCGACCCTGATAAAGCCAGAGGCAATTATCTGCAAAATATCTTAAAAGTTGCTGCAGAATCCAAAACTGACTTTATTCTTACCGGTGGAAGTCTTACTTTCAGTAATATCGATGAACTTATTGATTCAGTCAGGGACCTCTGTTCAATTCCTGTTATTCTTTTTCCCGGAAACCTTCTGCAGCTCAGCCATAAAGCAGATTCCATACTGCTTCTTTCACTCATTTCAGGAAGGAATCCCGAACTGCTGATCGGCAACCATGTCATTGCTGCACCTTATCTGAAGAATGTGAGAGACAAGCTCATATCAGTAGGATATATCCTTGTAAGCTGTGGCACCAAAACTTCTGTGGAATATGTCAGCCAGACTGAAGCTATTCCTTCTGATAAACCTGACATTGTAGTAGCAACTGCCCTGGCCGGTGAAATGCTTGGTCTGCAAATGATCTACCTTGAGGCCGGGAGCGGTGCGAGCAATCCTGTCCCGGTAAATATGATTAGAAGCGTGAGAGAAAATATTTCCGTTCCACTGGCAGTAGGCGGCGGGATAAGAAATAAAAAAGAGGTAGAGGAAATATTTAATGCAGGCGCAAACCTGATCATCCTGGGTAATGGGTGCGAATCAAACCCGTCACTTCTTACCGAAGCATGTAAGATAAGAGATTCATTAAGAAATAAGCCGATTACCTGAACAATTCAAACATCGGCTCACCTGTGCATGCATTCGGATATGGCACTTTGCATAACAGGGACAAGGTTGCCGCCACGTCGGTCATATTTACTTTTCTGGATACTGTTGCCCTGTTGACGGACCAGCCATACCAGATCAAAGGAACATGAGAATCATACTCATAGGGAGAATTATGATTGGTGACATAATTGTCCTCCTTTTCAATCCATCCTGAGTTGAGAGTAATTATTACATCGCCTGACCTTTGAGGATTATAGTTATTAATAATCTTTTTTAGATTTCCATTACCGAAATCATTGGCTTCAAAAGCCGAATAAGGATAAGCAGAAGCGACACCGGAAATCTGTACAAGAAATCTGGCGACCTTCTTTTGTACCTCCTCTAACGGAATCCTTGCATCCTCAATAAGAGTTCTGTTAAGGAAAATCTGCTTTTCAGAATATCCTTTAATCCAGTCACCTTCACCATAAACTGCATTAAGATAGCTCCTGAGCAGCTGCAATGCCTGGTTCTGCCTGAAATAACCTGCCGGAATCCTGTTACTTTCAAGTATACCGGGAATTTCAGATATGCCATGGGATGCTGTTACATATATAAGAAAGTTTTTCTTACCCAGACTGTCATTAAGATAATTCAGGAGATAGGTTATATCCTGGTCAAGCCTTAATAGTGCATCCGCCATCTCGAATGATGAAGGTCCAAACCTGTGACCAATATAATCTGTTGATGAATAGCATATTGATAAATAATCTGTTACATCGTCCTTGCCTAATTTTTCCTTTTCTATAAGCCTCATGGCAAGGCCGGTGGTCAGACTATTTCCAAATGGCGTCTCCCTCAGCAATGAATAATCACGCTTTGAACTGCTTTTACCTTTTGTACTCAGCTTTTTCAGATCATAAGGGAAATAATTAAGACCGTCAAAACCTGTTTCATATATATTTGAATCAGGTATGCAATCTGAATAATCCTGTAAAGGCCTTGACAGATTCCAGGGATTACTGAGATATGCGTCGGAATGTTTCAGGGCATTATAGTCGTTGATCCAACCCGGGAGAGAATCAGTATAATATGAACATGTCATCCATGTTCCGGAGGTATTATCATACCAGTATGCTCCATCAGCAGCATGACCGGCAGAGAAAATAACTGAACTCTCCTTCAGACCGATAGCATAAACTTTCGCTTTCTTATTGGTTGCCATTTTAAGCTCGTCGGAGAATGTCGATACCTGGAGGTTTACAGGTGAATGAAGGCCGGATTCATAGGTTCCGCCGACCGGTTTAACCTCAATATCTTTTGTACAGTAAATAAGTTCATTCTTTAATGTCAGATACCAGTTGTCGGATGTTATGCCGTGCAGGGAAGGTTCTGTACCTGTGGAGATGGTAGCATGCCCCGGTGCAGACTGTGTAAGTAAATACTGGAAATAAGCATTCTGAAAATAGGTACCCTCGTTTAACAGTCTTCTTATTCCATTTTCTCCCAACCTGTTCCTGAATTTCTCGAGCTGATCGTACCTTAACTGTTCCACAATAATTCCTATTACAAGTCTTGGTTTTTCCGGTGGAAGATAAGCAGCCTGTCCCTGCAAACGATAAAAGACAAAAATTAACAATAAAATTGTAAGTGCCCTCTTCAGTATAATTTTCCCTTTGCTCATATATATCATTTACTTATATCTCATTATAATCCGAAATTCTCCTAAAAATGATTTTTAAAGTTCCAAAAGTAACTTTTTTAAGCAGAGTACCAAATTCCTTCCTACCTGCGTAAAACAACAAATCGTCCTTTATCCGTAACTTTTGAAGTTGTACTGGTAAATAACACAGTGTACACTCCGCCGGCCAGACCACTTACATCAATCTTAACCGGGATCCCCTCCAGGGTATAAGAATAATAATCCGCTATTTTGATCCCCGTCGAATTGAAAATCCTGATATTTATCCTTCCGGACTGCCATTCAGGAAGGTCAGCCAGAATATATGTTGTTGCCGGATTCGGATGAAGTACGGGAACCATGGCGTCTGATTCATCAATAGAGTGCATCTCAACCTGGATATAAGCGGGTTGATCTTCAGTCACAGCCACATTACTTAACTGTACTCCATAATAACCACCTGCAGTGATTAACAGGTTCCATATACCAGGTGCAATAAGCCTTACAAAACTACCGGTCAGTGTATCGGAATAAACATGTGAGCTGTCCTTATCATGGCCTGTTATAAATATCCTGGCAGGAACCGGGGCAGAGGTCTGGTCATCCAGAACTGATCCGTGGATTCCATACAATGAGTTTTCGAGGTATCCCAGCAATGATCGCCAGTTGTATTCCCATAATGAATTGAGCTGCGCAGCAGGTGTAACAAAATTATCATCAAGCTCAATAGTTACTTCACGGCCATGCAATTCATAAACCATAAAATCCTGCCGTCCCCCGTTGATCCTATACCAGTCGTATCCGTTAGTGATACCATTATCCAGGTAAGTCATGTAACCTGAAACAGAATGTTCATGAACAGTATCAGCGTATCTTCTGCTTACATTATAAAACCAGTCGTCATCAGCATGTAACCTGAACCACCTGTCCCACGGATAATTTACCACCTCAGCACCGGAATGGAAATTGGCAGATAAAACAAATTTATGCCTGCGCATAAAACTTATCATATCAATGGTTTCTTTTTCAGGTATTATCTCCGGATCCTCCGGATCAGGAAAATTCCGGTTGAGGTCTTTCCCGTTCGCGTTAAATCTTGTTGGTGAGGTCATTATATTACCTGATCCATAGGTGCCATCAGGATTTGCAAGAGGATTGATCCATATTTCGAGATTATCCGCCAGATCTTTTACCCTGGTGCTGAGGCTGTAGTTTTTCAGCAGATAATCTGCCAGGCGAAGCATAAGTATATAACCTCCTGTCTCATCCCCATGCATAGTTGATGAATAAAAAACTGCAGGTTCATCTTCATCATTGCCGGCATTATCAGATATCTTAAGAGCAAGGATCAGCTTGCCGTTTATACTGGTACCTATGGTATCAAGATCACATAAAGATGGATAATCATCTGCGAATTTCTGCATTATGGAATCATACTGAATATACGTGGGATAGGTCTCCCACTCCATAGCTTCATTTATGTCAGAAGAATTATCAATACCTTTGGAATCATCCCTTTCAATGATTTCATAATCATAATGTTGCGCAATAAACCATTCGGCGGTTCTGCGTGACAGAATAATATGTATTCTTTTGTCTTTTACTGAAGCAACTGAAAGGTTTCGTGACAGATAATCAGCTTCCTTCCTGCCGGAATAAACGACTGTAACCTCAGCCTGTCCCTTCTGTTTTATAATATCCAGCAACCTGCCATCTGAAATGGCATCCTGTGAAAAAGTCAGCGAATTAAAAAAAAGAATTGCAGGCAATATCAAATGCAAGCGCTTATTCATCAAGAACTTAAACGTTGAACCTGATATGAAGGATATCGCCATCTTCAACAACATAATTCTTCCCTTCAATATGAAACCTGCCGGCTTCCTTGCATGCATGCTCCGTACCAAGAGTTACAAAGTCGTTATATTTCATTACTTCAGCCCTTATAAAACCCCTCTCAAGGTCGCTGTGAATAATCCCTGAAGCCTGAGGAGCAGTCATCCCCTTTTTTATGGTCCAGGCTCTTATCTCTTTTGGTCCAACCGTAAAGAATGTCTGAAGATTCAACAATTTATATGCAGCTCTTACAAGCTTATCAACTCCGGGTTCATCAAGCCCTGCATCCTTAAGAAACGCCAGACGGTCCTCTTTATTTTCGAGTTCTGCAATTTCTGCCTCAATGGCGCCTGCAATGATCAGTATTTCTGCATCTTTATCCCTGAGGAACTCTTTAACTCTTTCGACATAATGATTGCCCCTGATTGCCGCCTTCTCATCCACGTTACATACATACAGTACAGGTTTCATAGTCAGCAGGAAAAGATCATCAACAAACTTCTTCTCATCAGCCTTTACTTCAAGAGTCCGTGCATTATTGAATCCTTCAATATGTTCCCTGTAACGATCCAGCACTTCCAGACCATGCTCTGCATCCTTATCACCAGCTTTGACAGCTTTTTTAAGACGATCTGTCTTCTTTTCAACGGATTCAAGATCTTTTACCTGCAGCTCAAGGTCTATGGTTTCTATATCTCTTACAGGATCGACCGAACCCTCTATATGAGGCAGAGCTTCGTTATCAAAACACCTGAGGACATGGATCAATGCATCTGTATTACGAATATCCGCAAGGAATTTATTGCCTACCCCTTCCCCCTTGTTGGATCCTTTTGCCAGCCCGGGAATATCAACAATCTCAACGGTTGTATGAACGATCCTTTCGGTCACCTGAAACTTCTCAAGCTCATATAACCGTGCATCCGGGACCTGCACAACGCCAATATTCGATTTTGTTGCACCAAATGCAAAAGCACTTGTTTCCCCCTTTGTATTGGATATACAATTAAAAATAGTTGTTTTGCCGACATTTGTTATCCCGATAATTCCGCATTGAAGAGCCATCAGATTTTAGGTTTCTTTTGTTGGTGTAAATTTATCAATATTCCTGATCTTAACCAACCCGGGGAGACACTTCAGGAAATTGATGCTGTAAATTCAAGATCTCCTGCCGGTTAAGGATCACTGTCACGTATAATTATCTTTCTCCGGATTTTCTGTGCTTCTCTGATTCAAATTTTATCAACGTATTATAATACGTTTTTTAATACGTTGATAATATACCCGGCTTCTGCGAACAATATTATTAAAAATAACCGGAGTCACATATGTGGTGAAAGGCGAATAATCCCGGAAAAGTGAATGCGATTACATGTAATGCGAAGGAAAGAATGCAGATATTTCTTTAAGATTCATTTCCTATCTTTAAACCTTTTACTGTAACTTATATCCAAGTATAAAGACGATTATCTTTTGAATAATTCTGATCAGGATATAGAAATAATCCTTCTGCTTAATAGTGATGTTATTAAGGGATTCAGACTTGCGGTTGAGAGATACAGTTCAAAGTTATACTGGCACATCCGCCGGCTGGTAATACTTCATGAAGATGCCGATGATGCCCTGCAAAACACCTTTATAAATGCATGGAGAAATATCGGCAATTTCAGAAGCGAAAGTTCACTCTATACATGGCTTTATGCAATTGCCACCAATGAGTCGCTGGCTTTAATAAACAAAAGAAAACGAAATGCTTCTGTCTCTCTTGATGATGTGGGTACTTACTTTGCCAATTCCGTTGAAGGAGACACATGGTTTGACGGTGATGAAGCACAGCTAAAGCTGCAAAATGCAATATTACAGCTTCCTGAGAAACAACGTGTTGTATTCAATCTCAGATACTTTGATGAAATGTCCTATGAAGATATGAGCAGGGTGCTGAAAACTTCAGAAGGAGCGCTGAAGGCTTCATATCATCATGCTGTAAAAAAAATTGAAAAAATATTGGGTGAAAATTAAACTTTTCCGTTCCTTAACTATCTAAATAACTGATGAAAAATCTTGATAAAATAACAAACAAGAATCCGTTCAAAGTTCCGGAAAATTATTTTGAGGAGGTAAACAGGAAGATCATCGCTTCAACAACCGGAGCTGAAACCGAAGAGAAGCAAAAAGGATTATACCGCAGACTGAGGCCATTTCTTGCCGCCGCAGCCTCTGTTGCTGTATTAATTCTTTTAAGCTATGCAGCACTGAAAATATTCCTCCCCTCTGGCAATACTGCAAAAATGCCAGAAATAAGTTTCCAGGAATTTTCAGATTCCTACCTTGATGATATTGATGTTCTTTCCCTCGAAGAAGCTGTTGATCCTGCAGCTTTTTATGATAAAGTACCTGATATCAGCAGTTCGGAAATTATTGATTATCTTATACTTGAAAATATTGATCTGAATGAAATTTATGAACTCTTATAAATCTGAAGTCATGAAAAGAACTGTCGTTTTTATTTTTCTCCTCATATTATCATTTCCCCGGATACAGTCCCAGAATCCGAATCAGGAAAGGCTGAATGCATTTAAGATTGCTTTTTTCACAAAGAGAATGAACCTTACTGCCAGGGAGGCAGAGGTATTCTGGCCGGTCTATAATGAATTCCAGGTAAAGAAAACTCAGATTCAGCAGGAAAGAGTACAGCTTAACAGAAAATTCAACCAGGAAGCTGCTGCAATGAGTGATGAACAACTCACTGCTGCGGGTGATAAGCTTATAGAACTGGAGGTTCTGGAAGCAGAACTGAGTGTCGCATTCCATCAACAATTGAAGGGGATACTACCTCCCATAAAGATTTTAAGGCTTTACCAGGCTGAAAATCAGTACAGGCAACAATTGTTAATTGAATTACAGAAGAGAAGAGAGCAGAATAATACTCAACAGCAACGATAATTGTCCTTTACAGGAAAAATCAGCCTGAAACTTTTATTTCAGACAAAATATAAGAGCTAAGATCCTTCAGTGATATCCTTTTCTGTTTCCCTGATGACATATTTTTAATTGTCACCTCTCCGGTTTTTACTTCTTCCTCACCGGCCATAACAATATAAGGGATCTTCTTTGCGTCTGCATATGACATCTGCTTCTTAAGTTTTACCGGATCAGGGTAAATTTCAGCGCTTATATCCATGCTCCTTATAAGATCAAGGATTTTTA
>Ga0102851_10001567_pt1 | contig 13189 bp, 17 predicted proteins | sample Mud3Dept3metaG_FD_79558 | JGI IMG/M metagenome (GOLD analysis project Ga0102851, IMG submission 79558) | Freshwater wetland microbial communities from Ohio, USA, analyzing the effect of biotic and abiotic controls - Mud 3 Core 4 Depth 3... | ecosystem: Environmental > Aquatic > Freshwater >... | reverse complement strand
GCGGATTGGGCGAGAGATGCGGTGGCGATGCCGAGCGAGATCAGGAGCAGTAAAGCGCGCATGAGTGCGGGAAAAAACCTGATTATAGCAAACGGAGAACACCCGGGCGGGCGGTTGAGGTTGCGGGGCTGCCCGATAATTGAAACAATGGACGCCAATTTGAATCGGTCGCGAGCCGAACAGGGGGTTGCAAATGCAGATCAGCAGGAAAATCCGGGTCGTGTGCGCAGTGGCCATCGCGTTCCTGATCGGGCCGCTCGCGCCGGCACTGGCCGCCGATGCAGTCAGCGTCAGCCGGCCGTGGGTGCGTGCGACGGTTGCGGGACAGAGCGTCGCCGGCGCCTACATGGACATTGCGGCAAAGGACACTGCCGCACTGGTGGGTGTCGCGAGCCCGGTCGCGGCCAAGGCCGAGCTGCACACGATGACGATGGACGGCGGGGTGATGAAAATGCGCCCGCTCGCCAAACTCGACCTGCCGGCCGGGAAGACCGTGAATCTGAAGCCCGGCGGCTATCACGTGATGTTGATCGACATCCGGCGCCCGCTGAAGGCGGGCGAGCGCGTGCCGCTCACGCTCACCGTGCAGGACTCGCGCGGAGCCACGTCAACGCTCAAGGTCGACGCCGAAGTGCGGGCGGCCGCGGACGGCGGCCTTATGCATATGCATTAGCGGGAAACCGCGCCCTCTTGAAATTGCCTAAGCGCGACCCATATCGGCAAGGTAGGGCGCAAAGCCCGAACCAATGACGAAAGGAGAACCTTATGGCAAACATTGCCCGTTTCAACGTGCTTGACAATGCGCTGGATGATCTCATGCGCGGTTTTTTCGTGCGTCCGATGAACTACGAGCCGACGGTCCCCGCGCAGCTGCGTATCGATGTGACTGAAGATGACAAGAGTTACTCGGTGCGCGCCGAGATTCCCGGTGTGAAGAAAGAGGACATCAACGTCTCGGTCGACGGCAACCAGGTCGAAATCAGCGCCGAAGTGAAGAACGAAAAAGAGATCAGGGCCGGCGAAAGACTGCTGCGCGCGGAGCGCCGCTACGGCAAGGTCCAGCGCGCGTTCGCGCTCGATCAGGATGTCGACGAAACCGCGACCCAGGCCAGGTATACCGACGGCATACTCGAGCTCACGCTGCCGAAGAAAGCATCGGCCGCGGTCAAGCGCATCGCCATCCAGTAATATCCCGCGCAGGCCGGACGCGCAGGGCGGCAGGCCGCAGGGCCTGCCGCCTTTTTTGCCGCCGGGGGTCGTGTAGAATAGTTCCCATGGCTCTGACCGGTACCACCGCCCAGCTGAAAGCGAAGATCCTCGCCGAGGCGCTGCCCTACATCCAGCGCTTTCATGGCAAGACCGTCGTCGTCAAGTATGGCGGCAATGCGATGACCGACGAGACGCTGCGGCAGAGCTTCGCGCGCGATGTCGTGCTGCTCAAGCTGGTCGGAATCAACCCCGTGATCGTGCACGGCGGCGGTCCCCAGATCGACGACCAGTTGCGCAAGGTCGGCAAGAAGGGCGAGTTCGTCCAGGGCATGCGCGTGACGGACGCCGAAACCATGGACGTGGTCGAGATGGTGCTCGGCGGCCAGGTCAACACCGACATCGTGAATCTGATCAACCAGAACGGCGGCCGCGCGGTCGGGCTCTCGGGCACCGACGGCCCGCTGATCCGCGCCCGCAAGATGCTGATGCGCGACAAGGACAACCCCGGCGAGCTGATCGACATCGGCCAGGTCGGTGAAGTCGAGGCTATCGATCCGGAGGTGATCGAGGTGCTGACCGCGCAGAATTTCGTGCCGGTGATCGCGCCGGTGGGCGTCGGCAAGGACGGGGAGTCGTACAACATCAACGCGGATCTCGTCGCCGGCAAGCTCGCCGAAATTCTCAAGGCGGAGAAGCTGGTGGTGCTGACCAACACGCCGGGAGTGCTCGACAAGAACGGCAACCTGCTGACCGGGCTCACCGCCAAGAAGATCGACGCTCTGTTCGCCGACGGCACGATCTCCGGCGGCATGCTGCCAAAAATCGGCTCCGCGCTGGAGGCGGTGAAAAACGGCGTCAACTCGTGCCACATCATCGACGGCCGCGTCGAGCACGCGCTGTTGCTGGAAATCCTCACCAGTGAAGGTGTGGGCACGCTGATCAGACGGCGTTAGCCGGCGCGTCACGGGACAGGAGCCCTTGAAGTTCAGCCGGGTGTGGGTTTTCGATCTCGACAATACGCTGCACAACGCCAGCCCGCATATCTTTCCGCACATCAACCGCGCGATGACCGCCTATCTGCAGACGCACCTCGGGTTGAGCGAGGTCGAGGCGGGCGAGTTGCGGCGGCATTACTGGCAGCGCTACGGCGCGACGCTGATCGGGCTGATGCGCCATCACGCGACCGACCCGCAGCATTTTCTGCGCGCGACCCATGATTTTCCCGAGCTCGCGGGCATGGTGGTGCGGGAGCCGGGGCTGCGCGCGACGCTCACGCGGCTGCCGGGGCGCAAGCTGGTGTTTTCCAATTCCCCGGTGCATTATGCGCTTGCGGTGCTGGGCGCGCTGGGGATCGCCGATCTGTTCGACGACGTGTTTTCCATCGAGCATACCGACTACCGGCCGAAGCCGGACAGCTACGGTTTTCTGAAGCTGTTCCGCCGGAACCGGGTGCGCGCCGCCGCCTGCATCATGGTTGAAGACACGCTCGAGAATCTGAAAACTGCGAAAAAACTCGGCATGTCGACGGTGTGGGTGGCGCGGGCGGCGAGGACTCCCGGCTACGTGGATTTCAGCATCAGGAGCCTGCTGCAGCTGCCACGTCTCGCGTGGCACCTGCGCTAGAGCGGCGCGGACCGGACACGAGGTGAGCGATGGTTGGCAGACGCGGAGACCGCAGGTTACAGATCCTGCATGCGCTGGCGGAAATGCTGGAAGCGCCGGCGGCGGAGAAAATCACGACCGCGGCGCTCGCCGCCAGGCTGGACGTGTCGGAGGCCGCGCTCTACCGGCATTTCGCGAGCAAGGCGCAGATGTTCGAGGGCCTGATCGAATTCATCGAGGAGACGCTGTTCGGGCTGATCAACAAGATCACCAGCGAGGAGACCAACGGACTCAAGCAGCTCGAGGCGATCACCGTGATGCTGCTCGGCTTCGCGCAGAAGAACCGCGGCATGACGCGCGTGCTGATCGGGGATGCGCTGGTGCACGAAAACGAGCGTCTGCAGCTGCGCATCAATCAGCTGCACGACCGCCTCGAAGCCACGTTCAAGCAGGCGCTGCGTTTCGCCGTGAGCCAGAATGAACTGCCGGCGCTGCCGGATGCGGCCGCGCGCGCCAACCTGATCATGAGCTTTGTCACCGGCCGCTGGCATCAGTTCGCGAAAAGCGGTTTCAGGCGCGACCCGATGCAGTACTGGATCGAGCAGTGGCCGGCGCTGCTGACCTACTGATATTCCGCAGACCCACGGGAGATCACATGAACCTCACCACGCATCAGCTTGCCGAGATTCTGATCGGTGTTGCGCGCTCGCAGCAGGCGCTGATCGAAGCGATCGAAAGCATGAAGGCCGGCTTCAAGGGCACCTATCTCGCGCCGGCGCTCGACAGCGTGGCGAAGATCCGCGCCACCGGCCGGCCGCCGTTACTGCAGGAATTCCCGGCGCGCGTGCTGCTGCAATGCCAGGGGCGCGCCGGGCCCAACATCGAGCAGATCGTGCGCGATCTCGACGCGCTGCTGGCGGGGCCGCAGGCAGCCCCGGCGCAGCCCGCGCCCGCTGCGCCGGCAGCGCGGGACGCTTAAACGCCGCTCAGGCGGCGCCGCGCGCGCCGCATACCGGACACGCCGGGTCGCGCTTGAGCCGCACCTCCCGCCATTCCATGGCAAGTGCGTCGAGCAGCAACAGACGGCCGGCGAGGCTCGCGCCGATGCCCGCCAGCAATTTCAGCGCTTCGGCCGCCTGCATCGAACCGATAATGCCGGTGAGCGGCGCGAACACGCCCATCACCGCGCAGCGCATGTCGGTATCGTCGCCCTGCTCCGGGAACAGGCAGTGATAACACGGCGAAGCCGCGTTCCGCAGATCGAAAACCGCGATCTGCCCGTCGAAGCGCACCCCCGCACCCGACACCAGCGGCTTCGCGTGCGCGACGCAGGCGCGGTTGATCGCGTGGCGGGTGGCGAAATTGTCGCTGCAGTCGAGCACGACGTCCGCATCGCCCACGAGCCGGTCGAGCCGCGCGCCGGCGATGCGCTCGGTGAGCGCGTTGACCGTGACTTCCGGATTGAGCGTCGCCAGCGTGCGCCGCGCCGATTCAGCCTTGGGACTTCCGATTGCATCAAAGCGATGCACGATCTGGCGCTGCAGGTTGGTGAGATCGACCGTGTCGCCGTCGCAGATCGTAAGCGTGCCGACGCCGGCGGAAGCCAGGTACAGCGCGGCCGGCGAGCCGAGACCGCCGGCACCGACGATCAGCGCCTGCGAGCGGCGGAATTTTTCCTGGCCTTCGATGCCGAGCTGCGGCAGCAGAATGTGCCGGCTGTAGCGCAGTAGCTGGTCGTCGTCCATTTTTCTCCCCCGCAAAACGCAACGCCCGGCCGCGGCCGGGCGTTGCGGCGGCGTGACGGCGCGTGTTAGTTGGCGCGCGCGAGGGCGCGGCTTTTCAGAAACAGGAGCGCCTGACCCAGCTCGTAGTCGTTCTGGGCCACGATCTCGCCCGGCTGCGGCTTGGTGGTCTTCTCGTCGACATCCTTCGGCCGCGGCTCGGGAACGAAATTGAACGCATTGGTGGTCGGCGGCGTGACGCGGTCGGCCGCCTCTTCGCTGCGCTCGTTGAGCAGATGCTTGGTCAGATCGGCCTCGCGCATCCTGAGGCTGGAGTCCGCGCGGCCGGCCGTGCCGTCGTCGAGCGTGATGTCCGGAACAATGCCCTTGGCCTGGATCGAGCGGCCGTTGGGCGTGTAATAGCGCGCGGTGGTGAGCTTGATCGCGGTGCTGTTGCCGAGCGGCAGGATGGTCTGCACCGAGCCCTTGCCGAAGGTCTGCGTGCCCATGATGACCGCGCGCTTGTGGTCCTGCAGCGCGCCGGCGACGATCTCGGAGGCCGACGCCGAGCCGCTGTTGACGAGCACCACCATCGGCACTTTCTTCACTTCCGCGGGCAGCTTGGAGAGATAGTCGTCCTTGAGCCGGCCGCGCAGGTAATGCTCGGGGCTCGCGGTGAGGCGCATTTTTGCGTCGTCAGTGCGCCCGTCGGTATAGACCACCAGCGAATTCTGCGGCAGGAACGCCGCCGATACCGCCACCGCACCGTTCAGCAATCCGCCCGGATCGTTGCGCAGATCGAGCACGATGCCGCGCATTGCCCCGCGGTTTTCCCTGAACGCCGCCTCGACCGCTTTTGCCAGCATCTCGCCGGTCTGCTCCTGGAACTGGGTGACGCGGAAATAAGCGTAGCCCGGCTCGATCATCTTCGATTTCACACTCTGGATCTTGATCACGGCGCGCGTCAGCGTGACGATGATCGGCTTCGAATCGCCCTTGCGCGCGATGGTAAGCGTGATCTTCGTGTTGGGCTTGCCGCGCATGCGTTTCACCGCATCGTTGAGCGTCATGCCCTTGACCGAGCTATCGTCGAGCTTGATGATCAGGTCGCCCGGCTTGATGTTGGCGCGCGCGGCGGGCGAATCGTCGATCGGAGAGACGACCTTGACGTAGCCGTCTTCCATGCCGACTTCGATTCCCAACCCGCCGAATTCGCCCTGCGTGCCGACCTGCAGTTCGCGGAACGCGTCAGCGTCGAGGTAGGAGGAATGCGGATCCAGGCCGGCGACCATGCCGGTGATGGCCTCGGTGATGAGTTTCTTGTCCGCGACCGGTTCGACGTAGTCGCTCTTGATGCGACCGAACACTTCGGTGAACGCGCGCAGTTCCTCGACCGGCAGCGGCGCCAGTACTTCGCGCTGCGCGACCGCGGAAAAATTGAGCGAAATCATCACGCCCAGACACGCGCCGAGCGCGATTAACCCTACTTGTTGCAGTTTGCTGCGCATTGCCAGTCCCGTTAAAAAAAAGTGCAATTATTTCAAATTGACCCAGACCAGTGGGTCGAATGCCTTACCTTGATGCCGAATTTCAAAGTATAAACCGGAATTTGCATTCCCGCCGCTGTTGCCGACCGCGGCCACGGTCTCGCCGCCCAAGGTCGCCGCGCCGACCTGCTTGAACAGTGACTCGTTATTGCCGTACAGGCTCATGTAGCCGCCGCCGTGGTCGATGATCAGCAGGTTGCCGAAGCCGCGCAGCCAGTCAGCGAACACCACCCGGCCCGCCGCGATCGCCTTGACCTCCTGGCCGGCGGGAGCCGCGATGAACAGTCCTTTCCACGACAGGCCACTGTCTTCACGTGGACTGCCAAAGCGGTTGCGAAGTTCCCCGCGCACCGGCAAATTGAGCCGGCCTTTGAGCTGGGCGAACGGGCTGCCGTCGCCCGAAGCGTCCGGCAGGCGTTCATTGCGCAGCGTTGGCGGCCGTGTGCGCGCGAGCATCCGGCTCAGTTGCTCGACCAGCGTGGCGAGCCGGTTTTCGTTGCGTTTGAGGGTCGAAATCTCGCGCCGCTGCTGCTCGATCTGGCGCGATACGCGCACCAGCACCGTTTTGCGCGCGCGTTTTTCGGCCTCGAGGCGCTTGCGCTGCGCCTGCTGCTCGGCGTCGATCGCGGCGAGCTCGGCGCTTTGCTGCCGGGTCGCGCCTTCCAGTTCGTTGAGCCGGCCGAGGTTCGAGCGCAGGTTGCGGATCAGTTCGGCGCGCGCGCGCGACAAATGGGTGAGGTAATGCAGCTCACGCGCAATCCGGTTCGGATCGTCGCGGTTCAAAAGCAGTTTCAGCGCGTCCGGCTGGACGCCGATGTACTGCTGGTAGAGGAGCCGCGCGAGCCGCGCCTGCTGTCCGTCGATTTCAGCCGTCGCGTGCTGTCTGCGGCCCTGCAGGTCGCTCAACTGCGCGTTGAGCTCGCGCCGTTGCCCGGCGAGTTCGCGCAGCTCGCGGTTGGTTTCGGAGATTGCGCGCTCCGATTCGCGCAGCGAATCGGCCGCCTCGCTCTTGGTTTCCTCGGCCGCGGCAAGGCGCTGCTGCAGGGCGTCGATGCGGCCGCGCAACTGCCGGAGTTCTTCCTTCTGCGCGCTGGATGCCGGGGCCCCGGCCGCCGCGCCGGCGCACGCTACCGGCAGCAACAGCAGTAACGCGAGGAGGGCGTGCTTAGAGCCCATAACATAATGAAACGCGCGTGCGTTGCGGTCCAGAATTGGTGCTGGCGAGGCGCTCGATGCAGCCAATATTCGAATATTGGCAAGTCGAGCAACGATGCTAGCGCCGATTCTGGCCGCAACCCCGAACAACACTAGAACCAACACCTTACGAATAATGGGGCTGGCACGAGTTTTGGCCCATGGCATTGTCGAAAGTCCCTTGCTTAGAATGACTAAGCCGCGGGCCTTTCTTCGCGCCCTGAGCCAAAATCGTGACAGCGCACGCGTGTTTCATTATGTTATGGGCTCTCAGACAAAATCGATCAGCGGCCGGCCCGTCATTTCCGGCGGCTGCGGCAGCCCCATCATTCTGAGCAGCGTCGGCGCCACATCCTGCAGCGCGCCGCCGTCGCGGACCGCGGCCTTGCGCCCGATGTAGAGCAGCGGCACCACGTTCAGCGTGTGCGCGGTGTGCGCCTGATGGTTGGTCTCGTCGAGCATGGTCTCGGCGTTGCCGTGATCCGAGGTGATCAGCACTTCGCCGCCGTGGCTGCGCATCGCCTCGACGACCCGCCCGAGGCATGCGTCGAGCACTTCGATCGCCTGGGTCGCCGCCGCCAGATTGCCGGTGTGGCCGACCATGTCGCCGTTGGCGTAGTTGCAGATGATCGCATCGAACCGGCGGCTGGCGATCGCCGCCACCAGCTTGTCGGTGAGCTCGTACGCGCTCATCTCGGGCTTCAGGTCGTAGGTTGCGACCTTGGGCGACGGCACCAGCACGCGTTCCTCGCCGGGATAGGGTGTCTCGACTCCGCCGTTGAAGAAATAGGTGACGTGCGCGTATTTCTCGGTCTCGGCGATGCGCAACTGCCTGAGCCCCTGCGCGGCGACGTATTCGCCGAAACCGTTGCTGACGTTTTGCGGCAGGTATGCCGCCGGCAGCCTGAAGTCCTCGCCGTAGCTGGTCAGCGTGCAGTAGTAACCGAGTTTGGGAACGCAGCTTCGCGCAAAGCCACTGAACCCCGGATCGGTGAGCGCGCGCGTCATCTGGCGGGCGCGGTCGGCGCGGAAATTCATGAACACCACCGCGTCCCCGTCGCGCATCGGCGCGGCCGGCGCGATCGCGGTTGCCTGCACGAACTCGTCGCTCTCGCCGCGCGCATAGGCCTGCTCGAGCGCGGCCAGCGCGTCGGCCGCCTGGTAGGGCGCCTTGCCCTGCGTGAGCAGGTCGTAGGCGGTCTGCACGCGTTCCCAGCGCTGGTCGCGGTCCATCGCATAGTAGCGTCCGACGATGGAGGCGATGCGCCCGGTTTTCAGTTGCGCGCATCTGTGCTGCAGCAGCGCGAGCGACGCGGCAGCACTCCGGGGCGGCGTGTCGCGCCCGTCGAGGAAGGCGTGCACGCACACGTTCGTGACACCGGCCGCGGCCGCCAGCTCGACCATGGCGGCGATTTGCAGCTCGTGGCTGTGCACCCCGCCCGGCGACAGCAGCCCGAGGATGTGCAGTGCCGAGCGATTCGCGCGCGCGGTGGCGGCAGCCTCATTGAGCACCGGATTGGCGAAAAACTCGCGGTTCTCAATCGCGGCCTCGATGCGCGTGTAATCCTGGTAAACCACGCGACCCGCCCCGATGTTGAGGTGGCCGACTTCGGAATTGCCCATTTGCGCGGTGGGCAGGCCGACCCATTTTTCAGAGGCGTCGATGGTGGTATGCGGGCAGGTCCGCCACCAGACGTTCCAGTGCGGCTTGCGCGCCAGGCAGATCGCGTTGTGCTCGCACGCCTCACGGTAGCCGAAGCCGTCGAGTATGATCAGCAACGCCGGCGTTACGTTCATGATTTGCTGTGCTTTCTGTGGCGGCGTGAAATGCTGTATCATTTTATTCTATTTTGCTGATGGAAGCTTCCGGAACGGAGATGGGATGCCAAAAAAAGTCGACATGCGCGCGTTTCTGATCGATAAGCAGGAGCATATCGAGCAGGCCGCACGCGCAATGAAGGCGATGTCGCATCCATTACGCCTCAAAATCCTGTGCGTGCTTGCCGACCAGGAAGTCAGCGTGCAGGACATCGTCGAGAGTGTGGGCACTACGCAAAGCAACATCTCCCAGCACCTCGCGATTCTGCGCGACAAGGGCGTGCTGCGCACCCGCAAGGACGCCAACCGCGTCTATTACCGCGTCGGCGACGCGCGCACGCTGGTGTTGCTGGGCATGATGCGCGAGGTATTCTGCGGCATCAGCGACTGACGAGTGAGTTATCATTACGTCCCTGCGGTGCCGTTGCCCGTCTGCACCGCGCGCCCGGAATCCGCGATTTTGACCCGAATTTACCCTCACAGGAATCAGCTTTGGACCTCTCGTTTCTGACCTTCTTGCAGAAAAATCCGTGGCACATGATGCTGTTCGGCACTGCCGTCGTGACCGGCGGCATGCTGCTCTGGCCGCTCGTCAACCGCCTGCTCGGCGCGGGCGCGGCGCAGGTCGGTCCGACCGAGGCGGTGCAGCTGATCAACCGCCGCGACGCACTGGTGCTCGATGTGCGCGACAAGGCGGAGTTCGCGGCCGGCCATATCCCGAACGCGCGCAATATCCCGCTGCCGGAACTGGAGGGGCGCCTGCGCGAAATCGAGAAATTCAAAGCGCGCCCGATCGTCGTCAGTTGCCAGTCCGGCGCGCGCTCGGCGGGCGTTTGCGGGCTGCTCAGGAAAAACGGCTTCGGCGAAGTTTTCTCGCTGCGCGGCGGCATCGGCGGCTGGGTGGAAGCGAGCCTGCCGGTGGAGAAATAAATGGCCGCCGTAATGATGTACGCGAGCGGCACCTGCCCTTACTGCACGCGGGCGGAACGCCTGCTCACTGCGAAGGGGGTTGCTGAAATCACCAAGATCCGGATCGATCTCGATCCCGAAAAACGCCGCGAGATGATGGCGCGCACCGGGCGCCGTACCGTGCCGCAGATCTACATCGGTGACACCCATGTCGGTGGTTACGACGATCTTGCCGCCCTCGATCAGGCCGGCGGACTGGATGCACTGTTGCGCGCCTGATCTCCCGATAAATTTCCCCAGGAATTGCCATGAGCGTATCACCGCAACCGACTTTTACCATCGAGAAGATCTACCTCAAGGACCTGTCGGTCGAAGTGCCGAATGCGCCGGAAGTGTTTCTCGAGCGCGAAGCACCCACCGTCGACGTCAACGTCGGCAGCAGCGCGAGAGCGGTGCAGGACGGACTGTTCGAGGTGGTGCTGACCGTCACCATCACCGCCAAGATCAAGGACAAGACCCTGTTTCTGGTGGAAGCGGCACAAGCCGGGGTGTTCCAGATCCGCAACGTGCCGCAGCAGGACGTCGGCCCGCTGCTCGGTATTGCATGCCCGAATACGCTGTTTCCGTACGTGCGCGAGACGATTTCCGCGGTGACTTCGCGCGCCGGCTTCACGCCGGTGGTGCTGGCGCCGATGACGTTCGAGGGGATCTACCAGCAGCAAATGCAGCAGATGCAGCAGGCGCAACCGCAACCGGGCGCCAAGCCGAACTGAGCCCGCCATGGCGACGTGGCTGGCGTACGGTGCCGCGCTATTGCTCGTTTTTGTGCAGGCGGAAACCCGTGCCGCCGATTTCCGCTCGATAGGCGAGAATGCCGCGGTGCTCTACGATGCGCCGTCGGGCCGGGCCAAAAAACTCTACGTGATCGGGCGCAGCTATCCGGTCGAAGTGATCGTGGTCGTCGCGGGCTGGATCAAGATCCGCGACGCGGGCGGTGAGTTGGCGTGGATTGAAGCGAAAGCCTTGAGCGAGCGCCGCACGGTGATGGTGAAGACGCCGCTCGCCGACATACGCCAGGCGGCCGACGATCATGCGCCGCTCGTATTCCAGGCTGAACAAAGCGTGCTGCTCGATCTGGTTGAGCTGACCGGCACCGGCTGGGCGCGCGTGACGCACCGCGATGGGCAGAGCGGTTACGTCAAACTGAGCCAGGTCTGGGGCGTATGAAGCTCGCCGTGCTCGGCGCCGGCGCGTGGGGCACAGCGATCAGCATCAGCCTTGCGCGGCGCCACAGCCTCGTGCTGTGGGCGCGCGATGCGCAGCAAGCGGGCGAAATTGCCGCGACGCGCACCAACGCGCGCTATCTGCCCGGATTCACCCTTCCGGACGCGATTGCCGTAACCGCAGAGCTTGCGGCCGCGCTGGAAGCCTGCGACGTGATATTGGTGGCAACCACCACCGCCGGGTTGCGCCCGACGCTGCGGCGACTCGTCGCCGCGGGCAATACGGCGCCGCTGGTGTGGCTGTGCAAAGGCTACGAAACAGAAACGGCGCAATTGCCGCATCAGATCGCGGCCAGCGAGTTGCCGCCCGCACTGCCGCGCGCAGTGCTGTCAGGGCCGAGCTTCGCCACCGAGATCGCGCGCGGCCTGCCGGCCGCGCTGACCCTCGCGAGCCATGATCCTGAGTTCGCGGCGCGCGTCGCACGCGAGCTGCACGGCAATGCGCTGCGCATTTATACGAGCGACGATGTGATCGGCGTTGAAGTTGCGGGCGCGTTGAAAAACGTGATGGCGATCGCCGCCGGTATCAGCGACGGTCTGGGGCTCGGCACCAATGCGCGTGCGGCTCTGATCACTCGCGGATTGGCCGAAATCACGCGCCTCGGACTCAAGCTCGGCGGACGCCCCGCGACGTTCATGGGGCTGGCGGGCGCCGGCGATCTGATCCTGACGTGTACCGGGGATCTGTCGCGCAATCGCAACGTCGGTCTGCAGCTCGCCCGCAATATCCCGCTGCCGGAAGTGCTGCGCTCGCTCGGGCACGTTGCGGAAGGCGTTCCCACGGCGCGCGCGGCCGACCGCCTGGCGCGCGAACTCGGCGTCGAGATGCCGATTACGCGCGCGGTGTGCCGCGTCCTGGACGGGAACGTTCCCGCGCTCGAGGCGGTGCAGGAACTGCTGCAGCGCGATCCCAAGCCTGAGCACCGCTAACGCGCAGCAGCGCCGGCGAAATCGAGCTGCCGCCACGCTTCGTAGATCACGACTGCCACCGCGTTCGCAAGGTTGAGGCTGCGGCTGCCCGGCAGCATGGGCAGCCTGAGTTGTGCCGCCGACTGCGAGCGCACCTGCGGCGGCAGGCCCCGGGTCTCGGGGCCGAATACGAACACATCGCCCGCCTGATAGCGGACCTGATCGTGGCGCTGCAGGCCTTTGGTGGTGACGGTGTAGATGCGGCGTGCAGCGAGAGTTTGCCGGCAGTGCTCCCAGTCGTCGTGCAGGGTGAAATCGATCCCGGCGCGGTAATCCATGCCGGCGCGCTCGAGCTGCTTGTCCGAAAGCGAAAACCCGAGCGGGCGCACCAGATGCAGGCGGCACCCCGAATTCGCGCACAGGCGCATGATGTTGCCGGTGTTGGGCGGGATTTCGGGTTCAAACAGCACAATCTCGAACATGTCGGAGACTCGCAAACCTGCAAGATACAGGATACGGTTAAAGCGTTCTTGCCACCATCCAACCCTGAATTTCGAGCGCGCCTGCCAGGCGCAGGTTGCGCGCCAATTCATTGAGCGTCGCGCCGGTCGTCATCACGTCGTCGATTACTGCGACGCGCTTTCCCCGGAGGTCGGCGTCGCACACGAACGCGCCCCGGATGTTCTGCGCGCGCTCGCGCCAGGGCAGCGACGCCTGCGGCGCGGTGTCGCGCACGCGGCGGCATGCCTTCGCCGCGAGCGGCACTCCGGTCGCGCGGCTTACCACGCGCGCGATTTCGAGTGCCTGGTTGAAGCCGCGGTTCAGCAGCCGCTGCGGGGCGAGCGGCATCGGGATGATGAGGTCGGCGTCTCCCGCCAGCCGCGCGTTCAGGGCCTGCGCCAGCAGCGTCGCGAGCGCGAGGTGGCCCGCGTACTTATAGTGGTGAATGAGCGGCGCAAGCGGCCACGCGTAGACAAACGCCGCGCTTACCCGGTCG
>Ga0102851_10001565_pt1 | contig 13194 bp, 14 predicted proteins | sample Mud3Dept3metaG_FD_79558 | JGI IMG/M metagenome (GOLD analysis project Ga0102851, IMG submission 79558) | Freshwater wetland microbial communities from Ohio, USA, analyzing the effect of biotic and abiotic controls - Mud 3 Core 4 Depth 3... | ecosystem: Environmental > Aquatic > Freshwater >... | reverse complement strand
ATTCACCATCCTCCCATGGACCAGCCCTTTCCGGAAAGGGAGATGCCTACCTCTAACCTTTCGATATAAATTAGATTTTGAATAATTTTCGAGAACCATCCTTCTTGGCACAGCCTTTGCTCCTTCCTGAGATCAAAGACATTAGCGAAAAGGAGGATGGACGATGGACCTCAACGTTTTATATAACCTTCCGGACTTTGCGAATTCAGCCATGCCCATCGGCTGGCCGATCGCCATTTATTTCTTCCTGACCGGCTCCATGGCCGGGCTGTACATCACCTCGGTCATTGCCACTCTCATGAAGAAAGAGGAGTGGAAGCCCACGGCCAAAATCGGCGCGGTGAGCGCTTTGCTTCTTCTCATGTCCGCTCCGGTTCTTCTCATTCTGGACCTGAATCAGCCCTTCCGCTTCTGGCATCTCTTCGTGTACATGAACCCGAGCTCTCCCCTGACCTGGGGTTCCATCTTCCTGACCCTGGATGCCGTTGTATGTGTAGTGTATACCTACTACGTCCTCCAGAATAATTCCAGGATGGCAAGGATTTGGGGGCTCGCAGGGCTGCCGGTAGCGATCGCCGGGCATGGATACACGGGATTCTTCCTGGCTCTTTCCAAGGCCCGGGCTTTCTGGAACACGGCTCTGAACCCGGCTCTATTCATGGTCTCGGCGATGGTTTCCGGGCTGGCCGTCCTCATCATTCTGAGCAATATCTGGCTCCGCAGGAACGCATCCGAAATGAGCGAAGTACAGGTGGAGAAACACCGGGGGGTGATCGGGACCTTGCTTCGCCTGTTCATCGTCTTCATCGTGGCGGACCTTTTCCTCATCGGCAGCGACCTCACGGTGTTGGCTTCTTCGGATACGGAATCCTATGCCATGCTGCAGCTCCTGACCACCGGTGAATACGCCTTCTGGTTCCTGGGGATTGAACTCATGCTGGGGGCCTTTCTTCCCCTGGGACTGCTGGCTCATCCCAAGACGAGGATGATCCCGGCGGTGCAGTACTCCTCGGCGGCGCTGGTGATTATAGGGATTTTTGTGATGCGGGTGATTATCGTGATCGGAGGCCAGTCGGTACATTTAACCTAGGGCATTAGGGGAGCCCCTCAGCAAAAAGCTCCGGCCCCGGAAATCCGGGACCGGAGCTTTTTCTTGGGGCAAGACCCGATTCCATGGATGAAGCCCCGCCCAGAAACATGGGCTAAATTTTGTCCTCGCCTTTACCTCATTTTGCTGCGCACCGACTTGATCTTGTCCCCCAGTGCGACTTTCTTGTCCCTACGGTCGTCGAGCTGAATAGTGGTATAGACACGGCTTACACCCTTCTTGAAGGGGAGCTCGTGAAGCTTGCGGGCCAGGGCTAAAAGGTCTCCCGCCTTCCCTTCCACGATCGTCCCCATGTCGTGGAGCGTGTGGGGGAATTTGGTTTTCTTCAAATATTTGTGGATTTCCGCCACGTAGGGACTGATGCTTTCTCCCTGGTAAATCCGGGGGGAAATGACGATCTGCATGAGAGCCATTTTTTCTCCTTTCGATTATCGGGGTGGAGGATTTGCAGTTTTCAATCCTCGATGAGCAAGGTTACCAAATTGGAATGAATTTCAAACGTCCCGGAAGAGGATTCCTTCCCGAGAAGACGGCGATTTTCTCCCATATCCGCGAGAGATTCGGGAAATCCCCTTTCGGAGATAATATCATAATCGGCCGGGCCACGCTCAACCCGATCATTTTGACGCTTATCTCTGTCTTTTCCACCCTGCTTCCACAAACAGCGGCACATACTCTTCCGGGATGAAAAGACGATCTTCGATGTTGGATACGGTGTAATATTTCTGGGGCTTGATCAGCACAACATCATCCTTTCCCAGGTCGATGATCCAACGGTCCGGGGGGCGTCTGCGGGCCAGGAACCGGACCTCAAAAGGAAGGAGTCTCAGGGGATCGCTCCCGTCGAAAATCCCAAGCTTCTTCTGCCGGGCCGTGCGAACCCATTGACGTGCCCGCTGTAAGGTCTCATCTTCTTCGGCCATTTGGTTTGCCTTGCCCGGCGGAATGACAGCTTGGACCGCCGAGCCGCGGCTGCGAAAAGGATTGATGTTGGGCCAAATGAAGTAGGGGGTCACTCTGCCGTCGCGCAAGAGGCGCTCGTTGTAGCTGAGGGGGCGTTCCTCCGGGTTAAAGGGGTCCGGCTGATATCGGTTGATGTAGCCGAGAAGCCTTCCGTAGCGGTCCATGACTTCGCCGGCAAACACCAGGTAAAACTGGAAGGCTTCTTCCGATTGGCCGAGGGCGTTCAGATCTTTCCGGACCTCTTCTTCCAGCAGGTCTTCAGCCGCCTCCGCATGGCGGCGATGGTTCAGAGCGGCTCCCGCACCCGCGCGGGCTTTCAGGTGCTGCCTGAGGCCCTGGCTCAAGGGAGGGTCGAAAGGAGGAAACTCTTCGTCGAAGGGCTTGGCAAGAAAGTTTTCCCAGCGGGGGTCGGAGAGGCCGCGAAACGCCGGGTCTTCTGGCAGGGTGAAGCTGATTTCCGGCGCATCTACCCCCAAGAATCGAACCCCGAAATTTCCTATGGCCCGCACGACGATGGTGTCCCCGTCGTGGACCTGCTGCCGGACGCTTCCGGCGACCCCGCTGCGGTATCCCAAGCCGGCATGGCCGATCGTGACTCCGGAAAAAAGCTGCTCGATTGCTTTCGTCATGGATCACCCCCCAATTAAATTCGGAATTCGGAATGGCGAATGCGGAATGGAAACTCGGTTAATTGTTACTCGTTTCCTGTTGTTGATTATAGGGAATATAAAACAGGTCATGAGGGAAGGAATCGGAATCCGACAACGAGCAACCAGTAACCAGGAACCAGTAATCCCTATTCCGCATTCGGCATTCGGCATTCCGCATTTGCCAGGGCTCTTTTCAATTGTTCCAGCGAAACGTTTCCTCCCGAACAGATAAGGCCGACTTTCTTGCCCTTCAATTCTTCCCTCAAGCGGTGAGCAGCGGCCAGGGGCGCGGCTCCTGCGGCCTCCGCCAGGGTATGGGCCCGCTCCACCATCCAAGCCATGGCCCGAAGAATCTCCCGGTCGGAAACCAGGATGAAGTCTTTTAAAGAATCCCTCAAGATCGCCTGAGGAAGCGAAAAAGCAGTTCCGGTGGCCAGGCCTTCGGCGGTGGTCCGGTTGGGGGCTTCCACCATTTTCTTCTGCTTCCAGGACTGGTAGGCCGCGGGAGAGGCCTCCGATTGAACTCCGATGACCCGAATCTCGGGGTTCACCGCCCGGGCCACGATACAGGCTCCGGCCGCTCCGCTGCCTCCTCCCACGGGCACGAAGATCGTCTGCAGGTCAGGCTGATCTTCAAGCATCTCCAAGACCTCAGTGCCCACCCCGGCAATAAGCAAAGGTTCGTCTCCCGAGTGGATGTAGCGGTATCCCCTTTGTTGGGCAAGGGCTTCGCAATGAAGGCGGGCCTCGTCAAACACGGCCCCGTGAAAAATGACCTCCGCTCCCATTCCCTGCATGGCCGCCACTTTGCCCGGGTTGGCCTTTTCGGGAACCACGATCCTCGCCTGAACGCCGAACCTCCGGGCTGCAAAAGCCACCGATTGACCGTGGTTTCCAGTGGAGGCGGTAATCACTCCCCGCTTTCGTTCTTCCGGGCTGAGCTGGGAGACCAGGTTGAGCCCTCCCCGGACCTTGAAAGCCCCCACAGGCTGGTAATTTTCATGTTTGATATAGACTTCAGTCCCCACCAGCTGGTTGACGGCCGGGTAACTGTGGAGAGGAGTTCGGATCAGGTAAGGGCGAATCCGGCATTGGGCGAGCAACACATCTTTGAACTCGGGTACCCTCATGGGCGGCGCTCCTTCGGGAAAAAAAGCTCGATCGTCTCCTGGATCGTCGAAGCATCATAGACGATCCCCAGCCCGGCCAGAGTCGAGAAAGCATATCCCTCCGTGCGGATGGCCGCCGTTTCCGTGGCGGAGACAATGCCCAGGAGATAAGGGGTCGCCGTTCCCATTTCGATTTTATCCTTCACTTTCCTGCCGATGATGGGTTTGAGGACCACCGGGCTTCCGCTGGAGCCGGGGATGATCGAGGCATCGATGAGGAACCCGGGGATTTCCACTCGGAGGGGGCCCCCGGAAGAAGAGCGCAGTCGAACCTGAATTCGCTCCCCGATCTTTGTGGCCACAATCCCTTGGCGGACCAGCGGGGAATGGATCCGGGCGTGAAAAAGGCCTAGAGGATATCCGAGAATCAGGACTTCTTCCCCCTCCGTAATATTCTCTTCCTTGAGGATTTGAGGAGTGGCAAAGAGAGAATAATCCGCCCCCCGGTTTTCCAGGTTAGGATGACTATTGATGAGCGAGGTGATATCCACGACGAGCACGTCCACATGAGGATTCGGGTGTTCCCGCCAGAGCTTGTGGTCATCCTCATTCAGGGGAACCTGGAAGGATTTTCCAAACATCGTCCCATCCTTCTCGCGAACGTTCAGGAAAAGAGTCAAATACTGGGCCTTCTCCCGGGCTTCCGATTCCGGGTGGATCACATGCTTGTTGGTGATTAGGAATACCTTGCCCTGTTTCTTTTCCATCTTGCGGATCACCAGGAAGCCCGTTCCCCCCTTTCCCCACTCGTTCTCCACCCGGACGGTGGCATGAACCCAGGTGAGGGAGATGGGGGAGCCGAAAGCCCTTTGGGCGATGAAAACCAAGGGCCCCGCGAGAAGAATGAAAAATAGAGTGAAAGAGATGCATCTATTCTTTTTGGCCATCGTTGAGTTCTCGATTCCCTCTCTCGAATACCTGAAACCACTTCGGGTCGGCCAGAACAACGGAGGTTTCCACCTGGCGGTCCGGGATGGACCAATATTTTCTGAGCAGTCGGTTTTTTTCGTTGGGAGATACCAGCCGGAACCCGTGTTTTTCATAAAACCGAATCGCCCAGACGGCGGCGGCCCAAGTCCCAACGAGAAGAGGGCGATCGGTTTGAACTTTCAATTGGGACAGCAGTTTCCCTCCAATACCCTGGCTTCTCCGGGCGGCGCGAACATAGGAATGGCGGATAAGGGTTACATCCCGAACCGGTTGGAGTCCCATCACGCCCAGAAGTTGTCCTTTTTCCCGATACCCCCAAAAAACCACGCCGGTCTCGATTTCTTCCCTGAGTTCCTCTCGGGGCATGTAGGGTTCATTCCACCGGTCCGAAGGAATTACTTTTCGATACGCCTGGGCGGCGTCATTGATGATTTCATAGATGGCTTCGAAATCATCCGGGGCGCAGGGCTGGATTGGATCGCTATCTGCTAAAGGGACATTAAATCGATCGGAAAGGTTGGCCATTGAGCACATCATCCACAATCAGGAAAGATTGGCTATAAAGCCCTTCAGGGGTTAGGGAAATGATAACCGGATTCAAAATACCACATTCCGCCCATTCAGAAAAGGGAAAGGAAGGGAGTATGTAAGTTAGCCAATCGAAACCATAGCCGGATTTGTACACTTTTATAACTTTCGTTCTATGGCTTGGATTTTGTAATAAACCATGGTTTCCTTCATTCCATTATATCTATTCAGAATCATTAGGCTTTACTATGGATATCCTTTTGGGATCTTTCCTGGTCTTTTGGCATCCATCCTGCAATTTGGCACGATTTCATGGCGATAAAAACAGACGCTTTCTCGAAAAAAACGGAAAGAAGGACTTTTAGCGATCGGCGGAGACAACCCACTCCCCTTCTTAGTCGGTACACCTTATGGGGCCGAAGAAAGAACTTCCGCAGAAAAGAGGATCAAGAAAGGGGCGGATATGTCGACCGTTACGGTCCTCGCCTGCTCTTTTTTATAGTCTTGATGGTTGGGCTGAATGTCCTCGATTCCCTTTTCACCATGATCATTTTGGAATCCGGGGGTTGGGAGGTAAACCCCATCGTTCGCTCGGCAATCGAGGTTTATGGAGACAAGTTTTGGGTCTGGAAGTTCTCGATCGTTTCGGTGAACTTAATTCTTTTATGCCTTCACAGCAGGTTTCGGCACGTAAATAAGGTAATTTTTGGGATTACGATCCTGTACCTGGGAATTATCACCTACCAGGTTCTCCTCATGAAATTTCATATTTTCAATTGAAAAGGGGGCTATCCCGAGAAGCGCCGGATCGCCCCCATTTTTCTCGCCCGATGAAGCTCTTCATCCTGCCTACTTGATAATCCCCATTTCCTTCAATATCTTGGCGTACATGTTGCTTTGCGCCTCCCAAAGCTTATAGGTTTCGGCGCTGGTCGTGAAGTCCGCAGTCAGCATGTTCTCCTTGATATATTTTTCTTTCCACAATTTGGACTCAGAGAGCCGTTTGAAAAGGTCCTCGTAGTATTTTGCGGCTTCGGCGGGAATGTCCTTGGGAGCGGCGATGGATCGGAACTGTTGGAAGACCACGTTGATCCCTTGTTCTTTCAGAGTGGGAATGTCTGGGGCGAGGGACAGTCTCTGGCTGGTCGTGGCACCCAACACCTTCACTTTTTTTGCTTCCATCTGGGACAGAGCTTCGCCGGGGTTGGCCATGGCAAGCTCCACGTGCCCGCCCAGGAGGGCCACCATGACCTCTCCTCCGCTCTTGAAGGGGATGTAGTTAAATTTAGCCCCGGTTTCCTTTTCGATCAGAAAGGCGATGACCGCATCAACGCCGGGGGCGTGGGTCCCACCCACTTTTAATTGCCCGGGGTTCTTTTTGGCCCCCGCCACGAGGTCTTTCATAGAATTATAAGAAGAGTCCGCCTTCACGATGACCAGGAAGTCGTCATAGGCCAGATTGGTCAGGGGAGTGAAATCCTTGTAATTAAACTTGGATTTCCCCTGGAGAGGAGTCTGGATGAAACTGGTGGTCGCCGTAAGCCAAAAATGGGGATCGCCCTTTTTCCCCGCTACATAAGCGTTGGCCACGGCGCTGGAGCCTCCCGGGCGGTTGACCACAGCCACGGGTACGGGCATGAGCTTTTCTTTCTCGATGATACTTGCCATCATCCGGGCCATAATGTCGCTACCCCCCCCGGCCGCGGCATGAACCACGAATTCAACCGGCTTGTTCAGAAACTTCTGGGCCGGGGATTCACCCGGAAGAAATAGAAACCAAGAGGAAATCAATGCAGCGATCCAAGCTATCTTTTTCAATCTGCCCATCATCGCTAAAGTCCTCCTTTCGGAAATGGGTAGACTTAATTATACCTTAAGGGTTTCAAAGTCAAGCAATTCAGAAAAACTTAGGCGGGAGAAGGCATTACAGGGAGGCATGAGATTTGATACGCTTGCGAGATTTCCCAAATTAAGCCATAATTTCGATAAATTTTACTGCATTTCCGATTAGGAGAAAAGTGAGGTTCTCTCCAGACAGCGCCAATGCAGATAGATTCCCATAAGACAGGCCAGGGCAATGTTGGCAGACGATTATTCTCATTGTCCCCCTGAAAAACCTTCAGGAAGCTTTTATCGGCTTTTGCGCCGGAAAGACGCTGAAGCCGCTGGTCAAACTGGATCCGGGACAGTGATGCATGTAGGGGAGAACCGGCGGGTCGCCCCCACGTGGGAGGAATCCGGATGTAGGGGCAATTCATGAATTGCCCCTACAATGCAATACAAGAAAGAAAGGGCGAACGCTCGATGAATCGAACCAAAATTGTTATCATGGGCGCGGCGGGAAGGGACTTTCATAACTTTCAGGTCTGTTACCGGGACGATCCCTCCGTAGAAGTCGTCGCTTTTACCGCCACCCAGATTCCCGGGATTGAAAACCGGATTTTTCCCGCCGAACTTTCCGGGCCGCTTTACCCGAAAGGGATTCCCATCCTCCCGGAAGCAAAGCTTGCGGATATCGTCCGCGGTCATAAAGTCCAGCAGGTGATCTTTGCCTATAGCGACATTGCTCATCATGATGTAATGCACAAAGCCTCCCTTGTTTTGTCTCTGGGCGCGGATTTTGTTTTCCTGGGGCCGGATCGGACCATGCTGAAGGCCTCCGTTCCGGTGATTTCCGTCTGCGCGGTCCGGACTGGATGCGGTAAGAGTGGGATCACGGAAAAGGTCTGGGAAATTTTGAAACAGAAAGGGATTCGCTCCGTGGTCATCCGTCACCCCATGCCTTACTGCGACCTGAATCGGATGAGGGTGGAGCGGTTTGCGACGCTGGAAGACCTGGACCGGTATACCTGCACCGTGGAGGAAAGGGAAGAGTATGAACACCTGGTGGTAAAAGGGATCACGGTTTATGCGGGGGTGGATTACGAAGCGATTTTACGGGCCGCGGAAAAGGAAGCCCGGGTGATCCTGTGGGACGGGGGGAATAACGATTTCTCCTTCTACCGATCGGACCTGGAAATTGTCATCCTCGACCCGCACCGCCCGGGTCATGAAAGCCTGTACCATCCGGGGGAGGTGAATTTCCTCAGAGGCGAGGTTTTGATCATCAATAAAGTGGACAGTGCACCCCGGGAATCTGTCGACCGAATCCTAACCTCCATCGCCCGGGCCAATCCCGCAGCCAAAGTCCTGCAGACCGCCTCCCGAATCTACGTGGAGGGAGGTGAGAAGATCAAGGGAAAAAGGGTCTTGGTCGTAGAGGACGGCCCGACCGTGACCCATGGAGGAATGCCCTACGGCGCCGGGGCACTGGCAGCCCACCAGCACGGTGCAGCGGAGCTGGTCGACCCCCGTCCCTTTGCGGTGGGAACGCTGAAGTCGGTCTTCGAAGCCTATCCGCACTTGAACCAACTCCTGCCGGCTGAAGGATATTTCCCCGAGCAGCTGAAAGACATGGAAGCCACCATTCAGAGAACTCCCTGCGACCTGGTCCTGGTCGCCACCCCCATCGACCTCTCCCGCCTGATCAAAATTTCCCAGCCGGTTTTCCGGGTGTCCTACCGGGTGGAGGATTGGGGGAAGCCCACGATTGGGGAAGTGATCGAAGAGTTTATCCAGAAGAAAATGCCCGATCGAAGTAGGGGCAATTCATGAATTGCCCCGCGGGGGCGAGTCCTTGGTTGTTAGAGGGTAGGGGCGGTTCACGAGCCGCTTCTAAAATAAGTTGTCGTTCTTAAATCCCCTTGGAAAAAGGAGATTAGCGAGATTTGCTTTGGGGTGCCTTGAAAAAACTCCCTACACGCCCTCTGCGATACTATTTGCGCAAAAGCTCTTCATAGGGAAATCGGAAGATATGTTCACAGACATTCGGGCCATCTCTCTCGATGCGATGGGCACTCTCATTGGGCTGCGCAGGAGCCCGGCAGACATCTATTTTGAGGTTCTGCGAGATCTGGACCATGACGTGGGTAAGATATCCCGCCTGCTCAAGGAGGAAGGGATCTTTCGCCGCTATTGGAAGGAGGCCGAAAAGAGATTGCCTCTCGGTTTCATCCAAGAGCGGGTGGATCGGTTCCACCATTTGAAGGAGTCTCCCTTTGCCTTCTGGGGACTCATTTTTCAGGTTATGTTCGAGGATCTTCAGCTCGATCGAAAAGATCTAATCCCCGCGGTAGCGGCGGCCTATCACAAATTCACCGATCCCGGCCTCTGGGCCGTGGAAAAGACTTTTCGGGATTTGACTGACTTTTCAAAAGCGCGGAAGATCAAGCTCTTCGTAACTTCCAACTGGGACTTTCGACTGCCCGGCATACTGAAGAATCTGGGAATCGATACTGGTTTTGATAAAATTATCACCTCGGCCCTAGTCGGTTTCGAGAAACCATCAGCGAAAATCTTCCAATACCTAATCTCGGCCGCTCAATGTGACCCTGAACAAATCCTACACGTGGGAGATCGCCTGGAGGATGATTTCGGGGGCGCCCAGGCGGCCGGATTGAAAGCGGTCCTTTATGGAAACAATCGCCCGGAGGGTCAACATTTCCAGTCCATCCCCCAAATCAATTCTCTTATAAAGCTCACCGGAGTCCTAAAGTAAAAATGATGCTTTTATAGGGTAATGGTCCGATTCTCGACTTCACCCGAATGTAATATTCAAAAATTACTAGAAGGATTGCGCACTGTCAGTTTAAATTTATACGTCTGCCCGTGGCAGTGCGAGAGCCGATCGTTTAGAGCGTCAGGTTTTCTATATGGGCAGATGGAGTCGGTGCCACGCAACTTTACGATCACCCTGACTGATCGCCCCGAGCAGCCTTCAGGTCTTTAAGCTCCTTGTAGAGGGTGTACAGCACCACTTTTTGGAAAGGTAGATAGAACCCTCCGAATAGGAGGAAAAATAAAAAATAGAGCAGAAACCAGAAATGGGGGGCGTAGATGGCAAACATCCCCGGAATGTAGTGACCTGTGAAGAAAAAGATAACGCTGCCGAAGAGCCAGTAGAAAGGGAGTCCCGCGAAGATAAATCCGACCAGGATGATAACCAAGGCGAGCGGCAGAAATCTCAGGGAGAGCAAATGTTGAAATACTGTTCCCCATAAACCTCTCACCAGTTCCCTGCTCCCCCGGAGCGAGGAGAGCGGCGTTCCGTCTTCCCGTTGCAGGGCAAAAACATAAGGGGTAAATTCATACCAGACCCAGAAAACGGCCCCGGGTACCAGCAGGATCCAGCCGGACGAGACGATAAAATTAGGGTAAAGCTCTGTCCAGAAGAAACCTTTCAGTCGCTTCCTTGCCCGTCTGATCGCTCCCCATACGTCGATCGTTTCGTCAGCGACGGCGTACACATACGCCAGCTCGACAAGAAGGTAAAGAACAAGACCGAAGATCTGCACGAAGATGTGCAGGATAAGGCCTAAGAGGGCTGCGGCCGCGAGAAGAGCGAGCATCCAGTTGGGAAGTACCAATAGAAACAGAAAACCATACTTCCCCAGAAGACCAAACTCCTTTAGCTCGTGAAGCTCCTTCGAGAATACCTGCGCCCCCAAGAACGCGGCGAGGAAAAAAGCCAGGTAGATCGCCTGGGGCAGGTAGGAAATGAGATTGAGGATCATGAGCGGCACAAAGCGCTTCTTGTACAAAGCCCAGGACCTGCTTATGAGCTCGGGAAATGGCCGCAACCCCAGGGTGGCCGGTGTCGGTCCCGGGGCAACCTCCTCCGGTGAAGGCGAGGGCAAGGATTCCGGGGAGCGGGCGAGGCCTTCAGCCGTTCTCAGGTCATCGTAAATGGTGAAGACGAACACGGTGATGAGGATGATCGGGACGCTCATGAGCCCGGAGATGATGAAAATGAAGGCTATCTCGTTTTTTACCGCCAGGAGGATCACTCCCCCGATGTAGGCGAAAAAGAACCATGTGAAGATAACGACGATCGCCACGGGGGCAAACCGCAGTAGTACCTGAAGCCAAGAGCCGGCCACATACCGAACACTCCTGGTAAGGGCGGCGATGGGACCCACGTTTTCTCCTGCAAGAACGAAAGGGGCAAAGGAGAAGAGAATCCCTGCGATCACCCCGGGTAAGAGGAGCATCATCGCCCCTGCCCCTACAGAGGCAACGATGAGGACGATGAGGACCAAATATGAGCCAAACCGATGCCATGCCCTGGTCAGGGCATCGCCGACACGAACCTCCGGGTCGGAAAGCGCAAAAATAAAGGCTGCCTGAGCGTACAAAGAAACAAAGAGGCAGGCGACAATGCCTGCGGCAAAGGCCGGAATTATCGAGGGGTCGGCGACAACTACCTCCGGGAAATGCGTCTGTACGCCGATGATGGACAGGAAAACGCCGATGAGCAGAAGAAAGGATATGGAGAGATACATGAGGGGAAAGAGTTCCCGAAACCTTCCGAAGAAGATTCCAAAGGTCCTCTTGAAAATGACTCCGGGGCCGGAAAGTCTCCGGCCTTCCCTAACAGCGCGATCCCGACCCATGGTCCATAGCTTTCTGATGAACCTTGACCCGGGTTCCTTCGACGCATGGTGTTCTCTCGGACGGAGCCCACCGGGCTGCTGCCGCTGGTCTGTTGTTTTTCCATCTCCTCTCTTGAAATGTGCATCGACCACTTCCTTAATGTCAGCATAACAGTTACCGCAGAGTATAACGTAAGGATAGGCCTCCTGCCGGTAGCCACAGTGTGGACATTTGACCTTACTCATACCGGTCAATCCTGCCAATAATTAAAGCCAACAGAGGCTATCAGCCGTCCGTTGCAGAGAGTTGTTAGCCCCCGCTACGGATGAAAAAGGCCACATTCCCTGATAAGATCGAGCGCTTTGCGGAGAGTAAGGTTGCTATGAACCTGCCACCATTGTCCTGTATGTCGGAAATACGCCAGGTTAAAACGATTGTTACCCGTATATTCCAGCCGAGCGAACCCGCTGTAGAAGAAAGGTGCAATTCGGTTCGGCCCGGGACTGGCATACTTGGAAATAAAGTAGTAATAGCGCCCCCTCCACTTTGTATGAACATCGACAAGGTAGTTATATCGAGGCTTCTTGGGGGGAGGCTCCACATACGTGGGCTTGATGTACTGCCGCACAAACCTATCCCCCTTCGCGGAAACCTCCTCTTTTAGAGCGGCGGGCACAACAGATGGCTTTTTAGGAGCCCATACCCATTGTCTTCCGGTTTTAGGCATTGCTACGGGCCTTTCTCGGCTAACGCCGATGCTCAGCCGAAAGGAATAACGCGCTCGGCCGATAGGCGCCAGCGCCTTGCCTGCGAGAAGACCCCTTCCATTGATTTCATTGACGGCTATGATTGATACGATTTTTGGTTAAACTAAAGCTAGAAAAGGCAGGGCTGGGGGCAGCCCTGCCTTCGAGCAAAACCTGCACGTCAGACCAACTGAGTCACATCCTCCGCCACTTTCGGATATTTCTCAAGCAAATCCTTGTCGTGCCCCGCGAAGAGCATACTGAGATTGCCTTTCACCTTATCGCGAAGCTTTGAATAGCTGTTCAACCAAGCGGGCAAGTCCGTAATGAGGCAGCTTGGATTATCTTCCACAAAACTTCTATGAATATGGGCACAGTCGGAAGTCAGGATGGCCAGCCCTTTGGCCGTGTTGACCGCCATCGACTGCAATGCCGGGGTATGCCCCGGCGTCAGAAGTAACTCGATGCCCGGCAGAATTTTCTGGTCGCCATCGATGAATACGAGTCGGTTCGATCCCCTGAGATCCCCGAACTGTTTATTGGCTACAGGGTCGGCAACGGCGGCATAAGGAAGCCTCCGGGAGATGGGGTCATAGACCCAAAAATCATATTCTTTTCTCTGGACATAT
>Ga0102851_10001564_pt1 | contig 13195 bp, 16 predicted proteins | sample Mud3Dept3metaG_FD_79558 | JGI IMG/M metagenome (GOLD analysis project Ga0102851, IMG submission 79558) | Freshwater wetland microbial communities from Ohio, USA, analyzing the effect of biotic and abiotic controls - Mud 3 Core 4 Depth 3... | ecosystem: Environmental > Aquatic > Freshwater >... | reverse complement strand
GTTCCGCCTGGCTGACTGCCGCGGACCTGCCCGCCCAGGACCTGCGCCGACTGGCCGTACGGCTGATGGCGGCGGACCGATGAGGCCGATGGCGAACTTTCCACCATCTGACGGGTCTATGCAGACGCAAGAGCCTCGGGACGCCGAACCGCGACCGGCATCGGGCGTCGAGCAAAGCGATCTCGAGCTTGTCAGGAGGGCCCAGCGGGGCGAGCGCGGAGCGTTCGACCTGCTGGTTCTCAGGTACCAGCACAAGGTCGTGAAGCTCGTGGCGCGGCTGTTACGTGACCCGACGGAGGCCGAGGACGTTGCCCAGGAGGCCTTCGTCAAGGCATACCGGGCGCTTGCCTCGTTCCGCGGCGACAGTGCGTTCTACACCTGGCTGTACCGGATCGCAGTCAATACGGCACGAAACGCGATGGCGTCCAGGCAGCGCAGACCGCTCGACTACGAAGCGGACCTGAGTGAGACCGAGCAGTCGGCCGTGGCGTCACGCATGAGCCACTCCGACACGCCCGAGGCCACCGCGCTTTCGGACGAGATTCATGCGACGGTGAACCGGGCGGTCGCGGACCTTCCGGAGGACCTTCGCACCGCGATCATCCTGCGGGAGATCGAAGGCTTGAGTTACGAGGAGATCGCGGCGGCGATGGACTGCCCGGTCGGTACGGTGCGCTCGCGGATTTTCCGTGCGCGGGAAGCGATCGATCGAAACCTGAAACCGCTGCTCGACTGAGTTGCAACAATGACAGACCGTATTCGCGAACAGATGTCGGCCCTGCTCGATGGCGAGCTGCCCAGGGACGAGGTGGGCCTGCTGGTGCGGCGCCTCGAGCGTGACGAAGACCTGCGGCGGGCTTTCGGCAGCTACGTACTCGCCGGCGAGGTGCTGCGCTCGCCCAGCGGTCCGCTCGCCAGCGCCCGGTTTGCGGCGAGGGTGAGCGCCGCCATCGACGCGGGCACTTCCGACGAGACGCCCGTTCCGCGATCGGTGCCCTCGCCGTCACGATGGATCCGTCCCGTGTTCGCGACCGCGGCTGCCGCAAGCGCCGCCGTCGTGGCCGTGCTGCTCATGAAGCCCGGGCTGCAGGAAACGGCGTTGGTTGCGGGCGGCACGGTGCAGCAGGCGCCGGGCGCGCTTGCGGCGCTGCCGATCATTGCCGATTCCAGTCCGACGCCGGCGCACAGCCAGCGCCTCGCGGGCTACCTGATGGCCCACAGCCAGTTCGCGAGCGCCATCGGCCGACGCAACGTATGGTCCAGCGTGCTCGCGTCGGATCCCGGCATATCTCGGGTTTCCTACGAGTTTGCCGAGACCCCCTGAATGCGCCTGGTCCGCGTCGCGCTAGCCCTTGGAATGATGGGGCTGCTGTCGCAGCCGGCACTGGCGTCGGGCGATGACGCCCGAGCCTGGCTCGAGCGCATGAGCGAGTCCCTCGCGACACGCAACTACGTCGGCCTCTTCACGCACACGACGGGCCGACAGTCGGAGACGATGCGCATCGTGCACCGCGTCGGCAAGAACGGCAGCACGGAGCGGCTGGTCTCACTGGATGGCAGCGGCCGGGAAATCGTCCGCACGCCGAGCGAGGTGCACGTCTACCTTCCTGACCGCGGCGTCGTGCTCGTCGAGCAGCGCAGCGACGAGGGCTCGCTGTCCAAGGCGCTGCCGACTCCGGGTCCCGAGTTCGACACGTTGTACGAGATGCGGGTACGAGACGGCAACAAGCTGCTTGGTCGCAAGGTCCGCATCCTCGACATTCGCCCGCGGGACACTCAGCGCTACGGCTATCGACTGTGGCTGGACGAGGAAACGGCAATGCCACTGCGCACGGTCGTGGCTGACGGGCGGGGCCGGCCGATCGAGCTGATCAACTTCACGCAGCTCGACATGCCGCGCAGTGTCGATTCCAAGGACATCGAGCCCACGGTCGACGCAGCCGGCTTCCGTTGGGTACGTTCAGCCCGCCCGCCACCGGAGCCGCGGCCGACGTTGGCCGCCTGGAGGCCAACGCGACTGCCGCCGGGGTTCCGCCTCGTCGCAAGCCGCACGCAGATCGTTCCGGGCGTGGCGCTGCCGGTGCAGCACCTGATCTTCTCCGACGGCGTCGCCTCGATCTCGGTGTTCATCGAGCCGGGCAGCCCGTCGGGCCCCACCCCGTCGCAGGCCTCCAGCGCCGGCTCCGCCCACGCATTCTCGATCCTCGTGCACGGCCACGTCGTCACTGCAGTCGGCGACGTGCCGATGGAGACGGTGCGCGACGTGGCCAGCTCGGTCGTGCCTGTGCAGATCGCGCAACCGCCGCCAAACGTGTTCCGCTGATGGAGACCAGGGCCCGGGTCGTCGCGGTCCGGGACGGCCGGGCGCGTATCGCCTGCGACGACCGTGCGGCTTGCGGGGCCTGCGCAGGCTCAGGCCGCTGCGCGCTCAAGTGGTTCTCCGGCGGGGCCGGCGCAACGCTTGAGGTCCCCGCAAGGACCCGCGACCAGGTCCCTCTCGTGCCCGGGCAGGCCGTGATCGTTGCCGTCGGCGACGGCGAGGTCCTGCGCGCTGCGGCGACCGTCTACCTGCCGCCCCTCACAGGCCTGCTGCTGGGTGCAGCGGCTGGCAGTGCGCTGGGTGCAGCCGGGGAGGCGGGCGCACTGCTCCTGGCCGCCGTGGGCGGCCTCGCTGGCTGGGGGGTTGCACGGACCTGGTCGCGAAGCCGCCCACCGAGCGTCTCGATCGAGGCTGTCGACGGTGAGACGGCATGACCGGAGGCGTTCCGAAAACGATCCTCTACATCCGGCAAGGTTGCCACCTCTGCGACGATTTCCTCGTCGGACTGTCGCTGGAACTGGGCCCTGCGTATCGTGACCTGTCGGTCGTGGACGTGGACCGAGATCCCGGGCTCGCGGCCCGGTACGGGCTTCGCGTACCGGTGCTCGAGGTGGCCGGGGAGGTCGCCTGCGAGGGGCGCTACGATGCCCCGCGGGTCAGGCGTGCGCTGCAGGTATAATCGCGCCCTTTGCACTGGCGCCGGGCCGGAGTGCCCGCACCGATGAACCTGATCCGAAACTTCTCGATCATTGCGCACATCGACCACGGCAAGTCGACGCTTGCCGACCGTTTCATCCAGATCTGCGGCGGCCTGCAGGATCGGGAGATGCAGGCGCAGGTGCTCGATTCCATGGACCTGGAGCGCGAGCGCGGCATCACGATCAAGGCCCAGAGCGTGTCGCTCCGTTACAACGCACGCGATGGCAAGGTCTACCAGCTGAACATGATCGACACGCCCGGGCACGTGGACTTCTCTTACGAGGTTTCCCGCTCGCTGGCGGCCTGCGAGGGCGCGCTGCTGGTCGTCGACGCGGCGCAGGGCGTCGAGGCCCAGAGCGTCGCCAACTGCTACACCGCTCTCGACCAGGGGCTCGAGGTCGTGCCCGTGCTCAACAAGATCGACCTCCCGTCGGCTGACCCGGCCAAGGTCATCAAGGAGATCGAGGAGATCATCGGCATCGAGGCCGAGGATGCCGTGCGCGTCAGCGCCAAGACCGGCGAGAACGTGACCGAGCTGCTCGAAGAGCTCGTCAGGCGCGTGCCGGCGCCGAAGGGTGATCCGACGGGCCCGCTGCAGGCGCTGATCATCGACTCCTGGTACGACAGCTACGTGGGAGTCGTGTCGCTCGTGCGCGTCGTGAACGGCTCATTGCGCACCGGGCAGAAGATCCGCGTCTGGACCACCGGGCGCGCCCACCAGGTCGACAAGCTCGGCCGATTCACGCCGAAGTCGCTGGTCGCCGAGTCGCTGGAGACGGGCGAAGTCGGGTTCGTCATCGCCGGCATCAAGGAAATCGATGGCGCGCCGGTGGGCGACACGATAACGCTGGACTCGCGCCCCTGCAGTGAGCCCCTGCCAGGTTTCAAGGCCATCAAGCCGCGCGTGTTCGCCGGCCTGTTCCCGGTCAGTTCCGACGATTACGAAGCCTTCCGCGACGCACTGCAGAAGCTCAAGCTCAACGATTCGGCGTTGCATTACGAGCCGGAGGTTTCGACCGCGCTCGGTTTCGGCTTCCGCTGCGGATTCCTCGGCCTGCTGCACATGGACATCGTGCAGGAGCGGCTCGAGCGCGAATACCAGCTGTCGCTGGTCACCAGCGCGCCCACCGTGATCTACGAGGTGTTGACGACGGACGGCGTGACCGTGAACGTCGACAATCCGGCAAAACTGCCGCCGGTCGACAAGATCCGGGAACTGCGCGAACCGATCATCGTCGCCAGTATCCTGCTGCCGCCCGACTACGTCGGCCCGGTGATGAAACTGTGCCTCGACAAGCGTGGCGTGCAGAAGAAGCTGCTCTACCTCGGCAACCAGGTGTCGATGCAGTGGGAACTGCCGCTCGCGGAAGTCGTCCTCGACTTCTTCGACCGGCTGAAGAGCTGCAGCCGCGGTTATGCGTCCTTCGACTACGAATTCGACCGCTTCCAGGCCGCGCCGCTGGTGCGGCTCGACATCCTGATCAACGAGGACAAGGTGGACGCGCTGTCGATCATCACGCACCGTGACAGCGCCTACCAGCACGGCCGCCAGCTCGTGGACAAGATGCAGGAGCTGATCCCGCGCCAGATGTTCGAGGTGGCGATCCAGGCGGCCATCGGCGCACACGTGATTGCCCGAGCCACCGTGAAGGCGCTCCGCAAGAACGTCCTGGCGAAATGCTACGGCGGCGACATCTCGCGCAAGCGCAAGCTGCTCGAGAAGCAGAAGGAGGGCAAGAAGCGGATGAAACAGCTCGGTCAGGTCGAGATTCCGCAGGAAGCGTTTCTCGCCGTGCTGCAGGTCGGTCGCAAAGAGTGACGCAAGGCGTTGATTCGGCGTAGGTATTGCACAATACTCCGGCTGTTTTCCAGAGGTGTATCTTGGTCGTCGATTTCTCGTTCTGGCTCGTCGTCGCCACCTTCGTGTCCGGGCTCGTCTGGGCGGCCGATGCGTGGTACTTCCGGCCGCGCCGCCTCGCGCGGGCGACGGCCGGCGCCCTGCCGGACGAGCCGGTCCTCGTCGAGTACGCGCGCTCGTTCTTCCCGATCATCCTGATCGTGCTGCTGATCCGCTCGTTCCTGTTCGAGCCGTTCCGCATCCCCTCCGATTCGATGATGCCGACGCTGCTCGACGGCGACTTCATCTTCGTGAACAAGTTCACCTACGGCCTGCGCCTGCCGGTCGTGAACAGGGAGGTTGTCGCGCTCGGCGAGCCGAGGCGCGGCGACGTCGTCGTGTTCCGGCTGCCGTCCGACCCCTCGACCAACTACATCAAGCGGCTCGTGGGCCTGCCCGGCGATCACATCGTCGTGCGTGAGAAGCGTGTCTACGTCAACGGCGAGGAATTGCCGGTCAGGCTCGACGGAATGTTCGAGCCATTCGCCAGCACGCCGCTCGCGCAGATCGGGGTCGAATCGCTCGGTCCGATCGATCACCGGGTGCTCTACATAGGCGATCGGCCGTCCTACGACTTCGATTCGATCGTGCCGGACGGGCACCTGTTCTTCATGGGCGACAACCGCGACAACAGTCGTGACAGCCGCTTCCCGGAAGTCGGCTTCGTGCCGGTCGACAACGTCGTCGGCAAGGCGGTTCGAATCTGGCTCAACTGGCGCCTGCCCCACGCACCGATCTGGAACCGGATCGGCGACGCGATCCACTGACCCCACCGGAGTCCAAGTCATGAAACACCGTCAGCGCGGCGCGACATTCCTCGGTATCGTGATCATCCTCCTGATCCTCGGCGCGGGCCTGTACGCAGGGATCCGCCTGGTGCCTGTCTACCTCGAGTACACCAAGGTCGCGCGTGCCCTCGAGCAGGTGCGGGACGAGAACGCGGCCAACGACACCAATCCGCAAATGATCCGTCGTTCGCTCGAGAGGCGCTGGGACGTCGAGGACATCGAGAGCATCGGCTGGAAGGAGGTTGCCATCACCAAGACGGCGGACGGTTTCGATGTGCAGGCGGCCTACGACGTCGAGCGGCCCTTCGTCGCAAACGTGTACCTGCTGACGAAGTTCGACAAGCTGGTCACGATCCAGCAGTAAAGGGACTTGCTCACTTCCGGCGAATGGTCCGAGGCGCGACTCGGGTATCGGTTCGGTGACCCGGCGCTGCTCGACGCCGCGCTCACGCATCGCAGCGCCGGCAAGCAGAACTACGAACGCCTGGAATTCCTGGGTGACGCGGTGCTCAACTTCGCGGTGGCCGGCCTGGTCTTCCAGGCGTATCCGGACGCGGATGAGGGTGACCTGAGCCGTTACCGCGCCGCGCTGGTGAGCGGACAGTCGCTCGCCGAAGCCGCGGTGGGACTGGGCCTCGGCGACCAGCTTCGGCTCGGCAGCGGGGAATTGAAGACCGGTGGCTTCCGCCGCAGTTCCATCCTTTCCGACGCGCTGGAGGCGATCTTCGGCGCAATCTATCTCGACGGCGGGCTCGAGGCGGCCCGCACGGTCATCGAGTCGGTCTTTTCCGGTCGCGTCGCGGCGCTGCCCGAGGCGAGGGATCTCAAGGACCCGAAGACGCGGCTGCAGGAGTGGTTGCAGGGTCGCGGCGAGCGGTTGCCGGCCTACGCGGTGGACGAAATGAGTGGCGAGCCGCACGAGCACTGGTTCGTCGCGAGCTGCGAAGTTGCGGGCTTCGGCCTGCGGGAGCTGGGCGAAGGCTCCAGCCGCCGGCGCGCCGAGCAGTCGGCAGCCCAGCGCGTGCTGGATGCGCTCGCGAATCGTGAGGAGTCCAAATGAGCAACCCGGGCGACGTAGTGGAACCAGCCGGTGAGACCGCGCGCTGCGGGTTCGCGGCGCTGGTGGGGCGCCCGAACGTAGGCAAGTCCACGCTGCTGAATGCGCTGCTCGGCCAGAAGATCAGCATCGTCAGCCCCAAGCCCCAGACGACGCGCAACCGGATCCACGGCGTGCTCACGCGTCCGGGCATGCAGATCGTCTTCGTCGACCTGCCGGGCATCCACACGAAGCAGCCACGAGCCATCAATCGCTACATGAACCGCACGGCGCTCGCCTCGCTCGCCGACTCGGACGTCAACCTGTTTCTCATCGAGGCGCTGCGCTGGACGGACGAGGACGAGCGGGCGCTCGAGAAGCTCAAGGCCGCTGGGCGGCCGATCGTGCTCATCATCAACAAGGTCGACCGGGCCAAGCCCAAGTCCCGGCTGCTGCCGTTCATCGACGAGATCATCCGCAAGGCCGAGTTCGCCGAGGTGGTGCCGTTGTCGGCGCTCAAGCGCTCGAACCTCGACCGGCTCCCGGCACTGATCGCCGGCTACCTGCCGGAGTCGCCGCACCTGTATCCGTCGGACCAGATCACGGACATGAGCGATCGGTTCGCAGCCGCGGAAATCGTCCGCGAGAAGCTGACGCGAAGGTTGCAGGAGGAGGTGCCCTACGGGCTCGTGGTCGAGGTCGAGGGGATGGGCGAGGCGGAAGACGAACCCGGCAAGCTGATCGTGCAGGCCGCGATCTGGGTAGAGCGCACCGGACAGAAGGCCATCGTGATCGGCAAGGGTGGCGAGCTCCTGAAGGAGGTCGGCCGCGCGGCGCGGCTCGAGCTGCGGCAGCATTTCGGCCAGCCGGTGCATCTCGAGCTGTGGGTCAAGGTCCGCGAGGGCTGGTCCGACGACGAGAGCGCGCTGCGCAAGTTCGGGTACGACGCGTGAGCGCAGCGGCGCGGCGCATACAACTCGAGCCCGCGTACCTGCTGCATCACTACGCGTGGCGTGACTCGAGCCGCATACTGGAGTTCATGACCCGGTCACAGGGCCGCGTGTCGGTTTTCGCCAGGGCCGCGCGTCGCGGCGGCTCGACGCTGCCGGCCACCCTGCAGCCCTTCGGCGAGCTGCTCGTGTCCTGGACGTCGCGCGGCGATGCCGGGCAGCTCACGGGCGCCGAGCGCGTGCGTGCGCCGGCGGCGCTGGCCGGCGACCGCCTGATGAGCGCGTTCTACGCGAACGAGCTGCTGATCAAGCTGCTCCCGAGGCACGACCCGCACCCGGCGCTGTTCGACGCCTATGCGACACTGCTCGATCGACTGCATGACGGTGACGGGCAGCAGGCGCGGGCGCTTCGGCTTTTCGAGAAGCGCCTGCTGGACGAGCTCGGCTGGGGACTCAGCCTGGAGTCGGATGCCGGCAGCGGCAATCCGCTCGAGCCGCTGCGCAGCTATCGGTACCGCATTGACGGAGGGCCGGAGGTCATCGATGGCGTGGCCGAGGGGACCCTGGTTTTTTCAGGCGCCTCGCTGCTGTCGCTGGCGCGTGAGGAACTCGGCGACGAGCGCAGCCTCGCCGATGCTCGTCGACTGCTCAGGGCGGCTCTCGACCAGTGTCTAGACGGTCGCCCGTTGCGCACCCGGGAGGTGCTGATCGCGATGCGCGCCCACGGCGGCGGCGCGGCCGGAGGTTGAAGCATGCTCACCCACCCATTGCGCCTCGGCGTCAACATCGATCACGTCGCCACGCTGCGGCAGGTCCGCCGGGCGTCGTTCCCGGATCCTCTCCTTGCCGCGCTCGTCGCGGAGCAGTCGGGCGCCGACAGCATAACGCTGCACCTGCGCGAGGATCGCCGGCACATCCAGGATCACGACGTCACCCGCATGCGCGCAGCCCTGCAGACGCGCATGAACCTGGAGATGGCGGCGACCGACGCGATGCTGGCTATCGCACGCGAAGTGCGCCCGCAGGACTGCTGCCTCGTTCCGGAGAAGCGCGCCGAGCTCACCACCGAGGGTGGACTCGACGTCGCCGGGCAGCTCGACCGTCTGCGTGATTGCTGCGCGGCGCTGGGAGAATCCGGCATCCGTGTCTCGCTGTTCGTGGACCCGGAGGCGGCGCAGCTCGAGGCCGCGCTCGCGGCCGGCGCGCCGGTGGTGGAGCTGCACACCGGAGCCTATGCCGATTCGACCGACGAGCGGCAGGCGATCGAACTGATGCGGATTGCCGAGGCCGCGCGTTTCGGCTCGCGCATCGGCCTGACCGTCCATGCCGGTCACGGGCTCAACTACCACAACGTGCAGCCAGTCGCCGCCATCCCGGAAATAGTCGAGCTGAACATCGGCCATTCGATCGTCGCGCGCGCGATCATGAGCGGATTCGGATTGGCGGTGCGCGAGATGAAGTCGCTGATGGACGACTCGCGGCGCGCTCTGCAACACCAGCGTTGAGGCCTTCCAGCGATGATCTTCGGCATCGGCACGGACGTGGTGCAGCTCGAGCGGGTGCAGGCGACCTTCGAGCGTCACGGCGAGCATTTCGTCCGACGCCTGCTGATGCCGGAAGAGGAGGTCGCGTTCCGTCGCTACAAGCGCCCGGTGAGGTTCCTCGCAATGCGCTTTGCGGCGAAGGAGGCCATCGTGAAAGCGCTCGGCACGGGTTTCGCGCACGGCATCTGGATTCGTGACGTGGGAGTCAGCGCCAATGAATGGGGCCGGCCGGAAGTGATCTGGTCGGGGCGCGGCCGTGCGCTGCGCGATCGCCTCGGCGCCGGGGAAGGGCACGTGACCCTTACCGACGAGGCCGGCCTGGTGGTAGCGGTGGCCGTCTTGATGCGACAGGAGTCAAAGTGACAATCAGCAGCGTCTTTGCTTTCGACATTGAGACCGTGCCGGACGTCGAGTTCGGCCGCCGCCTGCACGGTCTCGAGGGCCTGTCCGACAAGCAGGTCGGCTACGTCATGCAGACGCGACAGCGCGAGCAGACGGGCTCGGAGTTCCTGTCGCTCGAGCAGCAGCGGGTGGTTGCGATTTCGGTCGCCATGCGCACGCGCGAGGGCTTCAGGGCGTGGAGCCTCGGCTCGCCCGGTTGGACCGAGGCCGAAATCGTGGGCCAGTTCTTCGATGCCATCGAGCGCTACAGCCCGACGCTGGTGAGCTGGAACGGCAGCGGCTTCGACCTGCCGGTGCTCCACTACCGGGCCATGCGCCACCGGGTGCAGGCGCACCGGTACTGGGAGACCGGCGACGAGGAGCAGTCGTTCCGCTGGAACAACTATCTCGGGCGGTTCCACTGGCGGCACATCGACCTGATGGACGTGCTCGCGGGTTACCAGGGACGCGGCCGGATAGGCCTCGAGCGGATGGCGCTGTTGCTCGGTTTGCCCGGCAAGCTCGGCATGTCGGGCGAGGCGGTCTGGGACGCACACATCGAAGGTCGTGACGAGGACATCCGCAACTACTGCGACACGGACGTCATCAACACGTACCTGGTCTACCTGCGCTTCGAGCTGATGCGCGGACGGCTCACGCCCGAAGAGCACGATCGTGAATGCGCTACCGTGCGGGCGTGGCTCGAGTCCGCGGGCAAGGCGCACCTCGCCGGGTTCGCCGAGGCCTGGACGGCCGGCTGAACATGAAGCGGATCAGCGCGGCACCGGAGCAGGCCGATGTAGTCGATCTCTCCCACGAAGGTCGAGGCGTCGCCAAGCTCGACGGCAAGACCGTGTTCGTCCCGGATGCGCTGCCTGGTGAGCGCGTGGTCCTGCGGCGCGTGGGGCGGAGACGCAATTTCGACGAGGCCGTGCTCGAGCAGGTGCTGCGTCCGAGCACGGACCGCGTGCCTGCCGAGTGCCCGCATTTCGGCCTGTGCGGTGGCTGCGCGCTACAGCACCTCGCTCCGTCGGCGCAGATTGCCTTCAAGCAGTCCCAGTTGCTCGAGAGCCTGGTCCGACTCGGCGGAGTCGAGCCCGCGAGGACGCTCGAACCGCTGACAGGGCCGGTCTGGGCGTATCGGCGGCGCGCACGTCTCGGCATCAAGCTGGTGCCACGCAAGGGACGGGTGCTCGTCGGATTTCGCGAGCGCTCGGCGCCTTACGTAGCGGACCTGCACGAATGCCGCGTTCTCGCCCCTCCAGCGGGAATGCTGATCGATCCGCTGGCGGAGCTGGTCGCCGGCCTGTCGATCGCAGCGCGAGTGCCCCAGGCCGAGGTCGCGATTGCCGATGGAGTCTGCGCAATCGTACTGCGCGTGCTCGACCCTCCGACCGAGGCGGATCTCGACCTGTTGCGCGGCTTCGAGTCCGGTCATCCGGTGCGCGTCTACCTGCAGCCGGGCGGCGTCGAGTCGGTGCGGCCGCTGCAGCCGGGTGCGCCGCCCCTTGGCTACACGCTCGCTTCGTTCGGTCTTCATCTCGAGTTCGAACCGACCGACTTCATCCAGGTCAATGGCGAGCTCAACGAGCGGATGGTCGGCCGCGCGGTGGAATTGCTCGAGCTCGAAACCGGGCATGCCGTGCTCGACCTGTTCTGCGGGCTCGGCAATTTCTCGCTCCCGCTCGCGACCCGCGTCCGCGAGGTCGTCGGCATCGAGGGGGACGCAGGCCTGGTCGCCCGGGCGGGGCTCAACGCGGCGCGCAATGCGCTCGGAAATACGGCATTCCATGTGGCCGACCTGTTCGCGGATTCAAGTGGCGCCGCGTGGGCCAGGCGTCACTACGACCGTGTCCTGCTCGACCCGCCGCGCGCCGGAGCGCGCGAGATCCTGCCGGTGGTCGGTGGCTGCGGCGCGGCGCGCGTCGTGTATATTTCCTGTCATCCGGGCAGCCTGGCACGAGACGCCGGGCTGCTGGTCCGGGAGCACGGCTTCCGCCTGGCGGCGGCGGGTGTAATGGACATGTTCCCGCACACGACCCATGTCGAGGCCGTGGCGGTATTCGAACGTTGACGCGATGCCGTCAGAGGAGACTACGTGACGCTCGGGCCGTTGATGGTCGACATCGAGGGTACGGAACTCACGCCGGAAGACCGGCGCGTGCTCGCTCACCCGCTGGTCGGTGCGATCATCCTGTTCACGCGGAATTTCTCGACCGTGACCCAGCTCGAGGAGCTGGTGCGCGACATCCGCGCAGTGCGCAAGCCACCGCTGCTCGTGACCGTCGATCACGAAGGCGGGCGAGTGCAGCGTTTTCGCAAGGGATTTACCGAGTTGCCTCCGCAACGCGCAATCGGCCGCGCCTATGACCTCGACCCGGATGCCGGGCGCCGCCTCGCATGGCAATGCGGCTGGCTGCTTGCCGCCGAGCTGCGCGCTGTCGGCATCGACCTGAGCTTCACGCCCTGCGTGGACCTCGACTACGGCGTGAGCGAAGTGATCGGAGACCGGGCCTACCACCGCGACCCGGACGTCGTCGCGACACTGGCCATCGCCTGCGTTCAGGGCATGCGCGCGGCGGGCATGGCTGCGGCAGCGAAACACTTTCCCGGTCATGGCGCGGTGGTTGCGGACTCTCACAAGGCACTGCCGGTGGACCGGCGTCCGCTCGCCGAGCTCGGCGACGACCTGCTTCCATACCGGCGACTCGTCGACAACGGACTCACGGCCGTGATGGCCGCCCACGTTTTGTTTCCGGAAGTGGATGAGGCGCCTGCCGGCTTCTCGCGGCGTTGGATCCAGCAGGAGTTGCGCTGGGGACTCGGGTTTACCGGAGCGGTCTTTTCCGACGACTTGAGCATGGGCGGAGCAGCCTTTGCCGGCAGCGTGCCCGAGCGGGCACGGCGCGCACTTGCGGCCGGCTGCGATATCCTGTCGGTGTGCAACGACCGCGCCGCCGTGCTGGCCACGCTGGACGAGCTCGCCGGGGAGGCCGATCCGCTGAGCCAGGTTCGGCTCGCGCGCCTGCACGGCCGGCCGTCCCTCGAGCGCGGCGCGCTGGTGAGCTCGGGACGCTGGCAGCAGTGCCGGAGCGCCATTGATCACTGCCGCGACGCGCCGCAACTGCAACTTGATGCCTAGGTCGCCGCCGAATCAGACCCATGAGTCCCGCTGATTCCGAGATGCTCGCAGAGATCCTGCACCACGCGCTGGATGGGATCGCCGTCGTCGACGGTGCGGTCGACGCACCGCGCGTTGTCTATGTCAACGCGACTCTGGCTGCGTTGTTGCTCCGGCCCGAGGAAGCCGTGCTTGGGCGTCCTTTGAGCGAGTTCGAGATCGAGATGCCCGCGGACCCGAACGTCACAAGCGCCGGCGTCGGGTTGCGTGTGCGGCTGCTGCGCATCGACGGAACGCTGGTCGAGTGCGAGCGATGGGCGGTCGTGCTGCCGGAAGGTCGCCTGGCCCTCTACTTCCGTCCGCTGTCGCGCGCTGGAACCGGCGCACTGGCGACCGCGGTAGACCGCACCAGCGGGCTCAGCACACCCGAGCATCTGCACGAGGTGCTGCGCCGTGACT
>Ga0102851_10001563_pt1 | contig 13196 bp, 9 predicted proteins | sample Mud3Dept3metaG_FD_79558 | JGI IMG/M metagenome (GOLD analysis project Ga0102851, IMG submission 79558) | Freshwater wetland microbial communities from Ohio, USA, analyzing the effect of biotic and abiotic controls - Mud 3 Core 4 Depth 3... | ecosystem: Environmental > Aquatic > Freshwater >... | reverse complement strand
GGGCTGAAGCTAAGCAGGATATATTTGAATACATTGAGGTGTTTTACAACCGTGAGCGACTTCATTCGGCCAATAACTATTTGTCGCCAATGAACTACGAAATGCAGCTAAAATCTGCTTAACTTTGTGTCCGGAAAAGTGTTGACACATCAAAGCGCAATGGTCAGCAAATTCAGTTGCGATAAATACAGAAAAATTGGGTGAGTCAGGCTATAAAGTTAATAACCCCAGTATTTTCTGATACACATCGCGAAATAATCAATTTTATACGAAATAAATACCAAGCCAGAATTGATAAAACAAGTAAACAAAAAATTATTTTCTAAAAAATGTCCAGTTTAGTCACTTTGCTTTGTTATTAATAGTAAGGCGTTTAAAAACGTTGATAACTTGACTAAAACCAATCCTTGGAAAGTAACATGGTGAAGAACCTACCAATTATCATGGCTAGTAATACTAATTGCATCGGGCACAAAATTCAATCAAGCAAACTGATCAAGCACGGGCTTTTGATCACGCCACTATTGATAGGGAATGCTTATGCTGGCGAGAACACGACCTATAACTTCGATCTGCCTGCACAGCCCCTGTTCGTCACACTGGACAGTGTGGCCCAATCAGCCCATACCAAGCTGATTTATTCTGATGCAACGGTTAAGGGTGTGCGTGCTGCCCCCGTTAAGGGCAAGTACACGGCTCAGGAAGCGCTGAATATTGCGTTGGGCCAGAGCGGTCTTAACTACAAAGTGGTGGACAAAACGCTGATTACCGTGATCGGCAAACCCGCTGCAGCATCCTCATCAGAAACCACCCTGAAGCCGATGACGGTGGTGGGGGAGGCTGTTCAAGATCCAAATGATCCCTATAACCCAAGCTACCAAGCTACCAACGCCAGCACGGCCACCAAAACTGATACGCCGATTATGGAGACTCCTTACTCGGTATCAGTGGTCACTCAACAGGTATTAAAAGACAAGCAGGTAACTCGACTTGATGAGGCGCTAACCAGCGTCGCGGGGGTTCAGTCGAGCTGGACAAATGGCGGGACGAGCGATGTGTTTATGCTGCGTGGTTTTCAAAACACCAATTTGTATCGGGATGGTTTTCTTTTGCCTTCGGCATTGGGCGGTGGCACGACTAAAAGACAAGTCGCCAATCTGGAGCGCATTGAAGTGCTAAAAGGTGCGGGCTCTATTTTGTATGGACGTAGCGAACCGGGTGGTGTTATCAATCTGGTTACAAAAAGGCCGCTGGCAACCTCGTATAACTCAATACAGCAACAATTCGGTTCCTACGGGATGTACCGGACGGCCATTGATTCAACGGGTAAAATCACTAAAGATGACACACTGCTTTACCGGGTCAATTTATCGTATGAAAACGCCAATTCTTATCGTGATTTCGTAAAAAACGATGACTTTTTTCTCGCGCCAAGTTTCACCTGGAATATTTCCGATCGTACTCAGGCCAACCTGGATATTACCTACGAACATTTCAATGACAGAATTGATTCGGGTATTCCGCCGATGGGTACCCGTCCTGCACCTGTCCCCATTAATCGGCAAATCGGTGATCCGTTAAACAACAAAAATATCGGCGATAGAACTTATGTGGGCGTTAATTGGTCGCATGCGTTCAATGATAAATGGAAGCTGATTCATCGTTTTGGCGCGGAATTTGTGGACTTAAGATCAGATTTCACGTTCTTTTTCGGGCAACCGGACGCAGCGGGTAATCTGGTTAACGTTAATGCCGATTTTTCCGTTGGCAACCGTGGATTCAACAACGGCATAGTACACCAACAAAACTATTACACCACCCTTAATTTAGACGGCAAGTTTAATACAGCCATCCTCGAGCATTCCACCCTTTGGGGCTTTGACTATTTTGTCATTGACAACCAAGGGGCAGGCGCCTGTTGTGCAGCGTACCCCGAAGGTGCGAACTTTAATATTTTTAATCCAACTTATCAAACCACAGCAAACCCCGGGGCTTCTACTTTTACAACCAATCCTAACTTCAATCAGGAGTGGTATGGTTTGTATTTTCAAGATCAAATCAAGTTCCCGTTCAATGTGTACGGCAACGTAGGTGTGCGTTATGACAACGCCACAAGTAATAAATATGCGAATGCCGGAACCACATCAACCACGGATGATCACTTCAGTCCACGCGGTGGTTTGTTATGGCAGCCAATACAATGGTTATCGGTTTACGGTAATTACAGCGAAAACTTCGGTGTTTCCAACAATCTCTTTAATAATCCGAACCAACAAGTATTGCCGCCCCAACTTGCAAATCAATGGGAGCTGGGTGCTAAAGCTGAGTTCTTTAATAAGCGTTTATCAACAACGTTCGCTTATTTTGATTTAACCAAAACGAATGTGGCTGTGGCCGATCCAATAAATCCAACTCTACAATTAAGTTCAGGTAAGCAGGAAAGCCGTGGTTATGAATTTGAAGTGGCGGGCGAAATTCTACCGGGTTTGAGAACGGTTGCCGCTTATACCATTTTGGATTATGCCAAAGTTGTCGTTGGTTATAATGGCGGTGTTGGCGATGATTCCGGAAACCGACTGTATAACACACCGCGCAATTATGGCAGCTTATGGAATACTTATGAATTCCAAAATGCCAGTTTGCATGGCTTAAAATTAGGTGGCGGTATCGTGGCTTCCGGTCAAAGCCAGGGTACCAACGATAACAACTTCCAACTGCCTGGTTATGTGACCATGAATCTGTTAGCCAGTTATGGTATTAAAGTGGCTGGAAAGCATGTGACATTTCAGCTTAATGCCAATAACCTGTTGGATAAAACCTATTTCTCAGGGACCAATACGGGCAGTATGATCGGCGTCGCTGCGCCACGGATGTTCCTGGGGTCGGTTAAGTTGGAGTTCTAGTAAGTTAATGTAGGTTAAGCAAGTAGGTCAGGGGGCGCGTTAGTGACCCCTGACATTTTGGAGTTCTGCATATTACTTAATTCGGCACATTACGTGATGATCGTGTGGTATGTGTAGCATCTACTATGGCGCATTGTGCCGAATTAGGTAAGGTTTGCAGTTGCTTAAAATGAAATATCAACAAATAAATGTTTTTTATTAAAGATTTTTACTATGGATCTAATTCAAAAATCCCGTCGTAAGTTTTGGCTTAAGGTACATTTGTATCTGGGACTGTTCGCCGGAGCGGTATTCGTTTTTATGGGACTTACCGGAAGTTTGCTTGCGTTTGGGTCAAAGCTGGACGCAGGGCTGAATCCCACCTTGATGACGGTACCTGTAGCAAATGAAAATACCATTAAGCCATTGGATGACATTGTTGCCGCAGGGTTGAAAGCGTTACCTTCCGATGGTAAAGCCATTAACCTGGATTTTCCAAAATATCCCGGACTGGCTTTTCAATTATGGTTTGAACAGTTATCTCCAGGGACGAATGATCTTGAAAGACATCAAATATTGATTAACCCTTATACGGGTCTGGTAACCGGACAACGCTTACTGATTGATTTTGAACGTCCCTGGCGCGACCCGTTGATGGATTTTATCCTGCGATTACACTACAGCCTGGCGTTAGGATCAACGGGGATGACTATCGTAGGGTTTATCGGGCTGGCTTTGCTGTTTTCAGTATTAACCGGTTTGATTTTATGGTGGCCTAATCCCGGTAAGCTCAAGAAGGCGTTGACGATCAAACGTAAGGCCAGCCCGGAACGGCTTAACTTTGATTTACACAAAACGGTTGGATTTTATACGGCGATCCTGCTTTTGTTTCTGATAATGTCCGGCGTGTATCTGATTTTTCCTGATTATGGACGGGGATTAGTCAGGGTTTTTTCGCCTGTGGCAGAACCTTGGCCGATGTATCAAAGTAAAGTACCCAAAGACAATGAAAAACCAATCAGTCTTGCTGAGGTTAAAGCGATCACTGATGCACGCTTTCCCGATGGAGAATACCGGTGGATCGTTTTTCCCCGGAATGAAAGCGATGTGTATCTTGTGGGTAAACGCGAAATTAACGAAGTAAATCTAAAAATTCCCTACCGAAGCCTTTGGATAGATCAATACAGCGGCAAAATTCTGCATGTACGGGAAAATCGTACCGCTACCGCAGGCGATATGTTTGAGCAATGGCTTTATCCGCTGCACTCAGGCGAAGCTTTTGGCTTGATGGGGCAGAGTATTATTTTGATAACAGGTTTGGTGCCCTTGATGCTTTATGTGACCGGTATTATTCGTTGGTTGCAAAAGCGGCGGGTTAGAAAGGTGCATGAAACAGCCGTACTCCGGGTAAATTGAAGGATGGATTTACGCGACCAACCCACCTAAACGAAGTGTACCAGACTGATTTTTTATTAATCATCCATTGTAAAAATACTGCTACAAACGAAGATTTAATATGACGCTGTGTTTAAAACTCAAGGCTGTTGCCTGTGAACTATCGAAGTGAGGAAGAAAGCATGACAACATTAAAATGTTTACAAGAACATAAGCATAATATGGAACTCGCGCCGCCCGTTAATCCTGATAAACGCCGTATTATGAGAGAGGATGACCTGCTTGATTTATTTCCGTTGCCTCGATATTTTCAGGCTCATTTTGAGCATATTCATGATAATACCCATGAGATTCAGAGCAAACTTAATCATCTCAATCATGACTTTCAGAGCCAACTGGATCAGCTCATGCAAAAGCTCGCAAAAGTTGAAGGCAAGCTGGATAGGTTTATTACGTTATTGGGTAACCACATCGAACCTGAGCATTGATCGATAGCTGATGCACTTTAGGTTAAAAACAAACTAAATAATAATAAATTACCACGCTTGGGTTGCTGTTGTTTACAAACTAATGCAGACGGCAAACTGTTGGGTTGTTAAACAGTGGACACTTCGGCATGTGTGCAAATAAAGGAAGGCGAAAATCACTATGTATTTATTCAATAACCACGAAGCTGGTCTGCGCATGAAGAATTTAAAGCCCTTGGGCGACATGGCAATACCAATCGTGGGCAAAACGCGAGCCTTGTTTGAAATTTTAACTGGCGAAGAAAAACCACGTTTTATCGGTGGCTTGTTATTGATTTTTGTGCTGCTCTTGCATCTGTGGGGAGCGCTTGTGTTGTTGAAACCAGCGGCGCCCATTACGCTGGCGCAGCCGCTGATGATGGAAGTGTCACTGGTTTCAGCTCCGGGACAACAGGCTTCAACCGCGCCACCTGCGCCGCCCAAGCCGCCTGAACTGGTTAAGCCTCCGGTTCTACCGAAAAAACCGCCGGTTAAAAAGCCGGTCAATAAAAAAAAGCCGGTAATTGTCAAACAAGCCAAGCAGCCAAAAGCGGTGGCGATCAGTGATGCAATGCTGCCTTCGCCGTCACTCACTGAATCGTTCGCGGATGCTTCGGAGACGAGTAGCGATGCTGCAACAACCGCTACTGCGGCAAAATCAGCAAGTGGTACGCAGGGCAATGCAGAGCCATATAGCGAAGCCAGTTTTAACGCCAATTACGGCACCAATCCCAAACCGGTATATCCTGCAATTGCTCGCAGCCGTGGCTGGCAGGGCAAAGTATTGCTGCGGGTAAGCGTTTCAGCCGAAGGGCTCAGCGAGGCCGTCACCATCCACCTCAGCAGTGGTCACGAGGCATTGGATGAATCGGCTATCGCCGCCGTTGAGAAATGGCAGTTTATTCCTGCCAAACGAGGCAATATGGCGGTGGCCTGTTCGGTAATCGTACCCATTATTTTTACTTTAAACACACAATAAAAGGAAAGAGAGAATGCCCTATCATATTGAACCTCACCTGATAATCGAAGGGACTTTGTATACTTTGCTGATTTTTTCAGTGCTGACTTGGACGCTGATTTTGTTCAAGCTTTGGCAGTTCAGCAAAAACAGTTATTACAACCGGCGTTTTAACAAGGCGTTTTGGGATGCGCCTGATTTGGCAACCGCCAAAAGTTTGCCGAAAACAGTCAGCAGAGGCCCGCAGGCAAGATTAGCCAGTAAAGGTTTTACCTGGTTGGACGAAAGTCGGCAATCATCCGGCAAACACCTTAAATATCTCGGCGCACCCGATGAGTTACTGGCGCAAACCTTATTGAGCTCCATGCAGCAAGAAACACGGACTATGGAATCCGGGCTGACCCAGCTTGCCAGCATCGGCAGTACCGCGCCGTTTGTCGGGCTGTTCGGTACGGTGTTAGGCATCATGCATGCGATGCATGAAATTACCCAAAGTGGGTCAACCAGCCTGGATGTGGTGGCTGGTCCCATAGGTGACGCGCTGGTTGCGACCGCCATCGGTATCGCTGTGGCGGTTCCCGCCGTGTTGGCTTATAACTTTCTGCTGCGCCATGTTAAACAACACCGTACCGGCCTGGAAAATTTCGTCGCAGGCTTTATCCATATCGCCTTCACTAGCAATGGTCAAGAGAAGGAATAACCATGGCCTTTAAACCGCAATCAGACAGCGAGGAAGCCATGAGTGAGATTAATGTTACGCCGCTGGTCGACGTGATGTTGGTATTAGTGATTATTTTATTGGTGACTGCGCCGTTATTGACACAATCCGTCCATGTGACATTACCGAAAACCGCGGAAACCACACCGGATGTGAAAGATCCACCGTTGCAGGTGGGTATCGATGCGCAAGGAATGATTACCCTCAATAAATTGCCCATCGACGATCTTGTCGCACTGGAAAGCGCTTTGAAAGATGAACTTGCGAAAAATCCTGAAACAGCTTTGCATTTATACGCCGATCAAGCCGTAGTTTATGTCAAGCTGGCTGAAGTGATGGCGACTGTTCAGCATTCTGGGATTACAAAAATAGCTTTTGTGACGGTGGAGCAGTAGTTTGCCCAGCCAAATTTGTAATATTGCTGATCCAAGTTCTGTAGTCCGTAGGAAGTTCCGACGCCAGGAGGCGCATCCATCGTGTATTGGTGATGGTTTGACACTGATGCGCCGCTGGCTGTATTACCCTATGGAGCGCTTATCGATAGTCGCAAATATCGTCATATCTGCCGGGAGGCAGTTATCCAGTGCCATTGATGGCGACATCAAGTACATCCATGTACTCCGGATTCCGGTAATCTTTGCCGGAATGACATACTACTATATAACACTATGTTAGCAATCCTACGCACGCAATGTTGTATTCTGGTATTGATCGCGACCGGCTGTGTTTCTACACCGGAACGAATCGCTGTCAATACCAATGGCGTTATACCTGACCACTGGACGGCTGCCAAACCTTCAACAAGTCAAATCATGACTGAATGGGTGGGCGCTTTTGCCGATCCGGCCTTGACCGTTTTGGTAAACGATGCACTAAATAATAATTTCGACCTAAAAGTCGCCGCAGCACGAGTTGATGCTGCACGGCAACAAACGATCATTGCCGGTGCCGGGCGTTGGCCGCAATTGGGTTTTGCCGCAGGGTATGTCCGCTCAGGAATTGGAGTTAGTAATGATGGTATCGGAGGCAGTGACTATAGCGCCTTCGATGCCCTTTTTACCCTGAGCTGGGAAATCGATGTCTGGGGACGGATCAAATCCTCACAACGAGCCTCCCAACAAGATGCCGAAGCCGTGTCAGCCGACTTTCAGGGGGCACGCTTGTCTTTGGCTGCACGCACGGCGCAAAGCTATTTTGAATTGATTGAGGCCAATCTTCAGGCGGAGGTCGCAGAACAATCAAGCAAGGATCGTCGTACTATTGTCGAGCTGGTGCGCGGACGCTTTGCCCGAGGTTTGACGCGTGGGCTGGATTTGCGTTTGGCACTAACCGATCTGGCGAACGCCGAAGCGCAAGTTGCCCAGTCGCGTAATCAGGTGCAAATAGTCACCCGACGACTGGAAGTATTACTGGGTCAATATCCGAATGGTCACAGAGACAGGCTCAGTGCGTCTTTACGGTTTTTACCCATGCCACCAGCGGTTTTATCTACCGGATTGCCTTCACAATTGCTGGAAAGGCGTCCAGATCTGGTCGCAGCTTTCGCGCGACTACGAGCGATGGATTCTCGAGTGGAAAGTGCAAAAAAAGCCTTATTACCCAGGATTACCTTAACTGCCAGCGGTGGCACCAGTAGCTCTGCCTTAACTGATTTGGTTGACCCTCGAGCTGCTGCCTGGAATCTGGCTACGGGTTTGCTACAACCTGTTTTCACAGGCGGGCGACTCAAGGGTGAAATACATTTGAACGAGGCACTTACCAAAGAGGCTCTTAACCAATATCGAAGCACCGCACTGAATGCTTTTCGTGAAGTGGAACAGGCCTTGGCTGCTGAGCAATGGTTAAGAGCACAGGAACGGGCTCTCCAGGAAGCGGTGGAACAAACCAGGGCCAGCCGCAAACTGGCGGTGACGTCTTATCAGCAGGGCTTGATTGAAATCCTGACTTTACTGGACAGCTACCGCAGCACCCTCAATGCCCAAAGTGCACACCTGACTGTGCAGCGGCAATTGCTCAGCAATCGTATTGACCTTTATCTGGCACTGGGCGGTGGTGTTTAATGCTGAAAAAAAACCGCTTACAAATCATCTTGCCTGCCATTTTATTGTTGAGTGGCATCGTTGCTGCTTGGGCTATGATGGCTACGCGTCCCCGACTGGTTACGCAAGTCCCAAAGAATCAGGTGCCTCTAGTGTCTGTGATTCAGGTTCAACCGCAAACGATCAGGCTCAATATCCATTCACAGGGTATCGTCACGCCACGTAATGAAATTGATTTGATTCCGGAAGTGGCCGGGAAGGTTATTTACCTGCATCCGGATTTCGTCGCAGGCGGTTTTTTTGGCCGCAACGACTTGTTAGTGACGATCGATCCGCGTGATTATGATTATGCGATTGCCCAGGCCCAGGCACAAATCGCTGAAGCCAAACGCCAACTGGCGATGGAAGAGGCGCAGGCCGATCAGTCTCGCAACGAATGGAAAGCGTTAGGTGAAGGGGCTCCCTCGGCACTGGCTATGCGGGAACCGCAATTGGCCGAAGCTCGTGCCAAACTTAAAGCGGCGGAAGCGAATTTAACACTGGCCCGGATTAAGCGCAGCCGTTGTGAACTGCGTGCGCCGTTTACCGGGCGTTTGCAGAACAAAAATATCGGTCTGGGTCAATTCATCCAATTGGGAGACAGGCTCGCCCGGATTTATTCCACCGATGTTGCTGAAATCCGATTACCGTTGGCCACCAGTCAACTTGGCTTTCTCGATTTGCCGCTAGGCGTTAATAACGATTTTCTTCGTTCCCAAGCTGGATCCCTTCGACAAAGCTCAGGACAGGCTTGGGAACGAGGGCCTAAAGTCAGCCTTTCCGCACAATTCGCCGGAGTGATGCAAACTTGGGAAGGGCGCATCGTGCGTACTGAAGGCTCCTTGAATGAAAGTACTGGCGTACTCTTCGCGGTTGCAGAAGTTCAGAATCCTTACCTGCAAAAGGATGATCATTCACCCTTACTGTCCGGGCTATTTGTACAAGCTGAAATAGAAGGCAAGGCAATACTCGGCGTGTTTGTGTTGCCGCAACTGGCAATGAATGCTTCTAAGGAGGTATTGCGGGTCGATAATGAACAAAAGCTACACATTCTTCGTGTTAACGTCCTGCGTAACGAACCGGATCGTATTCTGGTGAAAGATGGACTGAATGCAGGCGACCGGCTTGTGGTTTCGGGGATTGATGTGCCCGTGGAAGGTATGACGATCAGGGTTGATGAGAATACCAACAGTGAACGTGCAAAGGCGAATAATCGATGAAAGCGTCTCAAAAACGCCAACCTGCTGGCCTGCTTGCCTGGTTCGCTGCCAATCCGGTAGCTGCCAATTTGTTGATGCTGATTATTCTGATCGGCGGCCTGGTCGGTTACAACGTTATGGACAAGGAAGTGTTTCCCCGTTTCAATCCCCAACAAATTGAAGTTACCGCAATCTATCCGGGGGCTGGGCCTTTGGAGATCGAAGCGTCGGTATGCGTGCGCCTCGAAGCTGCGATTAACGATGTGCCGAGCGTCAAGCGTCTGTATACCGAAATCCAGCAGGGATCCTGTAACATCAAAGTGTCAGTGTTGCCGGACACTAATCTTGAGCAAGTTTTAAATGTCTTGCAAGGGCGCATTCAAGGCATTCCACGGCTACCTAAAAACCTGGAAAAAATTGAGGTGAAGCGGACTGAACGCAATGATGATGACGGGGTAATCTGGGTGGCTTTGCATGGGCCTACTGATCCGCTCACTTTACAACGCTACGGTGAACACATTCGTGAAGATATTGAGCGTATTCCGGGAGTGCGCAATGTACGTAATTACAATGAAATTGCTTATGAAATTGCAATCGAGGTGTCTCCAGCCAAACTTCAGCAATACCGGTTGTCTTTGCATGATGTGACCAAAGCCATCCGCCGTGCTTCGCTGGATCAGTCGAATGGTTTGGTAAAAACTCCGGCTGGCGAATTACAGCTTCGGGTAAAAGGCAAAGCGCAGGATGTTACCAGTATCAGTAACTTGGTGTTGCGCACGGCTGCCGATGGAACGCGACTGTGTCTCGGGGATGTAGCCGTGATTAAAGACGGCTTCGAAGAACGCCTTTCTGAGTGGCACTACGACGGTAAACCTACCCAAGGTTGGGAAGTTCACACCCAATACAGTGCCGTTGAAGTGGCGCGCCGGGTTAACGACTATGTAGCAGAGCAGCAGTTACAACTCCCGGAGGGCCTGGCGATAACGACCTGGTGGGATGACTCCCAGGCCTATGAAGAGCGTGTGCGAACATTGGTCGAAGACGGCTTGGGTGGTTTTGTGCTGGTGTGTCTGGTATTGACCTTATTCCTGCGTCTACGGGTTGCGCTCTGGGCCGGTGTCGGTATTTTTACGTCCGTACTGGGCGCGTTATGGTTAATGCCGATGCTGGATGTTTCACTGAATATGCTGTCATTGTTTGGCTTTCTGCTGGCGATGGGGATTCTGGTAGATGATGCGATTATCATTGGTGAAAGTGTGTATTCGTATCAGCAAGAAGACCGAGTGCAAGATGCCGAGGCCAGCCTTGCCGCCGCTATTAATGGTGTGCAAGCGGTCGCTTTGCCGGTGATTTTGTCGGTGCTGGTCGCGCTGGTGGCTTTTTTGCCGGGATTGTTTCTGCCCGGTTGGGCGGGGCAAATGATGAAGCCCATTTGTCTGGTAATGATATTGACTTTGATATTTTCGCTGATTGAGGCATTGCTGATTTTGCCTTCACACTTGGCTGCGCCAGAGCGTTCCAAGTTATCCGTTTCCGGATTGGATCGCCTGCGCGCAACACTCAACCGGGGCTTGGAGCGGTTTGTTGAGCGTTATTACCGCCCTTTTTTGCAACGCGCCTTGGACTGGCGTTACCTTACCATTACCGTTTTCATGGTATTGATACTTTTGTGCGCTGTCTGGGTGGATAGCGGGCGCATCCGCCTGTCCGTGCAGGCGGATGTAGTTAAAGACAGTTTTTGGGTCTCCCTGAAGACACCCCAGGACATGCCTTACAGCGAAGCCCGTCAGCGAGCACAACAGGTAGAGCAGGCTTTTTTTTCGCTTCGTGATGAACTGGACGGCGTCAGCAAGGAACCCCATAAATCAAACCTTGATCCGAACAGCGCTAGCGTCGTTGTTGGTCTGGAGACCATTGTTTGGGAGCATGGCGCAGGCTTCTGGACGGAGTTTTCAGCAGTAGGCCGACAGCGCATAATCGTAGAGGACTTTATCAACCAATGGCGCAAACGCATTGGTGACTTGGGGCGAACCAAGATTGATTTTCTGTATAAGGAAGGGGATGTGCCGTATGACATTGAATTTGATCTGGGCGCTACCGACTCTGAACTGCTGCCCAAAGCGGCCGAGGCACTTAAAAATACACTTGCTGCCTATCCGGGTGTTTACGATGTTATCGATTCCAGTGAACCGGGTCAGCCGGAAGTTCGTTTGACCTTAAAACCGGAGGCGGAACGCTTAGGTGTACGTCTTGAAGATCTCTCTGAACAAGTCCGTCACGCCTATTTTGGCGATGAAGTGGAGCGCTTGCAGCGCGGGCGCAATGAAGTCAAAGTGATGGTGCACTATCCACGTGAGGAAAGGGAATCGTTGGATAGCTTGGCGTCAATGCCGGTACAACTTTCTGATGGGCAGCAGGCACCGCTGGGAACATTGGCTGAAGTTACGTTAACACCCGGCGTGGATAAACTGATCCGTCAAAACCGCCGCCGGGTCCTGAAAGTACAGGCGCGGGTTGATCCGCAAAAGGCTGATGTCAACGCACTTTATGCTGCGCTGGAAGCCTCTGATTTGTTAAATTTACGGCAACGTTATCCAGGTTTAAGCATTGACATCGGTCAGGAACGCCAAGATCAGAATATCATGGCCCAGGCATTAAAACAAAACACCCTGATTGCTTTGTTGGTGATTTATGTATTAATCGCTGTGCCGTTTCGCTCGTATTTAAAACCCTTGATTTTTCTGCTTGCCGCCCCGGTAGCCTGGAGTGGTGCAGTAATTGCCCATGGTCTGGCAGGATTGCCTTTGTCGATGGAATCATTGGTCGGGATGATTGCTGCCAGCGGAGTGGTCGTCAACGATAGTCTGGTGCTGCTGGATTATCTGAAAGAGCATGAGCACGAACAAAAACCGATTACTGAGCTGATTTGCGAAGCCTGCACCGCACGGTTCCGGCCAATATTTCTGGCGTTTCTGACCAATTTTGCCGGATTTTTGCCCGCTTTATTGGAAACCAGTCCTCAAGCCCAGTTTCTGATTCCCATGACCTTGTCATTATCGGCGGGACTGTTAGTGGGTATGGCTGCCAGTCTGATACTGACACCGGTCTGTTATGCTGTTTTGGGGAAGAAGTGAGTCTATTACAGATTATAGTTGCTTGAAGCGTCATGTTAGCTGACTATTATCCTACACGCAGATATTAATAAATCATTATATTGAGTTAGTGAAAGGTATGACCTGCCGGATTGTTACTTTATAGCCAAAATCGGAACAGCGGCCAACAGCTTTTTGGTATAGGCATGTTCAGGTTGTGTGAGTACTTGTTGTACAGTGCCGTATTCAATAATTTTCCCCTGATACATCACGGCAACTTCATCGGCTATTTCTGCAACAACGCCAAGATCATGCGTGATAAATAAATAGCTCAGGCCTTTTTCCTGCTGCAAGGTTTTGAGTAATTG
>Ga0102851_10001562_pt1 | contig 13196 bp, 13 predicted proteins | sample Mud3Dept3metaG_FD_79558 | JGI IMG/M metagenome (GOLD analysis project Ga0102851, IMG submission 79558) | Freshwater wetland microbial communities from Ohio, USA, analyzing the effect of biotic and abiotic controls - Mud 3 Core 4 Depth 3... | ecosystem: Environmental > Aquatic > Freshwater >... | reverse complement strand
GCGATCTTCGGCGAATGCGGGTTATGACAAACGATGCACTGCTGGCCGCCGGAATGCTGCGCCACGGCGACCTGCGGCTGCGTGCGCGGGCGCCAGAGCATCGCTTCGTGGCAGAGCGAGCAGAGCTTCGGGGTATCCTTTGGAATCGGCAATTTCCCGTTTTGCGGATGGCCTTGGGCTGCGCCATGGCAGACTTCGCAGATAACTGACTTATGGCTGCCGGCGGACCACTGTGCATGGCGCTCGGTATGGCAAGCCTGGCAATATTGCGGCGTCTGGAAAACCGGCGCCAGTCCGGCAATCTCCGGGACCGAAGCGCCGCGATAGTGACCGAATTCATAAAACGTATCGGCGGTGAAATACCATTTGGCAACCGCCGCCAGCGCGGCGAAAACGACGATCAGGGTAATCAACCTAACGATATGCTTGGGCATGCTTTAACGTCCTGTTCCGCGTTGCAGATCGGGCCAGCGCTTCGCCGGCGTGCCGATTACCGGCTTAATCCAGGACAAGACTATGCCGCATCAGCACGCGCGACCTTTGATCTATATCAATCCTCTCGCCCGGGTCGACCAGCAAATGTGTCATCAGTAGTCGGCACTGACCGAGCGCGCGACGAGATTATTTTTAGCGCTCTTGCTCCGCATCCCCGCATTACCATCAAAGATTCCCGCTGCCAGTTACGGCCTGCGCGGATGGCCGCGGCGATATTTTTCTGCGCCGCGCTGCGGTGGCATTCTCGCGCGCGTTCGTAATGCGTCCGCTTGGCGTTTGCGCCGCGGCCCCGGTGCCATCCCGAATGATTCCGAAAACGCACAAGGGCCAAATTGCCGATTCAGCGCGCTCGCGTGGCCGCATAAAAAAACTATCGCACTCGAGGTGTCCTATCTGATTGAAGATAAAAGATCATCTTCCTTTCGCGCGCTGAAAATGTATGCAAACAATGTACTTGAGGCAGATTGCCAACGGTCCGATTGACCTACCTGCGTCTTCGGCTTAACGACGCAACTCATTGAACCGAATAGGTGTTTTCTTGTGCCGCAAGCTCTTGGCACGGACGTTGCTGTAATCGTGATGAGAAGACCGAATATGCGCGAGGTGCCCTGTGGACGTAAAAAGCAAAATCCTGGTTGTAGACGACGACGAAGTCGTACGGCTCAGCCATCTCAGGTCCCTGGCCGGCGCGAATTGCGACGTCCAAGCCGTGTGGGACGGAACCGAGGCACTGCGGGCGATGACCGAACATCCTTTTGATGTCGTGCTCCTCGATCTTCGCATGCCGGGCCTGGATGGGATGGCGGTCCTCAGGACGATCAAGGAAAAATGGCCGGAAAGCGAAGTGGTCATCATCACCGGTTACCCGAGTATCGAAAACGCGAAAGAAGCGGTGCGGCTCGGCGCCTACGATTACCTTGCCAAGCCCGTCGAACCGGACGCGGTGATCAACGCGGCCACCGGCGCCGTGATGCGGAAGAAATGGGCGCTGCACACGGAACGCGCGAATCGGAACGAGGGAACGGCTGCGAATGCCGGTTCCCGCCAGACAACGAGCAATCACGCTTATTGACACAAGGAGAATCATCATGGATGCGATCAGAAAAGTGCTGGTAGTTGACGATGATCCGGTCGTCGGAAAAAGCTTCGACCGGGTGCTCTCGGGAAAAGGCTACGCGGTAATCACCGCCCGTAACGGTGAGGAGGCGCTGAGTAAGCTGCGCAGCGAAACGTACGATGTCGTGTTCACCGACATCAAGATGCCGGGGATGAGTGGACTCGAAGTCGCGGAGCGGCTCAAGGAAACTCAGCCGTGGCTGCCGGTAGTCATCGTCACCGGTTACGGTACGGATGCCAATCAGGCCAGGGCCAAGGCCGCCGGAGTGTCCGGCTTCCTGCAAAAGCCCCTTTCGCCAGAGATGATCGAAGGCAGCGCGCAACAAGCCCTGCTCGAAAAAGCGCTGGCGCCTGCGCCGCAAATAGCGACCGAAGCGCCGCCCGTCGCGGCAATTCTCGCCGTGGCGAAAAAAGAGAGTGCGGTCAAGAACGTCGCGCTCTTTTTCGCGGCCCCCTTCATCGGATTGGCGTACTTCATCGCCTTCCCGTTCATCGGGCTTGGCATGCTGGCCTGGATGGGCGGCCGGGCGCTGGTGAAATACCGCGCGGTGAAGAGGATTGCCGTGTTCGCGAAAGACGTCTCCCTTCTCATCGCGGCGCCGCTGATCGGATTGGCATACATTGTTGCCCTCCCGTTCATCGGACTTGCGATGCTGGCCTGGCAAAGTGTGCGGGCAATGAGGAAACTTTGAAAAACTTTTTGGAAGGAACGCCGATGAAATCCTCCCTCTCAGCCTTGCTCGTGGCCGCAATTGCCGCCACATTTGCCAGCGCCGTTGCTGCAATGCCCGCTGGAGACGCCACAGGAAAAAGCCCGCGCGCGTATCCCATGGACTGCACCAAGGCGAAGGACAAGGCGCGTTGCGAATCCCTCAACAGGGATATCGAAGCATGCAAGGCCAAAACCGACGATGCGTGGCGCGACTGCATGCGTCAGCCAGCAACCACCACCAGATTCACCCCACCCGAGCCACGCGACTGCAGCAAGGCACGCAACACGGAGAGCTGCGAAGCCCATTCCAGCGCGCTGGGAGCCTGCAAGCACAAGACCACGCGGGCCGAGCACCGCAAATGCATGGCTGAGCAATTGCTGGGGCCTGGAAAAGCCTAGGCACAAATAGCGCGTCGACTCGCGCCGCGGTGTCGACGCCTTTCGCCAACGGCCCCACCCGCGCTCAATCCTGGCATGCGCCCTCCGGATCCTAAATGCAGCCGGGTTGATCTCCGTCAATCTCAGGACCGGATGCCACAGCTATTCTTATGGTTAATTAAGGGTAAACCCTAATCACAGATATTTTGAATTCCACCCCTTTTGCGGCTGATCGATCTGTTTCCGAAGGCTAATCAAAACACCTGCACCTCAGCACTGGATGTCGCCGCTATTGCGTCAACCGGGGTGATCCTCAAATGAATTTTCGGGCGAAACCAACCAATAAAGGTCTCGCTCCCCGCTTTGCGCTCCTCTCCCCCAGCGAAATCATGTGCCCCCGAATCAAATCGCTCGTCACGATGCGGGGAACGCGTATGCGTCCCACAGCCGCGGCTGTCTCGTCATTGAATTGGCCATACCAACATGATGCCGGATTCAGGCGCCCTGCCAAATGCCCAGTATCTTACGGAGGCACAAAATGGTTCTATTAATTGTAGTCGTCACGGTTATTGTTTTCATAATAGTTGATTTTGCGCTGCGTGTATTTTTCCAAAAACAGCACGAATTAAAACTCCGGAAAGAACGCAAAGAAGCTCTTGATATTGGATTGAAACTCGATTTTTCCGAGGAAGCAACGACCTTAAAAAGAGTGGAAGTCAAAGAGCCGAAAGCAAGAATATTGGCCGTTGACGATGAGGCCATTATCCTGGATAGCTTCAGGAAAATTCTTGTTGTCGCAGGCTATAGCATCGATACCGTGGAAAAAGGGCGGGAAGCTCTCGGACTGATTCAAAAACACGATTACGATTTCGTTTTCACTGACCTGAAAATGCCGGAGATGGATGGACTGGAAGTCACCAAGGCAGTAAAACATTTACGCCCCGATATAGATGTCATCGTAATAACCGGCTACGCCTCAATCGAAACTGCCGTTGAAACAATGAAGTACGGGGCCATGGATTATGTACAAAAGCCATTTACGGAAGATGAGTTGATTGCTTTTTTCAACAAATCGCTCATAAAGCGCAAGGACAAAATTGAACGCCAAATGAAACCCGCAGTACGGCTGATTACCCCCTCTGCCAAAGAATCCGGTTCGCAACATGAGTTCAATGTCCCCGCCGGGATCTTTATTTCCCCGAATCATACGTGGGTCAATATAGAAATGAATGGTACTGCTCGTGTTGGACTGGATGACTTTGTCCGGAAGATAATCAAAAACATTGATGCAGTTGAGTTACCAACACTGAACAAGAACATCAAGAAGGGGGAATTGCTTTTTTCAATCAAGCATCGTTCTCATACCATTAACCTCTCCTCCCCGATAAGTGGAAAAGTTACGTTACTAAATACGGAACATGTTGAGCATCCGGAGTGGATCGCATCAAAGCCCTTTGAGCTGAGCTGGATGTGCTGTATTGACCCTTCCAATCTCCCCGGGGAATTATCGTCGCTGAAAATCGGCGTGGATTCCATCAACTGGTATAAAGCGGAAATAGACAAGTACAACGAAATGGTAAAAGGCCTTGAAAGGACGAGACTCGAGACCGGGGCGTCGGCCAAAGGCAATGATAAGGCCGGGAAACAAAGGGCAGACGAAAGATTTCTGGACGAGTTTGCCAGGACTTTTCTCCTTAAATAGACAACAAAGTTCAGGCAGCGACACTGCTTTTGACCGGATATCCCAAAAGAGGCAGTTATGACCCAATATTTCCCTGCGGCGGCGGCAGCAGCGTTCCTTGTGGCTGCCTGTATGCCCTTCAACGATAGCGATGTTGCAGCGACAGCATCCCCTGCAGTTGCGTCTCCGTCGCGCTCGATTGTCAAGACCAGGTCCCCCGGATCAGACGCCACGGAGATCCCATCGGAAATCATTATTCCTTCTTCGGTAGGTGAAGTGATATTTCGCCATCAGGCGCATATAAAAGACCGTGCGATCGGATGTGTTGAATGCCACCATCAGATAAATGCCAAGGAACTGAAGACTCCTCATCCCGATTATCTGAAATCATCCTGGGTCAACTGTAAGGTCTGTCATGATGAATCAGGAAAGACCAAACGGGACGTTTATGCATGTTCGCAATGCCATCCCACTAACCCAATCAATATTGCGGACGAAACACTCAGTGCAAAAGTGGTAATTCACAAGCAGTGCTGGAAGTGCCACCCAGTGAGCACCGGTAAGGACGCAAGCACGGGTTGTGACAAATGTCACTCACGGAAGAAAGCGTAATGACCAGCGACATTCGGCCAATGATCCGTTGGATCGGGGTCGGGATCGTTTCTTAACCGGACGCTTCTGAAATAGGAGATATCGTGGACAGAAGGCAATTTTTCCGGACTTCAGCTACCGCTGGTGCAGCAGTTGGCGCAGCAGTGCTGCCCATAAGACATGCAAAGGCTGCCGGCACAAAAGAAAACAAGGAATTCATCGGAGTACTGGTCGATACAACCCGGTGTATCGGGTGCCGATCCTGCGAAGTCGCTTGTTCCATAACGCACGATAATTTTGTTCCGGACATCAAGAATGATAATGCACTTGAGCAAATCCGCGATACCAGTGATAAGCAATGGACCATTGTGAATCGCTTCAAGACCGAAAAAGGTGACGTGTTTGTAAAACGGCAATGTATGCATTGCTGGCAGCCGGCCTGCGTGGCTGCTTGCCTCGTCAATGCAATGTATAAGACAAAAGAGGGGCCGGTTACCTGGAATGGAGACAAATGTATGGGATGCAGGTTTTGCATGGTCTCCTGTCCGTTCGATATTCCAAAGGCCGAGTATCACTCATGGAATCCAAGAATTCAGAAGTGCAACCTGTGTTACGAGAGATTGCGGGAAGGAAAGAAGCCTGCATGCGTGGAAGCCTGCCCAACGGATACTTTGATGTTTGGCCCGAAACGGGAATTGATGGAAATTGCACGACATCGTGTATACAGCCACCCGGACAAATATGTGCATCAAATCTATGGAGAAAACGAAGTGGGAGGAACGGGCTGGTTATACCTGTCCGCCGTTCCGTTTAGCCAAATCGGCTTTCGAACCGACCTTGGTACAACGCCTTATCCCGAATACACAAAACAATTCCTGGTTTCTGTTCCGCTCATTCTTTTCGGTGTCCCTGCATTGCTACTGGGGCTGAACGAGCTAACAGACAGAAAAAACAAATTGCGCGAAAGCCAGGAGTGGACAAATCCGGGAGCGGAAAATGAATAACACGGCGGTTTTCACGAGTGAATTTAACAGGGTCTTTAAGTTCTTTCTGCAGGAACTAAAACCCAGAGGCAAGTGGCTTACCCCATTCAATGTTATTTCAATTCCAATCATAATCGCCGGCCTGATCATTCTGTATTTCCGTTTTGTATACGGACTCGGATCAGTTACCAATCTCTCCCAGGATTTCCCGTGGGGGCTGTGGATCGGATTTGACGTTGTCACCGGTGTCGCCTTTGCGGGCGGTTCTTACGTCGTTACCTTTGTTGTTTATGTGATGAGAAACGAGAAGTATCACTCTATCGTCAGAGTGACCGTTTTGAATGGATTGTTGGCCTATGTCTTTTATGCAGGAGCCCTGGTACTGGATTTGGGACGACCCTGGCATATCGTGAATCCGATCATCGGGAACTCATTCGGATATAACTCCGTTCTGTTTCTGGTTTCCTGGCACTTTCTGCTTTACATGATTGCGATGTTTGTGGAATTCTCGCCGGTGATTGCCGAATGGGCACAGCTGGAGAAAGTACGAAAATTCCTTTCCGCCCTGACACTGGGCGCCGTGATATTCGGTATTACTCTCTCGATCCTCCATCAATCGGGCCTTGGCGCGCTCTTTTTGATGGCCAAGCCCAAAATACATCCCCTCTGGTATTCTGAATTCATACCGGTCCTGTTCTTCGTGTCGAGCATTTATGCCGGATTATCGATGATCATATTCGAGGGAACAATCAGTCATAAGGTCTTTAAGCACCTGATCGGGGAAGGCAGCCATCATCACTATGACGAAATCGTTTTGGGCCTGGCTAAAGGCGCGGCCATTACGATGTTTGTTTATTATTTTTTCCAGGCGCTCCTCTTCATACATGAAAAACGCTGGGAGCTGATCAATGATTTCTGGGGTTACTGGTATCTTGTTGAAGTTATCGGTTTTGTCCTCATACCTTGTTTTATGTTTGCTTATGCCGTAAGAAATAGAAACCTGGGATTAATCAAAGTGGCGTCCGTAATGGCCATACTCGGTATTATCCTTAATCGACTGAATGTGTCCGTGATCGCTTTTCGCTGGTATGCGGTAGATCACTACTATCCGTCCTGGGAAGAAATTGTAGTAACGCTCATGGTCATTTCCGTGGAAATATGGGTCTTGAGATGGATAGTTACCCGCATGCCGGTTTTCCGTAATCCGTAATACCAGAAGGAAACATGATGGAATTCTATACCTATGTAAACATATTTGAGACCAAGGGCCTGGAATACCTTTTGTTATTGTCCTTCCTCGCCCTGTTCATACTGCTAGTGAGATATCTCTCGGTTCCCGGAACGAAGGACCGGGTTGCGGGAGAGAAATCCTCAACCCCCCCTCATTGAGAGCCTATGATTGTTGAGGTCTGCCTTCTGATTTGAAGAAGTAACAGATGGAATCAAGTGAGATGGTAACCAAGATAGGTTTAAAACTGATCATTGCAGTTGGCGTCATTACGATATTCATTATCGGCGTGTTTTCCTACTTCAGCATCAGCGCGCAAACGGATGCTTTGATTTATCAGGCGGGAATGCATGCAAACCAGCTGAGCGAAGCGATCAAGAACAGCACGCTCACCAGCATGCTGGAAAATAAGCGCGAAGAGGTGCATGCGATCATCAATACGGTCTCGCATGAACCCGGCATCACGGAGATCCGGATACTCAACAAGGAAGGGGTGGTGACGTTTTCGTCCCGCGCTGATTTGATCGGACGAATGGTGGATAAGCATGCCGAAAGCTGCTATGCATGCCACACTGCAAACGCACCGTTGCAGAGACTGCCGATCGACGAGAGAACGCGCATCTACCGGATCAGTCCGGATTCTCCCCGCATACTTGCGGTGATCAATCCGATTTACAACAAGCCCTCCTGCCATGAAGCGGCTTGCCATGCGCATACGAAAGACCAGACGGTGCTGGGAGTGCTGGATATAAAAATCGACCTGACCGCTGTGGACCGACAAATTCAGGATAGCAAAATCAGATTGATCGTCCTGGCCGTCATTGCGACTGTTGCGTTAAGCCTCTTTATCGCCTTTTTCGTCAGAAAGTGGATTGGCAAACCTGTCAGGGAATTGGTAAGAGCAACCAATCAGGTCAGTTCAGGCAATTTCAATTACACCATAGACGATCTTGGTAAAGACGAGCTCGGAATTCTTGCAAAGTCATTCAATAAAATGACTGCCAATTTGGCAGAAGCAAGACTACAGCTTTTCCAATCCGATAAAATGGCTTCGCTGGGCAGGCTTGCGGCGGGAGTTGCTCACGAGATAAACAACCCGTTAACGGCGGTATTGACCTACAGCAGTTTCCTTCAAAAACGGGCAAAGGATAATCCCGAGGTGCAGGAAGACCTTGGGGTCATCGTCAGAGAAACAATACGATGCAGGGAGATCGTCAAAAACCTGCTCGATTTTGCGCGGCCGTCTGTTCCCAAGATGCATAATGCAGACATCAATAAAATCCTGAAAAGCGCAATAGAAGTGGTTGCCAGTCAACTGTTACTTAAGCGAATCGAGCTCGATGCGCATCTTGATACCGCTTTGCCGGAAGTAACAGTTGACGCAAATCAGATACAACAGGTTTTTATCAACCTGTTGGTCAATGCCGCCGATGCCATCGGAGATAATGGCGGTAAGATTTCAGTCGATCAATCCCTGATTTCTCTTTCACCCTATGGATTGGCGCAGATCAAAACTGCCGTCTGCCCTAAAAGACATGACCTTATGGACGACGAAATAAAAATTAACGGTTTGCCAACCATAAGAGTAAAAGCCGCTTCACAGGGTAATGAGGGCATCATCAACCTGGATCCGGTTTATGGAAAACACCGGCACCAGTACGGGATTGAACTCAGGCACGGAAAAGATTGGCAGGTTTCATGTCCCCAATGCAACAGTTCATTAATCGATGAAGGTAATAAGTGCCCGAAATGCGGGTCATCAGTTTACCGTTTTGAAGTCCCGCCGCATGGAATGTTGGAAGGCTGCCCGAATCCAGAATGTACTTGGCAACGGTGGCAGGCAATGGATGAGGCCGGGCAAAAGGATTACATAGAAGTGAGAATTGCCGATACCGGGCAGGGAATTCCCAAAGAGAATCTGCCCAGATTGTTTGAGCCGTTTTACACCACCAAAGGCAAACACGGGACCGGGCTTGGACTTGCGGTTATATGGAGAATAATAGATAACCACAACGGGACAATCAGCGTCGAAAGCGAGCCTGGAAAAGGAACAATATTTAACATCCATTTACCTTTGCAGAAGTAATTTTTTGATGAAGGGGATGTTGGCGGCTCGATATCAAGTAATAATAGAGGCCTGAAATGGCGATCTGCCGGAGCAAACTCAAGATGAGCGGCACGAAGTTTCACGCGGACCTGATCATGGCTGCCCGGCTGGCATTGGCGGTAATGGCAGTGCTCGCTGTTACGAGTTTCACCGCCGGCGCCGCCGGCAGCGTGCTTTCCCGAGCGGACCAGGAATGCCTCGGCTGCCATTCCGTCAAAGGACTCGAGAAAAAACTGGCGAACGGAGAAACACTTTCCTTGCACGTCGAAGGACCGGCGTTTGCGGAATCGGTCCATAACATGATCGGGTGCACCGTCTGCCATCGCAACATTGCGCTCGAGCCCCATCCGCCGCTCAAGACGCAGATCGCCAGTATCCGTGAAAATTCGCTCGCGCTGACGAAGGTCTGCAACTCATGTCACGCCGCCATCTTCAAGCTGTACGAGGGGAGTATTCATGCCACCCTCCTCCGCGACGGCAACCCGGTGGCGCCCATCTGCACGGACTGTCACAGTCCTCATGCGGTGATGCCCAAAGCCGCCTATGACGCGGCAACCGGGGCGCCGTGCAGCAAATGCCACAATCCCGTCTTCAACGCGTATGCCGGCAGCGTGCACGGCCAGGCCGCGCTGGTCTGTTCCAGTTGCCACCGCGCTCACGACGTGAACGCCGCGACCACGGGAGACCAGCTGAAGAGCGCCTGTCTGGGGTGCCACCAGGGCACACTGGCCACCCATCAGACATGGCTGCCGAATGCCGGACGGCATTTCGACGCAATATCATGCCCTGCCTGCCATTCGCCGGCAGCCAGGCGCAAAGTCGACCTCAGGCTTTACGACAACGTGGCACAGCAACGCGTGGCCGAAAAAGCCGGCGTGCCGCAGTTCGAAAGCCGCGCCCGCTCGGCCGACGCGAAGGGCGCCGGCCTGGACGCGCTGGCGCTGCAAAGCCTGTTGCGGGAATTCAACCGCGAGGGGATAGACAACAGAACCACGCTGCGGGGCCGCCTGGAGGTCAGCACGGGTGTCGAGGCGCATCAACTCGCGCGGAGCGCCCAGGCGATCCGGGATTGCGCCAAATGCCACCAGCAAGGCGCCGAACCGTTCCAGAGCATCACGGTTTCCATCGTCGGCCCCGACGGCAGACCACTGCGCTATGGCGCGCAACAGGAAGTCCTGAATTCCATGATATCGGTGGATTCGGTGGGCGGCTTCTACGCCATCGGCGGCACCCGAATCAAGTTGCTGGATATGCTCCTCGTCCTCGCGTTGCTGATCGGCGTCGGCGTGCCGGTCGGCCATTTGACGGTGGCCTGGCTCTTTCGGAGATACGCGAAGAAAATCGGCGGGAAGGACGACTCCTGAAGCGCCGAACCCAGGGCCGGCCCGAGTCCTCCGGTCATCGCGCCGACCCAAAGTAAAAGGAACAACGCAATGCCGAGAATCTACATTCACCCGCTCCCCGTCAGGATCTGGCACTGGATCAACGCGCTCGGATTCGTGGCGATGATCGTCACCGGGGTTCAGATACGTTACATCGGATTGATCGATCTGCTGTCGTTCCGGACGGCGGTCGTCCTGCATAACTGGACCGGTTTTGTGCTCATCGGCAATTTCTTCGTCTGGTTACTCTTCTACCTGTTCTCGGACAAAATCAAGGTCTACCATCCGGATTTGAGCCCGGCCAGGCATTTTCGCGCAAGTTTCCGCCAGCTCAGGTATTACGGCTACGGCATTTTCAAAGGCGAACCCAATCCGTACCACATCAGCGTCTACAAAAAGTTCAACTCGATGCAGAGCATGACCTACCAGGTCATCATGCTGCTGCTCGTGCCGCTGCAGTTCTACACCGGGGTGCTGCTGTGGGACGTCAAGCGCTTCTCAGCAATGATCGACTTGCTCGGGGGCGTGCGGGCTGTGGACACGGCCCACGTGCTGATTTTCATCTTCTTCGTGGGATTCATTTTTATCCACCCCTACCTTGCAAGCCTCGGCCACACCCGCACGGCTCACTTCAAGGCCATGCTCACCGGTTACGAGGAAGTCGAAGACGAGGCCGGCCACCGCCCGCTACGGTGAGTTGCCTTAGCGAGCCCGGTAACGGTGCGGGGTGCCGGGGGGTTACGATGTCCCGGATTGGTCGGGGTCGGATGCCGCGCCGCGAATGCGGATGTCGTACTTCTTCATGAGCGCCTGGAAGTTGGCGCGCTGCATGCCTGTTTCTTCAGCGCTCCTGGTGACATTCCAGGCGTTACGTTTGAGCGCCTCGAGAACAAATGATTTCTCGATATCTTCGACCGACTTCTCGCGCGCGACTTTCTTCAGCTGCTTCAACTCGTCGCTGGTTTTCGCCACGTCGAGATCGAGCGGGGGCGAACTTTCGATGATATTCGACAAGTGCGCCCTGCGGATGACTTTGTCGGAAGCAAGTATCATCGCGCGCTGTACCGTATTTTCGAGTTCCCGCACGTTCCCGGGCCAGTCGTGGTTGACGAGCGCGTTCATGGCCCCGTCGGAAAACTCGGTTACTTTTTTTCCCAGTTCCTCGCTGAAGACGCCAAGAAAATGGAAAGCCAGGGCGGGAATGTCCTGACGGCGCTCCCTCAAGGGCGGAATCCGGATGGGAAAGATGTTGATGCGGTAGTAAAGATCCTCGCGGAAGGAGCCTCCGGAAACCATTGCCCTGAGATCCTTGTTCGTGGCCGTTATCAGCCTGATGTCGGTTTCGTGGGTCCTGGTGTCCCCCACCGCCTTGAATTCACGCTCCTGCACGACCCGCAGCAACTTGGCCTGGGTGGACAACGAGATGTTGCCGATTTCGTCCAGAAAAAGCGTTCCATGGTTCGCGATTTCGAACATCCCTTTCTTGCTGGCCACCGCACCGGTGAAGGCGCCCTTGACGTGCCCGAATAACTCGCTCTCCAGCAGAGTCTCGCTCAGCGAGTTACAGTCGACTGCGACAAAGGACTTGTCTTTCCGCAGGCTGTTGTAGTGGATGGCGCGGGCGATCAGCTCCTTGCCGGTCCCGCTCTCTCCGGTGATCAGGACCGTGCTGTTGGTCGGCGCGCACTGGGCGATCAGGCGATAGACGCTTTGCATCGGCGGACTGGACCCGATGATGTTCTCGAAACGGTACTTGGAACTGACCTCGCTTCTGAGGTTGAGGTTCTCCTGCAACAGCCGGCGCCTCTCCAGCGCCCGTTCCACCACGAGCTTGAGTTCATCGGGATCGAACGGCTTCGGCAGGTAGTCGAAAGCCCCGAGCTTCATGCACCGCACGGCGGTCTCGATCTGGGACAGTCCGGTGACCATGATGACGTCGATGTCCGGGTGCGTCTCCTTTACCCTCTGCAGCACTTCCACGCCGTCCATCTTGGGCATCATGATGTCCAGGATCATCACGTCGTATGGGCCCTCCTCGACCTTGCGCAGGGCGTCCCCGCCGCTCTGGACCGAGTCCACCTCGTAGCCGCTCCCGCCCAGGATGCGCAGACAGCTCCTGATGACTATCTCCTCGTCGTCAACGACCAGTATCCTGGCGCTCATGGCTCGCTCCCGCGGCTGGTATCGGCGTGATCTTCCGGTGGGCGCTCGATCGGAAGGTACACGCTGAATGTGGACCCCTCCCCGACTTTGCTCTCAACCTCGATCGCCCCGCCGTGGGCCCTGACGATCCCGTGGCTGACGGACAACCCGAGCCCCGTGCCTTTGCCGACCTCCTTCGACGTGAAGAACGGATCGAAAATCCGCTTGAGGTTCTGCGCCGGAATGCCGCATCCCGTATCGATGATCGCCATCTCCACCATGGGCACCGACGGCATTCCGGGCTCGGGGCTCTTCGGTGCCGGACAACGGCGGGTACGGACCGTAATGCTGCCCGCATCCTGGATTGCGTGCTGAGCGTTG
>Ga0102851_10001561_pt1 | contig 13197 bp, 9 predicted proteins | sample Mud3Dept3metaG_FD_79558 | JGI IMG/M metagenome (GOLD analysis project Ga0102851, IMG submission 79558) | Freshwater wetland microbial communities from Ohio, USA, analyzing the effect of biotic and abiotic controls - Mud 3 Core 4 Depth 3... | ecosystem: Environmental > Aquatic > Freshwater >... | reverse complement strand
TCTCGAGCGGGATCGATTCGAACAGGACGCCGAAACCCTTCGGCAACGTCACGTTGCCGGAGTCGCTCGGCAGCTCGCAGTCCTCCGTCCGCTGCCACAGCACCCAGCCGACCGCGTCGACCGAGCCCATGCCGCGGATCTCGAACTTGATCGCGACGCGCGTGAGCAGGGGCAGCGTCGGACCCGAGATGAAGGCCCCGTTGGTCGAGAGATCGCGGATCACGGCGGGAAACCGCTTGCCGATCGTCGATGCGTCCGCGTCGACGCGGCGGAACACCGCGGCGAGGTTCGGGTGCAACGTCATCGGCACCTGGCCGATCGACTCGATGACCGCAGGAGCGTTGACCACGAGGCGTGCTGCGCGACGGAGCTCGGACGACATGCGCGGCTATCGTACCCGGGTTCCGGCGGGCACGTCGCGGTCGAGGGCGGAAAGTCCGAGGATCGCCTCGTCGCCTGCGGCGAGGAGCATCCCCTCGGAGACGAGGCCCGCCATCTTCCGCGGCGCGAGGTTCGCGACCACGATCACCTGCGATCCGACGAGCGCCTCCGGCTTGTACGCCTCGGCGATGCCCGCGATGATCGTGCGTGGCTTGGCCTCGCCGAGATCGACCTGGAGGTGGAGGAGCTTGTCCTTCTTGGGGATCGCGACCGCGCTGACGACCTTCCCGACGCGGAGCTCGAGCTTCGCGAAGTCATCGTACGTGATCGTCGCGGGCGGGGCGGCCGGGGCGTTCGCCGGAGCGGGGGGCTTCGCGGCGGGGGCGGGGGCCGGCGCGGCGGTGGACGACGCGTCGTCGCCGACGACATGCGCGAGGATCTTCGCCTGCATCGGCTCGTCGAGGCGCGGGAACATCGCGCCCGACGGCGGCTGTGCCGTGAGCGGCGGCGCCTGCGTGAACACGCGGCCCTCGACCCCTTCGGGCCACCGGAGCGGGCCCGTGTCGCCGAGCCAGCCGAGCAGCGTGCGCGACGTCGCGGGCAGCACGGGCGCGATCATCCGGGCGATCGTCCACAGGCTCGCCTGCAGGCACCACAGGGCGTGACCGAGCGCCGGATCCTTGGCGCGCGCCATCGCCCACGGCTGCGTCTGATCGATGAACCGGTTCGCCTGGCCGACGAACCGCCACAGCTGCTCGAGAGCGCGCGAGGGGGCGAGCGCCTCGAACTCGCGGGCGACGTGCCGGACCGTCTCGAACGCGTGGACCTCGAGCTGCCAGTACGGGTTCTCCGTGCCGTCGCTGTGGAAGCGGTCGTCGCGGACCGGCGGATGGTCGGCGGCGAACTTCGAGATCAAGGTCAGGCTGCGGTTGACGAGGTTGCCGAGGTCGTTCGCGAGGTCGGCGTTGAATCGACCGAACAGCCCCTCGAACGTGAAGTCGCCGTCGTTGCCGAGCGGGACCTCTCGGAGCAGGTAGTAGCGCATCGCATCGATCCCGAGCGGGCGACCGAACGGCCCGACGGCGAGCGCGTCGCTGAGCTTGACCGGATCGATGCGCGTCGCGGGCATCGACTTCGAGATCTTCTCGCCACGCACGGTCCACCAGCCGTGCGCGAGGATCGTCTTCGGCAGCGGCAGGTTCGCCGCCATCAGGAACGCGGGCCAGTACACCGTGTGGAACCGCAGGATGTCCTTCCCGATCACGTGGATCGCGTGCGGAAAGTACTTCGCCGCGTCGGCGCTCTCGAGCGTGCCGTCGGGGCAGAGGTCCGAGTAGTAGTTGGTCAGCGCGTCCATCCACACGTAGATCACGTGCTCGCGATCGCTCTGCTCTGGCACCGGGATGCCCCACGAGAAGCTCGAGCGCGAGACCGAGAGGTCACGCACGCCGCTCTTGAGGAACGAGACGATCTCGTTCCGGTACGCCTCGGGGCGGATGAACTCGGGGTGCGCCTCGATGTGGCGGAGCAGGGGCTCGGCGTACTTCGACAGCTTGAAGAACCAGGACGGCTCCTTGTCGATGAACGTCACCGGCCGCTTGTGCGTCGTGCACACCCAGGTGTCGCCGTCCTTCGCGAGCTGGCTCTCGGTGTAGAACGCCTCGCACCCGACGCAGTACCAGCCCTGGTAGAAGCCGAGATAGAGGTCGTCGGGGTTCTCGGCGCGGATCTTCTTCCACAGCGCGGTGACGACCTGCTTGTGCTTGGCGTCGGTCGTGCGGATGAAGCGGTAGTCCGCGATCTCGAGCGCCTTCCACGCCTCGTCGAACCGAGGCGCGACCTGATCGACGAGCTGTTGCGGCGTGAGCCCGCGCTTCTTCGCGGTCTCCTCGATCTTCTCGCCATGCTCGTCGGTCCCGGTGAGGAAGCGGGTGTCGTCGCCGCGCATCCGGTGGAACCGCGCGAACGCATCCGCGACGATCGTCGTGTAGGCGTGCCCGAGGTGCGGCACGTCGTTGACGTAGTAGATCGGCGTCGTGATGTAGAAGGGATTGCTCATGCTTGGAAGTCGTCCGAGCTCGGGTCGTCGGTCGGGCCGTGATCGCCTTCGCTCGAGTCATCCGTCGGCGGCAGCTGCTCGATCGGGAACTCCTCGGGGGCCTCGTCGGCCTCCGTCTCGGGCTCGGCCTCGCGCTCGGGTCCGGGGCTGCCGCCCTCGGCGCGTGGCGCGCGCGGTTGATTGCCCGCCGGGAACAGCGGCTTGACCTCGGTCGCGGGCAGCACCTCGGTGTCGCCCATGCCGTACGACACGCGGATCCGCTGGCGCAGGACGTCGACCTCGACGACGCGGCCTTCACCGCGGGGCGAGATCACGCGCTTGCCGAGCTTGGGGAGTCCCTTGCGCAGCTCGGCGTACGCCGCCTGCTCGTAGACCAGGCAGCACTTGAGGCGGCCGCACTGCCCCGCGACCTTGGTCGGCGACAGCACGAGCCCCTGATCCTTGGCCATCTTGATCGAGACCGGGACGAAGTCGGGGAGCCAGGTCGTGCAGCACAAGGTCAGGCCGCACGAGCCGATGCCGCCGACGGCCTTCGCCTCGTCGCGCACGCCGAGCTGGCGCAGCTCGAGCCGAGCCTGGGTCTCGCGGCCCACGGTCTGGATGAACTCGCGCAGATCGAGGCGCTCGTCGCTCGTGTAGTAGACGTTGAGCTTCGCGCCGCGACCCTGGCCGATCATCTCGACGCGGAACACCTTGAGCGGCAGGCGGAGCTGGGCGGCGACATCCTTCGCGAGCCGCAGCGCCTTGCCGCGATCGCCCTCGACCTCGTGCTCGCCGCGCAGATCCTGATCGCTGGCGCGGCGGATCACGCGGCGCATGTTGCGTTCGCGCGTCGCGCGGCGCGTCGGCGGCGTGGCCACGGTGGCGATCCGCTGGCCGCGATCCGAATCGACGAGCACGCGCTCGCCGCGCGCGAAGTCGGCATCTCCGGCATCGCACCACTGGATGCGTCCGCCGACCTGGAATCGCACGCCGACGACGCTCGCGATGTCGTCGCCGAGCGAGGCGCTCGGCGCGTCGAGCAGCGGGCTCGTCAGGGGATCGAGATCGGTGGCCGGCGCGTCGACCGGGAGATCCGCCGCGAACACGATCGCGGGCGGTGGTCCGGCGTCGTCGCTGCCCCACGCGACGGTCGGTTGCTCGCCGGCGCTCTCGAGCTCGTCGTGTGCGGGTTGCCGGCGGCGCTGCTGCAGGCGCGGCGCCGCGGGTGCGTCGTAGGCGCGGGGCACGTCGGGGACGCCGGCCAGCGCATCGGGGGCGCCGGCTTGCGCGTCCGGTCCGCGGTGGTCGGGGCCGCCGCCACGGTGGTCGCCGCTCGCGCGCGGCTCGCCACCGCGACCGCCGCGGCTCTCGCCACGACCGCCACCGCGCGGCTCGCCACCGCGACCGCCGCGGCTCTCGCCACGACCGCCACCGCGCGGCTGGCCACGACCGCCGCGGTTGTCGCCGCGACCGTCGGTGCGTTGCGTGTCGTCGCGCGTGCCGTCCTCGCGGAAGCCGGCGTCGGGGGCGCCGGCCGCGTCGCCGCCGCCCGCGGTGAGCTCCGCGCCGTCGGCGCGAGGCCCGGCGTCCGGGGCGTCGGTCCCATCGCGTGGAGCGTCGCCACCTCGGTTGTCACCACCGCCGCGCGCGCGTTGCTCGCCGCCTCCGCCACCACGATTGTCACCGCCGCGCTGCTCGCCGCGACCCGCGCCGGCACCGCCGCCACCGCGACCGCCACGTGGCTCTCCGCCGCGCGCACGCTGCTCGCCGCCGCCACGCTGCTCGCCTCGACCGCCGCCGCCGCCTCGACCGCCGCGTGGGTCACCGCCACGCTGCTCGCCGCGACCACCGCGGTTGTCGCCGCGCTGCGCGCCACGGCCGACGCCGCCCTCGCTGGGTGGTTTGGTGGGCTCGCCTGCGTCGAGTGCGGCCGCACCGGCCGTGATTGCACCGGAGAGCTCGCCGGGGATCGCGGTCCCGGCCGCGTCGCCCGAGGGTGTGCCATCGCCGCCGCGCTGGCCGCCACGTGCGGCCCAGTCGCGCCGCTGCCGATTGCCTTCGCGCGGCCGGTCGTCACGAGGTGCTCTCGGTTCGCGCGGCGCATTCGCAGCACGCGGTGCATCCGGATCACGCGGTGCACTCGGATCACCCGGTGCATTCGCATCGGGCGCGCTCGGATCGCGCGGCACGCCACCCTGCGTAGCCTGGCCCTCGGCAGCGGCCGGGCCGTCACCGGGACGCCGCCTGCGCCGCCTGCGCCGCCGCCGTGCTTCGGGCGCCGAACCCTCGGCGCCGGGTGCTCCACCGCCTGCGGATCCTCCGCTCGGACCGTCGTCTGGACCGTCGTCGGGGCCGTCGTCCGGACCGTCGTCGCTCGGGCCGCTCATGGAGAACCGGCCGGTTCGAGGCGACCGAGCTGCACGATCAAGGCCTCGATCGCGAGCTGCGGGTTCGCGTTGTGGATCGCGACGGCGGTGTGCCACGACACGATCGCGTGGGCGCGTGCGGCCGCGCGGCGGGCGGCATCGATCTGGTCGCGCGCGGCGGCCGACTGGGCCTGCGCGTGGAGCGCCTGGGCGGCGGCGATCAGCACCGGCCCGGTCTCACCCTTGGCTTCGGCGATCCGGACCGGCAACGACGGCTCGTGGCGGTCCTTCGCGAGCTCGGCGCCGAGGGCCGCGATCCGCTCGAGCTTCGCCGGCTCGGCGTCGGAGGCGACCGCCGTGCCGCCGGCGAACCGGACGCGCTGGCAGCGGCTGCGGATCGTGGGGAGCAGCTGCTCGGGCGCGGTCGTGCACATCACGAACAGTGTGCGCGCGGGCGGCTCCTCGAGGGTCTTCAGGAGTGCGTTCGCCGCGGGCGCCGCGAGCGAGGTCGCCTCTTCGACGATGAACACGCGGACCTCGCCCTCGTGCGGCGAGTGGCCCATCCGCGCGATCACCTGGTTGCGGATGTTCTCGATCGGGACGATCTGCGCCGCTCCCTCGCGGACGAGGGTGATGACGTCGGGGTGGATGCCGCTCGCGATCTTCGCGCACGGATCGCACTCGCCGCAGCCCTCACCGCGCGCTCGCTGGCAGCACATCGCCATCGCGAGCGCGATCGCGGTGTCGTAGAGCGGCGCGCCCCGCGGCCCGGAGAACAGGTACGCGTGAGGGACCCGGTCGCACTCGATCGCGCGCCGAAGCTGAGCGACGACGCGCTCTTGGCCCGGGATTCCCTGCCAGACAGACACGGATGGACGCTACCACGCCCGACCGATCCTGGCGCTTGTCCGCGCGCGGCGATAGGGTGCGGACATGACGCAGTCCCCGCGCGCGAAGACCGGCACTGGACCGCAAGCCGCGAGCGACGGCCCGACGTTCCAGGCGTTCCGTGAGGTCCCGCGCACCGGCGTGATCTTCGTGACGACCGAGGCCCAGCGGCGAGGCTACTCCCCGTCGTCCGACGACTGGTGCAACCTGGGGCAGGGGATGCCCGAGGCCGAGGCGCTTCCTGGCGCGCCGCCGCGGATCTCGGAGCTGCCCATCGAGATCGGTGACCACGAGTACGCGCCGGTCGCGGGGCTGTGGGAGCTGCGCGAGGCGATCGCGAGCTACTACAACGACCTGTTCCGCCGCGGCATGGGCAGCAAGTACAGCGCCGAGAACGTCGCCGTCTCCGGTGGGGGGCGCTCGGCCCTGACCCGCGTCGCCGCCTCGCTCGGCAACATCAACCTCGGCCACTTCCTGCCGGACTACACCGCGTACGAGGAGCTGCTCGGTGTGTTCCGGTTGTTTTCGCCGATCCCGATCCTGCTCGAGCCAGAGCGCGGCTACGCGTTCTCGGCGGCAGATCTGCGCCGCGAGATCCTCGGGCGCGGCCTCGCGGCGATCCTCGCGAGCAATCCGAGCAACCCGACGGGCAAGGTGATCGGTGGGCGCGAGCTGGCAGAGTGGGTCGCGGTCGGTCGCGAGCTCGACTGCGCGCTGATCTTCGACGAGTTCTACTCGCACTACATCTGGCGCCCCGACCTCGTCGCCAACGGCGCGATCGAGACGGCCGCGCGGTACGTCGAGGACGTCGATCGCGATCCGGTGGTGATCCTCGACGGTCTGACCAAGAACTGGCGCTATCCCGGCTGGCGCGTGACATGGACGGTCGCGCCGAAGAAGGTGATCGACGGCGTGGCATCCGCGGGCTCGTTCCTTGATGGCGGTGGCTCGCGCCCGCTGCAGCGGAAGGCGATCGAGCTGCTCGCCCCGGAGGCGGCGATGCAGGAGACCAAGGCGATCCACGCCGCGTTCGGGAAGAAGCGCATCAAGCTGCTCAACGGCCTCCGCGATCTCGGGTTCGAGGTCGACCTGCCACCGGAAGGGACGTTCTACGTCTGGGCGTCGGCGAAGAACCTGCCGCCTTCGATCAGCGACGGCATGAGCTTCTTCCGCGCCGCGCTCGAGAGCAAGGTGATCACCGTTCCCGGCGAGTTCTTCGACGTCGATCCGGGCAAGCGCCGCGGCGGCCGCACGTCGCGGTTCCGCCGTCACCTGCGGTTCTCGTTCGGTCCTGCGATGCCGCGCCTCGAGCTCGCGCTCGAGCGGTTCCGCGAGCTGATCGCCAGCGCGACGTAGCCTCCCGCGTCGCGTGACATCTGCACGTCTCCGGACGGCGATGTCAGGCCCACTCGAAGACTCCGAGTCGATCGCGCGCGGGCGCGCCGGTCCTGCGGTCACCGGCGTGGCACGCTCGTTGCGTAACTCGCGGGGTGCTCTCGTCGATCTCGCCGCGCCAGCTGGTGGTCGTCTCGCTGGTGATCTGGTGCGCGTGCATCGGCCTCGCGCTCGCGATGGCGACCCCGCTGGGGGGCGACGAGGCGGCATACGCGCTGCTCGCGCGCGGCGCCGGCGACAGCTGGCTCTACCGGCCGATCGGGTTCGTGATGTTCTCGAGGCTCGGGGCGGCGCTCGGAGATAGCGAGGTTGCCCTGCGGCTGCCGAGTGCGCTCGTTGCCTGCGGGTTGATCCTTGCCGTCGCTGCGGTCGGCCGCTGCCTCGGTCCGTGGCGGGGTGCGTGGGCCGCCGCGGTGATCGCCGGGACCCACACGTTCGTGCTCCGCGCGCCGGCACTGCTCAACGACATCCCGTCCGCGATCTGCGTGCTCACCGCGATCGCGATCGTGATCGGCGAGCTCGAGCGTGACCGGGGCGCGAGCTACCGGCTCGTGCTCGTCGCGCCCGTGCTCGCCGCGGCGTTCTACCTGCGCTATGGCAGCGCCCCGACGATCGCGATCGTGGTCCTCGCCGCGTGCGCGCTGTGGGGGCGCGTGATCGTCCGGCGACCGGGGCCGGTGATCGCGACGGCGCTCGTGTTCGCGGCGTTGCTCGCGCCGTTCCTCGTCTACTCGCAGCGGATGACGGGATCGATCACCGGTATCGTCGCGCTGTCGAGCGAGATCGCCGGACGGCGCTACATCGGCCACGGCCTCGTCATCTACGTGATCTCGAATCCGCTCGTCTATCACGGCGTCCTCGTCACCCCGATCGCGTTCGCGGGGTTCGCGGGCATCGCGCGTCCGCCGCCGACCCACCGCCGTCGGGCGCGGTTCCTCGCGATCATCGCGCTCGGGCAGTTCCTCGTGATCGGCCTCGTCAGTCACGCGAGCGCGCGGTTCATCTTCGTGGCGATCGTGCTGCTCGTCGTGCTCGGCGTCGATGCGATCGCGCGCGTGCTCGACGCGCGCCCCGCGCACCGGAGGCTCGCGCTGCGCGCCTGTGGCGTCGCCGTGATCCTCGCGTGGCTCGGCGCGCTGGTCTCGGCCGTGCCGACCCAGCGCCGCATCCAGCGCGGCCTCGCCGAGCTCGTCGTCGCGGGACGCGCGATCCGCGACGACGCCGCGGGCCGCCCGTGCACCGTGATCGCGCGGGCGACGCCGCAGCTCATGTGGTATTCGGGCTGCACCGCGATCAAGCCCGACCGCGGTCTCGAGGTGATCCTGCCCATCCCCGCCGGGCACCGCGGGTACACCGCCGCCGCGCCGCGCCGGGGTATCGACGCCGAGAAGGTCGCAGCCCGCCTCGGGGCACGGCCCGTGCTGCTCGCGCCGGGCGCCTGGTACCTGCGGCCGAACCCCTGATCGATCGCGCCGGGGCCCGGCGGAGGCTAGACTCGTCGTGTGGGGAGGCCCGAGCCCGTCGCCGCCGCCGCCGAGGCTGCGCCCCCGCCGGGCAGGCTCAAGCGGGTCCTGCGCCGGCTGTGGTGGTTCCACTCGTTCTTCGCGCTCGCGTTCGGCATCGGCGTGATGCTGTTCGCGCGCGCCGGACTCGCGCACGCGGACAAGGTGATGATGGCCTTGTTCGCGTCGTGGCTCGTCATGTTCATCGCGCTGCGATTCATCGTCGGGCCGGCGAATCGCAAGGAGCAAGAAGGCATCGGCCGCAAGGGTGTTCGCGTCGTCACGAACTACGTGATCAAGCAGTTCTATCAGCAGATGTTCTTCTTCCTGACGCCGCTCTACGCGTCGAGCGCGACCTGGTCGATGTCGTCGTGGAACTGGTGGATGGCGCCGCTGCTGCTGATCTGCGCGGTGATCTCGACGATGGACCTGGTGTTCGACAACTTCATCATGGAGCGGCGGATGCTCGCCTCCGCGATGTACGGGCTCGCGATGTTCGGCGTGCTCAACGTGCTGTTGCCGCTCGTCGCCGGCTTCGATCATCTGACGGGCTTGGTGATCGCGGCGCTCGCGACGCCGACGTCGGTTGCCCTGCTGTCGTTCTCCGTCAAGCAGGTGCTGGCGCCGCAGGGCGTCCTGCTCACCGTCGGCATGTCCGGCGCGCTGCTCGGCGCGGTCTGGTACGGCCGCGCCTTCATCCCGCCGGCGCCGCTCGCGATGGCGGAGACCGCGATCGGTCACGGCACGCGCGGGTCGTACGAGTGCATGCCGGGCAGCAAGCACACCGTGCGTGCGAACCAGCTCGACGGCCTGCGCTGCGGCTCGCTGCTGCGCGAGCCCGGCGGCCTCAAGGAGGGCGTCGTCCACGTGTGGTCGCATCGCGGCAAGGAGCTGACGCGGATCACGCCCGAGCAGCTGCGCTGCGACGGGGACGGCATCGTGTTCCGCAGCGAGCTGCCCGAGAAGCTGGTGCCCGCCGATCCGACGGGCCGGTGGTCGTGCGCGACCTTCACGCTCGGCGGTCAGCTCGTCGGCGTGCGCAAGCTCGAGGTGCTGACGCGCAGCGGGCGGTCGGTCGACGAGGCACCGGTCCCGCCGACCGGCGAAGGCAGCGGTAGCCCCAAGCCCGGCAACGGCAGCGGCACGGCCGGCAGCGGCAACGCTGGCAGTGGAAGCGCCACCGCGCCGAACGGCGCAGGGAGCGCAGCTCCCGGTAGCACCGCGGGCAGCGGCAGCGCCGGGCGCTAGATGCGAACGGAGAGGTAGCCGGCGGGCGCGAAGCCGCCGATCTTGCTGAGATCATCCCAGCCGACCGACGCGCCGAGGTCGAGCTTGCCCTTCAACGTGTACTGGAGCCCCGCGCGGATGAACGTCGCCGCGCCGCCGTAGCCGAACCCGCGCGCGTCCGCGGTCCGGGTCGACGTGAAGTTGTCGAGGATGACGCCGGCCCGGCCGATGAAGGCGAGCTTGGGGTCCTTCTGGTAGACCGCGAAGCCCGAGAAGCGCAGCGAGCCGCGCGACGGCGGCGTGCCGTTGGTGTCGTAGAACGCGAACAGCGCATTCGTCGACTCCTGCGTCAACGACGGTGCGAACTCGGCGCCAAAGGGCAGGGCGATGTTGATGAAGTCGTCGAGGCCGCCGAACGCCAGCTTGCCGTCGGCGAACCGGAACTTCATCGGTGCACCGAGCGTGATCCCGACGGCGACCGGGTCGATGTAGACCGGGACGCCGATCCGGAGGCCGATCCAGTCCTGGAGGAGGATGGTGACGTCGAGGCCGACCGCCTTGCCCGGGTGGATCGCCCTCTTCGAGGTGCCGGTCGTCCCCGGGTCGTCGTACACGCCGGCGACGACGTACGTCAGTCCGAGCTGGACCTGGCGCGTGATGCCGTAGCGGGCGCGCAGTGCCGCGGTCGCCACGAACGGATCGACGGGGAGGCTGAACCCGAGGCTGATCTCGGACATGTTCGCCGGCAGCGTGATCGGCCGCAACGCTTCCTCGCTCGGGTAGCCCGAGGTCTTCTTCTTCTCGGGGACCGCGACCACCGACGCATCCGAGCCGCTGCCGGTCTTCGGCGCGTCCGGATCTTCGTTGATGCCTTCCATGTCGGCCGGCGGATCCTCGACCATCTCGACCGCGCTGCCCTCGGCGGAGCCGGAGCCAGCGGGCGCCGCCGATCCAGCCGCGGGGGTCGCGTCCTTGGCCGGAGCGACCGGCGTCTTCGGATCATTCTTTTTCGGCTGAGCGACGACGACGGTCGCCGACGCGACCAGGACCACACTCAGCACCGAGACCAGACGGCGAACCGACATGGCGCGGAACATACACGATCTAGGAGATCGTCTACCTGCCCGGGCCGGAGATGGAGGGCGCCGGATTCACTCCGGCGCCCGGGATCGTCAGCAGTGGCCGATCCAGCGAGTCTTGCCGGCCCACGTGCTCCGCGGGCGCTCGGTCTCGACCGGCATCTGCTCGCGCAGCGCGAGCGCCGCGGCGGCCGCGCCGAGCATCGCGACGAACACGCGCCGGGTCGGCGGGCGCCACGTGGCGGGGCGATCGGGGGCGTCCTCGCGGTCCGGACGACGGCTCATGGCGGAGCGCACTCCGGGGCATCATAGCCGAGCACGAGCTCGTTGAGCCCGAGGTTCTTGTTGCACGGGTCCTCGGCGTCGTCGGTGCTCGACCGCATCGAGCTGCCGTCCTTGTCGCCGAAGTCGTCGGTGATGCCGGCGGGGACGCCCTTGGTGTCCTCCTTGGTGATCGTCTCCTTCGGGGCGAGCGCGGCGGCCTCGAGGAGCTGCAGGTTGAACCAGCCGACGAAGCTGATCGGGTTGTAGTGATAGACGACGCCGTCGAGCGCGAGCCGTGCATGGTGCGCGACCTCCGGCGTCCACCACAGGCCCGGCGTGATCTGCTCGGCGACGAGCGCATCGATGTCGGCGGGCTTCATATCCTTGAAGTCGGCGGGCACGCGCAGCGCCTCGCTCCAGCTCGGCTCGGCGGTCCACTCGGAGACGTGGAACGTCACGAAGTTCCGCGTCTGCTGCCCACCGCCGGACTCGTAGAACGCCTTGAGCTCGGCGCGCGACAGCTTGCCGTCCTTGTTCGAGTCGATCAGGTCGTTGATCCGGGGCGCGTCGCAGAACCGGCCACCGGCGGTGCCGTCGATCACCTCCCATGGCGCGCCCGGCACGTCGGCGAACAGCTCGCTGTTCGAGAAGAACTCGACATGGATCTGTGCCTTCGACAGATCGGCGGGACCCGCGGTGCCGATGTGGCCGATCACGGCGCCGGCCTCGATCGGATCGTCGAGGAGCACGATCGCCCCCGGCTTGCCGGTCTTCTTCCAGAGCTCGCTCTTGTCCAGCCAGTCGGCCGGCTTGGCCGCGGCGAGCTCGTCGGCGAGGTGCATGAACAGCGAGTAGAACTGGACCTTCGACTGCCCGAGCGACATCTCGTGGCGCAGCAGCACGAAGTTCGTCGAGCCGACCGGCGAGCTCGCACCCATGCGCGCCGCGACGAGGCGACCCGGGAACGGCGCGAACACGCCGCCGTTCTTCTTGCCCGTGAGGTGGATGCCGCCGTGCCACAGGCGCGCCTCGCCCCACGGTCCGACGGGGAAGAACCCACCGTCGGCCATCAGCTCGTTCGCCTTGTGCAGATCGTCGGTCGCGACCTTGAGGTCCTCGGCCTGCTCGGGGACCTTCGGTGGCTCGTCGGGCGACTTCGGCTCCTTGACGTAGATCGGAAGGCAGAACTGCCCCCGCAGCTTGCCGAGCTTCTCCTTGAAGTCGAACGGGCCCGGATCCCACTTCTGGTTGGTCAGGTGGTAGTGCGAGATGTAGCCGGCGAAGCCGAACGAGGCCTGGCGCGGCAGCGTGTCCCAGCTCTGCACGCCCGGGCTCGACTGCGGGAACTCGAGCGGGATGTTCGGCAGGTACTTCTGGAGCGCGAGGGCGAGCTTCGCGAACGAGCGGTATTGCTCGTCGGTGTAGTCGAACGCGAGGATCTTGTGCCCGTTGATCTTGATCGCCTTCGTGTTGCGAACCGGGCCCTTCTTGCCGCCGGAGTAGAAGTTCGGCTTCGCGTTCGCGTCACCGTAGTTGCAGAGCTCGACGCCGATCGAGCCGAAGTTCCACTCGGCGGCGTGCCACGCGGCGAGCGCGAGGTCGATCGTCTGGAAGATCGTGCCGTCGTTGTCGATCAGGAAGTGACACGACAGGCCGCGCTCGTTGTGCAGCACGTTGAAGCACATGTCCGACGAGTGACAGCCGTCGTGATGGACCACGAACTGCCGGATCACCGCCTTGACCGCCTCGAGCGGCGGATTGTCGCCGTAGCGGCGCAGGGCGGGGCGCACCGAGTAGCGCTGGAGGATCTTCGGGCCGTCGTACGGGAACTGGCCGGCGCCGCCCGGCGGGCACGGCGGATGGATCTCGGTCTCGGTCGAGATGCAGTACGGCGACTTCGCGTTCCAGAACGGCGGCTCGGTCCAGTTCACGATCGGCGCGTCGACGCGGAACGTCTGGTTCGCGATGATGAGGTTGCCGCTGGGTCGGTACTTGTTCATCGCCGGGCTTCCTATTGTGCCAAGAACTGCAGCGAGGTCGAGCCGAACTTGATG